>Ga0315289_10010621_pt1 | contig 13160 bp, 9 predicted proteins | sample YL17G11_40_MG_FD_203452 | JGI IMG/M metagenome (GOLD analysis project Ga0315289, IMG submission 203452) | Sediment microbial communities from Yellowstone Lake, YNP, Wyoming, USA - YL17G11_40 | ecosystem: Environmental > Aquatic > Freshwater > Lake > Sediment | place: USA: Wyoming | collected...
AGCAATTACACATGCGATAAAAAACAATATAAGAGGTATATCTATTGGGGTTCGGATAATGGGATAATGATGACGGTAAAAGAACCTATAATAAAGCTTTTGGACAATGATAAATAAAAACAGTCCTACCAAAATCGCATCGGTAATATGCACACTACCAATCCCGAAAAAGGGGATGAGGGGCAATATAGTTGGGTGGAGAAAACCTGTAATAAAAAAGATTATCACAAATAGCCCATAGATAGGCCTAAGCAACAGAAAAGAAAATCCAATTATTGCACCTAATCTCATGAGGAAGAAGAGAGGAGGAGTTGTAATAATATTCCTGCAATAACTGACCAGATAAATGACAACGATGAACTGAATGATAAATGACTTCTTTGTGAATGTTTGCCAAAGAGTCGGATGGAGAGTCTTGAATGGAGATTCATTCACCTCAGTTCCCTCTCAGTCCAGGGGAGAAATTTTCTACTCTTTTTCCATCGTTTCGGGCAATCCGACACATTTTCAAAGATTCTTCTCTAGTCGCTGCTCCATCCTCAAGGTCGGGAAGGATATGGGTATGCAGGTCAATCATGGATAATGGCCTTCGGAATTCCTTTTTACTGCGAATAAAGGGATAGCGATGGTAGGGGTAAAAATATCAACGAGAGTTTTTTCAATCAGGAGGTGATCCTTTCTACCATATACATATCAATGCGAGAATCAGCCTTAAGAAGCCACTTATAATAGGGGAAATGGTACTGTCCCCTCTTATAATCAATATTATTTATTACCACCCCTAAGAGCTTGGCCTGGAGGTTGAAGAGTTGATCAATTGCCTGTTTTGCAAAGGTCCTGGGGGTCTTTGCAAACTGAGTCAGAAATACCACTCCGTCTGACAAACGAGAGGTGACGGCGGCATCAGGTCCAACCGATATTCCTGGTGAATCAATGATGATAAAATCGAATCGTTTTTTCACTTCTTCCATCATTCTGTGCATACTTTCAGAGTTCAAGAGTTCCAAAGGATCAAGGGGAATTGTGCCGGCTGTAATGATTGTTACACTTTCAACGCCGGTAGGCTTGAGAATAGTATCCAAGTTAACTTCCCCCTTAAGAAAGTCGCTTAAACCAGGTGAATTTTCTACTCCGAGCAGGCTATAGAGACGAGGCATCCTCATATTTGTGTCGATCAAGAGCACCTTTTTACTGTTCTGGGTCATAGCAATTGCAAGGTTTGCAGAGACTAATGTCTTCCCTTCCCCTCGGCCTGGACTCGTAATCAAGTACGTCTTGTACCCCTTGTCTGGAGCGTTTAAGAGGAGGTTGGTCCTTAAGTTCCTGAAGGACTCAGAAAAATTCGATTCTGGCTTGACAAGGGTTATCAATTCACTCTCTAAGGTTGAGAACGAACCGACTGGGCCAAGGAAAGGTAAACGCCGAAGATACATATCAATATCGTACTGTCCTTTGATGGTATGATCAAAGTACTCAAAAATGAAGGTTAATCCGATACCACCGAGAAGGCCTAAAAAAACAGAAAAAAGAATCTGTCCCATCCTGTTGGGACGTACTGGCATCGAAGGAACCTCAGCGCTGTCAAGAATAAAGATATTGGAGGCCTCAATGTCACTGACAATACTGGTTTCCCCCAGCCTCTTCTGAAACATCTCATACAGGTCCCGGTTATACTCTACATCTTTCTTCAGGATTCCATAGACAGCCGCCTTCTTATTCACGTCCATGACTTCCTGCTTGTATCCATTAAGGGCCCTCTCCATATTTTCCTCATTCGCTTTTGCCGTTACATACTGAGCCTTTATGGTCTTTCCTAATTGCTCGGTTTCTATCCTCAACCTTTTTTTCTGTTCTTCAATTGCTGATTTCAGACTTACTATTTTAGAATGTTTAGGGCCATATTTCTCGGAGAGATCTGAATATTCTCTCATCAAATCTGTATACCCTCTTTTTAAGTCCCTGAAAGTGGGGTCTTGGATTATCTCTGGAAAGGCGTCAATCTCTTCTGGATTGTCTATAACCTTTTTCAACTGATCATAGACTGTCTCCAGTTGTATCCGTTTCATCTTTGCTTGAGTAAGCTCATTATTGAGCTGAGCAAGTTTCTGAAAAATGATATTTTCGCCTTCCCAATACCTGCTCAGGGCGCTATCCAGCATTACTATATCCTCTTTTTCTTTGAATTTTTGCAAGGCAAGTTGTACCTTCTCACCCTGTATTTTGAGTTCATCTAACCCTTTTTTCAGCCATTCTCCCGCAATCTTATTTGCCTCATATTTCATTTTGATATTATGCTCTATATATATCCTCGCATGGGTATTAACAATCTCTGTGATTAACATGGGATTTTGGCCTTCAAAACTTATATTTACCAGGCGGGTCTCCTCGATAGGCTCAACAAAAAATTTAACCAAATATACATTGATCAATCCTGTCATAGCAAATGGATCGATACCGCTTCCTTGTTCACTATCGTTCTTTCCACCTGTTTGTACAGGAAACCTAACTTTTTCTTCCCGTCCTAAAATCTTTTTTGCTGCCGTCTTCAGTACTTCCTTAATGTCATTAATAAAGCCAAAAATTTTACCTCTTGTCCTTTGAATGATGTTCGGGGTATTAAATACTCCTTTAAACTCGGGGTTATCCCACAGTTTTAACGTATTAATTACTTCCCGGATCACCGAACGGCTCTGCATGATCTGATATTGGGTAGCATTGTAGTCATACAATCTCGTTTCGGACATATATACTTCTTCTATATTAGCAACTTTAGGATTTTCTTTTTCGATGAGAATCTTTACCGTTGCTCGATATACTGGTTCCATCATAACGACGCGAACAGTGCCGGCGATGGTTAAAAGAGAAAAGAAAGCAATAGCAAGCCACTTTCTCTTTTGAATTATCCTAAGGAAATCTTTCGGGTGAATAACCCTCAATAACCCTTCTTCCAAAGTAACCCTCCTCTTGTTTAAAAGAAACTCTCCGGAACGGAGATAATATCTTCAGGTTCAAGCAATTGATCCGGCTTTGCCCTCATATTTATTTTTTTTCCGTCATTTGTCCTAATGATTTTTGTTCTCCATTTGGACGCCTTTTCGGTGAGACCACCTGCCATCGTGATACCTTTCAGCACGGTAGTTTCTCTTTCCAGAGCATATCTTCCTGGTCTCATTACCTCGCCGTATACATAAAAATAACTTGTCTCTGGTACATAAACTGTATCCCACTCTTTTAGCAATATATTTTGGTTAATATCACCATTGAGAAGTTTATAAAGGTCTATGGTTATTTTTTCTATCTCCTCGGCCTCTTGAGGCAGGGTGGGATTTCTTTTAATTATAGGATTTTTCGGCCTGATAATCATGAGTTCAACTCCTGCTTCGCTTGTCGGACCACCGCTTTGCGAAATTATATCGAGAAGGTCGGTCCTTCCCGTAAGAGGGTATGTTCCAGGTTTATGCACTTCTCCCAGGACAAAAACTTTTTTACTATTATACTTGTCAACGGAAATGGTAATCTGGGGGTTGATGAGGTAACCATCAGTAAGTCGATTGCTTAATTCCTTCTCCACTTGGGCCACACTCAATCCATCTGTCTTCACTGAACCAATAAGGGGAAAGGAGAAGGTTCCCTCTCGGGAGATCTGTACTGTCCTATCCAAGTCAGTATTATCCCATACCTGGATCTTTAATACATCTTCAGGACCGATTATGTAATCCTTATCAGTAGGGACTGTCCGGCTTTCTGTCTGTTCTATGAAGATCTGTTCTTGTTGCCCAGATTCCCCAGACTGAGGAGGTACAGGAGAAGGAGTGAATGATTTGTCTTGTGATGAAAGAGTTGAGGCTTTTTCCCCAAAAATGTAACCGCATCCTCCTGCTGTCAAAAAAAGCAATAAGATAAAAAGAGTTTTTATCAATTTCATATGAGATCCTGTGTTAGAATTTAAGTGAGATTTCTGTAGTAAACAAGCTTCTTGTATAACTCTCTTCAAGATAATTTGAATTGTGGTCAGTATAGCTGTAATTTACCTTAAAACCAAGCCAGTCTCTCATCTTATACTCTACCCCCCCCCCCCAACTTTTTGTATCATCCTTACGCGCTACAGAAAATGTCTGCCCTACACCCCCCGTGGTTGTAGCTCCTTCTGTATTGAACTCCAACTTACCATACGAAAAACCTACCGTGCCTGAAATCTTATAGGTAAACTTATGGATTAGTCCTAATGTAAGCATGGTGTTTTTAAAACTCGCCCCATATTGGGCATCCTCGCTCACGACACCGGTAGTAGCTTGAGCACGCATACCCGAGAAATTTATGGTAGTATAATTCGATTTTTTAAAAGCAAGGGCACCAGTAAAAGCAAAAAAGTTATTTCCAGTATTAAGGGCTGGATCATCATATTTTATTTTAGTGGTCCCTCCGCTCAATTTTCCATTCAACCTGCCATTAGGGTCATCAAAATTTATTATAAACCAATAGTTCTGAGAGGTAGAATCTGTGTCCTGATAGGGGGAACCCTTTCTGTTATATCTGTCATGGGTATACTCAACTCCGACAAAGGTTTTTGGCATAACCTGATAAAGGAAACTGCTCGTTATTGCAAGGTCATCGTTGTTATCTGGCTTAAACTGGTCCTGTTTATATCGACTGTAAGATTTTGTAACCTCAAGTTCTGACATATACCTTCGACCGAGTGTATATGAGTTTAGCACGGATACTTTATTTGTCTGCGAATTTATCATTATGTCAGTGGCATGTTGGCCAGAACTTTCATCATAGCTTAGATTATCTGAAATCTCTGTAGTGAGACTGGGGAAAAAATGCCACTGCAATTTTGAAGCGATATTATGGGAATTGGAATCAAATTTTTGCATGTCTTGGTCTTGAAATCTACGAGAGTTCAACTGATAAGTTACATTAAATGAATTCTGCCTGAAAGGGAATAAAAGCTGGAGGGAAGGAGTTAATGTTATAAGAGAAACCGCTTTTTTGACCTTCACTAACTTTAAATTCCCATTCTGGTCTACGACTGTTTTAACATCTCTTGGAAAATAGTTATCAGTGTATTCTCTTGCGACGACAATTGAAGGCATGATCTTAAGAGACTCTATGTGAATATTTCCCATAGCTATACTTTCTTTTGTAAAAAATGAGAGGAAAATAACTATCCCAAGGACGAAAAAGAGTATGAAAAAAGGATCAAGATATTTATGTCCCACGAAAGACCTTTTGCCGTATTGCCTGCTGAATATCTAAATGAATAAACATTCTTTTCTCAAAAACTTATCGGAAAGAGATTAAAATTTTATGAGATAAATTTTATGGTTAAAAACATAAATTTTATAATAAAATAACATACTTAATTATTTTTAGCAAATTCAACTATTGTGTAATAAAGAAATCTAAGCGAGGATAAATTGTGATGGAACTTCTCTCTTGCTTTTATGGTGTCTTTTGCCTTTTTCCATTTCTCTTATAACTAATTACTATTTTAAATAGTCATTGTATCATTAAATTATTTTGATATACAATTTAATAAAAGAATAACACATTTCATTAGTTTTAGCAAAATTTCTATGTCTTTTTTCATGTCGTTTATGTTCTTATGCGCGTAAGATATTTGGGTACTCGCAAGATAGTACTTAGATACGTCACGATTAACTGTAGCTCACTTTCTTAAACGTGCACCAATAGCTATTCCGATGGTTAGTGCTTTTCGTTTGATCAATGAGACCTTATCTTTCAATGTGCCTTGTGATCGAATCTCTTTTATAGACCGAACGATATTTTCCATATTGAAAACTTGCTTATGGCGCTTCTTTAAAAGATAGTCGAAATGTATCTCCTTGATCACATCTATATCAGAGAAAATAGAATAGAGGTAGAACAGTGGACTTACCCCTTCTTTCGCTCCAATCGTAAATAATCTTAGATCAACAAGGACCTTGTATAATCTTTGATATGAGTACTGTATCTGTCTACGCTTGTCGTCCCAATTCAAGCCACCTGTTTCGTCAAATTGAAATCTAACAAACCGGTTCATGACAGAAAAATCGGGGGGAGTGAGTAAAGCTCGGTCGGGGCGAACTCGAATGTTCTCGATGTTATAGTGTTGAGGATATTTATACATCAGACTATTCACATCAAGAAAGAAAGGGTTCAGGTAAGCTTCATCAATATATCGATAGTTGTGCTTTAAAAAATCTATTGTAGTTTCTATATCGGAATCTGTTTCTGTCGGTAGCCCAGCAATGATCTCGACACTGCTCCATATCCCCGCTTCATGAGCCCAACGCAACACCATTGACACCTGTTCTGGGGTAACAGTTTTGCCAATATGCCTTAACAAACGTGGACTAGCAGTCTCAAGACCGAAGATGAGTCTTGCGGCCCCAGCTGCTCTCATTCTCTGAAGAATCTCTTTGTCTATATTGTTGGTATGAGCACAGGATGACCACATGATGTCCAACCTGCTCTTGATGATCTCATTGCAGAATTTATTGATGCGATTTCGTGACATGTTGATGATATTGTCCATCAGAAAGAAGTGCTTGATGTTATACTGTTCAGAAAAATGTCTAAGATATTCCACTGCTTGGGTGGGTTCTAATAAAGATGATTTCGTTGGACGCATGGCTGACTGCTCACAGAAGGCACATCGATTGGGACATATTGTGGATAACTGGAACGGAAGTATTGTTATTCCCTTGGTGATTCCCATAGGTTTGGGAATAGCCCTTGAATGCTTCGCAATTAACTCATTAAACATGTCGTCTGGTTTCCATTCGTACAGTTCCAGAGGAAGGCCCTCGAATTCAGGAATAACAATCGGTCTCAACCACTGTACATAATTATTCCTCTTTACTACCCCATTATCTTTATAGATAAGCCCCTTGACGCCAGCAAGACTACCATCATTTTGTAGCGAGATAAACAACTGATAAAGCGATTCCTCACCCGGTCCATGGATATAGTAATCGAACAGTCCTGCCTGATGGAATAACTCAAACATATCACCAATTGGGCTATACTGGTTATATTCACCCCCAATCACAATAAGTGGATGAAATCTTTCCTTGATATATTTAGAGACGAACAGGCTTATTATTGCGGAACAATCATCCATGGTATACACTGATATCAAGACAGTATCAAACCCATCTAAATTTGTCCTTGACACAATACTTTTCGAGATCTCATGAAACTCGTTATCCACCCCACCTGTTAAGTAATCGAGAACCCTCTTGCGATCATTTAATAGTCTAAGCAGATGGTCTCTCTCTCTCAATAAGTTCTGTGGAGAACGAGGCGAGAAGCATTTAGCATGAAGATCATCCTGTTCGATGTTAAAGCCTCTCTCTCTGAGATAAGATGTAATAACAGATAATCTAAAGGGTGGCATCAAGGGTGGCCCACACACTTCCATATCGGGGATTCCAAGTATCTTTATGTTTTTGATCTGCCGACTGTTTCGTCCTTCAAGCTTACCAATGTGCTCACGCAAGGTACACCTCCTCGTTTTTAAGGGTTTTGAAGAATGACTCAGCGTAGGCATTGTCATAGGGGTTTCCCTTGGTTGACATGCTGATGGCAACCTCGTGCTCCTTTAGTTCCTTCACATACTGGGTACAGACATACTGGACACCCTGATCTGAGTGGTGGATCAAACCGGCCCTAGGGTTACGCGTTCTGAGTGCCATGCGCAGTGCCTCTAAGGTCAGGCGATGGTCAATGAGCTTGGCAATCCCCCATCAAACAATCCGGCGGGAGAACACATCCAGTATAACGGCCAGGAACACAAACCCCGAAATTCTTCTTCCATGAAAAATCTTTTAAATATGAGTTATAGATTACCTCTCCTCCTTTTTGGGTTTTTGGGGATACCAAACCTTTTTTCTCCACTCATCATACCCAAGGAGGAGATGCCCTTCTTTATTACCATTCTTCATAAAAATCTTGACAGCTGCTATTCTAGCCCGCCTTCTTCCCGCCCAGACGACCACCAAGACTACAAACTAAAATCTAACCCCTTTTGTCCATCTTAGTTATTATTCATTAAATTTGTCATCCTCTGATGAGGGTGAAGGTACTCTTTTATGGATACGCCATGGGTGAGAGGAGTTCTCGCGTCATAGCACACAGATTAAAGAGTGATGTTGCATTCATGTACTTATCGGCCTTCCAGCAACCCGATTTAAGGACGATAAACAGGTTTCGTAAAGACAATATAGATATCTTGAAGGGGTTATTCATATAGCGCCTTCAATGGTTATTGGGTAACAGCCCGTGTGACACCCTTCTTTACTCATGCCGCGCAAAAGCCGGCAAACTGCATCCACGCCGCTGTTCTGGCCATCGCCTCTTCGAAAGAAATGTAAGCGATACCGTTGCCATAGGCGTTGTTAAACTTGGCTGTGGGCAGCTTGCACCGGGTGGTTTGTATCCACCACGTCACATAGTCCATTTGCGGACAGGGTAGGATCAGTCGCTCCGCCGGTCTGGGCTTTGCAACGAGGCCGCCGAGCCATGCTTTGACACCTTTTTTGATGTCTTTGGGGATGACGCTCTTGACCTTTTTGGCGACCGGATGCTCGAGGATGACCTGGATTTGATTTGCCAGCGGTTCGTGAAAGTCCGATTCCTTGATGTAATGCAAATGAGGTTCTTCCAGGCCCATGGCTTGGGCGAGAGCCAGGTAATATTTCCGCCAGGTCGTTTCTTCCTTGTCGGAAACATTGAAAATGCCTTCCGCTTTTCCTTCCGATCGGGCCACGGCAAAGATGCATTCCATCAAGTTGTCGATGTAAATCAGATTACAAATACCCTTGCCCTCATCAACCAAGCAGGCGTTTCCGGCCAGGAGGGCTGCCGCCGGTCTGGTCACCCAGCCCGAACCCGGCCCCCAGATCAGGACGGGTCTCAAGGCGACGATGCGCGGGCCGCCCTTGCCGATCTGCTCCCGAAGCCACGTCTCAGTCCGCGCCTTGGCCCTTGCGTAGTAATCAAGCAGCCCGTGCTCGGGGGGCGAATCGTCGGACAAGTTGGGCTGCGCCGCCCGACCATGCACAGCCCCACTGCTGAGATGGATAAACAGAGGCACTGCTTTGATACGGCAAGCCTCCCATATCACCTTGGCATCGGGCAAGATGCGGCCATTGTTTCCCATTGTCAGATTGACTACCGCGTCACAACCCTCGATGGCCTCTGCCAGCGATTTGAGATTGCTCGCGTCGCCGAGACGATAAGGAACTCCGAACCGCGAAAGTTGCGATAATCCGTGGTAGGACCGCAGAACAGCGATGGCCTCGATTCCGCCGACTAATGCCAAACGCTGGGCCAAACGCGTACCTACATATCCGGCTCCTCCAATCAGGGCTATGCGCATAATTGTTTTCCTCGCCAATGCCGTTTTATAATGGCCTCTTGTTCCTGCTTGTCCAGCCATCCAAACTGGAGCGGTTGGGCTATCCGATAGCCTTCTTCAAGACATCGGATCACGGTCAATCCGTCCTCCGCTTCAACAGGGATCGGGTCGCCACAGGTCATGGCCCGGAGCATGGCCACCAATTGCAAATAAAAACATTCCCCGTAATCCTTGGGTTGCATTTGCCGGGGCGAGGTCCCGAAGACCTCTGCTGGCCATGATTGTCTGGCCACGATTTCCTTCCAGGGGCCGTTGGCTTTGCGTAATCGATAGGCGCCGATGTCCTGCAGATCCAGGAATGCTTCGAGATCCTGTCCCCGAATGCTCAGCCCGTTGTTGAAAATGCTTTCCCAACTTGCTTGCATCACCCCGCTGGCATGGGGAAATGACAGCGTCATTACCACATTTGCTTCCACGCCTCCCGCCAGACTGTCATCGTGGCAGGAAAGAACTTTTGGGGCGCCGAAAATCATCAGGAGTTGATCGAGGATATGAGACCCCCTATCCAAAAGAACTCCGCCCCCGGCTTTCTCCCGTTGGAATAAATTGTCACTGGCAGAGGGCCATTGCACAGGGACTCCGTCACGGAAACAGAACGTGATCTGATCACCGAAGGCCTCTTCCTTCACCAGTCTGGCGATCTCGACGAAGCTGGGGTAAAATCGGCGCGGCATTCCCACCGCCACGCGATGGGGCAGGCTTCGTGCCGCCAAGACCAGCTGTTCGGCGGCGGCGGCGGTCGAAGTCATTGGTTTTTCGCAAAACACGTAAGACTCGTGCTCCAAGGCGCATAAAACCTGGGGTAGGTGAAAGGTGGGGGGAGAGGCTACGATGGTGAGATCGATGCGTTCGCCTTGAAACATCTCTTCATGGCGGGCATAGCCGCGCGCACGAGGAAAGATCCGCTGCAGGCGCTCTCGGCGCGTGACTTGGGGATCGCAGAGCGCGACCACCCGAACCCAATGCTGGCGCTCGAACTTTCTTAAGATCCCGGCATAACACTCTTCCACCACCGCCCCACACCCGATAATACCTATGTTCTTCTCTTGCGGCAATGGATTAGCTGTCCTTTCTCATCTTCCTTAGGTAAGAACCCGCTTTGTGATGAGTTAAATATACGAAAAATGGCGTTGTATGTCAAGCAGAAAAAGCGAGGAGTTTCATGAGTTTTCGATTTATCCAGGATCAAAAGAGAGTTGAAAATCCTCGAGGGACTTATTTTTAGCCTGGTGTAAAGCCGTTTTATCAGGAAAGAGCACGTCATAAATCCCATCGGTAATTGCTTAATTGAAAAAACTGGGAATCGTACCATATTTTAAAAATCCCTTGCATTTAAAAAAAATAAAGTTATTTTAGCAACAATTGTCATGGTTGGTAGGCAGGGGAAAATGCTCTCATGATGGCCAAATTGATTAAAAAGGCAAAAGAATCAATCCATTGATTTTTCTTGACCGTTTAGTTTGATTTTAGTAGTTACAAGAGGTAAGAGGAAATGATACGAGATCAATTTTTATGGCAATTAAGATTTTTTGTTTGTTTGTTCTTTTATCTTTTCTTATGTTCTCCTGCCCCACTCTTTTCCGAAGAACAAAATTCCCTTGATAACAGCGTCATTACCGTGGGGATTGGGGAGATAATAGAGAATGATTTAGTTGGTGCCCGGGAAAGGGCAATAGAAGATGCTCAAAAGAAAGCAATGGTTCAAGCAGTGGCAAGTGAAATTCCATCAAAAATGATGGAGGATAATCATCGGATTCTCAATGAGAGGCTCTATCAGCAGGGGCAAAGGTTTATTCAGAGTTTTAAAGTTCTTTCAGAAGTCCCGCAGGGGAATTTCTATAAAATCACTATCCGATTTGCTCTGTCTCAACCTGATATTAAAAATGAGTTGAAAAAGATTGGGGTCACCAGGCAATCCCAACGCCCGCTCCGTGTTCTGCTGATGATAGCCGAACGGGATTTAGGGCAGAGACAGTTTGTGTTCTGGTGGTCCTCTGAAAACCCAGGTTCTCGTCCGACCCTCTCTGAATCGATCCTTAAGAGTAAGTTCCAAGAGCGTGGGATGTATGTCGTCGACCATATATCCCTGTTAAAAGAGATATCTCAAAACAAAAAATATAGCAGGGATGTTAACCTTGCGGAAGAAACCGTAAAAGAGTATGGAAGACTTTTTGATGGTGATATTGTAATCAACGGTAATGTTGAAATAGAGATGGTAAAGTCTGAGGGTGAGAGTGGTATGAAGTCAGTGCAGGCGAATATTGCAGCAAAAGCTTTACAGGTTGAGGATGGGAAAATTCTTATGGTGACTTCATTCCATGCCCCTGCATCGAGCACCGATGAAGTGACTGCAAAGGGAGAGGCATTAAGAAAGGCTCTTGGAATGCTGTCAGACCAGATGAGCGACCTGATTAGCAGACAGAGGAAAGGAAAGGCAGACGGTAACGTACTCTTCTTAAAAGTGGCAGGCCTTCAAGGATTCTCAGAATTTCTCACGTTGCGGGAAGAAATAAAACGCAGAATCCCTGAGATTAAAGGAATCTATCAGAGGGGCATTTCCTTGGAAAACAGTCAGATCGATGTGGAAACAAAACTTGATGCTCCAGCGCTTATTCAGCTCCTTACCTCCAGAGATCTTGAAAGCTTCAATTTCCATGTGCTCAGTAGCTCACAAGCTCTTATTGAACTTACCGTATCTCCCAAGAGCCTTACCCCACGCCCGAAATCAAACCCATGAACCTTCCTAATTTTTTAAGCCTTATCCGTATCCTCTTCATACCGCTCTTCGTTATCCTTCTCATCTATGAATACTACGACCTGAGTTTAATAATCCTTGTCCTGTCAGCCATCAGTGATGCCCTGGATGGTTTTATTGCCAGGTTTTTTCATCAAAAAACCACTTTGGGTGCTTACCTTGATCCCATTGCTGACAAACTCCTCTTGGTCACATCATATATCACCCTTTCGATCCTGAACATCATCCCTGACTGGCTCACCATCATTGTTATCAGCAGGGATGTAATCATCTCCCTCGGGGTACTCATTTTGTTGATAAACGCATATCCTCTGGAGATAAAACCAAGTGGTATAAGCAAACTTACTACCCTGTTTCAACTCTTGACCCTCTTCTTAAGTTTATCTTACAATCACCTCGGATTGAAACTTACTTATCTTCAGATTCAGTATGCCATAACCGCAACATTAACCATTGCATCTGGACTGCATTACCTCTATCGCGGGATAAAAATCATTAATTCAGATGCATAGGAGGCAATATATATATTGATACTTAAATGGTGTAAAAGTCTATCCGGGTCATGGCCCAGAAACCACAATCGGAAGGGAGAAGATGTATAATCCCTTTTTACACTTATCATGAAGGGAGAAAGAATGTGCATCTTGAAAGGGAAAGAAATTGTCATAGGCGTTACGGGAGGTATTGCCATCTTTAAGGCACCAGAACTCGTACGACAGTTGGTGAAGCTGGGAGCTAAGGTGCAGGTGGTAATGACCAGAAATGCCCAAGAGTTCGTCACACCTTTAACCTTTCAGGTACTCTCTGGAAACCCCGTTACTACTCAACTGTTCCATCTCCTCTCTGAGTCTAAGATTGGTCATGTAGCACTGGCTGACAGGGCAGATATGATAGTGATTGCCCCCGCTACAGCAAACATTCTTGGTAAGATCGCCAATGGTATTGGTGATGATATGCTCTCCACGTTAGTTATGGCAG
>Ga0315289_10010622_pt1 | contig 13160 bp, 6 predicted proteins | sample YL17G11_40_MG_FD_203452 | JGI IMG/M metagenome (GOLD analysis project Ga0315289, IMG submission 203452) | Sediment microbial communities from Yellowstone Lake, YNP, Wyoming, USA - YL17G11_40 | ecosystem: Environmental > Aquatic > Freshwater > Lake > Sediment | place: USA: Wyoming | collected...
GGAGCGGATGCCCCGCGGCTCCAGGCCCAGATGCTCCTGGCCCACGTGCTAGGCTGCCAGCGGATCCAACTCTATACGCGTTTTGACTACCAGCCGACGGCGGAGCAACTGGCCCAGTTCCGCCGGCTCGTCGCCCGCGCCGGTCAAGATGAGCCGGTGGCGTACCTCGTCGGTCACAAGGAGTTCTATTCCCTGGACTTCAGGATCACGCCCGACGTGCTGGTGCCCCGGGCCGAGACCGAGCGCCTGGTGAGCGAGGCCGTGGACCGACTCAAGCAGCTTGGCCGGCCCGGCACGATGTGGGACGCCTACACCGGCAGCGGGTGCATCGCCATCTCCGCCGCCCACGAAGTGTCCAGCCTGCGGGCGATGGGGACGGACGTTTCCGAGCCGGCCGTGGGCGTCGCGCGCGAGAACGCCCAACGGTTGGGCGTGGCGGATCGGGTGGTCTTCTGCGTCGCCGACCGCCTGAACCTGCCGGCCGAGGCCGCCGACTTGACCCCTTTCGACGTCCTGACCGCCAACCCGCCGTACGTCAGGCCCAACGAGGGCATTGCCCCGGCTGTGAAGCACGAGCCGGCCGTCGCCCTCTACGGCGGGGCCGACGGGCTGGAGTTCCTGGCCGACACGATCCGCCAGGCCCCGGCGCACCTGCGAGCGGGGGGGCTGCTGGCGATGGAATTCGGCTTCGGGATGGCCGACGCGGTGCGGGAGCTGATCGCCGCCCAAGACGCCTACCAGGAGCCGCGGATCCTGCTGGACCAGCAGGGCATCGAGCGGGCGGTAGCCGTCCGGCGGCGGTAAGATTGGCCGGTTAATCTCCCTGGCCCGCCGTGGGCGATTTTCCCTTTGCACGGATGCCTGAGCCGGCCAGTCTGACGGCCCTATCGCTGGCCATGATGGGGTTGATCCGAGCCGCACAATGATTGCCTAAAATACCAGGGGCCATCGCTCCGAGCCCTCGCATGGCCGGATGTCGCCGTTGATACCCGTGGCCATTGAGGCTAGAATTCCTGGTTGTCCTATCGGTTCATGTGTGTGACCAGGGGCAAGGACGCCATATCCGGACAGCCGTGGCCTGCTCGGCTGCACGCGGTTGACCATGCCCATGAGGCGTCAAGCGCAGAGCATGTCTGTCCGGCTGGTATGGACCAGGATTGTTTAGAGACGGAGAACCTCCATGAAAAGAACCCTTGGGAAGTTCATCGCGGACCAGACCGGTCTGGAGACCATTGAGTATGCAGTCTTGGCCGGCTTTCTGGCGTTCGTCGCCGTGGTCGGTTACAGTGCGCTGGCTCAGATCGTCAGTGAGAAGTTCGTGGAAACGGCCGATCGCGCGGGCGAGGCCGGCGCCGGCGGTTGAGGCCTCGGGTCCTTACAGGATGACGTGGCGGGGGCCTTTTGCCTGCGCCGCCCAACCCGCTTACAGCCCCGGGCGCCGGCCTGGTTGGAAAGCGCTGGGGGATGACTGCCCGCTTGGTGCCTACCTCAGCGGATCTCATGCTCGCCGCGGTGATCCGGCCGGCGGCGTGGGCGCCTTGGAGGAGGGGGGAGCTGGTCCGCGCAGGGCGCCGTTCTCGTGTGCGCAGACGATCCCATCCGCGACGAAAACCCGTAGTCGGGGCAGGCCGGATAGCCGATCTTCCTATCGGGAGGCGCGGCGGCTATGTCCGGCAGAGCATATTGCAGCAAACCTGGGATTGTGCTGTTTCTGATCTTCTGGTGGGGGGCCATCGGGACCATCATGTTTTTTGTCGCCCGGGACGCAATGCGTGGCCACCGGGCTGCCAAAACCTTCGCGACCGCCGCCGCCACCGTGGTTGAAAGCCGAGTCGAGCAGCATAGCGGCAGCGAGGGCGGCCCGACCTACTCCCCTCGGATCATCTACCGCTACCAGGTGGGCGGCCGGTGGTACACGTCGAACCGGTACGAGTTCGCCCAGTGGTCCACCAGCAGTTCCTCTCGGGCCAAGCGGATAGTGGGCAAGTACCCGCCAGGCGCCCAGGTGGTGGCTCACTATGATCCGGCCGACCCATCCACCGCCTGCCTGCGGGTGGGCGTCCCGAGCATGACGTGGCTGCTCGTGGTCTTCTTCCAGCCGTTCATCCTGATCGGCTTAGGCGTTCCGGTCTGGCTTGTCGCGGGGGCGTGGCGGGCTCGCAAGGTGGCCCGCCTGCGCGACGGCGGCGCGAACGTGCCCTGCGACATTCCTGGCTGGGGCGTCCTAGAACAGGCTGGGCCGGAGCTGGTGCTTCGCCGCAGGATCGGCCTGGCCGGTTGTGCGAGGGTGTTCGCCATAGCGTACGGGGCGGCCTGTCTGGCGGGCCTGGTGGTCTTGGCGATGGGCTTGGCCGGCGAGATTCTGCCGCGGCAGGCGTTGGCGGTCTTGGCTGGGGCGGCGGGGGTAGGCGCACTGGCGGTGCCGGTTCATGTGCGCTCGGTGCGGCGCAAGGCCACCCTGACGTTGGACACCCAGTTGCGACAGTTGCGTCTGGAAAGCCCCGTGCGGTCGCAGATCATCCCGCTGGACCGGATCGACCGTTGGGTGGTGCGGAGCATCCCCTGGCTGGCCCGGGCTAGGTCGCAGACCACCGCGCTGCAAGGTCACGTGTTGGCGGTGCGGACAAGCGACCAACAGGAAGTGCCGGTCCACGTGTTCGGCCCGGAGGGCGAGGGCGACGTCGTAGCAGAGGTTGCGTCGGCCCTGCTGGGCAGATTGACGGGCAAGCCCAGCGAAGGCCCGCAAGAGTCATCCGGCCCCGAATTGAGCCTTCCAGAACCAAGTCTGTCCGGCGCGATAGACTTAGCCCGCCAGTCGTGGCGGCAGCTCAGGGAATACCGCGACCTGACCTAGCCGCCGCGCCGTCTTCGCAGCCGCCCCATCGCGCCCGCCGCCAGCAGCACGAGGCTAGCCGGTTCGGGCGCCGGCATCGTCGGTTGGAGCGGGCCCGGCCAGCCCCACTGGCCTGCCAGAATGCCCAGGTCGCCGATGTTCACCACGCCGTCGCCGTTGAAGTCACTACAGGGCCAACTGCGCGGAGCCTGGCTCCAGTCACCCGCCAGCACTCCCAGGTCACCTACGTTCACCGCGTTGTCCGCATTGGCGTCGCCGGCGTGAGGGAGCGTGATTGAGCCGTTGATGATCTGCCCGCCCGGATTCAGAAACCGCCCCCGGCAGTACAGGTTCAGGCCGTTAAGGTCGAGTACACTTCCAGCGCCCAACGTCAGACTGTTGAGGTACACCGCCTCCGCGATGGTGGCGGAGTTATCGTAGCCGTTCAGCACCCGCAGGGTCGTCGCCGTCGACTCCCCGACGATCAGGGCGTCCATCGCGAAGTTGCCCTCAAAACCCACCGGGACGAAGCCCAGATCCGCCGCGGCCGCCTCCAAGGAGGACCAGTTAGCATTCCCCCCGTTGTAGCCAACCGTCAGGTCTGACAAGCCAAGAACATCGTCGGAGCTACGTGTATTGATCTTCAGCATCGACAGTGGCCCGGTGAAATGGACGGCCGCCCCAGCCTCAGCTGACAGACGCGAGACATTGGTCAGCAGCAGGTTCCCGCTCACCTCCAGCCTTGCAGCAGGCCCAAGGCGCAGATCGCCATACCCGCAGTTAGCCACTCCTACATCGAATCTTGCTAGCCGGGATGTTCCGCCAGTGATCTGGAACACTCCAGACCCGGCCGTTGAATACCCGCCGAGAATCATGGTACTGGAGCTCAACAGGCCTCCTGACTGGCTCAACGTGGCCTGCCCATAACTGCCAATGCGGATCAGGGGCGCCTGGACGAATCCGTCCTGCATGGTGTAAGTGCCCCACGTGTTCTCCGTGCATGCCAACGTCAACTCCGAAGCGATCAGAGCCGTGCCTCCCGTTTGGACAAGCTCGCCTCGGTTGAAGTGGCCCACCCGCAGGATCGACGCACTGACGGTTCCGCCCGACAGCTCCATTCGCCCCGATGCGGTGGCAGAATCGCTCAGGCAGAGAGTGTTCATAACAGAGGTCGTCCCACCTGACTGTCTGAAGGTGCCCGTGCCACCCCAACCGACAAAGAGATTGGATGTCTTGAAGCTGCCGGCCTGCATCTCATATTCCCCTCGCCCAATCCCTGCATCAGGTGTGCTCCATACGCCCAATCCCACATCGCCGACAGGGAGGTGCATGCCACCGGTCTGCACGAACTTCCCATAGCCGTACGCACCCAGGCCGACCAGTCCCTTCTCCTCCAGTCGGCCACCACTCAGCCGGTACTCGCCCGTTTCGTTCCACGAGTTTCCCAGCCACAGACCTGAATTCGTCTTCCCCGGGAGCACGACGCCGTTGGTCCTGACGGTTCCCCCCGACTGTTCCATGATCCCGTTGCGGCTCTCCCCGATGTTGATCCGACTGTCCACAGACGTCAGTCCATCTGTCACCCGGACCACGCCGCCGCCAAGAATTCGGAGCAAAGGTGTGGCGACATAGCCTCCAGTCTGCGCGAACGTGCCCGCCCCGTACCCGACCGTCAGAGACGTGGACGCCAGAAGCGACCCACCAACCATGTTGTAGGTCGATGGCGTCAGACTGCTCTCCCCGACAACGGCCGATGGGGTCGTTGTGGTGCCTCCGTACTGGTTCATCAGGGCCATGGCGCCCCCCCCGACGATCAGGTTCTCCGAGCAGTTTAGCTGCCCCGACAGCAGGTCGTAGGCCGCCTTGCGCGAGTTGGCAAGCCGCAGGAGCCGTATTGTGATGGTGGCCCCATCCTGACGCAGGGAAGCCGGCGTGTAGCTGCCGATAATCGCCAAATCGAACTGCAAGGTCCCCCCCGAGGACGCATTTAGCGTCGGCGTGCCCTCTACGCCTCCCAGAATGAGCATCTGACCCGAGCAGGTTCCAAGCGCATTGACGGTTCCTGCGTCGGTCAGCCTGATGCTGACTATGTCGAGGTTATTGGGGACACGCGAAGGATTCCAGTTCGCAGCCTCGTTCCACCAAGTGGCGGGATTAGAAGGATCGGTCGCCGTACTCCCGCCCGTGCCCGCACCCTGCCAGTACAGCGTCTCAGCCATGACTGGCGCGCCGGCCAGGAAGAACAAAGCCCCTAGTATTCGTAGGAACATGCTACCCTCCTTTTCCCGGGGTCCCAAAGGTCTCTATCCGACTGTCCGAATTCTACCACACTCTGACCCGCGCTGCAACATTGCCTTGCCCGATGAAGGTCCTCACCCGATGCTTCCCGGATAACTTCTTGCTGATGGACCGTCGCCAGCAGTCTCCATGATTATACCTTGCGTTGGCGATTCAACAAGCCCCATCCCCCACTACCCCAAACCCTTAGGAGCACTTCTCGCCGATAACGCGCCGACGAATCCCCACCCCCGCCAAGCCAAGCCGAGGGAGGGTTTCCGGTTACCGCACCCGTGAGATCGTTGGGCTGACAACGGCACCAGGCTGTTCAGTAGCCCAAGCCGTACCGCCCGTGGTGGCCAGGACTGCGGCTGTCAAGGCTGGGGCTTGGAGGAAGGTTGGGTCGGGCAGCTCAGGGAACACCGCGACCTGACCTAGCCGCCGCGCCGTCTTCGCAGCCGCCCCATCGCGCCCGCCGCCAGCAGCACGAGGCTAGCCGGTTCGGGCGCCGGCATCGTCGGTTGGAGCGGGCCCGACCAGCCCCACTGGCCTGCCAGAATGCCCAGGTCGCCGATGTTCACCACGCCGTCGCCGTTGAAGTCGCCCTGGCTGTACGTTCGGCCGGTCTGTTCCCAACTGCCGGCGAGGATGCCCAGGTCGCCGACATTCACCGCGCCGTCGGCGTTGGCGTCGCCGATGTGGCAAATGTCCAGCGGACTCAGCAGCCACTCCAGGTATCGCTCCAGGTGCGTGTAACCGTGCGCCCCGATGCCATTCTGGTCGCTCGCGCCGGGATTGGTGCCGTACCAGGTCTCCCAGAAGGTCGGCAGGCCGTCGGCATCGCCGTCCCAGCCCCCTGGCCTGCTCCCGGACGGGATCGTCGGATAGCCGTCAACTTCGCTCTGCGAGTCGATGATCGTGCCGTTCATGTTGGTGATGTTGTCGATCAGCCGCTGGTCGACGCTGTCGGGGTTCCACGGGAAGGCCCCCGCCCCGGCCAGCACCAGGCTGTAGGCCTGGTCGGCGGTGTGAGTGGTCACGGGCCTGACGACGGCCGGCTCGGTGAGCTTGGTGTAGGTGTCGTAGAACATGCTCCACCCGGTGTCGGTTCCGTCGCGGACCAGGTCGCGGTCGCCATCCACCTTGTTGCCGGACTGGTAGATGTACATGTGATTGTCCGGGTTGGCCTCGAAGGCGCGGTAGCGCCAGGAGGTGCTGGTCTGCGTCCCGGCGATGATGTAGTTGCCGATGTAGTTCATGTCGATCCGCAGGCTCACCTCGCTGCTGTAGCCGTTGCTGCGGTTGTTATAGATCACGTTGTTGCGGAAGTCGGCCACCAGGGTGTTGATGACGTCGTAGTTGCCCACGCACGGGTTGCGGTTGCCGTTCTGGCTCCAGAGATTGTGATGGTAGCTCGCGACGCCGTTGCCGCCGATAGGTTTGATGAGACTGCCCATGGAATGCCCGTTGGGCCCGCCCGGGTCGTAGTTAGCGTCCCATGTCCCGTGGTACAGGCCCGTCTGGTCGAGGCCCTCGGAGATGGTGCAGTACTGCACGGTGACATCGTAGAAGTTCAAGCCGGCGCAGCTTAGGTTCTCGTCGATGCCCCAGGAGGTGGAGACGTGGTCCACCACTACCCGGGAGGCCTTGATCTCCAGGGAGTCGCTGTTGAAGCCGGGGTTAGGCCCCTTCACCGCGTCGCCAGGACGGACGCGAATGTGACGCAGCACCACGTTGTGGCTACCGATCTGCATCCCGTAATTCTTCAGGTTGATGCCCATGCCGGGGGCGGTCTGGCCGGCGATCGTCACGTCGCCGCGGATGCACCTAAGCGTGGACAGCAATTCAATGGTTCCGCTGACATCAAAAACGATGGTCCGCGGGCCCAGACCCGAGGATAGACCGGATCGCAGCGACCCTGCCCCGGTGTCGTTCAGGTTCGTGACGTGGTAAACATCCCCGCCTCGTCCGGCGGTGATGTACATGCCCGCTCCCTCGGCCCCTGGAAAGGCGGGTAACTGGGCCAGGGCGGGTACAGAAAGATAACCGACCAACACAAATAGGGTTGCGCAGGTTCGTCTCATGGTCACTCCGTCCCTTCCTCGGGTGGCGGCGCCGGGAGCCTGCCGGCAGCCGGGCAGCACCGCCTTAATGCCATTATACTAGAACAAGCAGCCGGCCAGTGCAGAACAAACCGCCATCTGGTCTCCCAGCGATTAACGCATGACCCCCGGCTCTATTGGGCCAATAAAGCAGAATCCTCAAGAGTGAGGACATCTAGACGCAGATGCACGGAGCTAACCGAGAAAACCTGAGTTGCCAATCTAGGAGATGCCTCTGGCATCCATACTTCCGCCAGAAGCATGCGGCCATCGGCAGCCATCCCTTCGGAAGAACCTCCGCTACTGGAACCGCAGCACCCGCACGCCGTAAGGTTCCATCTCCACGTCCTGGCTGCACCGCCTGCCGGTCAGCAGGTCCATGGCCGGGCGATCCAGGCGGACCGAGCCAGGCTGGTTGTACAGCTCCACGGCCACCATCCCTTGGCCGCCGGGTCCGCCCCGCGGCACGACCAGGACGTTCTCGGAGGCCGTCGCCGCCGACGCAACGCCCGACTGCTCAACCGCCTCGCGAAGCAGCCGCTGGAGGTCCTGCGGGCCCGGCAGCGTGCCCAGCAGGATGATCTGCCCCTTGCCCAGGCGGCGGTGGGCCACCGCGGCTAAGCCTTCCATAGGCCCTTCGGTGTAGGTCGCCAGGGCCTCGGCGCCGGCCGGCTCGAAGCTGTCGTACCACAGCGAACCCTTCGATTCGGTCCCGTCGCCCCACCGCAGACCAAAGTCCCGCGGCAGCCCCGGCAGGTGGAACACGCCCCGCACGCCCACCAGCTCCTCCAGGTGCCCGAAGGGGGCGTGGGTGTACTTGGCGGCATCCAGCGTGCGGATGTCGGTCAGCGGGCCGGCGATCCACGTGCCGCCGGCCTCGATCCACTCCCGCAGGCGGTCGATCAACTGGGCCTCTTCCAGCGAAGGCAGCAGCGGCGAGCAGATCATCCGGTAGCCCGAGAGGTCCGCGGCCGGGTCGATTACGTCGGGCCGAAGCTGCGCGCGAATCATCGGCTGGTAGTAGCGGTCCGCCAGCACGGCGCCGTAGGCGAGCTTCTCGACCATCGGCTGGAACTGGAACAGGTGCCAGGCGAAGCTCGAGCAGTGCAGCGCCAGGCCGGTGGGCGTGGGGCGGGTGGAGGAAAGGAAATCGCCGGCGGCGGTCAGGCCCTTGGAGATCTCCTGCACCTCGCCCAGCACGTGCAGGGGCCGTCCGGCGCTGCTGACGACCGCGCCGTGCATCAGCTCCTGGCCGCTCCAGTGCTCGCGCCACAGCCAGTAGAGATTCGCCTCGGCGCCCAGGGCGTAGGCCATCCACGTGTTGGCCCGGCAGAAGCCGCTGGGGCGGCAGCCGTAGGCGATCACATTTCCGGGCCAGCAGGTGGAGGTTTCGGTGTTCCACCAGGGCGTGTCCTTGATCGGGCGGCACAGGTCCATCCAGAAGGCGGCCTGGTAGAGGTTCTCCGGCGAGTTGTAGTGGTTGAACTGCACTACGTCGAGCTTGCGATGCACGCTGTGATAGCTGAGGCCCTGGACGGGCATCATGTCGGTGCCGACGGGCTGTTCGACCAACTCATGGAGGATGTCGGCCTGGAATTCGACGAACTCGGCGAAGGAGTCGCTCTGCACCTGCATCCAGGCCGTCAGCAGCGACGGATGGTGCCAGGTGTCGCTGCGCGGCACGGGCAACTGGGCGAAGGACTGATACGTCTGCGACCAAAGGTTGGCGCCCCAGGCCTCATTCAGCGTCTCGATGGTCCCGTAGCGGCGGCGCATCGCCTCCTGGAAACCCCGGTGACACTCGCTACAGCAACACCCGCGGGCCCCGTAGGGGTACAGCTCGTTGTCGATCTGCCAGCCGATGACGTAGTCGCTGGGGCCGAACTCGCGGGCCAGTTGCGTCACGATCCGCTCGACGTGCCGGCGGTAGGCGGGGCTGTTGGGGCATGCGTGCCGCCGGCCGCCATGCTGGGCCGCCACGCCGGCGTCGCTGACCGTCAACACCTCCGGATACCGGCCGGTCAGCCAGATCGGCGGCGTGGCCGTGGGGGTGCCCATGATCACGGCGATGCCCGCCTGGCCCAGACGCTCGACCACCAGGTGCAGCCAGTCGAAGTCGTAGTGTCCCTCCTCAGGCTCCATGCGGCTCCAGGCGAACTCGCCGATGCGGGCGGCATTCAGCCCGGCCGATTTCATTAACGCGATGTCCTCGTCGATCTGCTCCAGCGGCCAGTCTTCGGGGTAATAGGCGGCGCCCAGGTAGGGGGGCTCGAATGCCTTCATGACGTGCTCCTGTTGTGAGGTTGGCGATCCTGAACCTTTGGCAGTGCTCAAGACCGTGACCCGATCCGGGGGCGGCTCACTTCATGGGTTCTCCTTCATCCGGGGCCACCTACTAGGTTCGGAGCCGCCAAGAGGACAAAATGATACCGCTGATGCCCTCCCAGTGCGAGGGCAGATCGGCTTACGAAAACGACCACGAACTTGGAGTAGCACGGCCCAGCGGCTCGGATTAGCGGTGGCGCCAGATCCACTCCCACACCTTGGGCATGGCCATCATGCCCAGCAAGAGCAGGCCGGCGGATGGCTCCGGTACGGCGGTTGGCGGGGGCGCAGCCGACCAGCCCCACCACCCGGCCAGCACGCCCAAGTCGCCGACGTTGATCGCCCCGTCCGCGTTGAAGTCGCCGTCGCGCCAAGTCGCGCCGCTGAGGCAACCCCAGTGGCCGGCCAGGATCCCCAGGTCGCCCACGTCCACCATTCCGTCATTGTCGGCGTCTCCCGGCCAGGGGGCGAAGGCCTCCAGCTCCAGGCAGGACGTGTACGGGCGCGTCCCTCCGGCCTGGCCGATCACGCGCACGGCCATGCCGGAAACCGGCGCGAATGTCATCTCGATGCGCTGGTAGAACGCCAAGGGGTCCAGCGCCTCGCTGGGCGCCAGGTTCTCCACATCCTCCCATTGCCCGTCACGGAGCACCTGGACCGTCAGCGTGGTGAAGTACCCGCCATAAGGGGTGGAGACGTATGGGTCGGCGTTGATGCCGTTCCAACGAATGTCGCCCTCGTAAAACACGACCTTGCCGAAGACCTGCGCCTGCGGGAAGGCCAACTGGTACCAGTCCGTGCGGGGAGACCCGGACCCGGTATATGTGTCATAAGGCAGCACTCCGCTCCAGCAGGCCTCCGTGACGCCGTCAATCAGCGTCCGATAGTCCCGACGGTCGAGCGTGGGGTCATGGTTGGCGGCGCTGGTGGCGACTTGCACCGTTCCCCCGGAAGCCAGCACCTGGCCGACCAGCCCGGCCGGTCCGGCAGGGGGGTAGCGTTCCTCCAGCGGGCCGATCGCGTCGGGCCCGGTCCCAGCCTCGCCGAGACAGTACCTGCGATCGGCGCCCTCGCCGACGATTGCGCCCGGGCCGTAGGCGTTGAGGATTTGTTGCTCCGCCGCTGATTGCAGCACCATCGCCGCCTGGTCGAGCGTGTAGCTGCCCCCATGCAAGCTGGTGGCATAGTTGGGCCGGTACAGGTAGGCATCCGGCGGCGTGGAAAGCCCCAGGTCGGCCAGCAGGGCGTCGTAGCCCTTCATCAGGCCGATCAGACCGGCTGCGGTGGCCGGGTTGCAGTCGCTGTCGTAGCCGCCCCGCACGGCGTACTCAATGGTGCTTCGCGCGTTGCCCTGGCCGTAGAGCAGCGCCAGCACCGTCATGCCCGTGTTCATGCCCGATTCGACCCAACTGCGATGCCGTCCCCGCTGGCTGACCAAGCTGATAACCGAATCCCGCGCGGCCAGCCAGTTGTCCGCCTGCCCGTCAGCCTCCACGTCCTGCTGATACGCATCCATCGCCGCCTGGACGATCTGGCGCGTCCGCGACGACAGCGGAACCGCCTCCAGGCCGTTGCCCAGCAGCTCCGACACGTCCGCCGAGAACGCCGCCTGGGCGTACATGGCCGCGTAGAAACGGGCGGCGTGCACGGCCAGGCCACAGTTGGTGACGCCGCCAAACTGCCCTGCCAGCGTCGCCGCCTGGCCCCGCATGCCCGGTGCCAGGGCGCCTAGCGACTCGGTGGTGATCTGCGAGTCGATTGACCAGGGGCCGTGCATGTTGCAGCGGGCGCTGCCGGAATCCGGCGCCGCCTTCCCGTGCGAGGAGATCAGGTACTTGGCCTGGCGGTTGGCGATGTAGATCTGGTCCAGGGTCACATCGGTTTGCCACAGCGCCGTCAGCTCGCCGTTGGTGGGGGAGGGGTTGGCCCCCAGCAGATTACCGTAGAGGAGCTCAAAACACGTGTCGTCGTCGCCGTCCCAGTAGCCGGCGGCGCGAACGGTCCCGTCCGTCCCGCGCCAGACCGCCCCCGCCAGATCGTCCCACTTGATGGGGTACTCGGTGATGGCATACCCGTCATAGCTGGTGGCGCCGCCCTCGACGGGTCTGCCGGCGCAGTTGCCCAGCAACTGCCCCGCCCACATGCCCTTAAGTCGCGCGGCATATTCGGGGGCCCAGATCGTCCGCTGGGCGCCGGCCTGGTTGGCGGCCAGACACAACGTTGTCGCCAGGATCAATAGGCAATGCAATCGCATGCGAGGCGGCTGCCTAAGCTGGGGCTGTTGCCCTATGAACTTATTCTCCCTGATATTGCTGGGTGGTCAAGAGGCCCAGCCTGTGTGTAACGGGATGGAGCCGCCCAGCCCTGCGGCCAGATGGGATTGGGGATAACAGAGCGATCATCACCTGGGAAGGGGGGGCGACCCGGCTTGGCTCCTCCTGGTACGTTTCTTGGCTGCGGTAAGAGGACGCTGACCCGTGGCTATGTCCCGACGTCCGCCCCGAAGCCAGGTGGGTCGGACCTACTTTCTCGACAATCAGGCAAGGCCTTACGGGTGCAGCGTGGTTCCCGCCGCGCCTGGGCCCAACGGATTGAAGAAGCTGGACGACCGGCAGGGCGGCGATTTACAATCCGCGTCCCGTTGATAGTTCCTGGGCAAGGTAGCGACACATGGATTGGTCCAACTACATCGTCATCGGCGAGAACATCCACTGCACGCGAATCATCAAGAGCGGGGGCGCCCGCACCGCCAAGATGGACGGCGGCGGCGAGGGGGTCTGCTTCCGCTTTAACGACCAGGACCTGCTGCTGCCGGTGCCGGCGGACTGGGCTCGGCGATCGTCGGCGTATGGCGACGGCAAGATTCAGCACATTACCCTGGCCATCCACCATGCGATGGAGGGCTTATCACAGAACCGCCCGTTGGGCCAGGCCTATCTGCGGTGGGCGGCGGCGCGGCAGATCAACGCCGGCGCCAAGTTCCTGGACGTCAACGTGGACGAGTGCACCGCCGACACGGCCCGCCGCGCCGAGGTGATGACTTGGCTGGTGAAGTTCCTGGGGTCCTGCTTTGACACCCCGCTGAGCATCGACTCTTCGGACGTGGACACGTTGCGGGCCGGGCTGAAGGCCTGCCGCCGCGACATCGGGCCGGCCATGCTTAACTCGGTCTCCCTGGAGCGCCTGGGCGCGGCGGACCTGGTGTGCGAGTTCTCCTGCCACGCCATCGTCAGCGCCGCCAGCCCCGACGGGGTGCCGGCCGGGGTCCAGGGGCGGATGGCCAACTTCGACAAGATGGTCGGCCTGCTCGACCAGCGCAAGGTCCCGCGGGGGCGCATGCACCTAGACCCGCTGGTGTTGCCCATCAGCGTGGACAGCGACAACGGGCGAATCTTCCTGGAGGCGACGGGGCAGGTGCGGCAGCGATTCGAGGGAGTCAAGCCCACCGGAGGCCTAAGCAATGTCTCGTTTGGCATGCCCGCCCGGCGGCTGCTGAACATTGTGTTTGCCCGCCTGGCGGCCGAGGCCGGCGGGTGCGGCGGGATCATCGACCCGGTCAGCATGCCCGTCCAAGCCATCGCCGAGCTGGATGAGAAGTCCGAGCCGTTTCGACTGGCCAGGAA
>Ga0315289_10010623_pt1 | contig 13158 bp, 5 predicted proteins | sample YL17G11_40_MG_FD_203452 | JGI IMG/M metagenome (GOLD analysis project Ga0315289, IMG submission 203452) | Sediment microbial communities from Yellowstone Lake, YNP, Wyoming, USA - YL17G11_40 | ecosystem: Environmental > Aquatic > Freshwater > Lake > Sediment | place: USA: Wyoming | collected...
CCCTTGGGGGAGAGGACCAAGGTGAGGGGGCTACTCCAAAGATCATAATTCTTTCAAAAATCCTTCCGCTTCTTTCGCATCCTCCTCTCTTTTTTGTTTTCTGAAAAGGTCACGGGCAATCTCAAACTCCTTTTTGGCTTCATCTTTTCGCTTCAAGTCGCGTAATAAAATTCCCAGATTGTAGTGCGCCCCGGCATCATCCGGGTTGATCCGCAATGCCTCATCATATTCTTTTTCCGCCTCCTCATATCTTTTTAATTCAGAAAGCAAATTCCCCAGATTGTAGTGCGCCTCGGCATAATCCGGATTGATCCGCAATGCGTCTTTATATTCCTTTTCCGCCGCAGCATATCTTTTTAATTCTTTAAGCAAATTACCCAGATTGTTGTGCGCCTGGGCAAGATTCGGGTTGATCCGTAAAACCTTTTTATATTCCTTTTCCGCCTCATCGTATCTTTTTAATTTATAAAGCAAATTCCCCAGATTGTTGTGCACATCGGCATCATCCGGATTGATCCGCAATGCATCCTTGTATTCCTTTTCCGCCTCCTCATATCTTTTTAATTCAGAAAGCAAAATCCCCAGATTGTAGTGCACATCGGCAAGATCCGGATTGATCCGCAATGCATCCTTGTATTCCTTTTCCGCCTCCTCATATCTTTTTAATTCAGAAAGCAAAATCCCCAGATTGTAGTGCACATCGGCAAGATCCGGATTGATCCGCAATGCATCCTTGTATTCCTTTTCCGTCTCCTCATATCTTTTTAATTCAGAAAGCAAAATCCCCAGATTGTTGTGCGCCTCGGCATAATCCGGGTTGATTCGTAATGCCTCCTTATATTCCTTTTCCGCCTCCGGGTATCTTTTTAATTCAGAAAGCAAACCCCCCAGATTGTAGTGCGCCAAGGCATAATCCGGGTTGATCCGCAATGCTTCCCTATATTCTTTTTCCGCCTCCGGGTATCTTTTTAATTCAGAAAACAAAAGCCCCAGATTGCTGTGCGCCGCAGCATAATCTGGGTTGATCCGCAATGCCTCTCTATATTCTTTTTCCGCCTCCGGGTATCTTTTTAATTCAGAAAGCAAAACCCCCAGATTGTTGTGCGCCTCGGCAAAATCCGGATTGATCTCGATCGATTTTCGATAGCAATCCTCGCATTGACCCAAATTCTTCTTATCACGGAATCCATTGCCCAAATAGAAGAGGTTTTCTGCATCTTTCAGCTTGAAAAACAACATGTCCTTTAGGCTGTCCAAATCATCGTCCTTGACAAAATAATCATCCAGAAATCTGTTATCCAGATAGACATCATGAGAGATGGAAATACTACCGCTGGATTCCACTGTGAATCTCTGGCTCGAAAGAGAACTCATATAACTATCCCATCTTGTCCTTTCTGTGTTCAAATCGAAAATCCCTTTGCTTACCTCTTTAACAAAGTTCTCCTCCCATAAAAAGATATGCCCTTCTCTTAATAATTTCAGGCATTTTAAAATAGATTTTTCGTCTCCCAAATCTTCATACCTTTCTTTCATATATCGAAGGTCAATAGTGATGGAACCGGGCGTTCGGTCAGAGGTAATCTCTTCTAACCTCTTCCCTATCGCAACAGCTAATCTTCCTTCCTCGTCTAGCCCTAACAATCTTGGCTCAGTTTTTCCTTTTTCGCATTGGGTCAACAAGGTTTCCATTTCTTTTTTGGCGAATACCTGATCAAATTCTTTTCCGCTTCTGCAGGTGGCAATCAGAACGAAATCTTTTGATTTTTCCTTTAGTTTTCTAATCAAATCATCCAGATTGAATTTCCCCGCATATTTATCTAAATCATCCAAAAATAAAACAATCTTCTTTTTAAAAAGTGGGAGCTTTAATTTCTGAATACTAATCTTCTCATACTTGGGTTTCAACAGATAAAAGTCTTTTAACTTTTTGACAGACTCATACGCCATTCGGGTTTTACCGAGCATGGGAATTCCGGTGATGAAGGCATATTTTCTTTCTTCCAAACGATCTCGTATTTCTTTGTCGCTTTCCCGTTCTATATAGAACTTGTTATAATTTGTGATATGAAAATCATCCGGGGTAAGCTTTTTGACCGGCTTGGAGACATCAAAAGCTTTCTTAATCGCTGCGGTTCGTTCCCAAATGAGATAGAGCAGACCTAAGGCGATTATAACCGAGACACCAATGTAAAGTTCAATCTTGTAAGCTTGCCAAAAGAGAGGAAACAGGTACGGAGTCAATATAAGTCCAGCAATCAATGAACCGATAAAGCTAATTATCAGCGATTCAATTTTTCCTTTCACAAGCTATCCCCTTGTAAAAATGCCATTCTTGGAGTTTCATTTGGCAAGATATTCTTTGGGGTAACGCCTGTCAAGACATTTGTTTGAGGTTTTTGGAGTGTCAAGCTTCAGCTTGACCCGAGATTTCTTGCAGGGCAAACAGCTTTAATATGGTTCGCCTAAAGGCGAACACTCCAATCTTCACTTTTCATAAAAGGTGGGTCGGGTTTCTCGCCGAAAGCGAGATACCCGACAATAATATTTTCACATATGTCGGGTAGCTCCCTGGGGTCGCAACCCGACATATTCCTAAAACAACCTTCTTATTATATGAAAATTCAACTCGTATGAATTAGATGCCTGAAGAATTCCACAAGTTAAGTAACAGCGTCAATATTTACATTACCTTTACCACCAGAGGCTTTAGTTTTTTTCTTGGAAAATGAGATTTTGTATTTTATAATATAGACTATAAAGAATAAGGTTTAAAGAATTTAATGGAGAACAAAAACTTTTAAAAAACAATCCGTATGAAGGCTTCGTCTATGAACCCAAATAGCTCTCCGCAAAAAGAAAAGCGCAGGGTCGCTTTTATCTCAATCCTGGCGGCGGTTTTTCTGGTAGGGATAAAGTTGGTGGTAGGGGTGGCTACCGGAAGCCTGGGAATTCTTTCGGAAGCGGCCCATTCAGCCCTGGACTTCGGGGCCGCACTTATAACCTATTTTGCAGTGAGGGTTTCTGGAAGACCGGCAGACTTGGAGCACCATTATGGGCATGGCAAGGTGGAAAGCCTATCTGCGCTGGCGGAGACTTTTCTCCTTTTGCTAACCTGCTTCTGGATCATCTACGAGGCTATCCGCCGGACGTTTTTCCATACCGTGGAAGTTGAGGTAACTATTTTTAGTTTTATGGTTATGCTTATTGCTATAATCGTTGATTACACGCGATCGAGAGCCTTATCAAAAATGGCCAAAAAGTATTCCAGCCAGGCATTGGAGGCGGATGCCCTGCATTTCTCCAGTGACATTTATAGCTCCTTCGTGGTGATTGTCGGTTTGACCTTTACTAAAGTCGGATTCCCTGTAGGCGATTCCATCGCCGCACTGGGAGTGGCGCTCCTGGTGACCGTCGCCAGTTATAGATTGGGAAAAAGAACTCTGGACGTTTTAATGGATCGAGCCCCTGAAGGCTTAAAGCAAGAGATTGAGAAGATGGTAGAAAAGGTCGAGGGGGTCAGCGAATGTTCACGCTTGCGCATCCGTAGATCAGGTCCACAGGTTTTTGTGGATATGAATATCTCTTTGGACAAAGATGCAAACCTTGAAGAAGCTCATCATATAGCCAGTGAGGTGGAAAGAAATATACGATCCATCCTTCCCGAGACTGACATCGTGGTCCACACCGAGCCCACCCAAGGGTTAAACTTCATCGATCGAAAAATAGATTTAACCGAAACAGCGAAATGGTCACAGGATCAGGAGGCTAAGCAAATCATAAAGGAAACCCTCAATGAACACATAGAAGATTTCATCGAGTTTCACGAGTTGACCTTCCAAAGAAAGAGGGGCATTCCTTTGATCAATTTGCATTTGGTCCTCCCCAAGAATATTAAGATCGAAGATGCCCATAAGTTCTGCGACCATCTGGAGCAAGACATCAAAAAAAGATTAGGAGAGTCGGAGATCGTCATTCACGTGGAACCATGTGACGGCGAATGTGCAACGTGCCGAAAGGAATGCGATTAAGCCTACCTCACTCTGGAATGGAACAATCTTATTTTACCTCTCCCCCTTAGTCCCCTTCAGGGTGAATCCCTTCAGGGTGAACCCCTCTCCACAAATGAGACTGTGTCAGATTTTCCGTTTTTGTAGCCGCCCCGCTTAGCGGGGCGAAATCGGAATGTTGAATTCCAATGGTTTACGCAATCTAAAGATTGCGGCTACAACTTCAAAACATGATTATGACACAGCCTCAAATGTGGAGAGGGGGAGACAGGGGGTGAGGTTTTCAGAGACCAGCGCCAATGCGGTTGAAAGTCTCTGCCAAAATGTCAACTTCATTAAATTAATAAGAGTTTTCCTCTTATAAAGAATTCCGCCAACTAAAATGGAGAAGAACCTAAAATAAAGATACAATCTTGGATAGTGTAAATTATTTGGGTGTTGCCTAATTCCCGCCTTACGGGATATATGATTTGTATTTGGTATCTACATTTTGGTAAGATAAAGCCAAAGATTTTAATGAATGTAGTTGCTCGATTTACGGTTCGACTTTGCTCCCTTCGACTTTGCTCAGGGACAGTGACCCTTCAATAAATTCAGGGTCACCCTGAACAAAGTTGAAGGGTGAGCGAAGTCGAACTGTCACCGTCCTGAGCCTGTGCTTCGACTTCGCTCAGCACCCTGAGTTAATCGAAGGGTCGAAGGATCGAGCCGAAAAGCCCAATAATGGTCATCAACTATTTGAGGAGTTTCCCCATTTTTTCGATCCCTACCCCCCGCCAAAGGCGGGGCTACCAACCACCCCCCATTTTATGAACTCCCCTTTGTTACACAATACCTTAACTCTCCCAAATATCAGGTATGAAACTCACACATACCGAAAGCAACCCCAAATTGTTTTCACATGAAAAATCATATATGTCCTTATCTGTTGCTTACTTAGACCTCTCCTCTCCCAAATTTTGGGGAATGTCCAGCAACTTTTTAACTTGACAAATCTTCCGCTCCAGGGCGGATGTTATCATCTGCCCTTATCTCGTGGGATGATAACATCCCACGGGGAGCAAACTGCGTTATGTCTGCAGGATCCATAGGATCGGATTGTCACCACAATTAGTTGATAACCATAATTGGGCAACTACAACCTGATACTGCAATATGTAGGGTATAAAATATGACTTGGGCATTTATAGGGCAGAGACAAGGATAGCATGGTCTCTGCTCAAAGCATTACTTAAGGAGCAAAGGAGAAAAGCTTTCTATCTTTTGACTAATTCTTTGACTTTCTCTTTGCTTTTCAATTTTAAGGAAAAAGCTTTCAACTCTTCTAAGTAGCGGCTATTATGCACCTTCCACTTGATGAGCATCCAATGACCATAAATCCGAAATATAAAGTTTTTGAATTTGAACTTAACTGCGGATTTAATCGCCTGCCATAAAGAATAAAATTTAGGCATCGCCTCCAACATCACTCCGAACTGCAATTCCCATACCGACATCTTATTGGGTTTGTAAACCACATGGTGTCCGTCATACAGGCTCCAATCGAAGGTGACAATTCGGTTTTGTGCATTCAACTTTTCATAGAATGGGGTTCCCGGAAGCGGGACCAAGGTCACCATCTGCACCGTGTCGATTTTCCACTTGATGGCAGATCTGACCGTCTGCATTATTGTTTCCCGGTCGTCCTCTTCTCCTCCCAAAACGAACATACCATGAACTTTGATCTTGTATTGATGTAAGGTCCTGATCGCCATCTCCATCTCTTCTACGGTCTGACGTTTATTATATTCCTCCAGGGTTCTGGGATTAATGGATTCCAGACCAATATACAAAACCTTGCAGTTCGTTCTTTGCATAAGCCGCAAAAGCTCTTTATCTCTAGCTACATCCACTCGGGCTTGAGCCGTCCAGGAAAAGCTTAAACCGTTTTCAAGCATCATCTCCAACAATATCTTTGACCGTTTGGGACTGGCGGTGAAATTGTCGTCGTAGAAGAAGACCCACATTCCGGGATAGAGCTTTCGATAATGTTTTAACTCCTCTATCGTCTTTTCCGGACTTTTGAAACGATATTTATGTCCGAACATCTTAGTAACCGAACAGAAGGTGCAGTCATAGGGACACCCACGTGAGGTAAGCGCCGGGAGTATGCCCACCTTCTTATATCCTTGGATTAAAGACAGATCAATGGTGGGCAAACTGTCCAGATCTCGCAGGTATGGTCTGGGGTTATTGTGATGGACCTTGTTTCCTATTTTATAAGATAATCCTGAAATATTTGAGATTCTCCCCACATCATTTCCATTTTCCAGCCATGAAATAAGCTCTAAGATTGTTTCCTCCCCTTCGCCTCTGACCACATAGTCTGCATAATTATTCAATGCCTCCTCTGCCATAAAGGTGACATGAGCACCGCCCATGGCAATAGAGATGGTCTTTCCCAAAACCTTTGCTTTCTCCTTGATTTTTTTGGCAATATTATAAGCTTCGGGTGTGGTGCTGGTAATGGTGGAAATCATCACCAGATCCGCAGAAAGCACTTCAGCCCAGTTCATGGGGGCAATATCCGGACAATAAATTTTTACCTCATAACCTTTTTCTTTTAGAATAGTGCCCAGCTGGGGAAGTCCCAATCGAGGCAGCTTGAAGACGCTAAACACATGGAAACCGGAGGGGGCTGGCTCTATCCCCACTATCTTTTTGATCTCCATCTCTTTTCCTCCAAAGATTCCTCTTCTTTTTAAAAATTAATACGTCCTAATTTAGCCAAGCTTATATCTCTTTGTCAAGTCTTTTTTGTTTGGTCTTGCAAAAGTGCCGGACAGGAGAAGCTGGAGTGTTCACCTTATGGTCTTCAACCAAATAAGTTAACATACTCTGCTTCCACATAAGATCCAGTTCTCAGCCACTTTAGTGGCGTTACCTAAACCTGACTAAAGTCAGTTAGAACAATATGTAGTTACAAGGGATGTCAAGTTAAATAGTTGATGCCCTTTAGGTGAGCCATGTAAAAGCCCGCTGTCTTTTCCCCGCTTTGCTCGGGATCCTCCGAACAAGAAGTTTTGCACACGATCCGAAGGACAGGTCAAGCTAAAGCTTGACACTCCAGCAAAACTCTTTCCAAAAAGATGTTGTAAAGTTAAATGCCAAGTATTATAATCTTATGATGGTAGATCAAACGGAAAGGATGAAAAAAATTTGATAGATTTTCTAAAAGATTTGAATCCAGCACAAAGAGAAGCCTCCACACATGTCTGTGGACCGCTTTTGGTCCTGGCGGGGGCAGGAAGTGGAAAGACCAGAGTTTTAGCCTATCGCATCGCCTATCTGGTAGGAGTGGGAAAAATTAATCCTCAGAAAATTTTGGCAGTTACTTTTACCAATAAAGCCGCGGGTGAAATGAAAAACCGGGTGCAAAAACTTCTGGGCAAAACCGGATTCGATATCTGGGTGAGCACCTTCCATTCTTTATGTGCCAGAATATTGCGGGTCGAAGCTGGGGTATTGGGCTACAGTCGAACTTTTTCCATCTACGATGAAGATGATCGGCTTTCCTTGATAAAAAAATGTATGGAGGAGCTTAATATCTCCACCAAAGAATTTTCCAAAGAAGCTATCCAGAGCCACATCTCCAAAGCAAAAGACAAACTCATAGATTGGCAGGAATATGCTTCCCTGACCGAGGACTTTTTTGACGAAAAGGTCGCAAAGGTATATGAGCTTTATGAGAAAAAAACAAAAGAGGTAAATGCTTTTGATTTTGATGATCTGATTATGAAAACTGCGGAAATCTTTTCAAATTATCCTCCGATTTTGGAAAAATATCAGAACAGATTTGAATATATCCTGGTGGATGAATATCAGGATACCAACCATGCGCAATACGTCCTGGTGAATCTTTTGGCTTCCAAAAACAGAAACTTATGTGTGGTGGGAGATGAGGATCAATCCATCTATGGCTGGCGCGGGGCGGACATCCATAATATTCTGAATTTTGAGCGAGACTATCCCGATGCCAAGGTGGTGAAATTAGAAGAGAATTATCGTTCCACTCAGGTGATTCTGGATGCTGCCACTGCGGTGGTCAAAAACAATAAAAAAAGAAAGGGCAAAACTCTTTATACCCAGATGAAGGGAGGAGAAAAGTTAGGGCTTTTCTATGTGGAGAGTGATATACTCGAATCCAAAGCTTTGGTCGGAAGAATCCAAGACTTGATAGGGAAAGCAAATTACACCCGATCGAATTTTGTGATCCTTTACAGAACCAATGCCCAGTCGCGTCTTTTTGAACAGGAGCTTAGGGATAATGGAATTCCTTATGTGATCGTCGGTGGGGTGAGATTTTACGAACGAAAGGAGATAAAAGATATTTTAGCTTATTTGAAAGTGCTCACCAATCCAAAAGACGAATTGAGCCTGAAGAGGATCATAAACGCCCCTGCCAGAGGGATTGGTGATAAGACCATCTCGAAGATAGAGGATTTCTGCAGGAAGCAAAATTTAACTTTCTTTGAAGGAATAAATCAGATAGAAAAAATCGAAGGAATACCACCAAGGTTAAAAAACACCATCCACAACTTTTCTCAAATGATGCAGGCGTTTTTCCAGATGAAGGAAAAAATGCCTGTGGATGAGTTGACCGAAATGATCGCCGAAAAAAGCGGCTATGTGGATGAATTGAAAAAAGAAAAAACCATCGAGGCGGAAAACCGAGCCGAGAACGTAAAAGAGCTTATCAATGCTATTTCTGAATTTAAAGAAAGATCACAGAATCCCACGCCGGAAGGTTTTTTGGAGGAGGTCTCCCTCATCACCGACATAGACCAGTGGGATAATACCAAAGATGCGGTGACCTTGATGACTTTGCATAGTGCCAAAGGTCTGGAGTTTCCAGTGGTCTTTATCGTTGGATTGGAGGAGGGTCTTTTTCCTCTTTCCCGGTCTTTGGAAAATCCTTCCGATCTTGAGGAGGAGAGAAGGCTTTTTTACGTAGGGATCACCAGGGCAAGAAAGAGATTATTCTTATTCCATGCCCGCCATCGCCGGCGTTTCGGCGAGATGATTAATTTAAGATCAAGATTTTTGGATGAGATTCCGGAAGAGTTGCTGGAAGTTGAGGATTATGTTTCACCCAGAGGGGAATCCTTTGCAAAAGCTGATTTGGAGCGCATAGAGACCTTTTTCCCAGAGACCGCAACCGTGTATGATTCACTACTCCAAGTGGGCACTCGCGTGATTCACTCACACTGGGGTGAAGGACAGATCATCCAAAGGGAGGGCTTCGGAGAAAATTTAAAATTGACCGTGGTTTTCAGAGGCGGAGTCAAAAAGAAGCTTTTAGCCAAATATGCGGATTTAGAGATAGTGGGGCATTGACGACATTTTGCTCAGCGAGGATTCGTATGAATGCATACGCATGTTATCATCCTCGCACGTTAAAGATTTACATTGTCTTCAGGAAATCTGAGGAATGATCGGACTCTTTCAACCACTGACAAAGGAGTCGGATAATACCCCATCTTGATTTTTGCTTCGAGCCTCATGGTGAAAGAATCAATTGTAATCTAAATTACGCTTGTGCAGATGGCTTGCGGTTTGTGCGGAAGAACTAGGCTCGCCTTGGTTTGAGCATGAAAAGCATGATTTTGTTGGACAGCAAAACTATTATTTAGTGCTTACCATTTTGCGGGAGAGAGTCGTTAAAACTCGATTTTTTTCCTTGACTTGTATGGAAGAATACCATTACTTAGATCAACAATAGGAGCATGCTCTAAACAAGGAGTGCTTAGAGGAGGTAACATGAAGCGAATCTTTAAGGTAATCGTCGGCGTCTTTCTTGCTTTGGTTCTTATCATATCTGGCTGCTCAAAAAAGAAGGCGACCCAGACGGAACAACCGATCTCGCTGACTTCCCTATCCCCGGTACAGGGGCAACCGGGGACAATGGTAACAGCATCGACAAATCTCAACTCGGTCTCAGCTCAATCTATGTACATAAGGCTCGACACTACGAATGTTCCAATCATTTCTTCCGGGGGGAGTTCGTTTTACTTCATAATTCCAATTGTGCATTCTGGTTCAACTCAAGTCAAGCTCCGGCTCTCCGATGGACGAGAGAGCAACTCACTCTCGTTTACAGTGTTACCACCGCAACCCACAGGTGTTGCACCTGGTGTAGTAATAGATGGTTGTGCGGAGGCTGCAGAAGAGCTTTTGCTCTCTGTCAGAGACTTAACCTCAAGTCTGGCTCAAAATGGTGATATTGCTCCTACAGAAACCCTATCACTATTCCAGGACCTAGCACGTATCTCATTGATATTTAATGGCATTAAACAGCAGGTTGCCACTCTCCCGGATTCTGAGAAAACAGCAATTGATGCTCTACTCAAACAATCGGGTGTTTCTGACCTATTAGGCGCAGTGGATTCCACGGGAAAGTCGGGTATGAGAGGTCAAGTCTCCAATTTAAGGAGTGCACTTAGAGCTAAAGACAGCTATGCTAGTTTCTACTGTTTGGTAATCTTAGACAACATAAGCTTTGCATTGTCGGCCGCCAAAGCAACGATAACTGTGGTCGGGATAGTCGCCATTATTAGCGGAGTCGGAGCCCCGGCTGGAATCACCGCGATGGGGCTTAGCATTGGAATTAGTGCTGCTGATGCCATCATTGAGGGATTGATTCCTACGGACTTGTACCAAGTGGATGCTAAATTTATCCCCAACGAAGGTCCCTCAATGGAAGTGGGGAAGACCGCGATAGGCGATTTCCGGGGTCACTTTCAGACGCAATCAGACCCGGTATCAGCATCCATAGGTTTTCTCACGGAATCTGCGTTTAGCGCTTTTGGGGATATAGTGGCAACTACGAAAACAGCTAAACTCACGGCAGAGATCGCCACAATGGTCGGAGTTGAAGCAAGTGAAGAGCTGTTTAAGGGTGATCCACTTCCACCGCTTCACAACATCGCAGTGGATATTAAATATTATGACCTATCGCTTCTCGAAATCATGGATCTAAGCATGCCTTACATGACATATGGCTTTTCTTTTTCAAATATTGAGAAAATGCTTAGCTACAGCGGAGTTCAGATACCAGCCCTGGTGACTAACCCTGTGCAAGTAAAGAGCCAATTAGCCACCTATGATCTCAGTTCCAATACTTTGACTGCAATCAGCAGCGGGACCATTACGCCTGCAGAAATAGAAATCGACTGTTGGGTGATGAATGAGATATGCGAGCTTTGTTTGGGAGTTGAACTTCCGGAACCTCTCAAAGATACTGCCTATCATACAACTGGGATTACTATTGCGGTTGATAACACTCCACCTGCGCCTATAACGAATCTAACAGCGGGGAATCCCACTGCTAACTCCATAACCTTGACCTGGACTGCTCCGGGTGATGATGGGAACTCTGGGACAGCTTCTCACTATGACATCAGGTATTCGACGTCCACCATCACTGAAGGAAACTGGAACTCTGCTTCTCAGTGCACAGGTGAACCAACACCCAAAGTAGCTGGGATCTCTGAGTCTTTTACTGTGACTGGTCTAAACTCTAACACTACTTATTATTTAGCTATCAAAACTGCAGATGAAGTGCCTAACTGGTCAGGACTGTCCGAAATCGTTAGTGAAAAGACCTTGTCTGATAGTACAATTTACTCTGAGGATTTCTCTTCTGATCCGGGTTGGATAACAAACAATTCAACGCATTTTTATTGGGATACATTAGGTTTGCGCTATCACTACAAAATAATAGATGCAACTCAAGAATACACTTACCATCCTCTTAACCTTCTGGACAGAAGTTTTCAGCTAACTTATGATGCATTGCCCACAAATACCACATGGGCTGGGAACTTTAGATGTGGAGTGTCTGATACGAACATGTCTGAGTATCAAGCAACAAGCGTTCTTGTAGCATTCGATGTCTCGAGTGGTGGTGGCCATGCTATTTCTCTGATCATTGTGGATAACCTTGGAAGGCGCAGCAACCGGGTGTTCCCTAACTCGTTTTCTGACAATGTAACGTATAAGGTCACCATAAACTATGATGCTGCCACTCAGGTTGTCTCGTTTAAAGCGATTCAAAAGGCAACTGGGGATAGTGTTTGTGCTGCCACCATCGTTGGCTACGGTCCATTCTTGGGCATGAATCGGATATTCATGAGTTCAATCGGAGACAATGGCTACCCGGGAAAGTATGCTGAAGGTTATATTGACAACGTGATGGTCATAGTGACCAATAAGTAGCGTAAGCGAGCTTCATGAATAAGCGAGCATACTAGTTCTCTCTAGCAAAAAATGCTTAACACCCTTTCTTGTAGTAGGAGCTTCGACGATTCTCGATTAACTTGAGACTAAAACTCCCCCTCGAAACTTCCTTGCTCCGGAGAATCCTCGGTGGGTGCATTTTGCGGTTCATCGGGTACTATCGAAAGATATTTCTCCAATCTCTTCGCCACTTCCAAAGCAAGATCAACTTTCTTCTCCACTTCAAGAGGAACATCGTTGACAAGGTAGGTTGCACACTTCAAGCAACTGGTCTTCAAAATCTGCAAATCCCGGTGATTCGGATAGTTTGTAGGTCAACCATGCCTGCCCTTCGACAAGCTCAGGGTGGTGAGCAAAGCCGAACCAAAAGGTTGGTTGACAAAAAAGAATTTGTCAAGCAGGCTGCGCCATGCTTGACTTACTTCCTATTTAATATTTTTTCTGCCTCCTCTTTATCTGCATCCATCACATGGTTGATGCCACTGATTTCAACTGCTTCTTTGGTCAGAGCGGCGATGTCATCACGAGTGATATAATCTAAGGCAAACTTTCTGTTCCCACACATCAGCTGCCTTAAACCTTGAGCTAACCTTTGGAAGTAAGTATAGAGTCCCAGCGCGCCCGTGGGAACCTTCTTGAAGGAGGTCTCTCCTAATTTTTGCTTTAGCTCCGGAGCAGAGACAAATATCTCCTCTGGGGTATTGCCGAATCTTTCAATAAACACCGGCACCATCCCCTCCTCAATCCTTTTGCCTATGGTTTTGCCCACCATAGCGGCGGCGATGGGAGCTCTCGCCATCCCAATCAGCTTGAAATAAGGGGCACCCAGTGCCAATCCCTTGAAGATCTGATCTTCAAAGGTGAAACCGCC
>Ga0315289_10010630_pt1 | contig 13154 bp, 9 predicted proteins | sample YL17G11_40_MG_FD_203452 | JGI IMG/M metagenome (GOLD analysis project Ga0315289, IMG submission 203452) | Sediment microbial communities from Yellowstone Lake, YNP, Wyoming, USA - YL17G11_40 | ecosystem: Environmental > Aquatic > Freshwater > Lake > Sediment | place: USA: Wyoming | collected...
TCTCTCTCTCTCTCTCTCTCTCTCTCTCTCTCCATCTCTCTCTCTCTCTCTCTCCATCTCTCTCTCCCTCTCCATCTCTCTCTCTCTCTCTCTTTGCCTCTCTCTAGGTTTAAGAAGATGCACAGTCGTCGTCCTCCTCTAAGCCGGCGACAGCAGCTCCGGCGGCAGCGAAGCGCCTGGCGCCGACGGCGCACGACACGTTGTCCGCGGCCGCGGCCGCGCCGGCCACGAGGAACGACGGCGGCGCGCCCGCAGAGAGCAGGTGAGCGATGTCGCTCGAGGCGGGGCTCGCGTCGCGGTCGCGAGCGGCGCGAGCGTAGAAGATGGGCGCAGCGGGAGCAGGCTGTTGTTGCTGCTGCTGCTGCTGCTGTTGCCGCTGTCGTCGTTGGTCGGCAGCAGCAGCAGCAGCAGCAGCAGCAGCAGCAGCGCCAGCGATGTCTCCGCCGCAGGAACCCCCCTCCGTCGCGGGCGTCCCGGCCGTCGCCGCCGGCATCGATAAGGGGGAGCCGAGGGCGGCGAGGGGGTGCTGCGTGTTGCTCCTGTTGGGCGTGGCGACGGGGGCGGCGAGGGCGGCGGCGAAAGCAGCGGCGGCAGCGGCGTCGTCGTCGTCATCGCTGCTGAGGTCGGCGCAGGCGCAAGCGGACAAGACCGGCGGCGACCAAGGGCTGCTGCCGCCTGCGGCTGCTGCGGCGGCGGCTGCTGCAGCTGCAGCTGCAGCTGCTGCGTCCTCGCCGCTGTCACTGTAGCTCGCTTCATGAGCCGCGGCGACGGCAGCGCTGTTGCCAGGGGTAGGGGGCAAAGCGGCGGCGGCGGCAGAGGCGGCGACCCGAGAGTTGGCCACCGGGTCTGCCAGGCGCTGCTCCTGCTCCTGCTCGCCTTCCTCGGAGAGCTCCACTCGCTGCGGGCCAGAAGTTTCGAGCGTCGCCACGTGCCTGAGGCACTCGGCGACGCGAGCGCACTGCGCCGGCGCGGGCGACGTGTCGGTCATCGAGGACACGAGGGTGCGGAGCGACGCAAAGAGGCGGCGGTGGTGCTCCCTGACGAGGGACGGCGCGGGGGTCTCTGCCGGAGGGGTCGTCCCCGCTGCATCGGCGGCATCGGCGGCGGCGGCGACCGAGGAGGTGGCAGCAGCAGCAGCAGCAGCAGCAGCAGCAGCAGCGCAGCGAGCGAGGGCAGGCTTCGGCGTGCCAGGCATGTCTACTTCCGGCGCCTCCAGCGGCCCCAGCTGCTCTTCCGCCGCCGCCGAGACCGCCTCGCGCCTGGCTCCGGCAGCAAACCGCGCCAGGGCCTCGGCCCGGAGCCGCGTGCGGCCCTCCAAGTCGCCGCCGGCCTCGGCGTCGCGGAGCTGGATGCCCAGGGCCGAGAGCGACGCGAGCGACTCCAGCGCCTCGGCCGGGACGCGGACGCTGCGGCAGTGAGGCAGCTCGTCGGCGGCGGCGGCGGCGGCGCCGCCGCTGTCGATGCCGACGTCGTCGGCGTTGCCAAAGTCGACGTCCTCCGCCCCGCCGTCGGAGTCGTTGGAGCCCCCCGCGTGCTGCGCCCTCCTCGTCTTCACTGCCGCGAAGGCCGCCCGCAGTTGCGGCGGGACGTCGACCAAGCCGGCGTGCGAGGCCAGCTCAGCGATGTCCGCCGAGCGGACGTCGCTGGCGGGGGGGCGCTCGTCGATCTGCGGGAAGAGCTGGCCGGGGTCACCGGCGGCGCGGGCGGCCGCGAGAGCGGCAGCGAAGGCGTCTTCCTCCTCGTCCTCGCCGTCGTCGCCGCCGTCGACGTCCTCCTCGTCCTCCTCGTCCACCTCGCTCCCGGGCCCGTCCTCTCCTGAATCGCAACCGGAATCAGCCTCGGAGCCAGACTCGTCGTCGCCCTCGGGCTCGAGCGCCGCCGCATCTACCGACTGAAACGGCGACGACGGCGCAATCGACGACGAGAGCGGCATCTCGGTGGGGCGCTTGAGCGCTCTGGAGTCCCCCGGGAGCGGGAGGCCGGCGGCGATCGCTTCGAGGTAGCACTGGACGGTCACGACGCTCGTGAACTGTGGGTTTTATTTTTTGCGGTGGTGGAGGGGGGGGGGGCGAAGAAAAGAAAGAAGGGAGAGAAGGAGAAGAAGACGTGAGCCGAGGAGGTGAGGTCTCATCAAGAAGTCTGGGGGAAGAGAGAAAAGGGAGTAGGTTGGCGCGCGAAGAGGTTTTTTTTTTTTTTTGCGAGGAGAAAAAGGAAGGGGGAGAAAAAAGAGGAAGGGGAAAAAACTAGGAAACGAAAGAAAAAAAAGAAAGAGGAAAATCCGACCACTCACGTATCTCCCTCCCATCGAAAACACCTTCCACCCCGGGTGGCCCCGCGACCACCACGAGTCGACCGCGAGGTTGCACGCGCGCTCCACGTCCATGCGCTGGTCCCAACTGAGGTCCTGGACCGGGAAGAGAGAGGCGACGGCGAGGCCCGAAAACCGCACGCGGCGCCCGCCATCGGCCACCAGGCGCAGGCCGCCGCCGCCCTCGCTGGCCGCCGCGGCCCTCCAGCAGTGCGCCGGGCTCAGGGCCTCGTCCGCCGGGGGGACCCGCGGGAGCAGGCCCCGCTCGACCCTCCCCGCGGCGCGCAGGGCCCCCGGGGACGCGGCGTCGGGGCGCAGGCACAGCGCCGCGACCGGGAGGTCGGGCCGGACGGCGCCGTCGCGGCACGAGAAGAGCAGCGCCTCGGTCAGCCCCGGGGAGAACCACGCGCGGAGCCTGTCGTCGCTGCGGACGGCCCTGCCCGCGTGACGCGCCATCGCGGCCACCTTCCTGCTGGAGACCCCGAGGAAGGGCGGAAGCGCCCGGCGGAGCTGCGCGCTCAGGGCCGCGGCGCTCGCGAGGCGGAGCAGGTCGCCGACGGTCGAGAAGCTCTGGAGGTCGGCCGGGAGCAGCTTGGCGAGGGCGTTGGCCTCGGGCGACGCGACGAGCTCTTCCTCCTGCTCCTGCTGCTGCTGCAGCTGCTCGTCGCCTGCCTGCTGCTGCTCCTGGTTCCTGGCGCGCGCCGCCACGGCCAGCTCCGAGAGCCTACGGAAAGTCTCGCAGCCGACGTGCTCGATCGTCGTCGCGCAGTCATCGGGCGACGGGAAGTCGCGCTTCTGCAGGCTCTTGGCCCTCCTCGAGACGACGAAGAAGGGCTCCGAGACTGCGGGGCGGGTCCCCGGGAGGTGCGCACCGTCTGCGCCGACGAGCCTCGCGACGAGACGCATCGTCGCCGTGGACTCGTCCTCGTCTTTGTTGGCGGCGGCGGCGGCCGCCGACAAACTTGACGAGCCTCGGCCGCGGCCTCCTCTGCGGCCCTTGTTCTCCTTCCTCTTCGACGCGGCCAGCCTCTCGATCGCGACGGACGCGGGGAGCGCCACGTCGACCATGTGCATGCAGGCGAGCGGGGCGTTCTTGCGCTCAGAGGCCATCATGGCGGCCAGCAGCGACATCGACAAGGGCGAGGTCGCCGGCGGCGCCGACGCGGCGACCGAGAGGACGCCGAGCGCCGGGAACGGCGACGAAGGGGTCGGGACGTGGGGCAGCTCGCCCTCGAGGTGCTCGCCCTCGTAATCGCCCATGGTGTCGGCGGGGTCAGCAGCGGCGGCAGCAAAGGCAGCGGCGGCTGCGGCAGGGATGGAAGGAGCGGGGGAAGCGACGGCAGTCGCCTCCATCGTCGCGTTCCCGTCCTCGCTGATGTCGTCGCCTTCGTCGTCGGCGCACGCGTCTCCAGCAGTGGCGTCGGCGCCTCCGTCGTCGCCGTCGTCGTTGTCGTCGGAGCAGTCTTCGTCGGCGCTCGAGAAGAAGCTCTCGCTGTCGCTATCGATCTTGCCGCCACCGGAGCCGCCGGCGCCGCCCTCGCCCGCGACGTTCTTCTTGCTCTTCTTCCTGTTCGCAAGCCGGCTCCTGTGCTCGCTCAGGTCGCGGGACCTGCACAGGGCCGCCGAGTCGACCACCGTCAGCTCGACGAACGCGTCGTGGAGCAGCGCGGCCGCGGCCGCCGCCGTCGCGGGCGACGCGCTCGGGTGGACCACGGCTTCGACGGAGAGCATCGCGGCGCAGCCCGACGTGACCGAGTCCCCGGCGAAGAACCTGCGCGGGAAGGAGCGCAGGCACGCCTTGCGCGGGTTGAGGCGGCACACGTCGCAGGCCGCCGAGTGGCAGCCGAGGAACCTGCAGTTGTGGGCGAAGACGAGCTGGAGCGGCAGCGGGGGCTGGCGGGCCTGCGGGCGCAGCGGCCTGGCGGGGCCCCTGCCAAAGGGGCGGCGCGAGGCCGCGGCAGCAGAAGCAGACGCCGCGGCGGGGGCGGCGGCGGCGGCGGCAGCGTTGGCTGCGGCCGCGGCGTCCCAGCCCGCGAGGTCCGGGAACAGCCTTGCGCATCGGCGAAAGTGCAGCCCCCTCAGGTCGTCGAAGAGCGCCCTCGCCTGCACCTGCGTCGAGATCATCGACGACGACGATGACCACGACGACGACGACCTCGCCCACGACAGCGACGACAGCGTCTCGGGCATCTCGGGCGGCGGCGCCGTGGCAGCCACTAGGGAGGGGCCCTCTTTCAGCCTCCGCTCCATAAAATCGGCGACGCTCGTGTGCATGGACGTCCCCTCGGCAAAGCGACCCGAAGGAGCGGGGAGGGCGAGGAGGAGAGGAGGGCGAGGAGAGGAGGAGCCAGAAGGAGGAGGGGGAGGAGGAGAACGAGTCTCCTGCGTCGGCAACGAAGACAGGGCCGATGCCGACGGCAACCAAGGGCTGGCCACCAGCACGGACAGCGCCATCGATGAGTCCTGCTGCTGCTGCTCCTGCTGCTGCTGCTGCTGCTGCTGCTGCTGCTGCTGCTGCTGCTGCTGCTGCTGCTGCTGCTGCTGCTGCTGCTGCTGCTGCTGCTGCTGCTGCTGCTGCTGCACGGAGGCGCCAGCGTTGCCAAACACGTCCGAGGCGGAGTCGTCGGAGAAAACGGAGCACGAGGCGAGGGCCGGGGCAGGTGCCGGGGCAGCGGGAGAGGAACAAGCCGCCAAGGCCGCGGCATCGACCATCGGGAAGATGGAAGACGCGGCGACGGCCAGCAAGTCGTTGTTACCTCCCGCTGCTCCTTTGTTCGTGCCGTTGTAGGGCGGCGGCGGCGGCGGCGAGCCTTCGGGCGGCGGCGAGCCCTCGGGCGTCTCGCAGGCGCTGTCATCGCCAGAGAGGGCGTCGGACGCCGAGCACGGGGACAGGGGCATGACTTTCTCGGGCTGTTTTTTTTTTGGGAGGAGGAGGAGGAGGAAAGCGATGTGTTGAGAGAGAGAGGAAGGCGATGTGTTGAGAGAGAGAGGGGAGAAAGAGAAGAGAAGAGAGAGGAGCAAGAAAAAGAAAAGAAAAAAAGAGCGGGAAACTCGGAGGGGGGGGCTCGTCGCCCCCTCGGAACTACTACTGCCCAACAGGTTTTTTTCCGCCCATCGTCGACTTGTGTCCGCGCCCTTGCTCTTCCTTCTCCATCTCCGCACGCAAGGAGCAAACGTTCCAGCATTGCAATTTAGGGCAAAGATCGCGAACGGAGCGCCGAGAGAGAAAGAGAGACGGAGGCGCGTGTGCCTTGTGGAGGAAAAAAAACGGCTCCTTGTGCGCCCCATCAAAACAAGCCGCGCGAACTGTGCATCAATCTCGCAAAACAGTGCGTCGATCTCGTAGGAAGACGCCCAGCAACTGCGCTTTTCTCCGCATCAACCTGCGGAGCCTCTCGCATTGTGGCAATTCGCGGGAGCGGAAAGAGACGCGACGCGCCGGGTATCGAGCGAGAGAGCACGCGCGGAGAAAGGCGAGGATCCCGAAGACTCGAGCGAGCGATCGTGCTTTGAGAAGCAAGCCACTCCAGAGAGCCTCTCTCGCCGATCTCGCCCCCTCTCTCTCGCGCGCGCGCGCTCTATTCCGGTCTCTCTCACGCGCGATGCTCACTGACGAGATCGCCCGTCAATATGAAACAGAAAAACACTTACGCGCAGCGCGTCCGGGGGGCGCGTCGGGGAGAGAAGCATCGCTAGAGTTTTTTTTCCCTCTTTGGAAAAGCTAGGTCCAGAAGTGAGGTCGGTGCTTTCTTGTTCTTCTTGTTCAGAGAACTTATCTTAAAGACTTTGTTCTGGCCTTCTTCTCCGCTTCGAGTTCTTGTCAGCTTGAAAGAGAAAGAGAAAGAGCTGAACAACGCTCCACGTCAACAACTCTCAATCTGTTTTTATCTTTTTTTTTACAAACACTCTCTCTTCTCTCTCTCTCCCCTCGCTCTCTCCCTCTTCCCTCTCTCTCTCTCTCTTCCCTCTCTCTCTCTCCCCTCGCTCTCTCTCTCTTCCCTCTCTCTCTCTCTCTTCTCTAACGACACAACCAAAGTGGGCGCGAGCCTCGCGCCCAGCGCCCTGCTTCCCCTTGCCTCCTTGTCTTTCACCAGCGACTCTTCTGGTCCCTGCCTTCGTCAGCTCCTTTTCGTTCCATTCAGCTCGCCTTCGCTTTCGCCCTGGCCTCCTCGAAGAGCGCCGCCACCTTCCCCCAGTCGGTCACCTTCCAGATCTCCCTGACGTAGTCGGGCCTCGCGTTCTTGTACTTGAGGTAGTAGGCGTGCTCCCAGACGTCGACGCCGTAGAGCGGGACGAGCCCCGCGAAGGTCGCGCCGAGCGGGTCCTGGTTGGCCGTCGCGCACACGACGAGCTGGCCCGGGCCGCCGCCCCGCGCGGCGGCGGCCGGGTCGAAGCCGAGCCAGGCCCAGCCGGACCCCTGGACCCCGACCGCCGCGGCGGTCATCTCCGCCTGGAGCCTGTCGAGCGGCGCGGGCTGCTGCTGCTGCTCGCCTCCTCCGCTGCTCGCTCCGCCGCCGAAGCCCTCCTCGATCGCCCTCGCCAGCGCGCCCGTCGGGGGCTGGAAGTCCTTGGCCGGGCACAGGGTCCGCCAGAGCATCGAGTGGTTGACGTGGCCGCCGCCGTTGAACTTTAGGGCCGGCTGTAGCGAGAGCATGGCCGCGACGTCGTTGCGCGCCTCGGCGGCTGCGTACTTTTCGGCGCCAACGTTGAGGTTGGTGACGTAGGCCTGGTGGTGCTTGGAGTGGTGGAGCTGCATGATCTCCGCCGGGATCACGGGCTCGAGGGCGCTGTTATTTTGTTGTTGATGTTGTTGTTGTTGTTGTTGTTATTGTTGTTGTTGTCGAGGTTTTTCCGGAGGTTTTAGCGGAAGAACAAGGGGCGGAAGAGGCGCTGAAAAACGGGAAAGAGGTCGAGAGGACGTGGACGAAGGGCGTCGTCGACGTCGTCGTCGAAAGAAAACGAAGACGAAAACGGAACGGAAAAAACTCACTTGTAGTCGTACGGCAGATCGGGAAGGGTCTGCGTCTGGAGGCCCCGCGCTGCTGCCGATGCGCCTGTGAACAGCGACGCTGGCGACGCGCGCTGGGCGCCTCGGCGGAGGAGCGCGGAGCAGGACGCGGCGAGGAGCATGTTGGCGGCGACGATGGACGAGAGAGAAAAAGCGATCGAGAGGAGTGTGTGAGAGAGGGTGAGGTGGGAAACAAGAAGAGCTCAAAAAAGCAAGCAAAAAAATCGAACACGACTGTTTGCTCTCTTCTCGCTGCTTGCTGGCGTCTCGAGGGGTCTGTCGACCTTTCTTCAGACGAGGTAGGCCAGTGGCCGGCCTCCCAGAAAGAAATGGCGATTTCAGAGTGAGTGAGAATGAGTTGGAGGGGACAAAAAAGAAAGCAGAAAAAAAAACTCAAACACAGACCACCTCTCTCGCGCGTGCACCGACTCTTCTCTCCCTGGTTTTTTTGTTTCGCACGCTACTTGATCCCTCGCTGGGGGGCTTCCCCCGCGCGGGGTCAAAAAGCGTTTCGAAACGCGTTTCCAGGAGCCCATCGAGACTCGAAAGACAGGGTGAGGAAAGCAGCAGGAGAGAGCAGGGCCGAGTTTATTTTTTTTTTGAAAAAAGAGGAAGAAAAAAAGAAGAAACCCTAGTTTTGTTGGCTTCAACCCTCGCGTCCCTTCTTTTTTCATTGTCAACTTTTGATTCTTCTTTGCTTTTATCTTTTTTTATCTTTCCCAACGACACACGCCTCGAGCCCGCCTCAAGCCCCCCTCCCTCCTACCCTTCACCCCCTTTCGCTCGCTCCTGACCCAGCAATAAAAAACAAAAGAGCATCCATGCCCCGCGACGGCGCCGCCACAAAGACGGAGCGCCGCCGGCCTTCTTCTTCTTCGCGGCTGTTCGCCGCTGCCAGCGCCCGCGCCCGTCTCTCGCTCCCCCTTTTTGTCTCTGTCGCCCTCCTCCTCTCGCTCTTTTCCGTCTCGGCTTCCTCGTCAGCTTCCTCCTCCGAGCCCACAGAGCAGGTCAGTAGTAAGCAGTAGGACACAGAGAGCGTGCTGCCCGTCCCTCGCTCCCGTCTCGAAGCAGCAGCGCGAAGAGGAGGAAAGAGAAAAAACGCCCGGACACACACACAAAAATGCCTCTTCGCTTCCCCCGTTGACCGAAACTGAAAAAAAAAAGAAGGAAAAAACGCCCACATTCTCCCTCAGGCTTCGTTCTCGTCTTTCCTCGGCCTGGACAACGACGGCACGTCCACGCAGAAGCAGTCGAACGTTGCGTCGTCGCACCCGGGTCGTCGCAGGTGGGCTCTTGCGAAGAAGGAGGCGGAGGAGAGCAGCATCATCATCTTTCCCTTTGCCGCCGCGTCGCCGTCGTCGTCGGCGGCGCGTTTCCTCCCCGAGGAGAACGGCGGCGGCGAACCTGTCCAGGCGCCCCCCGCCGAGCAGCCTCTGAAGGAGAGGCTGGCCCCGCCGCCCAAAGATGCTGCTGCTGTTACTGCTGCAGTCTTCGAGGCAGCATCAGCAGCAGCATCGGCAGCAGCGTCCACGGCCGCAGCTGTTCCCGCTCTTGCTCCTGCTCCGTCGGCGCAAAAGCCCCGCGGCCTCCTCGGGGAGCCGTTTCTGCAGGAGCTCGGAGGGAAGAAGACGACGGCGACGACGGCGACGGCGGCGACGCCGCCTTCCTCGGAAGCAACCGGGAGCGGCGGGTACGGAGGCAGAAGTGACGAGGCCGCGGCCGTGGCCCCCGCTGCCGCCCCTGCTCTGGGCGAAGAGAGAGAAAAAGGCGCCTCCGAGCAGCTCGACGACGAGGCAGCCGCCGCCGCCGCCGCAAACGCCGCAAACATCGGAAACACCGCGAAGGATGCGAACGCCTCAGATGTCGCAAGCGCCTCTCCCGCTCCCGCTTCGGACTTGAGCGACAACGAAAGCGGCTTCTACGGCGGCTACGGCTCCTACGGGTCCGGAGGCTCTTACGGGGGGCCCGAAGACGACGGCGGCGACGACGATGACAAAGAGCAAAAAGAAGCGCCTGCGGCTGACTTTGTCTTCTTGCCCGCGGCGACCGAGGCTGTTTCGATGATGGTCGCGGGGCAGACGAGCCCCTCGACGCTCCGCCGCCGGCGCCTCCTGAGAGCAGAGGAAGAAGACGGAGAAGAAGAAGAGGGCGCCAAAGCTGAAGCCGCCTCTGCTGCCTCTGCTCCTGCTGCTGCCCCTACTGCTGCTCCCGCTTTGCCCCTGCTCCGCCGCGTCAAAGACCTCCTCTTTGGAGGAGAAGAGAAACCCACGGCGGCGGCCGAGGCCGAGGCCGAGGCCGAGGCGCAGCCCTCGTCGCAGCAGCAGCAGCAGCCCCAGCAGCAGCAGCAGCAGTCCCTGCAGCAGCAGCAGCAGCACCCCCTCCCGATCCCGGCCCTCCTCCGCGCGCGCAAGGCCGCCGCTGGAGCCTCTGGCAAGGAAGTTCCTGCGGCAACTGCTGGTGCTCGTGGCGGAAACGGAGGCGGAGGCGGAGGGGGGTACGGTAACACTTGAACGTTTCATCTCTCTTGCTTTTTCCTCTTTTTTTTTTTTTTCCAAAAAAAACAAACGAGAGTTTTTTTTGTTTTCGTTGTCTTTTTTTACGAGCTGAAATAAGAAACAAGAGCGCATATGTGCTCTCTGATTAATCCTCGGAGGGGGGGGGGGGGGGAGAGAGGGGAATAAAGAGTCGCGCCCGGTGCTCTGTCGGTGCTGCTGTTGCGACCTCTCATCCACTTCCCTTTGCGAGGGAGCCGAGGCGGATTCCTTCTCCTTCTTCTTCTCGTCCAAGTCTCTGCAGAGAAGGTCGTCGCGCTTGACAGCGCGGACCCTCGCGGCGTTTGTGACGACAATTTCAAAAGAAAGAAGAGAAGCAGGAGAGGAAGGAGAGGAGGAAGAAGTCGAGAGAGAAAATCGAGGAGGAAAGAAAGGAGGAAAAGGAAGAAGAGGTCTGCGCCTTCACTCCGCTCGCCTTCACTCCCGAAGAAAAAAGAGACGAAAAAAGGGGGAAAAAGTTATTTTCTTCGACAGCCTCCTTCGTTCCTTCGTCGCCTCGGCATCGTCAAGATGAAGACGCACCACCGCCACGCTTCCGTGGGCAAGGTGGCGGTAGCGGCAGCCGTTTTGCTCGTGCTGTCGTCGTCGATTTTGGGGTCGGCTTCAACTGCTCTGCCTTCCTCCGCTCCTGCTTCCGCTTCTTCCGCTTCCGCCTCAACTTCTTCCGCCTCGTTCGTTTCCGCTCCTTCTTCGCCGTCGACGCAGCTGCAGTCGTCGTCTCCGGACGCCGATGGCGCGCTCCGCACCGGCGGCGGCAAGCCTCACCGCAAGCGCAAGCCAACGCCGACCCCGCCGCCGCCGCCGCCGTCGCCACAAACGACGGAGCCTCCTCCGAGCGACGGAGGGTACGGGGGGGAGAACCTCGCCGACGCCCTCTCCCTCTCCCTCTCCTCCTCCTTCGACGTGCCCTCCGTTCCCTCCGGTGTGGAAGAGAGAGAGAAGCAGACAGAGAGAGCATTATGTTTTCTTTTGAAGCTTTGAGTTTTGAAGTTTTGAGTTTTTTGATCCACCTTTTCTCTTCTCTTTCTCTCTTTCGCTCACCTTTCCCCCTTTTCCCCCTTCTTCTTCCTCGCTCTCTCACCACAACAGTGTCCGACGACGCACCCGACGCCCCCTCCCACCCCTCCCTCCGGAGGAGATCACGACGGAGGCGACTGGTGGTGGTGGTGGTTGTGGAACGCCGTCGCGGGGCCGAGGTCGCAGGCGCTGACACCTCCGACGCCAACGCCGCTCCCGCCTCCTCCTTCCTCTCGCCGCGGCCTCCAGTCGACGTCGTCTCTCTACGAAGCGAGAGCGAAGAGAGACTTTGCCTCTTTCCGTGCCGCCGTCCTGGCAGCTTCTTCGCACGAGCAGCTGACCGAGGCGCTCGAGAAATAGAGAAAGAGAGAGGGGGAGAGAAAAGCCCTTTCTCTCTCTTTTTTCTTTTTGCTCCAACCTCTCCCCCCCCCTCCCCCCCCCAACCTGCCTTTTTCATGAAAAAGATGAGCGTGCACGCGACGCACATCGCGATTCGTTCCGACTCTGTGCGCGCTCGCGCACGGGAGAAAAGCCGCCCTCTCTCTTTTTTTCTTTTTGCTCCAACCTCCCCTCAAAACCTCCTCTCCTCCCCCTTGACACTTCCATCCCCAACTTGCCTTTTTATCAAGAAAGGTGAGCGCGCACGCGACGAAATGGACGAGCGCGCGGGACGAGCGCGCACGCGATCCGTTCCGACTGGATGTGCGAGAAAGAGAGAGGGAGGGGGAGGGACACAGAGAGAGAGAGGGGGGGGGGGGAGAGAGAGAGCGAGCGAGCCAGCACGAGACCTGCAAGTTTTCTTTTCTTTTCCTCTAGGCCTTCGGTGCGCTCTTCCCTCCGATTTTTCTTCTGTTTCTTATTTTCTTCTTCGTGTCTTTTTCTCCCCTGTTCTTCCCCTCGTGCGCCTCTCCCTCTCCCTCTCCCTCTCCCTCTCTCTCCTTCTCGGCTCTGCGCGCTTATCGCGAAGCTCCTTGAGCTCCTCGCCCCAGCGAGCACACGGTGAGTGGGGGAAAATCGTTTTGAATGTCGACCTCTCTCTTTCGATGCCCCGCAAATGCCCCTCGCTTTTCGTCCGCGCTCGGTCTTTCTTGTTTGTCGCGACAACACCAGCGCGACATCGAGAGCCCCGGCGACGCGCTCGAAGCAAGGGAAGAGAGAAAAAAGAACGAGCGAATCGGTTGGCGCCAGAGAGTTCGCCAGAGACCAATCAGTCTCTCTCCTCCTCTTCTTCTTCTCCTCCACTTCTCACGCTTTCTTCGTCTTTCCTCTTCTTTGTCCTTCTCCTTCCCTCGCTCCTTCTCCCCCCTCTCCTTCAGAAACAAAACAATAGCCGACTCCCCCACGATGCAACCAGGCAACGACGACGACGGGGACAAGCAGCAGCAGGAGGCCAAGGGCCCTCCTACGGCCCCTCTCCCTCCGCCGGCTTTTCACCAGGATGAAAGAGCTAACGCGGACGTTTCCTCTTCTTCCTTGCAGCACCAGCAGCACCAACAGCAGCAGCAGCAGCAGCAGCAAAACCCTCAGTACCCGCGCATCGCCGCCGTCCCGAACGAGCACCAGCACTACACCACCACCACCACCAACTGGGACCCGGAGGCCGCTGCGGCAGCCGAGTTCGCCTCGCAGTTCGCCGAGGCCGAGGCCCGCGCGGGGTTCGTCCGCCGCGTGCTGTCGATCGTCTCGGCGCAGCTCGTGCTGACCGCGGCGATGACGCTGATGTTCTTCTACTCGCGCGGGGCGCGGTCCTTTCTGATCGCCAACGCGTGGACAGTCCCTGCGTCCTGGGTGGTGGGCTTTGCCGTGTCGACGACGGTAAGAGAGAAGTTCTGTTTTGTTTTTCTCGTTTTCTCCTCGGCATCTGTTCTGTTCTGTTCTGTTCTGTTCTGTTCTGTTCTGTTCTCTCCTACCGTCTTCCCCCTCAGGGAAGTGAGAGGGACGACGGGAGGAGAGGAGAAAAAAAAACCTCAAAAAATCAAGACTGACTCCTCTCTCTCTCTCTCTCTCCCCCTCTCTCCCTCTCCCCTCCCTCTCCCTCTCCCTCTCCCTTTCCCTCTCTCTCCCACTCTCTCTCTCTCTCTCTCCCTCTCTCTCCCCCCCCCCCCCCTCTCTCTCCTCCCGCTCTCGACTCCCCCTCCTCTCTCTCCCTCTCTCTCTCTCTCTCTCTTTTCCCGCTCTCGGCTCCCCCGCCGCCCCCCCCCCCCCCCCGCGGCGGGGGCCCGCGCCCCCCGCGCCGGGCCCCCCCCCCCCCCGGGGCGCCGCCCCCGTT
>Ga0315289_10010631_pt1 | contig 13154 bp, 9 predicted proteins | sample YL17G11_40_MG_FD_203452 | JGI IMG/M metagenome (GOLD analysis project Ga0315289, IMG submission 203452) | Sediment microbial communities from Yellowstone Lake, YNP, Wyoming, USA - YL17G11_40 | ecosystem: Environmental > Aquatic > Freshwater > Lake > Sediment | place: USA: Wyoming | collected...
TAAATAATATGTATCAAATGTAGTTTGACCATTCCAGAGATGATTGTAATCTGATCCATCCTTAAGCAACGAAAATCCTTGATCGGGGTTTCTCGAATATACGAAGGATGGAGCTTTGCACAATTGGGTTGATTGAAGAATAAGTTGGTCCGCAATCGTTTGGGCAAGGTGAAATGCCATGTTCCAATCTTGATTGCCAGTGTTGATCTCTAACTGCTGGGAATTTATTCGGGAGATATGCGCAAATTCAGCATCCCAGTTTGTATTGATTATTTCTTTTGCCAGCTGAAAAGAAGCATTCGTATCCGAGAGAGCAGCTTGCACCCAATGTGATTCTTGGCCACCATGGGGAGGAATATCACACAACAGATTGAGGGAAGGATACGGGCTATTACCTGCTTTCGCACCTCCAGTGAGGAATAATACCGGGTTTAGATTTACGGTCTGACCGGCTAATATGGTGGTTAACCCTATCTCTTTGGCCGCCATTCGGTTTCCATCTGTTCCGGGCACAAGTAATTCAGCCCATTCGAGTTGAATTTGACATGCCTCATGGGTCGTATTAATAATTTTCGATCTCCCGGCAATAACATGAGAACCGGGAACCCAGAATTCAATGATTACGTTAACACATGAGAAAGGTTTGAAAGATAAACTGATATAGTTCGGATAATATTGATGGATGGTGATTGGATGATAAAAGTTTGCTGGATTATTAATAACCTGACCACCGAAGGTAAATCTGGGAAATATGCGACAAATCCGAGCTCTCAATCCGAAGGTCGTCTGTAATGATAGTGCGGGAGGCTCGGAATTACCAAAATTTAGCTCCCAGATTTGATCATTGGTGTAATCAGTCGGACCTAATCTTGCATCGGCTGAGAGTGCCAGAGTAATTTGATGGTCAGGAGTGAAATTCCAATCATGCATGCGACAATTTTCCGTGCGATATAGTCTTTGGTCAGATCGATTGTTTAGTGATGTGCATGTTATAATTTTTAATCTATTGTTTTCTAAATTGCTTTTAAATAACGGAGGTTCAGATGGGTACTATTACACCACTGCGTGGTATGTGGTTTGAAGAATTTGAAGTCGGACAACAAATCATAACACCTGGGCGAACTATAACGGAAAGCGATATTATATCGTTTGCAGGATTATCTGGTGATTATAACCAAATTCATACGAATGCGGAGTTCGCTGAGAAAGCACCATTTGGTCAGAGGGTGGCACATGGGTTGTTAGGACTTTCAATTGCCTCTGGGTTGGCGATGCGCACAGGGATCCTGGAAGGAACCGTAATCGCGTTCAGAGAAATCAATAATTGGAAATTTACGAATCCTGTATTTATTGGCGACTCAATTCATGCAACGTTAAATATCATCGAGACAAAACCAATACCACGTTTAGGGGGAGGGTCACTGACCATCGAGATCGTTGTGAAAAATCAACGAGATGAAGTGACTATGAAGGGCACATGGACGGCTTTGGTCGCTAACAAGCCCAAATAACTATGTCCAATCCCATTATGGATGGCGATAACCAAGAATTGGCGAAACGTTTTCGCAGATTATTAAATTCTAGTAAAGTTGAGGATATTACCCCCCAAAATCTTGGTGAAACTGTCTTAAGCGAGACAGAGCCAAGTGAACCACCTCCAGAAGTAATTGAAAGTAAAACCGAAGCAAGTAATCCCTGCGAAACCATAACTCAGGGAATTGACATGTTAACTGTTCCCTCAACTGGAACAGCTTCTGAAAGTAATATAGAAACATTGCCATCAAGTCAGAAGGGGCCTCCATCGCTTGAGGCATTTGATAACCTTACATTGACGCCAGCCATATCAAAAGAAAGCCCTCAGAAGCCAGCTCCCGCAATCGATGAGTATGGGATGCCATTACCCGGCCGGATTAATAATAGATCTACCCAATCACCTCCAATTAAATCATTCACATATAATCAGCCAAAATCTCAAAATAATGCTGTTCAGCGTGTGCCTGGTCGAAACAGGCAAAGCCAAGAAGCGAGCAATCAATCCAAGAATTTAAAAAGACAACAGAAGCCTAAGCAACAATACTTATCATTGACAACCAGGCAGGGAATAGGTTGTCTATTTCGTATGCTCCTTTTGTCGTTACTTGCTGGAATTATCATCCTTCTGGTTGGTGGATCAATCATTGTATATGAATACTACAAAATTGCTGCCACCTTGCCAAGTGTTGCCGATTTACAACAACGAGCTTCGACTTTCGAGACAACCAGGATTTTCGATCGAAACGGCGATTTATTGTATGAAATCCTGGATCCAACTGCAGGACGGCGAACTTTTATAACATTGGACAAAATTTCACCTATCATGGTGGCAGCTACAATTGCTACAGAAGATAAGTCCTATTACAGTCATCCAGGGTTCGATTGGACTGCAATTCTCAGAGCCTTTTGGCAAAATTTTAAGGAAGGCGGGACTGTTTCCGGAGCCTCTACCATCACACAACAGCTTGCCCGCAGCCTGTTGCTTTCACCAGCAGAACGCACCGAGCAATCTTATATGCGTAAAGTAAGGGAAGCACTTTTAGCGGCGGAGATTACCCGCAGATATACAAAAGACCAAATCCTTGAACTTTACTTAAACGAATTCTATTATGGCAACCTTGCATATGGGGTAGAAGCAGCTTCCGAAACCTATTTCAACATAACTGCAGATAAACTTGACCTGGCTGAATCATCTTTTCTAGCTGGATTACCACAAGCACCCTCAATATATGATGTTTATCATGAACGTGAAGCCACAAGAGAGAGACAAAAACAGGTTTTAACCTTAATGTATGAGGCGAGTAACGAACAAGGTTGTATATTTGTTAGTAACAGTACAAAAAGGGTGTGTGTGGATACTGACGCTGCGGTAGCTGCCTATACTGCGTTGGAAAATTATCAATTTAACCCACCAGATGTCCAGATTCGATATCCTCATTGGGTAAATTATATTCGTTCAATCCTCGAAAACCAATTCGATGCTCAGACTATTTATCGATCTGGGTTTTCTGTTTACACAACAATCGATCCAAACCTCCAGGATGAAGCTGAGAATCTTGTGAAGCAACAGATTGATTCACTAACTGCTTATCATGCCACCAATGGGGCATTGGTAGCCATTCGTCCATCGAGCGGAGAGATTCTAGCCATGGTTGGATCAGCAGATTTTTATAATGACGCCATAGATGGCCAGGTAAATATGGCGACCAGCCCAACACGGCAACCTGGTTCATCGATTAAACCGGTAACATATATCGCTGCATTCGAAAAAGGATGGACCCCAGCGACGTTAATCTGGGATGTACCTTCGGAATTTCCGCCCTCAGGTGATCCGAATGATCCTCGACCTCCTTACAAGCCTGTCGATTATGATGGACGTTTCCATGGACCGGTCACAGTTCGATCTGCTCTAGCGAATTCATATAATATTCCTGCGGTAAAAGCGCTTCAATATGTTGGAATATACGGTAACCCCAACACCCCAAATGAAGACGGAATGCTATCAGTAGCGCGAAAAATGGGAATCACTTCCTTAACCCGTGATGATTATGGACTATCTCTTACACTAGGCGGGGGTGAGGTTAGTCTCCTTGAGATGACTGGTGCTTACGCTGTGATTGCCAATGGAGGAAGGCTGGTACCACCCGTAGCCATTTCAAGGATCCTGGATCACAACGGTAACATAGTTTTCGAATATCAAACTCCACCTGGCGATCAAGTGATTCGTCCGGAACATGCATTTTTGATTACGTCAATATTATCGGATAATGATGCCCGAACTCCGATGTTTGGTGGGAATTCTATAATAAACCTGCCATTTCCTTCGGCAGCAAAAACTGGGACATCCAATGATTTTAGAGATAATTGGACACTTGGCTACACGCCTGATATTGCGGTGGGAGTCTGGGTCGGCAACGCTGACTATACACCCATGCAGGATATTACCGGGATGACCGGAGCAGCCCCCATCTGGTCTCAGTTTATGCAGTCTGCAATTCAGCAATTGACCAGCGGGAATCCAACTCCATTTTCAAGACCAAGTGGGATAGTAGATCGTGTAATTTGTGCCGTATCTGGAACTGAACCATCCCAATGGTGTCCCGACCAACGCACAGAATTTTTTGCTGCTGATCAATTGCCTCAGCCAAGCTCCCAGGATTTATGGTCCAAGGTGGTATTTAATACGTGGACAGGGTTGCGAGCATCTGAAGCATGTCCGGATTTTACGAAAGAAGAATTTGCCTTAAACGTAACCGATGTTTGGGCAATTGGGTGGATCCAAAATGACTCGGCAGGGAAAGATTGGGCCAATGAAATGGGATTTAGTGATCCGATCCTGTTTGCACCTTCACGGGAATGTCAGTCCAATGACCCTCACCCTATAATAGAGTTTCCATCGCTTACAGAAGGACAAACGATAACATCCTCATCACTAGATATCTATGCTAAAGTAGATGTATCTGTTGATTTTAATAACTACACGTTGGCATATGGAATTGGGGATAATCCAATTGATTGGAAGCCATTATTTGAAAGCAGTCAACCTGTTAGCCAACCAAGCAAGATATATTCTTGGGATCTCAGAGACGTTCCTCCAGGTGTAGTTACATTAAAAATAACCATGAACAGCATCAGGGGAGGCTACGCTGAGCGGACAATTCATCTAAATATGCTAGTATCAACCGCAACACCGACAATTACACCTACAATGACTCCCACCCCCACACAGACTGCCACGCCCACTCAGACTGCCACTCCCACTCAGACTGCCACTCCCACTCAAACACCTACCCTCTTGGTAACTCAAACAGCGACGCCCATATCATTAGACACTCAAACTGCAATTCCTATAATAACCGAGACTCCAATAGCTAATCTTATGTCAACTCCGACCTTTTCAGGACCATAAGCTAGTTAAATTAACCACAATTGAGGTGTTGAAAAAGTAAGTGGGTCAAGTCCGAGTAATTGATCCAAATTTTCGCGATTAAGCAGTGGGGATTCCGCTAATGACCTCAGATGCCGGAATTTAAGGAATCGCCAAAGCCCTTGAGAGGGGTTAAATGCCTTACTTAGGCGTGGATCTCGTCTTAGTTTATATACCAACAGGTTCGCCCGACTGCCTGGAAGGACGATGAAGCCTCTCGATGGCGGTTGCTCGCCATTAAAAATAATCTCACCGATTGCTGCGGAAGTTGTCGGGAAAAACCAGTAGTCTAAATCCCCATTTTCATCCACCCAGCTAATGTACGATTTGAACGAGTTATTTTTTCGATCTTCACATTCAAAGCCTAAACGCACACCAATTTGACGGATAAAGCGGTTAGCTCTCTCCAAATCTGCTTGCCTTTCATCGGGATTGTCTTCTAGTCGGATAAACCATCGAGTTTTATCCTGTGGATCTGGTGAGCCATATGATTCAAGACACAGACGGATAAATTCTGCATCAGGAGTAAATAATCCCGGAAATTCTTCACACATTGTCTTTTCAATGTCATTCAGAGCACAGCCCGGGTGGTTAATCAAGTAATTCACCAGGATACCCTCATAGTAATCTGTTATGGATGTGCTATTTACTTTATCGGTTTCGCGAAGCCATAATAATGTCGACTCTGAGATGTCAGATGATCGGGTTGGGCGTTCTTTTTCGGATGCAGGTTCATTATTTGTAGATAAAATTTCAGAGCTTGCCGCATCGTCTTCTTCCCCTGTACCTTTACCCGTATCCAGTGAAAATAATATAGTTTGAACGATTTGATTTTTAGTGGTCGCTTCGATATTCGTTAAATCTTGCAGGTTATACCGAAGAAACCCTGAACGATATGATAGCGCTTCACGGGCAGAATTATATGTGTTTGTGTAAATCAAGGATGGCGTTGGCTCGGCGATGCCACCTTGCTCGTTCGTTTTGGCAGCTGTTTCGGATTCATTTTTATTCTCGCCTGTTTGATTCTCTATCTCTGAGCTCCATAACTTAGTTATGCCCATAAATGCTGCTGCCATTGTACTGAGATAACTCGCTGGTTCAGCTCTTTGCTCCAAAAAGCTTTTTGCAGATTGAATCGCGACTTGAGTGAGAGAGGTGCCAAGCCTGGTTAATTCAGCATTATGTTCACTCTTCCAAATGATTTGTGCTTGATTTTCTTCAGGACGGATAGCCATGCTTTCCAGGCGACAACCTGCAATCCCTGCAGCAACCAGCACTGCTCCGATAAACCCTGGCTCTGCTTCACCAATTAAACCCAATATAGTTGTAGAAGGGTCCAGAAAATTAGCTAGCTGCTTAAAGACGGATGAGAGTGCTGTTGCATGCCAGGCCCAATCATATCTTTGTCGATGTAATACACTTTTAAATGTGCCAACTGCTTCTCTACCCCATAACCAACCTGCCCATAAAGCTGAAAGGGTCCAAAATGCCTGGTTTGGTCTTGGAATCGCGGCACATACGGATTTAAAATTTATATCTTTCAGAGTATCTATTAAGGTAATCAATCTTCCTTCATAAATGCAAATCCCACCAATTGATGGTGGCACATCCGGCCAGGTCGTTACGGTGACACCTGAGTTGAGCTCAGAGCTTTCATTCGCAGCCCAAATATTAATCCCAGCTTCGAGTGCAGTCCAGATATTATTTTCACGGAAATGGCGTGGTATGGTCAGTTGACGGCGTCGTTCATGCTGGCTCGGAACTCTCCACATCGCATTCGCTTGATCAAATGCGTATAGTAGTAATGCTGATAAATATTTTTGACCTGTTGGAGAGATATTTAGTCCTTGAATCTTGTTAATGATTATTATCAGAGCATAAAGTGCTCGAGGTATATATACAGATAAAGCTTGTTCAACGTGTATCCGATCTTGATCATTGGCAGCAACCACACGTTCCAATGCACGCGCTCTATGCAGGCCACTACTTGAAAATTGACTTGAATGGGCTGCATCGTATGGAGTACATGGGTGTTCACCAGAATCGCCACAGGATGGGCATGAGTATATACGCATATACGGGGAAGGATTGCCATGCTCCCAAAGGAAGGCATCCGCTGACACAATTTGTCCACAACGGGCACAATAGGTGTTATATAAGGATCGAATATGAGGTTCGACCCTTTCATCACCTATATATGAGGCAGCAAGCTCAGCGAGGGCAGCTTTAAGGTCCTCACCCTTGGGAGGATCAGCTACCATCTCGAGCAAAAATCGGGCAATCGGATTATTGGCAGTTACGAGGACTCTATAACCTGCATGAGCAGCTTCTACCGCAATCCGTGGAGATGTACCAAAAGGATCTAAAATCCAAGAACCTTGTGGGACATTCATTTGCAACCATGTGGAAATTACACCGTCAGGGATTGGTGGAAGGTACCGTGATAAAGGCTCAGATTTCAAGGAAGGAACACCCGGGATGTATGGGATTGTTCCAAACATACTTGTTTTCATTAATAGATAGTATATCGGTATCACTTGAAAACACAAGAGATTAAAATGGTATACTTTTAAAACATGAAACTGATCATTCAAATCCCATGCCATAATGAAGCACAAGTTATCACCAACACCATTAAATCACTTCCAAAATCCCTGGATGGATTCGACGCGATCGAATATCTTGTCATAGATGATGGAAGTAATGACGGTACTGGTAATATTGCCCTTGCAGCAGGTGCGCATCATCTAGTAAGTCTTCCTGGACACATGGGTTTAGCCGCTGCTTTCACGAGCGGCCTTGATGCTTGCATTAAATATGGCGCGGACGTGATTGTAAATACAGATGCGGATAACCAATATCACGCTGAAGATATTTGTCTTTTGGTCAATCCAATTATTAACGGAAGGGCACAGATCGTAGTTGGAGATCGTGGGGTTGCTACATTACAGAACTTTTCACCAATTAAACGCCTGCTTCAAAGAATGGGAAGCTGGGTAGTGGCACAAATCTCAGGAATGGATATCCCAGACGCAACCAGTGGATTTAGAGCCCTCACCAGGGAAGCAGCTCTTCGTACACTGGTGTTAAATGATTATTCATACACTTTAGAGACCTTGATCCAGGCGGGAGCACGAAAGATGCCTGTAGAATATGTAAAGATTCGGACAAATCCGCAAACCCGGCCATCAAGGTTGATCCGTAGCATCCCACATTACCTGGCTAATTCAAGTGCAACGATTGTCAGGTCGTATACCATGTACCGACCCCTGCGCGTTTTTACGTTATTAGGTGGGTTGTTTATCCTTGGTGGGTTGGGTTTAGCTGGGCGATTTCTCTATTATTACATCCTAGGTCAAGGGGGTGGACACCTTCAGTCGGTGGTACTATCCGCGGTATTACTGATTGTGGGTTTCCAGGTGATTTTGATTGGCTTACTTGCTGACTTGATCGGCTTCAACCGGAAAATTCTGGAAGAATTGTTATATCGTATAAAATATGTGGATTTAAACACAAAGGAAAAAGTACATCAGAAGGACGTAGATGAATCTGTTGATGGGAAATTGTGATTGGGTTCATAGTCGATTTTATTGGTAGTAAACAAAATATATATTTAGAAATCCCCATTTCGAGTGTGTTTGTATGAGATATTTGCAATTCATTGGTTTGTGGGGATAAAAGAGATATGCTGATCGTGCTAAAGACGAATACACAACCGATTGATGACCCTGACCGTGCGTGTTTGCCGCCCTCTGATATCACTCACCACGGTTACCACAAGTTCGACTTCAATCTACAATACGATTACCAGCGAAAGGTCTACATCCTTCAGGTCGAAGTAGAAGGTGAAGGTCAGGCTCAAATATCCGCTACCATGGCAGACTCATTTCCGTGTTGTGGTCTTTATGGAAACCAAATTACCCAAGAAACACATCTTGGATTTCGATATGTATATTAGTTTTATACTCTCATCTTTATATTTATCTGGGGGTGTTCGTGTAGTTATCCAATATGCGAACAGACTAACTAAGCGGGGGCATCATGTTTCACTAATCATACCCAATGGAACAGTCGACCCTCAAATAGAACAAGAAATCGATCCTTATATAAATATAATCAAAACTAAAAGTTCTCTTGATAATAAAACTAATTTGTTCAAATTATTTCGTCTAAGCTGGGAAATGGCTGTAGCTGTTCCCCATTCGGATGTTATTATTGCGACACACACACCGACAACAGTTGTTAGCTTAATTGCTGATAAGCTATTAAATCGGGGAAAAATAATCTGGTATTACATGGATTATAAAGAAATGTTCGATGGACGACCGATTGAAAGATGGCTACTCCGAAATGCCTTAAAATGGCATGACTATGCTATAACATTTTCAGAAGCCTGCGTTCAAGAATTGCATTCATTTTGTTCCGGTAAGATCATTAATATTGGACTGGGCTTGGATACCATAAACTTATATCATCCTAATCAAGACGCAAAAAAGATTGTCTATGCTTCTCCTGAAAAAAAGGTAATCTTTTTCCTTGGAGATTCTCGACCTCGGAAGGGTATGGCAGATTTCCTTATCGCTGCAGAAAGAGTGTTTGCCTCTGAAACTAATCTAGTTTTATTGATTGCCACTAAAGAAAAAACCACTATTCAGACAAGCGTTCCTTATAGGGTATTTATCCGACCAACCGATTATGACCTTGTTAGTTTGTATTCCGCTTCCGATATATTTGTGTCGGCTTCATGGTACGAGGGGTTTGGCTTACCTCCTTTGGAGGCCATGGCCTGCGGTGGTGCAGTAGTAACCACTAATTCTCGAGGTGTTATGGAATTTGCTGAAGATGGTAACAATTGCCTGGTTGTGCCACCAAGAAATCCAGAGGCATTAGCAGAGGCGATACTACGATTGTTGTCAAAACCAGATTTGGCAGATAAATTTAGAAAAAATGGACCGATAACTGCATCAAGGTTTGATTGGGAAAGCGCCATCGACCGATTTGAAGCGGCATTGGAACTATCGGATGTCCAATACCAGGCATCCAATAATTAGTTCAAATTTATCAGTTCTGAGATCAATTTACGAAGTTTTTCTGTAACAATCGATTCACTACAGAAATTCTCATAAGTTTCACGTCCACCCATGCCAATTCTTTTACCTAATTGGGGATCGCGATGTAAATCTAAAATTGCATTTGCAAGAGCAGTTGGGTCGCCGGGTGAACATAAATAAGCAGATATCCCATGCTGTAATAATTCTCTATTTGCTAAAGAATCTGCTGCAATTACGGGCTTCCCCATAGCTAGCATTTGATATATTTTTCCAGGAATGACCCGATTTGCTTTATCACTTATACCAAAATGACCGCCCAAACAGATGCTAGCAGCTGCAATCTCATTTGACAAGGATTGTAGACTGATCGGAGGCTTGAATGTTACGTTTTTTAACCCTCGTTCATTGGCATATTGAAATACCTTCTTGTATAAAGGACCTTGTCCGATCAGTACGAATTGTATCTGCTCATTTCTTATAATCTCAGCTGCGTCTATGATTGTTTCAACGCCATGTATCGGTAAATAAGAACTGTAACTCAGGACTGAGGTATTATTTGAGGAGATTACCTTTGGGTAAAATATTTCCTCATTACAAGAGACAGGTAATGAACTTAATTTATTATTAGGTACCCCTAGCGTTAACGAAAAATATTGTTCATGCGCATGGGTATCTAGCAATATTTTATTAGCCAAATGGCAGGCATAACGATCCAGAAAGGCTGCCAGCTTGCCAATAAACGATTTTTGGGTAAAAGAATGCCTATCTGAAGTTAGGGTGTCATACGTTGAAACAAAGGCATCAAAAATAATTGGTTGTTTACTAAATAACCCAATTGGAATCATTAACAAATGACCATAAAAACCCACAAAGATCATATCATAGTTATTAAACATGCACTTTGGGAGAGCACGGATGGCTATTCTGGCGCTTCGAAAAACTAATGATTTTGCTATACCTGACTCAACTACTGTTTCAACTTCCCCAATTCTTCGAAATGCTCGCAGTAATACCTGGTTTCTCGTATAATCAATTTCACGACCACAGATGAAGAGTAACTTCATATTACAATTATAATTCGATTGGCTAGACGAAATGTTTACCGATTTATCTATAATCGTTGTTAATTGGAATCTCAAGGATGATACGCTTGAATGTATTGCATCTCTTCTAAAAGCTGGAGCTTCATTAAGCCAAATAATTATTGTAGATAACGGTTCTACCGATGGCTCTATCCTAGCTCTAAGAAATCAATATCAAAATTCGTTATTTATCATAGATGCATTGGAAAATCTGGGTTATGCTGCTGGGGTTAATCTTGGTATTGAATATGCATTGAGCCAAGATTATAAATGGTTGTTATTATTAAATAACGATACGATAGTAGCTGTGGATTTTATAAAAGAAATGCATAAAGCTGCACTAACCTGTAATGAATATTCAATACTTGCACCAATCATCCTCTATCATAGTAATCCATCAAAAATCTGGTTCCTGGGAGACCGACTTATTGGCAAAACACTCCTAACCAATAAAAGTTATAAAAATAGTAATATAGATCAATCATTACCTCAACTCATCCCGACAGATTTTACTAACGGTTGTGCAATGATGGTCAGTAGAAGTGTGTTTGAGAAAATTGGCTTGTTTGATGCGACATTATTTATGTACGGAGAGGAAGTAGACTTTTGTTGGAGGGCGAGATTAGCTGGTTTCAGGTTTGCGTGTTTTACCGCTGCCCATATATGGCATAAAATCTCAAAAAGCTCAAAGAGTACTCAACCATTTTCACGTTACTTGCGGATTCGCAACCAAATAATTTATTATCGGCGATATTCCCCAAATGCTCAATTAATGATTCTATTTATTTTCACACTATTGAGAACTATTCGAATCTGTATCTCTGATTTACTCAGATGGGAGCTTGATTTAATCCCGCCATCGGTACGGGGTTGGTTGAGTGGTTGGTTTGAAAATCATTCTGTTATAAGCAGATAAAATGGAAACGGTTTTATGCAATTATTGTAACAGCTCTACAAGCGATCTTTTATATAAGATCCCAGATTTCTATCTGGATAAGAAAGATATATTTTACTCATTAGTAAAATGTAGGAAATGTGGTCTCATCTATCAAAATCCGCGCCCAACCCAAGAGGAGATTGGAGAGGCATATCCATCGACATATGATGCTTTCAATTTAGATCAAAAACGGTCCTGGTTTGAAGCGAAAGTATTCCAATATGGATTAGAAAAACGTTGTAGAGCAATCACATCGATAAAAAGAAATCCTGGCCGGCTTCTCGATATTGGTTGTTCTACCGGATTATTTCTTCAAGCTATGCAATCTAAACATGGATGGGAAGCCTATGGAGTTGAAATTAACGAATATCCAGCAAGTATTGCTAGAGAAAAGTATCATCTAAATATATTCCATGGAAGTTTGGAACAAGCTTCTTACCCTCCAACCTTTTTTGATGCTGTTACACTTTGGGATGTGCTGGAACACCTGCCAGATCCATCTTCCACACTCCAAGAAGTAAAGCGAATTATAAAACCGGATGGGGTTTTGATAGTACGTGTGCCTAATTATGACAGTTGGGATGCCATAATATTCGGACCAGCCTGGGCGGGGTTGGATGTTCCTAGACATTTTTATGTCTTTTCACAAAATTGTTTGGTAAATATCCTGGAAAAGAATGGATTTACTGCCCCAAAATTGAATTGTAAGATCGGCAGTTTTCCTATGTTTGTAATAAGTCTTCGTTTTTGGATGAATAAGAAGTCGATCAACTTATCTAGCCGAAGAATAATTAATAGATTGATAAATAACCCTATTACTCAATGTATAAGTTCTCCGTTCTATTTCATGAGTGGACGATTTTTACGTGGACCGGTAATAACCGGCACTGCTTTTCGAAAAATTGAGTAACGAGATAAATCTGTTTCAATTCAAAGGTCATGCTAACGAGACTAAAAAAATCTGGGAAAAAATGGCTTATTGACTCCTTTTATACACCAAAGAAGTCTAAAAAGATGCTGCTAACCATCATTCTAGTTGGCATCACTGTTATTTTTTTGGGTGTGACCGTATACAAACAACGGGAAGTGTTATTGAATTATAAGTGGCAATTACACTTGTTGCC
>Ga0315289_10010632_pt1 | contig 13153 bp, 16 predicted proteins | sample YL17G11_40_MG_FD_203452 | JGI IMG/M metagenome (GOLD analysis project Ga0315289, IMG submission 203452) | Sediment microbial communities from Yellowstone Lake, YNP, Wyoming, USA - YL17G11_40 | ecosystem: Environmental > Aquatic > Freshwater > Lake > Sediment | place: USA: Wyoming | collected...
GTTCGTGACATCCAGCGCGCGTTGCTCCAGGCCGACGTCAACGTGCAGATGGTCCTCGAGCTGACGAAGCAGATAGAGAAACGTGCGCTCGAGGAGAAGCTACCGCCGAGCATGGGGCGCAAGGAGCATGTAATAAAAATAGTCTATGAGGAACTCTCGGCGTTCATGGGGCGCCCAACTCCGTTCCAGCTCAAGCCCGGGCAGACAATGATACTTCTGATGGTCGGACTTCAGGGGAGCGGGAAGACTACTTCAGTCGCCAAGCTCGCCACATACTCCCAGAAGCGCGGGTTCAAGGTGTGCGTGGTCTGCGCCGATACATACCGCCCAGGAGCATACGAGCAGCTCCGCCAGCTGAGTGAGCAGGTGGGTGTGAAGTTATTCGGTGACCCAAAGGCAAAAGATTCTATAAAATTGGCGAAGGAGGGCGTGGAGCACTTCAAGCGCGATCGCCCAGATCTCATTATTGTAGATTCCGCCGGCAGGCATCGCAAGGAGGAGGCGTTGATGGAGGAGATGAAGCAGATCACCAAGTCGATAAAGCCGGATGAGGTGATGCTAGTCATCGATGGCACCCTCGGGCAGCAGGCGAAGGAGCAGGCGGCTGCTTTCAAAGCGGCCACGGACATCGGCTCTATTCTTGTCACCAAGCTCGACGGCACGGCGAAGGGTGGAGGCGCCCTCTCTGCGGTGACGGCTACCGATGCCCCGATCAAGTTCATAGGCGTCGGCGAGCACATCGACGACCTTGAGCCTTTCCTGCCTGAGCGCTTCGTCGCGCGCTTGCTTGGAATGGGCGACATCGAGACCCTCCTCAAGAGCATACAGGAGGCTGCCGAGGCCGAGGAGATCAAGCCGGCCGATATGAAGGCTATGCTCGCGGGCAAGCTGACGCTGCGCGATGTCTACGAGCAACTCGAGATGATAGGCAAGATGGGGCCACTCAAGAAAATAATGCAGATGATACCGGGAGTCGGGATGACGCTGCCCGACGAGCAGATGCGGGTCGGCGAGGAGAAACTGAAACGCTTCAAGGTGATCATGCAATCGATGACGCCGCAAGAGCTGGAAGACCCAAAAATACTGAACGCTTCGCGCATAAAGCGAGTCGCGCGCGGCTCGGGCACTTCTGAAGCGAATGTCAAGGAGCTGTTGAAGCAGTACGAGCTCATGCGCAGGTTCATCAAGACCATGGCGAAGGGGCGCATGCCCAAGGGGGGCCCGCTGGCGAAGATGCTCAAGCAGATGCCAAAAGGTGGCCCCAAAGATTTCGACGATATCAAGAAGGGTTGAGGTTGTGGAAAGCCCCTTAAATGTTGGGATGTTATTATTGTAGGGGAGATGTCAGCCTATTCGGTGGTTTTCATGACAAATCGCTCAAAGGGTTTCAGGAGCGCGACGCGCATGAAGTTCACGAAGCATGTGCGTGAGCACGGCGCCATACATGTGAATAGGGTCATCCAAGATCTGAGACCAGGAGCAAAAGTTGTGGTAGTGGTAGATTCCAGCACGATGAAGGGGCAACCTCACGCGAGATATCAGGGTAGGGTTGGCGTCGTGGCGGAAAGGCGCGGGCGCGCCTACGTGGTAGAAGTTAGAGACGGGGGCACAATCAAAAAGATTATTTCTAGGCCGGAACACCTAAAGGTGGTGGCAGCATGATAGGTAAAAAAACTTTGGCCGAAAAACCAGTCACCCTAGCTGAGGCACTCGAAGTCCTAGAAAAGCAGAAGAAGAAGGAGGAGGAACTCGGATACTCGCAGAGGCTTACCTATGACTATGCTCAGAAATTTTCGAAGCTGACTGCAAAAAATGCGAAGGAACTCGCAGAGGAGCTGCTCAAGCTCGGCAACCTGCGCGAGCACCAAGTGGTCACTTTGGTTGACCTCATGCCAGAGACAAAAGAAGATATCCAACTCATTTTTGCAAAGGAGCGAACCAGGCTAGAAGATAAAGAAATCGAGAAAGCGCTCGAGTTGATAAAGAAATATCGCGAGTGATCTAGATAGATCGCCGGCGGTGATACAATTGATGAAAAAGTATGAAGATAGAGGGATAGTGCTTGATTTCTTGCCGCAGGGAAAAGCAGACGACCCTAGACCCATTCACCTACGGGAACAGCTCGCGCAGGTGTTGGGCGACACATTCTTCACCCTCCTAGAAGTGGTGCCCAAAGAGGGCGTCACTTTAACCCCTCACGAGCTCGTGGCGATTGGGAAGGAGCAGCGCGATAAAGTTGATAGGGTCAAGCACCGCGTGAGCTATACCGAGCTGTCGGCCGCAGCCAAAGCTGAGTTGCCATCGGCGGTCGAGAAGTTGATAAACGAAAGTCCGGACAGATTTCTGGATTTTTTCAACCGAGCACCTCCAATCACCACTCGCTTCCATCAGCTGGAGCTCCTGCCGGGCATAGGTAAGAAGCTCATGTGGGCAATCATAGAGGAGCGCAAGAAGGGCCCTTTCAAGAGTTTTCAAGATCTGGAAAAGAGGGTGAAGGGCCTGTCCGATGCTAAGAAGATGATCGCTAAGCGCGTTGTGATGGAGCTAGAGGGCGTGGACAAGTACCGCGCCTTCGTCAGGCCACCGTCCAGGCACGGAGACGTCGAATAATATGCGAGACGTTCAACGTGCTATGAAGAATATATCCGAGGGAGTACTGAATATCTCGAATGGCCTCGACACCAAGCAGGTTGAAGAATTCATCCAAGCTTTGCTAAAATCTAAAAGAATCTTTATCATCGGCGCTGGCCGCTCGGGCATAGTTGCAAAAGCTTTCGCGATGCGCTTGATGCATTTGGGTTTTGATTCGTACGTGGTCGGTGAGACGATCACGCCCGCCCTTCGCAGTAAAGATATACTTGTTGCCGTCTCCGGATCGGGTGAGACGAGCTTGACAGTCAGTGCGGCAAATATAGCAAAAAAAATAGGCGCCAAACTTGCTGCTGTGACATCCTACTCAAAGTCCGCCCTGGCAAAAATCTCAGATATTGTCGTCATCTTGCCAGGCAGGAAGAAAACCGAATCCACGACCGACTTCATGCATCGCGAGTTGAAGGGTGAATATGCCCCAGCCGCACCCCTGGGGACACTTTTCGAGATAACTGCGCTGATATTTCTAGATGCGGTGATTTCTAGCCTGATGGCGGCCTTGGGCAAGAAAGAGGAAGACCTGCGCGTACGCCACGCGACGATAGAGTGATCAACTTTTCTGAAATAGCTGAAGGGCATCCGCCCAAGCTGTATTGAAACCGAGTTCATCTTCCGGTCTAAAAGTTTGTGAAACCCGCTCTTGGATTTGCTTCATCAATTTTTGCACACTCTCTTCGGAGATCTTTCCATTGAGCATTTTTAGTATTAATGAAAGTTCGTCGCCAGATTCTATGGCAGAGACCATCCCACGAAGCGCTAGATGATAACCACGCCAAAATTCATCCTTCAAGTTGAGCTTCTTCTCCATGTCGTCGAGCGACTCCCTCGCTTTTTTGACATCTTTTTTCCTCAATGCTTCAACAAATGGCTTCAGATCGGGCTTCACCTGATCACCTTTAGCGATGGTCGATTGGCGCCACCACGAGCCGTTCGATAGCAGAGTTTTCGTCGCGCAAGATATTCTCCTATCTAATCGGTTCCAATATGCTGATGACATTCCATATTGTCGTCCTCGTATGTATCGGCATGTTTGGGTCGTTGCTTATCTCGTCCAAAATGGTCACGGCCGAAGCGGCCCTGACGCCTGCGTCTTTTTTTTCATCGAAAAGAGTTTCCCTAGCTTCGCTCGCAGCTCTGCGGATGTTCCTCGGCACGGAAGTGTCCTCTGCCACGCGCGCCATTATATCTGCTACCTGCCGAAGTTTCGCGTCCACCATAGTTTCCACCCGCAAGCATGTTAATCTAATTAATTAAGGGACGAACTTCATAAAAATTAGGGGGGTTGAAGGTGCAAGATGACAAGGTTACAAAGATGGCAGAGGCCCTTTTATCCGGCGGGAAGATGCTTTCGCTGCACTGCGCCAAGTGCAGGGGCCCATTATTTGAGAAGGACGGAAAGATAACGTGTGCCGTGTGCGGAGAAAATTTTGCCGATGTGCAGAAGGCTGAAGCGGTAAAGCCCGTAGCAGCTAGAGATGTCCGAGAGATCCTCGCAGAAAAACTGCAGGAATTGGCTACACAGTTGCGGAATGAAACGGACCCACATAAAATTTCTGGAATTCTTGTGCTGATGAAATCCATTCTCGAGGCGCTTGAGAAGCTGGGGGCGAAATAGTGATCAGGGACAAGATCCTCGAAGCGCTGAAGGCGAGCGGTGAACCGATGAGCGCTGGCGACATAGCTGCCACGGCGGGCGTCGAGCTGCACCGCGTGCGCCCTGAGCTCTTCAGGTTGATGGGCGAAGGGAAGATCAAGGGAAAGCAGATGGGCGGCCAGATGATGTGGGCGCTCAAGCCAAAGATTCAATCGGAAGAGCGTTATGAAAAAATGGCAAGAAAAATGACATCGTGATCTCTTGATCTGGCTCGAAATTCTAAAAATAGTGTTGGCTGGTAGCCTGCTCGGCTACGTTGTTGGCACGCTCATCGTCAAAAGACCGTATTACATCGATAGGGTACGCCCAAAATTCTGGATGCGCATCGCGAAGAAGATGGACATCAAAGATTGGGCGAAGTTGATCGGTGCTTCATCTTTTTTCATCATACTCGCATATTTTGTGATCACATATTCGGGTGACTTCATCGGCAGGTTTTGGGCGCTCTACTCGCCTGAAGAATATGTTTTTTCGCAGATTGAAACAGCTTCGCCTCTTTTGCTCCTGATAATGGCCACGCTTATTCCGGTGATCGAGGAGTGGGTGTTCAGGGGGATACTGCAAGAGGAATTATCACGTCGCCTGCGTTCGCGCGTCGCCGGGTTGGTCCTCGCGGCCTTGATCTTTGCGCTGTTTCATCTAAGCAATCCTGGCACGTACCCAGCCGCGGTAGCGCCATTGTTTTTGGGTGGCCTGATATTCGGGATATGCTACATACGCACCGGCTTGGCTGGCGCGATCTTAACTCACGCAGCATATAACTTCATCCTCGTGCTACCTGCTGTGCTTGGGATCTGATATGGATAGAATCAGTCTGGTGAATGTTGCCCTAGGGAAAGCTCCTGCTGACCTTGTCTTAATGGGGGGCAAACTCGTCAACGTCGAGACTGCCGAGATAGAGTCGAAGGTTGATATCGCGATCAAGGGCGACAGAATAGCGCTCGTCGGGGATGCCAAACACTGCATCGGCGCTGAAACTCGAGTGATAGACGCTAGCGGGAAGTACATCTTGCCGGGCCTGCTCGATGCGCACGTGCACATAGAGAGTTCGATGATGACCGTGACGCAGTTCGCGAGGGCTGTGCTACCACACGGCACGACGGGCGTCTTCATAGACCCGCACGAGATCGCGAACGTGCTCGGGATGCTCGGTGTGAAGTTCATGCTCGACGAGGGCGATCGGCTGCCGCTCAAAGTTTTCGTGACGTTGCCGTCGTGCGTTCCTTCCGCGCCCGGTCTCGAGACGAGTGGCGCCGAGATAAATCAGAACGACATCGTGAAAGGGCTGAAATGGAGGCGCGTGGTCGGGCTAGGCGAGGTCATGAACTACCCGGGCGTCCTAGCCGGAAATAAAAAAATGCGCGACGAGATAGATGCGGCGTTGAACGCGCAGAAAGTCGTAGAGGGGCATGCTCCCGGATTGCTCGGCAAAGAACTCGCGGCATACATAGCCGCTGGTGTGAGGTCGGATCATGAATCGCTCACCCCCGGGGAAGCTGTTCAAAAGCTCAGGCTCGGCATGGCGCTGGAGATAAGGGAAGGTTCGGCTGCGAAGAACTTGGCGGCGCTGGTCAAGCCCATCATAAAATTCAAGCTGGATACGAGGCACTGCTTGCTGGCTACGGACGATTGCCACCCCGAAGATTTGATGAAAGAGGGCCACATCGATCACGTCGTCAGGCGGGCCATCGAGGAGGGCGTCGATCCAATCAAAGCGATTCAGATGGCGACTTTGAACACCGCCGAACACTTCGAGCTAGATCGGGATATCGGGAGCGTTTCTCCTGGAAAAATTGCAGATGTAGTGATTGTTGGAAATTTAGAAAAGTTCAACGTCGAGCGAGTCATCGTGAACGGCAAGATAGTCGCTGAACGTGGAAAATTGAAGATAACATTGCCTATTCGCAAGTCGCCAAGTTTTGCGAGGAAGACGATGAAATTAAAGAGGGAAGTGAACGCGGAGGATTTTAAGATAACGACGAATGAGATGAACAAGGTCAAGGTGCGAGTAATCGGAATTGCCAAAGGACAGATACTTGCATCTCAGCACATCGAGCGCTTGGAGACGAGAGGCGGCGCTGTTTTGCTGGACGCGAAGCGCGATATCGCGAAGGTCGCGGTGGTCGAGAGGCACCACGCGACGGGCAACATCGGCTTGGGCTTCGTGCGAGGCTTCGGAATCCGCAGGGGGGCGATAGCTTCGAGCGTGGGGCACGATGCGCACAATATAACCGTGGTTGGAGTGAATGATGAAGACATGGCCACAGCAGTGAATACGATCGCATCAATTGGTGGGGGTCAAGTGGTCGTGAGCCGAGACGAAATTTTGGCACGCATCGGCCTGCCGATCGCTGGCCTGATGTCCGATGAGCCGGTCGAGGTCGTCAGCGCTCAGCTTGAGAAGCTCCATCTCGCCGCGAAGAGGCTAGGCATAAAGATTAGATCGCCTTTCATGCAGATGGCGTTCCTGCCACTCGCTGTGATTCCGGAACTCAGGATAACCGACAAGGGCCTGGTCGACGTAGAGGCAAGAAAAATCGTGCCTCCCTTGGTCGAAGGGAATTTATAAAAGAAAACCTCCTTCAGAGAGCATGCCTAGCTCCGCCAACCTATTTTCTTTATTTGTGGCGTTTGAAGGAACTGACGAGAATCATCACTGAAAATACAAAGATCCCTAATGCGACAATGAAAATCAATTGTTGCATCCGTTGGTCGCCGAGTGGCGTTTGTGGCGACGATTGTTGATTTTCTGTTGTAGTGACAACCCTTCTTTGACCGCTCACGCCGAACAATGAGAATCCGCTCGTGGTGGCCTCCAAGTAATAATAGAGCGCGTCTTCCCCGACCAGTCTGGATGGCAGGGTCTGCCAGACTCCATCGCTGTTCCTCCACGCGACGAGGGTCGACGGTATTATGTCGTTCGCGGCCACCCAGCTCTTGGGGATGTTGAAAGTTATCGTCGCGCTCGATATCGCGTCTGGATTCGTCGTGCTTATGTCGAAGTAAAATGGGGCTACGCTATCGGCCGATATCTGCGGAGTGCCCTCTATACGAGCGTAATAGACGAGCAGGGTATCCAAACTAGTTCCTATTGTCAGACTCATTGTGAAAATAGAGGTGGATATAACTGGCGCGTCCCCCGCTTCCAACAACGTCAGTTCGATCGTGCTGCTGCCTACGGTTACCGTCGGTGACTGGCTCAACATGAAAGTGCCGCTGACCCACGGGCTCCACTCGTAATTATCGTAGACTCTAACCCGCCAGCGATATGTGACACCTCTCGATAAAGCAGAACCGGCACAAGTTGCGGAAGTTGAAGAGGTTGAAACCGTTGAATCCCACATCGAGTTATCATTCTCCGCCGTTCCAACTTGGATTTGACGCTGGACTTGGTTATCGTTGTCGTTATCTGCGTAGCTCCAACTTAAAGTCGGAGAAAAAGTAGTCAGCCCCGTCGGATTCGCCTGCCCCTCGGTTTTATGGTTCTCAGTGACAGGAAGCGAGTTCACCTTAAACGATTGGGTGTCAGAGTTCTCGCTCCAGTTTTCATTGCCGACCTGCGCTCTCGCAAAGAAAGTGCAAGTTTGTCCGCGTGCTAAGCCAGTCCAAGTTACGGTTGCTGTGGTGTTATTATCTGTCCAAATATTATCGATGAGGTTCTTTGTCGCATTATCATAGAAGAACACATTTATTCTATAATTATCGTTGTTGTCAGTAACCACACAGCTTATTGACACATTCGTTGTTGTCTGTCTTATCGACGGAAGCAAGTTCGTCGGTTTGTTCGGCGCTGCTAATATTACGAAGGGGTAGTAATCTTGATTGCTTCCACCAGTAATCGGTCTTGATGTGTCGACTATCCCATTGTAGTTAGCATCTGGATGAGTTGGGGGTTGCCAGTCGCTCCAGTAGTTCCCCTTCCCGTTGTTGTCCCAGCTGTTGGTACCGCCATCATAGGCGTTGTTTTCTGTGTTATTGAGCAGATGGTTGCAGAAAATCGTACAGTCGGACGAGGATTCTATGAAGATGCCATACAAGCTGTTGTTCTCGCAGGTGTTGCCAGTCAGATTATTGTAGAAGATGTCGATTAGCCAGATGCCATCCCAGTTGTTGTTCGAGCAGGTGTTGCCGACGATGTTGCTGTAGGTTAAATCAAATATTTCAATACCGAAGTCATTGCGCTCGCAGATGTTGCCAGTCAAGTTACCGTCGGTGGACGTGATCCAGTCGATGCCAGTGTCCTCGTTGTTCTCGCAGGTGTTGGCAGTCAGATTACAGTAGGGCGAGTATTGTAGAAAGATGCCATCCCAACTGTTGTTCGAGGAGGTGTTGCCAGTCAGATTATTGTAGGGCGAGGATTCCAAGTAGATGCCATCCCCGCTGTTGTTCTCGCAGGTGTTGTTTGTTAGGGTGTTGTTGGAAGAGGACCACATGTAAATGCCATCACCGGAATTCGAGCAGGTGTTGGCAGTCAGGTTATTGTAGGACGAGGAGTTCAGGCGGATGCCGCAGTTGCTGGAGTTGCTGGTCAGGTTATCGTAGGACGAGGATTCTAGGAAGATGCCCCCCCCGATGTTGTTCTCGCAGGTGTTGCTAGTCAGGTTGTCGTAGGACGAGGAGTACAGGTAGATGCCGTAGGAGGAGTTGTTCGATGAAACGCAGTTCTCTATACGGCTGTTTTCGGTGGAGACAAGGAGGATCCCCTGCTCGTTGTTTTCGAGCACCAGATTTTCCACTCTGATGTTGTCACACCTCACGAGCCCCACGTATCCTATATTCAAAGAGGAGCCTATCACGAGGTCGGAGCTGTCTTTGAGATAATAGATTGACCTACCGTCGACAAGGTTCGAATTATCGATGTTGTGGTCGAAATGCGAGACACTGGTGCCAGATACACTGAAATTGTAGCGATTGTTCTCGCAGGTGTTGGCGGTCAGGTTATTGTAGGACGAGGAGTTCAGGCGGATACCGTACTGGGAGTTGTTCGAGCAGGTGTTGTTGTCCAAAATGTTGTTATCAGAGTAGTATAGGTAGATGCCGTAGATGTTGTTCTCGCAGATGTTGCTGGTCAAGTTACCGTCGGTGGACGTGATCCAGTCGATGCCAGTGTCCGCGTTGTTCTCGCAGGTGTTGGCGGTCAGGTTATCGTGGGACGAGGATTCCAGGTAGATGCCGTAGATGTTGTTCGAGCAGATGTTGCTGGTCAAGTTATCGTAGGACGAGGAGCGCAGGTAGATGCCGCAACCGTTGTTCTTGCAAGTGTTGCTGGTCAAGTTATCGTAGGACGAGGAGCCCAGGTAGATGCCGTAGATGTTGTTCGAGCAGATGTTGTTCTCGATTCTCCCGTTCGCCACGTTTTCCAGGTAGATTCCGTTGTAAGTACTTCCGCCGTTCTCGACCAGACAGTTTCGGACGATGAAATAGGCGGTCGTGTTCTGTATGGTTATGCCATTCGCACCCGAAGCGCTGATTACATAATTCTCGATGATGTATGGATTGCCCACGGTCCCGGAGCCGCCCCCGTTGACGCCGTTGGCAGAAGTAAAATCACCGTTGCCATTAATGAAAATCGGTGCGTGAGATGATTGGGAAGCACTTGCTGCTGGAACTGATATTAACATAAAAAATGCCATTAGACAGACCCCAACGAGTACCGAGAACACCAAAAATGTACAAATCACCCGACCCGAACTTGCGCGATTCTTCACAGATTCCACCTACTCGAGCTTATTTGAAACTCTCCGCTATTCACATCAAGGATCATACCGACTCCAATCTCCTTATGCCGGGAAAGCGGTCAAAATGGCGATCCATGGAGTATATCTCATCGATCACGTGAAGCTTTATGATCTCCTCGATCCTCGCTGGGCGTTCCCTTTTCATCAGGACATGCACGATCTCTGCCACGGTGAACACCGACGTCCTCGCCTTCTCTTCCCCCCGCTCGATTTTCTTTATTATTTGTCTACAAGCTTCGAGCTTTTCCTTGGGTTCACCGAAGAAGGCGCAGAGGGGGATGCTCGCATCGATGTACCTCAAACGATCACCGGAACGGCGACTCCTCGTGCAGGACCTTCACAGCATCTTCCTTTTTCTTCAGGTTTTTCCTGAAACTATCGGCTATCTCAAGCAGCGACTCCTTTGGGTGCACCCGCTCTATCTTTATGTCTATCCTCGTCATGGGCTCAATCTTCATCTTCCTACGCACCTTGGCCGGGATGGTGATCCCGCCCTTCTCGTCCACCCTAGTTTTTATGATTTCCATTTTTCCTACCTTTAAAATTTCCCATTTTAATATGTGGGATAATCTATATGTAAAGTTTTGCAAAATAGGGTAAAATTTGGTCGGAGCGGTTGCCCCCCGCCCCGACAGCTCAATCTTCTAATCCGGGTCGCGGATGCCGGCCTCGAGTATCTGGAACGTCGCGCTCTCCGGCGGCAGCCCGGGGTGGTCGACCAAGTGTGCGACTCTAGTGTTCGCCTTGCTCTTTCTGAGATAGATCCGCGCGGTCGCTGAGTGCCCGAGTATGTGGCCGCCGACCGGCCTCGTCGGGTCGCCGAAGAATACGTCCGGCCTAGACTGCACCTGGTTCGTCACGAATACAGCCATGTCGTACATCTCCGCGAGTTTGTGCAGCGCCGCAAGGTGTTGCCCGAGCTTCTGCTGCCTCTCGGCCAACGCACCCCTCCCGCAGTACTCGCTCCTGAAGAGCGAGATGAGGGAGTCCACCACGATCAACTTGAAGCCGCCCTCCTTCGCTATGTCACTCGCCTTGGCCGCGAGCAAAATTTGATGGTCGGTCGTGCACGCCCGCGCCACGTAGATGTTGTCAAGCGCCTCCTTCGTATCGAGCCCAGCAGCCTTGGCTATCTGCTCGATGCGCTCCGGCCTGAAGGTGTTCTCCGTGTCGATGTAAATCGCCTTCGCACTCAGTCCACCTTTTTCAGGTGGAAGCTGGACGTTCACGCACAACTGGTGGGCGAGTTGCGACTTGCCCGAGCCAAATTCTCCGTAGACCTCGGTTATCGCTTGAGTTTCTACTCCTCCCCCGATCATCTTGTCAAAGGCTGAACTCCCCGTCAAAATTCTACCTATGTGCTTCCTGCGCTCCATGACCTCCGTCGCCTTCTCGTACCCCATCTTCGACGCGTCCCTAGCCGAATTTATTATGCGCACTGCCATGCGCATCCCTATCTCAGCGGCGTCCATGAGTTCGCCCGTCGTGGCCACCGCCAAGCTTTCGATGGAATCGTAGCCGGCCCCGTGGAGCTTCTCAGCCGTGGCCTCGCCGACGCCATCTAGTTCATCCAATTCTACCATATCCACACCTCCACGCGACCATCTCTTCGATCGCTTTTAAGGCGATTTTGGGGAGGGAGAGGTCACCGAAAGTAATTTATAAACCCCATTCCGCGTGTCGTAAATACGACAACGTGACAAACGTTAGACATCGGGTGTCGTAAATAAGACAGCCAAAACCTTAAGTTAAGCAGCCAAAATACACGCGTGGTGATATGGAAGAAGCTGAAAAACAGGCGGAAAAGCCAGCCACGATAAATCTCCAGAAGCTGCTGAACACGAGGGTAATCGTGCACATCAGGGACGGCAGGAAACTCAACGGTACCCTCACGCAGTACGACGAGTACATGAATATACTGCTCGAGGACGTCGATGAAACGATGGGAGATAAACCAGCGAACAAGTACAAAATTTTGGTGGTGAAGGGCGGCAACGTTCAGGCGATATCAATCTAAACTGCTTTTATCTCTTTGCCCATGAACTTCTCGCTCTCCAAGCCCTTGAAGACTTTTTCTCCAATATCTTTCGCGAGCTCGTAAGAGCCATCTTTTAGATTGACCAAGCCTCGTTTGACGAGGTTGTCCACGTGATACTTCACGGGCCACCAGTCGTCGATGGACATGTCATCCTTGAGCGACCTTATCGTGGCCTGACCGAGCTTCCCCAAAGATATGAAAACCGCGATTCGATCGGGGTCGTCTTTAAGCCATGTGATTTCTTCTTGGACGCCCATTTTCTCACAACCAAAACTCCGCTCACTCTAAATATATGCTTACTTATAATGCCATTATAAAAAAATTGAAGAATTGTTATAGTTTTGGGTATTGTAGTATTGCCGCGTTTTAGTTGACAATATCAAGTTAATTTTTTTAGAGAGGACCGGCAAGCTGGCTAAGAGGGCGCTCCAAGGGTGGTGTTTCTTGCACCATATCTCAACTAACGTATTTTTATAAAATTAGTAACTTCAAGTACCGGCTAGAACATGAAGATTGAGCACCGTCAAAGCAATGATTTTTGTATAACTTTTAAGAATGTTTAAATAGGGGCAAATTCGACTATATACGGGTCGAGGAAAGGTGGGGATTTGATAGAACTCCAAACATTGGGTCGTGCGAAATTGTCGGGCAAAAATCGTCCGACGAGATTATTGGCTACTATCCTTATTGTGTGTTTCATAGGGATTTTTGCCATACCGTTCATCAACGCACCTCTTGCTTCGGCGGATCCTGGGTGGTGGAACTCGAGCTGGACGCGTCGCATGCCCATCACGATAACTGGCTCGCACCCGGAGGACTACCAAATAAAAATCATCATCCCATACGACTCGGACATGCGCTCCGACTACGGCGACCTGCGCTTCCTTGAGACTGAGACTACGGGCGTGCTGAACTACTGGGTCGAGAACTACACGGCGGACAATGCGACCGTCTGGGTGAGGAGACTAGAGAATACCGACGACACGATTTACGTCTACTATGGGAACCCGTCTGCGAGTTCTGCGAGTAGTTGGGAGAGCATCATATTACCATATACAGATTCACAGGCGACGG
>Ga0315289_10010634_pt1 | contig 13152 bp, 13 predicted proteins | sample YL17G11_40_MG_FD_203452 | JGI IMG/M metagenome (GOLD analysis project Ga0315289, IMG submission 203452) | Sediment microbial communities from Yellowstone Lake, YNP, Wyoming, USA - YL17G11_40 | ecosystem: Environmental > Aquatic > Freshwater > Lake > Sediment | place: USA: Wyoming | collected...
AAAATTATGGTGGAATTCTCGCAGCCGAATCCAGTTCACTCCATGCACATCGGCCACGCGCGTGGAACTTTTCTCGGCGATTCTCTGAGCAATATTTACAAATTTCTTGGGCATAATGTTGTGAGGGTGAATTATATGAATGATGTCGGGTTGCAAGTGGCGAAGCTTGTCGTGGCGTATGAGATGTGGGCGAAGAACAAAAAGGTGGAAGGAAAGCCTGACTTTTGGCTGTGGCAGTATTATGTAAAGTTTCACGATGAGGCGAACAAAAAGCCGGAACTGGAAGAGAAAGCACGAGAGATGCTTCGTAAGTTCGAAATTATTCACGACAAAAAAGTCTCTGCAGTTTGGAAAAAAATCGTGCGTCTTGTCATAAAAGGGTTTGAAGAGACTTACGAAAAACTTGGAATAAAATTCGATGTTTATCTTTTCGAAAGCGACTACAGAAAACCTGGCAAGCAGATGATTGAGCAGGCGTTGAAAAAGAAAATTGCGTTCAAATCAGCGGAGGGAGCGATTGTCTCTAACTTGGAAAAAGAAGGTCTACCAAACACAATTCTTTTGCGTTCGGACGGAACTGGGCTTTACATAACGAGCGACATGGGAATGACAGTCCACAAATTCGAGAAGTACAAGCTCGACAAAAGTATGTGGGTCGTTTCCTCGCAGCAGAATCTTCACTTCAAGCAACTTTTCAAACTTCTCGAATTGCTTGGTTACGAATGGGCAAAAGATTGCAAGCATTTCTCATTCGAGCACGTTCAACTGCCAGAAGGAAAGATGTCTTCACGTGAAGGGCGGGCTGTGATGCTTGATGAAGTTATTGCGAAACTAATTGAAATGGCGAAGGAAGAGGTGAGCAAAAGAAATCCAAAATTGTCAGAAAAGGAAAAGCAGAAGCTCGCTGAACAAATCGGAATCGGAGCGTTGAAGTACGCGATCGTGAGAATAGAACCGGAGAACTTGATAACATTTGACTGGAAGCAGATGCTCAGCTTCGACGGAAACACCGGTCCTTACATTCAGTACGCACACACTCGTTGCAACAGCATACTGAAGAAGGCTGGAAAGGGAAAATGGAAGAAAGTTTACTCGGCGAAGGGAATGAAGAATGAAGAGAAGAATTTGGTCAGCATGCTCGGAAGATTCCATGATATTGTTGCTGATGCTGCAGCAAACATGAAGCCGCATTACATTTGCAATTACCTTTACGATTTGACTGTAGCGTTGAACAACTTTTACGAGAAATGTCCTGTGCTGAAGGCAGAAAATGTTCATCAGAAAAATTTCCGTTTGACTTTGGTCGATGCGACGCGTGAAGTTTTAAAGCAAGGAATGAATTTGATTGGGATGGAAGCGCCTGAGAGAATGTAAATATGAGACTTTAACCGTTTCTCCATTCTTGACTAACTTCGGGGTATTTTGCAAGCCTTTCTCTGAAAAGATTTTCTATTTCTTTCATTATTTCCTCGGTTTTTGCCTCGAAACGTAAAACGAGAACGGGAAGATTTGAAGAAGCTCTGACAATTCCCCATCCGTCATTGAAAACTACTCTGGCCCCGTCAATATCAATTATTTTAGCATCTTTGAAATCTTTTTTAAAATCTTCAACAATTTTTGCAACTACTTGATACTTTACTTCATCCGGGCACGGAACATGAATCGTTGGGCTTATGACATAAAATGGAGTTTCCGAAATTATTTCAGAAAAACTTTTTTGTTGTTTGGAAATGTACTCAAGAAGTTTCAATGCAGTGAATGCTCCATCATCAAAACCATAATATTCCGGCGGTCCGAAGAAGACATGCCCGCTCTTTTCTCCTGCAAGCGGAGCGTTTTCTTCAGCACGTTTTGCTTTTATGAAAGAATGGCCAGTTTTCCACATTACAGGAATTCCTCCATGAGCCTGAATATCTTCTTGTAAAGCCTGCGAGCATGGAACGTCGAAGATAATTTTTGCTCCGGGAACTTTTTGCAATGTTTGTCTTGCCAAAAGAATCAACCATCGATCAGCCCAAATTGTCTTTCCATTTTCATCAGTTACACCAAGTCTGTCTCCATCACCGTCAAAAGCAAGTCCGATGTCAGCTCCACTTTCTCTGACTTTATTTCCAGTATCTTCCATCACTTCAACTAACGTTGGATTTGGATAATATTTTGGAAAATTTGGGTCAAGATTTGTCAAATGCTCAACAACTTCGTATCCAGCGTCTCTCAAAATTTTTGGAACGAACGCGCCTGCAGTTCCATTACCCGCATTAACCACAACTTTTAATTTTCTTCCCAGACTAATTCTTCCAAGCAAATCTTTTGCATATTTTTCAAAAAATTCTTCCTTAGTTATTCTTCCTTCTCCTTTTGCGAAATTTTCTGTTTTTGTTAATTCATGAAGCTCTCTCATTTCCTCGGTCTGAGTTGTATAAGAATAATCCAATCCAAGTTTCAGTCCGTTATATTCATTCGGATTGTGGGATGCTGTTATCATTACACCTCCTTTTGTTTTAAAATGATATTGAGCAGCGTACATCATTGGCGTCATTATCATTCCTAAATCTATCACGTTTACTCCAGTCGACGCAAGCGCTTTTGCAAAAATATTTCTGAATTCTTCAGAACTTTTTCTAGAATCATGACCGAGAACAGCTGTGTTAATACCTCTTTTTATCAACATCGTACCGAATGCCTTTGCAATTATCTCAATAGAAAAGTCGTTAAGCTCCTCTCCAACCAGACCTCTGAGGTCGTAAGCACGAAACATGTTCGGTTTGAGATTCGCCATAACAATCTAACAGAAATTTGAATTAAAAACATTTATTTTTCTTTCGTATTCAATTAGAAGGTAACTCCTTTCTTAGCTCCGATCCGTGGATTCTATAACCAATACTTTCATACCATTGAGCAATATTTGATGAACGAGTTGTAGGCACGACTTTATAACATCCCCGTCTTTCAGCTTCATATTCTAACCTGCGCATTATCGCAGTTCCTATTCCTTTATTTTGACATTCAGGTCTTACGACTAAATCTTCAATTCGACCTACCTTGCCTAATGAACGAATAAATTTTTGTTCAACAATTAAAGTTCCTGTTCCAATTACCTTACTACTGTCAGCAACTGCGACAAATGTGTTATAAATTGGATTTCCAAAAATTTTTGCACGGGTAATTTCTTCATAAACCCTCCGAGCTTTTTCTAAATTAACTTCACCAACAGTTGTTAAGCCTGCCAAAGTTTCAAAGAAACCATGCTGTAAATCTCCTGCTTGCAATCTTCTAATTGTATAGCTATTCATAAAATTCAATTTCCTAGTGGTTTTTATTAATTTCAAAACTTTTGTAAAATTTTTCTATTTCGTTCAGATCATCTTTATTTCTCGGATCCATCCAAAATTCGTCTGCAACAACGTAACCAAATCTAAATCCTTTCTTTGATAATATTCCAATACTAGTTGTCAATTCTTTCTGTCCTCTTTCCGACAGTTTTGTTTCTTTTATTGCATCAAAAATTGCACTCGGAAGAATCATCAGTCCGGTGAATGCAATCTTCGAAGGTGGTTGAGGAGACTTTTCTGCAATTTCTTTTACCAAATCTCCTTCAATTCTAAACGTTCCGTATTGAGTGACATCATGCATTTCTTTTCCGCACAAAATGCCATCGTATTCATCAGATTTGGCAAGAATTTCATCAAGAATTCTTGGATCGAAGACATTATCACCATAAATAACAAAGAACTTTTCGCCCTGAACCTTGCCTTTTGCATAACTGACAGCATCTGCAGTCCCTCCTTTTGGATTTTCCTGCACGACGTATTGGATATTGATGTCGAACTTGCTGCCATCACCGAAATAATCGATAACAACTTCTTTTTTGAAATTTACAACCAAAACAAAATTCTCTATGCCATGATCTCTAAGCGCAGTCAGAATATATTCAAGCAAAGGTTTGCTGTTGTATTTAATCATCGATTTAGGAATTTCGCCAATTACTGGTTTGAGTCTTGTTCCAAGACCTGCGACAACAACTACCGCTTCTTTGATATCCCTCATCCTTCCACCTCACAAACTTCCATAATGACTCGTGCTAGCTTGTCAGGATCATGTCTTAACACACTTCTCTCCAATAAATCTGCTTTACTTTTTATATATGCTTTTTCTGCTAGTAAATCTCTCTTAACAACACGCACTCTTTTCAAAGTTTCATCACTCAGAAAATTATCTATGGTGAATTGCCCACTTTTTTGATAATCTTCAACAACAGATGCAGACAATGTTTCTGAGTTAAAAATAATAAAATCAATCACTTGAGCTCCTATGAATTTTTCTAGTTCATCTAACAAATCTTGCAGGTTCATTCCTGTTGTTTCGCCAAGACTTGTCATTAGATTAGAAATAAAAATTTTCTTTGCTCCACTTTCCATAATCGCTTGTGATATTCCATCGATGACTATATTATGCAATATGCTCGTGTAGAGATCTCCAGGTCCAAATATTATTACGTCAGCATTTTTTATTGATTCAATCGCTTTTGGATTGGCTTTCGCAGTTGGTTGAGTATATAGACGAGTTATTCTGGCTGTTTCTTTCGACTCATCAATTTCATGCTCTCCGACTATTATTTTTCCGTTTTCATATTCTGCTACAAGATCAAATCTTTCGTAAGTTGAAGGAATTATCTTGCCTTTCACATCAAACATTTCAGAAAGAATTTCTATAGCTTTTTCTGGTCCATAATGTAGCATTGAAGTAGCTACAAAAATATTTCCACATGTATGACCTTTCAATTCTCCATCAATGAATCTAAAAGATAAGACATTTGCATTTTCGTTTGAAGCCAACGCAATTAATCTTTCCCTCAGTTCTCCTACACCAAGAACCCCATACTGTTTTCTTAACCTTCCAGTGCTGCCACCAGTATCTGCCATCGGAACTATTGAAAAGAGCTCGATTCCATTTGCATATTTTTTTAAACCTCTCAACACAATAGATGAGCCGGTTCCCCCGCCGATGACAACCATTTTTTTCATTTTATTGTTCATTTTACTGTCACACTCTTTGCTAGATTTCTAGGCTTGTCAGGGTCGCATCCTCGAAGAATTGCAAGTTGGTAAGCAAGAATCTGAATCGGAATGATTTGAACGATTGGATTAAGGTTGTTTACTTCTGGCACTTTTATCCAAAAATCAAAAACTTCGTTATTCTTGGGCGCAACTCCTATTATAAATCCCCCGCGGCTCTTGATTTCCATTGCATTTGAAATAATTTCTTTTTCATTTTCTTGCGAGACAAAAACAATGCATGGCGTCCCTTCTTCTATAAGAGCAATCGTTCCATGCTTCAACTCTCCGCCGGCAAATGCTTCTGCGTGAATGTAAGCAACCTCCTTGATTTTCAGCGCAGCTTCCAACGCGGTCGCATATTGAAGTCCTCTGCCGATTACAAAAATATGCTCTTTGTTTTTTAGCTTTTCAGCCAGCTCTTTTATTTTCTCTCTAGTTGTCTCGGCCGTCAAGTTGTAAATGATGTTTGCAAGATAGTTGAATTTGTTTTTTATTTCATCTGTCTTTCCAGCAAGAGTATACGCAAGCAAAGTTAGTAGAGCGACTTGTGACGTGTAAGTTTTTGTTGAAATCACACAAATTTCTGGCCCAGCATTCATCATAAGAGAATCATCAGAATATCTTGTCAAAGAAGACCCAATGACGTTTACAATTGAAATAATTTTGCATCCTTTTTCCTTAGCAACCCTTACTGCATCTATAGTATCAATTGTCTCACCGCTTTGCGAAACTGCAATGACAAGAGTTTTTTCGTTAAGGAAATGTTCGTAATTTGCAAATTCTGATGCAGTAATAACGTTGACGTGGATATTGGCAACTTTTGAAAAAATATAGTTACCTGCAAGACAAGCATATGCAGAAGTGCCACATGCTACAAAGAAAATTCCAACAGAACTTCTTATGTCATCGCAAATCCTTTCAACTATTTCAGGATTCTGTGCAAAAGCCCTTTTTATCGTATCGATTTGCTCTGATATTTCTTTCAGCATGAAATGATCGAAGTTTCCTTTTCTTGTTTGTTCTACATCCCATTCGATTGTGTGAATGTTTCTTTCAACAAGTTTGTTTTGAGAAAAATCAAAAAATTTAATTCCGTTTCTATCTAAAAAAATAACTTCGTTATCATGAATGTACATAACATTTTTTGTGTGTTCAATAAAAGCAGGAATGTCGCTTGCTAAAAAATACATGTCGTTTCCTATTCCCGCAACCAATGGAGAGCCTCTTCTTGTTCCAATAATTTTTTCTTCATCAGCATGAATTGCAAGAATTGCAAAATATCCTTCTATTTTCTTTATTGCTTCAATTGTTGCTTCTTCGAAACTTTTTCCTTTTTTCATTTCGTACTCAATCAAATTCGGAATTACTTCTGTGTCAGTTTCACTGTAAAAATTAAACCCATTTTCAATCAGAATTTTTCTAAGATTTTGATAATTTTCTATGATACCGTTGTGAGCAACAGCAATCTTACCATTATTCGACAAGTGAGGATGTGCGTTTGCCCTCGTGACAGCACCGTGTGTTGCCCATCTTGTGTGAGCAATTCCAATTTTTCCAGGCAGATCAAGAAAATTTATTCGTGAATTTATCTCGTCGATTTTTTCAGCATCTTTCTTCAAATGGAAACCATCCGATATTGTTACCATTCCTGCAGAATCATATCCGCGATATTCTAGTTTTTTTATACCGTCAAGAAGTATCGGGGCAACCTGCGACTGAGCTAAGCAACCAAAAATACCGCACATACAATATCTCTTCTATTTTATGTCCGAACTAGAACAAAAATCAAACCTAAAAGAATTTTTTGATACGAGCAGACCTATCACTGAAAATAAGGTTTAAAATAGCCATACCACTACAATCAAATTTATAAGGTTATAGTATACGTTATAAATAAGCGACAATTATGCCATTTTACATCGAAGAAGAGGAAGAAGAGCAGAAAGTGTACGAATCTTTGCTGGTCAAGGATCCAAAAATATTCACTATTCTCAGCACAGAGCTCGCGCAGAAGATTTTGACAATGCTCTCTAAGCAGCCGAGTTCTGCGATGGATGTTGCAAGGAAGCTGAAGCAGCACGAACAAAAAATCTACTATCATTTCAGAAATCTGGAAAAAGCTGGACTAATCAAGATGATAAAAACCGAAGAGCGAGTGGGGGCGATTGCGAAAATTTATGCTGCCCAATTTCCAGTCGTGTCGTTCAAACTTTTTGACGGAAAAAAAGTTTCAGGACTGAAGATCAAACCAAACGAGCTCAAGTTTTTCGAACCTTTCATAGAGGATGGAAAGCTTAACGCGCTCATTGTCGTTGGCTCGCCAGATCCCCACGGCAAGCATGGAGCACAAGCTTCGGACGGCGTGGCTGCAATCGACATCGCGTTGCTTCTGGGGCATTTGACACACAGTTCTCCGCTTCCAAACTACAAGCTGGACACTGAGATGAAAGAAGCAGACTTCAAGAACAACAACTTAATTCTTGTTGGCGGACCGAAGGCGAACACTGCAGTTGACAGAGTCAACAAGAGCATGCCAATTTACTTTGATTATCACCGCGAGTGGAACATCGTCTCACCGTTTTCAAAGCAGGTTTACGTCGAGGATGACATCGGCATTTTGGCAAAAATGAAAAACCCTTTCAACGACAAGAAGCACATCCTGGTTATTGCAGGCAAAAGATTCAAGGGCACGCGCGCGGGAATTCTCGCACTTCTGAAAAAATTGAGCGAAGTCGAGAAGGGAAACAGGTTCGACTCTTCAGTAATCGTAAAAATTGTCCAGGGAATTGACAGAGATTCTGATGGAAAGATTGACGATGTCAGATTTTTAGAATAGAAAACTGGAAAAAGAAAATCAAAATTAATTTTTAATTAAAATTAAATTTCTCCGTTGTAATCCACAAGCCAGTTCTCGATTGCTTTCCTTATTTTAACAATAACATACTCGCCAGAGGGAAGCTTTCTCTTGATTGTTATAGGAAGAATTTTGTTCTTGAATTCAAGCTTGGCAACATCTATCGGAGTGATAACATTTTCTGCAGATACCAGAACTGGAGCACCGAGCGCTACTTGCAGCGATCTCGCACCTACGAGCCTTGCAACTTCAAATCTCGTCAAACGATCTTCTGGCCAAGGAATCGCTGTCATAATTTTTCTCCCATAACCTTCATTTTCTATTTTTCATTTTCTACTTACTAAGGCTTAAACTGGTCTACTTCTTTGAGCAAATCAACATGCCCCAAAAAGACCTGCCTGCAGCAATATCTCTTCACTCCCAACTCATTCATGACTTTTCCAGGATCTTCTCCAGCTTCAGTCCTTTTCTTGAAGTCTTCGTACAAATGGCCTAGAACTTTTCCACATGTGAAGCATCTTACAGGTACAATCATTTTATCAACCTATTAATCGATACCGAATTTATTAAACTTAATTTAATTATTATAGTCTTAAACCTTTAATTTCTTATTTCTTCTTCCTTCTTCCTTCTTCCTTCTTCATCTCTTATCTCTTTGAACGTTGTTTGTGCCTTCGAGATCCGCGCTTGCTCGCACCGCCTGCATGGTGAGTTTCATTACGTCTGGGATCGAAGACAAGCATGTTTCTGTCATACTGTATGAACTTCTGTCTCAGCTTTTTGTCTTTGGTAAAATCAACCAATGCCCGCGCAATGGCCATTCGTGCAGCTTCTGTCTGTCCGACACTTCCGCCGCCCATTATGTTCACATCAATGTTCACGTGGCTTGCGACATCTGCAGCCAGCAGCAACGGCTCCATTAATTTCATTCTCAAAAACTCGTTTCTCCACACTTCGATTGGACGGGAGTTTATTCTCACAATTCCGCTTCCCGCAACAATTGTCGCTCTTGCAATAGCATTCTTCCTCTTCCCAGTCGTTACAATCATCTTAGGTTTTTTCTCTTCCTTCCCTTCCTTTTTCTTTGCAGTTTTCTTTTCAGCCATTTATCTCACCACTTACTTACCATTCACACTTACTATTTTCACCATTTCTTTTTCGCGCCCATAAAGAACGCAACCTGCCCGAGCGTGACGAACTTTGTATTGAGCCTGTTCGCATCCGCAGCTTCAACTTTCTCAAAACTTTTCTCTTTATCTTTCATTTCTTCAGGCACACCAACATAAACATGCAGTCTTTTGTAAGCAAGACGGCCGCGCGTTCTGTCCCACGGTATCATCCCTCGGACAGTCCTGCGCAAAATTCTCTCCGGCTGCTTTGGGAAGAACGGGCCATGAAGAGCATCTCCTCGTTCGTATTTGTGAGCATATTTCTCAAAAGTATACTTCGGCCTGCCTGCGACGACAGCCTTTTCAGCATTTACAACTACAATACTTTCACCACCAAGCAACTTCTTCGCCACTACCGAGCAAAAACGTCCGAGAATTTGATTTTCAGCATCGTAAATCTTCATAGCACTCACTCTCATTCCACAATCACGCAACAATTTTCACTCCAGTTCCTTTCGGTTTCTCTTTCATCAATTCGCTTATCGTCAAGACTTTTCCTTTCGCTTTCCTGATTTTCTGTTCAGCGCTCGCAGAAAACTTCCACGCTGCTACTGTCAGCGGCTTGGTCAACTCGCCGCTTGCCAAAACAACTCCTGGAACAAGCACAACATCACTCTCTTTCGCATGCCTGTTAATATCGCTTAAATTCACTGTTATTCGCTTTCTTGTTGCCCTCCCTAATTTTTCTGCAGTTTTTTGCCAAATGCTTACTTTCGACTTTTCTAGCTCTCTGACTAAACTGCGCAAGTAATGATTTGTTGGTCCTGTTCGCTTCACCATTTCTATCTACCTTTCTCGACCGACATCTATTGTAAAAGTATTGTGTATCTTTCCACTTTAATATTTAAAAGCTTTAAGTTTTTTGTAAAATCAAAGACGACGATGGCAGCAGCATTGACGTTTGGGAATGAGAAAGACAACCTGCGGTTTTCTTGAAACTTTCCCTTCGTTTGAAATAATTTGAAACTTGTGCACCAGGCGTGCCGAAAATCCTGGGTTAAAATCTATGTGACACAAATTTAAGGACTTTATTGCAGAGGTGGGATTTGAACATGTGATTTGATTTAGATTTTTCTACCAATCAAACTTTTCAGATGTTCTACAGTGACAAATACATAATCTGCAGTTTCTGTCACAGAATATTTGCCCGGCATGCTAACATTCAACATTCCTCGTTCACGTGCATTCAAAATGTAACGAAAGTTGTTTGCGATAAGAATAGCGTCTTCAGGTTTTCTGCCTTGTAAAGCACGATCAAAAAAATGTTTATCTGTTTGAGATCCTGAACCATATTCAAATGAATCTAAATCTGGGGCTTGTATAACATAAGGCAGTAAATCTTTAGGCAAAACTGCTTCCAATCTTTTTTTGCTTTTTTCATTTTCTGTGTAAATTACATCAGCATACTCCCTAATAAAATTGAGGAGTTCTTTTTTCTTCGGCGGATCAAGTACATCCAATGTGGTGTCAATTTCAACAATAACAAAATCTCTTATTCTTATTCTTTTTTTCTTTCCAGAGGGTAATCTTGCAGAATATTCTGCAGATGTCATTGAGGCAGCAGGCATGTCTAAGATACAAATGTTTAAAGTTTTATGCTTTACTACTCAGTTCTGTCAGTAGTTTTTATATGTCAAATTAGTGCGATAAGAAAAATTTAAAGATTTAAACCCTGTGCACCAGGCGGGATTTGAACCCGCGCAGCGAGCTCCTTCCGGAAAACTTGGGAAGCTCGTATCCTTTCCTGCCTTTGCAGTACCAGGCTAGATGACTGGTGCTTGTTAAGTTATTTTTGTAAGAAAAAGTAAAAAAGCGCCCGGGATGGGATTTGAACCCATATGAACTTTCGCTCGCCAGCTTACTATCTTCATCAACTCACCTCCGACTCATCACAAATCAGAGTCAAGCCATGTTATCATTGAAGACTCAAGGTTCACCTAGGTTTTTAAAACCTATCTGGTGCCCCACCGAATTAGGCGACCCGGGCTTTTGGCGGTGACTTTTTGTCTCGTCATCTTGTTGATCAGACCTTGAATCTGTACGTAAACTGACTAAGCTCTAATTCTGTATATGACATTATTAAAGTTTAACACTTTCAGAGTTTTTCTCAAGAAAAAGTATTTCTTTATTTTCATTTTACTCTTTAACAATTTCCAATTTGCCCATTCGAGGAATGTTCAGCTGAAGCTTGTCTCTGAATTCTGTCGTGTACGCTCCGGAAATGTTAATCATATCTCCGACCTTGACGCTGGTGATGTTCGCTTCCCACAAGGTCAGACTCATCTGGCCGCTGTCATCTTCAATTGTCGCGTCTGCAACTGACCGAGGTCCGAACTTTGTCTGGACTTGACGCGACTCAGAAATATCCATAACCTTCGCCTGAAGCGTTATGTTGCTCATTCCCCTTTTTATCTCATTGATCTTCACTTTTTCATCCTCTCTTTCATCTTGTTATTGTTTATTCTTTCTATCTAGCAGTTTACCTTTGTCACACTTTATTTTTACACTTTTTAAGCTTTACTTTTTTATTTTTGTGCGAGGAAACGAAAAGAATTAAAACTTACTAAATGCCAATTGGATAAATTTCTTGAGAAGGCAATTCTACAGATTTTATTTCATTCAAAGTATCTAATGAATTAATCTTAATCATTTTGTCGGAAACAGTATAAAGAACATCGTCTATGTAAAGCGACCTCTTCACTGAATAAGGTCCGTAATAGTAATAATATTCATGAGTTGTGTTTGACGGAGCGTGTGTGATTTTTCCTTTGAGTGTGAATCCATTGTCGAGCGAAGTTTCGAAGACATACGCACCCTGCCATGTGTAAGGTCTGTAGCCGAAAGGTTCGAATGGGTTTCCTTCGACTAGCAGAACTGGAATTACCAGCAAGTTCTTATTTTTGTCAAACAGGAAAGCTTTGTGGTCGTGCAATGCGTCAGAATCTGTTCCGCGCGAACCGATTTCATACTTTGCAATCTCTTTCGGATTTTCAGGATCGGTGACATCAAAAAGACCTAACTTCACTCCTTGCATCAATGCCATGCCGCCTTCGCTTTCAGAAACTTCCTTTCCAATTCCGATGATGTGCGTCTCGTCGTAAGGATGCAAATAGTCTGAATATCCGGGAATCTTCAGCTGGCCAAGAACTTTCGGAGCGGACGGCTCTGACAAATCTATGACAAACAACGGATCAACTCTTCTGAACGTCACGAGATATGCACGATCGCCGAGAAATCTAGCTGAGTAAATGCTTTCATCAGGCGCAAGATTTTCGAGTCTGCCAACAATTTTCAGATCTGAGTCAAGAACGTAAACATGATTTAACGATTGGGGTGGTTGGGCTGGTGCTTCTTCTTGCAGCGATACAACTCTTTCTTGCCTTGCGATTGTCGTTTCAACAGATCCTGTTCCAGTTGAAAGAACTTGAGTTCTTGTAGACACTCCTATTGGGCCCCACCAACTGTTTCTCGTTGTCGTTGCGATTCTGAAATATCCATCATGCTCGTCCATTGAAAATTGATTGAGAGCATAACCAGGAACCTCTCCATTTGCCTTGTATTCTATGCCGCCACTGTCAATCGCAATCCTGTGTACAACAGTTTTCTGCATCTCTTTCTGCATTTCAGTTTGGAATTCAACCATTTTCTTCTGCACACTTTCTTCAAGATTCGTTCTTTGTCCGTCGCTCAAACTTTCAGAATATTCTTGCAATATTGTACTTATCTTTTCATATTTCTCGTTTTCACTGATGCTTGATATTCTTATCACATTTATCTGAGTAGCTACATCAATTGGCAGGCTTGGAATAAGAACTTTATCGTACAATCTATTTTGATATTCCTCATAGCTGAAAGATTTTTGATAAATTATGTAGATGTTGTCAAGAGAAACATACATGTTCTGAGTATAGCCCATTAAAATTTCTTTATTTGAAATATCTTGCTGGTCGTCTTGCGTGTTTATCGAAAGTATTGTCGTGAATAAGTACGAGCTGTCAATTGTGTCAAAGTAGTAGACATCTGTTGCAGGAATTTGTCTCACTTCACCGTTCGAAATGATTGTCGGCAATAT
>Ga0315289_10010635_pt1 | contig 13152 bp, 13 predicted proteins | sample YL17G11_40_MG_FD_203452 | JGI IMG/M metagenome (GOLD analysis project Ga0315289, IMG submission 203452) | Sediment microbial communities from Yellowstone Lake, YNP, Wyoming, USA - YL17G11_40 | ecosystem: Environmental > Aquatic > Freshwater > Lake > Sediment | place: USA: Wyoming | collected...
TCCCGTGGTGGCCCTCACGGCCCAGGCCATGCGGGGGGATGAGGCCCGGGCCGCCGAGGCCGGCTGCGCGGCGTACCTGACCAAGCCGCTGGACGCGCGCGCGCTCCGGGACACCCTGCGTCGGTTCCTCTCGATAGAAGCCAAGGTGAAACCGACACACAAGCATCACGAAGCGACGTGACCAGACGAATCCTCTTCGTTCGCCTGTTCGGCTGTCTCGGCTTGGCACTGGCCTCAGGTGTGGTATGCTTGAGAGGGCTCAAGCGAGGGGCAGCTTCGGTCGAAAGGGGGCACGCCATGATCCGGCGATCGGCAGTTGCGGGCTCATTTTACGCCGGGACGCGAGAGCGGTTGCGCCTTCAGGTGGAGGACCTCGTCCCCAGAGGGGCGACACCGGAGAAGGCCATTGGCGCGGTGGTGCCCCACGCCGGGTACATGTACTCTGGGCGGGTGGCCGCGGCCGTGTATGCGCGGGTGGAGTTTCCGGACACCTTCGTGATCCTTGGCCCGAACCACACTGGCCTGGGTGCCGGAGCGGCCATCATGACCTACGGACAGTGGGAGACGCCCCTGGGCCAGGTCCAGATTGACAACGAGCTGGGGAAGGCCATCCTGGCCAACTCGTCCGTGCTGGAGGAAGACCACCTGGGACATCTCCGCGAGCATTCCATCGAGGTGCAACTCCCGTTCTTGCAGTATTTCCAGCGCCCCTTCGGCTTCGTGCCGATCTGCCTCTTCAGCCACGAGTACGCCGCATGCCAAGAGGTGGGGCAGGCCGTGGCCAAGGCCGTGCGCGAGTCGCGGAAGCGGGTCTTGATTGTTGCCAGCACGGACATGAGCCACTACGTTTCTCGTGATGAGGCGTCGGCGAAGGACCGAAAGGCCATTGATGCGATCCTGACCCTGGATCCTGAGGGGCTCCACCGGGTGGTGCGACGGGAACGGATCAGCATGTGCGGATTTCATCCCACGACGGCCATGTTGGTGGCCGCCAAGGCCCTGGGAGCCACGCGAGCGGAACTGGTGATGTACACAGACTCTGGGGAAGTCACCCGGGACTTGAATGAGGTGGTCGCGTACGCCGGTCTGCTCATCCGGTAATTGTGGACTCTAATCCGAAAAAACCATTGAACCGCCATGATCACCCAGCGCGAGCGCTGGGTACCCGGGTCGCCAAGGGTGCGATGTTTCGAACTCTCGACCGAAGAACGCGAAAACGGGTTCATGGGGCATTCAGAAGTTCCGTTCCTCTCCCCCCATTAAGCCATTTCGGTCTTGGCGTTCTTGGCGCCTTGGGAACCGGTTGAGAATTTCGGATTGGGGTGGATTGATGATTTCGCATTGACGATTTAGGATTTACGATTGTACAGTTACAATCCGACGCGAACCACTGCCAGAATCTCAATCGACAATCATCAATCAGCAATCTGCAATTTGGAGAAGGAGGGCACGATGACATACGTCGTGGCAGAGCCGTGCATCGGGACCAAGGACCATGCCTGCGTGGATGTTTGCCCGGTCGAGTGCTTCTACGAGGGGGAGGACATGCTGTACATCCACCCCGAGGAGTGCATTGACTGCGGGGCGTGCGTGCCGGAATGCCCGGTGGCGGCTATCTTTGAAGAGAGCGATGTTCCCGAGCAGTGGAAGGATTATATCGCCAAGAACGCGGATGTGTTCAAGGGGGGCGCCACCCTCCCGAAGGCGCCCACGCGGGAGAAGTGGGAGGAGGCGAAGAAGGATCCAGGCAGCGAGGCGGCCAAGTACTACCAGAAATACCCATCGAAGCACTAGCTGGGCCTGCTAGGCCTCCCGGCGGAGCAGCGTGTGATTCGCGCCCAGGCGTCCCGGAAGCGGGGTGCCTGGGCGCGCTTTTTTGATGCGACAGGACCCGCCGCCCCCAAAAGGATTTGTGATTGAAGATTGAGGATTGGTGATTGGAAGTTCAATCGAAAATCCTGCAGATGGCCCCGACCCCCAAAAGGATTTGTGATTGAGGATTCAGGCGAATTTGTGATTGAAGATTGAGGATTGGTGATTGAAGGTTCAATCGAAAATCGGTCGTGACCCTTTAATTTCATGATAATGTGTGCTATCCTTATCCCCCGAGGAGGTGGGACAAGGATGGCCAAGCGTGGACGCAAGCCCAAGTTCCTCGGAGTGCAGTGCCCCAACAAACGGTGTCGCAAGCATCCACCGCAGGTGGTGGCCAACGGGCGGTACCAGACCCGCGACGGCCTGGTGCGCCAGTTCCTGTGCCGCGCCTGCGGCCAGGGGTTCACGGAACGCCAGGGGACCTTCTTCTATGACCTGCGCACCCCGCAGGCGACGGTGCTCATGGCGCTGAAGCTCCTGGTCAAGGGGATGCCGCTGCGCGGGATCGCTGAGGTCCTGGGGACCAAACTCGACACCGTCCGGGACTGGCTCCGGCGCGCGGCGGAGCAGAGTGCCCGGGTGAATGCGCTGATCCTCCGCGAGCTCCACGTGTCGCAGGTGGAGCTGGATGCCCTGTGGACCTTCGTTAAAAAAAAGCGGCTGCGCCAGCGAGCGAGGCTCTGGAGGGGGAAGTCTGGCTCGGGGTCAGTCTGGCCTCGCAGTTCCGCTTGATCCTTGACTGGGCACTCGCGGCGTCGGAGGCTGCCTTGGCCGAACCGCTCATCGCCGCGACGGAAGAGAAACTCGCAGCCGACATCTGGCCCCTCTGGGTCAGCGATGGGTTGGAGGCCTACGGGAACGCGCTGAAGGCGCGACACTGTGTGCTGCAGACCTTCCCCCGCACCGGGCGGCCAGGACGCCCGCGCCGCCCCCAGCTGGTGGCCTGCCCCGAGTTGCGGTACGCGCAGGTCGTGAAACAGCGGGATGAGCGACGCCGGCTGGTTGGGGTCGTTAGACGCGCGGTGTTCGGGGAAGTTCCCTTGGAGCAGGTGCATACGGTCTACATCGAGCGGCAGAACCTGAACTATCGCCATGAGAATCGCCGCCTCACCCGGAAAACCATCGCTTTCTCCAAGACAGCGGAGGCCCTGGGACACCAACTGGAGTTCCACCAAGCCCATCACAACCTGGTCCGGCCCCACCGGGCGTTGGCGCAACGCGTGGATGTCCAGGTCCGAGGCCGAGTTCGTCGTCGCTGCGACAAGCGGACTCCCGCGATGGCTGCTGGGCTGACCGATCACGTTTGGACGATGCGGGAGCTAATGAGCCTGAGAATATTATCATGAAATTAAAGGGTCACGACCCGAAAATCTGCAATCACAAATCACCAATCCTCGCCGCGACCCTTCAGTCGGGCGGTTGGAGGGTCGTGCACATCCTGGAGGTAAACCGGGTCTGGCCTCCAACGGAGTCCGAGCTTCCCCTCCCCGAGTCTCCAGGATTTGATGGAATTTCCTAATCAAATATTCTCCCTGTAAATACAAGGCCTTACCGAACATTCATCGTGCGTTTTATGAGGACTTTTCTCCCGGCCTTTATGATTCCCTCAAGGTTTTTGGCTGGGCCTAAGGAGGGGAGTTCACTTTACCCCTCATGGCCGCATCAGTATTGCCCAAGAAGCTGGCCGCGCGCACTTTCGCGCGCGTGGCTCCGTCAGGGAGAGGAGTCAGCCGGCACCTTCCGAGGTGGTGTGGTGCGTGTCTCGAAGTAACCGGGCCAGAGGCGGACGGCCAGAACAGTGCAGCCCCAGCCAAGTGCCCCGCCCCAGACGGCGCCAGCCAGCACGTCTGCTGGATAGTGGACACCCAAGTACACCCGGGAATACGCAACCCCGATGGCCAGGAGGAGAAGCGCCCCTCGCCAGCGGCGGAAACCCAGCCATCCCACCATGGCGATGGCGAACATATTGCTGGCGTGGTTGGACGGCAGGGAGAAGGATCCGGTGCAGCCAGCGAGCAGATGAACGTCGGGGATCACGTGGCACGGGCGCGCTCTGTGAAGCGCGGCCTTGATCAGGTTGGTCCCCAGGTCGGAGAGGGCCACGGCTGCCACCGCCACGGCCAGCACGACCCACATCCGTCGCCCGCCCCAGACGAGGAGCATGAGGATTGCCACTGCGGCCGGCAGGAGGAAGTACCGCTTGGTGCTCAGGATCGGCATCACGAGATCAAAGAGGGGGTTCTGGAGGGACCGGTTGATCAGGAGAAAGGTCCAGGTGTCGAGCGCCGAGAGCCCCGACATCACGGTCGCCACCATCGGGGTCAGGCCTGCGTCCGCTTCACGGAGTGTGTGTCGAGGAGAAAGGCGAGGCCGCCCAGGCCGCTCACGACCAGCGTGAGGGAGAACCAGGTCAGCGACATGGTGAGAGCGGTCGCCGCGTCCACGCCGACCTTGGCGAAAAAGTACACCACGCCCCCCTCGCGCACGCCGAGTCCCGCCACCGACACGGGGAGCATGGCCACGAAGGTGATCAGGGGGACGTACAGGAAGAAGTAGGCGATGGGAACACCCAGGTTCAGGCCGGCACCGATCAGGTAGTACGTCACAATGATTAGGGCCTGCAGCAGCACGGAGAGCACGATGGCCTGCCCCAGGGCCCGGCGATGTCCCCGGTAGCGCTGGAGCGCCTCCACCAGACCTTGGAGCTTGGCCTGGAACCGCGCCAGGCCGACGACCCGCAACAGACCCGAGGCCCGCTCCTTCATCCGATCGTGCAGGAGCACCGCGATCAGCACGGTGAAGGCTGCGGCCACCGCCAGAATCATGACCGCCACCTGGGGGTCGCGGATCCGGCCGTAGGCCAGCCCCAGCGCAATCACCGCGATCCCGACCAGGGCCGCAAAGCCGGAGAGCCGATCCACCAGGATCGAGGCGATTGACGCATCGTGCCCCCGGGTGATCCGGTAGATGGCGTAGCCCCGGACGATGTCGCCGCCGATCAGCGTGGGCAGGAACAGGTTGAAGAAGGCCGCCTCGAAATAGACGAGCGCCAGGCGCCACAGGGGCAGCCGGATCCCCTCGGCGAGCAGCAGTCGTTGCCAGCGGAGCGTGCTGATGAGGTAACCCAGCATATAGAGACCGACACACCCCAGGAAAAGCTTCAGGGGCAGCGCCTGGACGGTCCGAATGAAGGTGGGACGGTCCACCCGCCAGAAGAGGATCGCCAGGAGGAGGGCGCTGACCAGGAGCTTTCCCAGGAAGACGAGCCAGCCTTTCCCGCGGGGCGGCGCCTGGAGGTCCATCAAGCCTCCCGAGTGGGGGGGCCCAGCACGCGCTTGACCATGTAGATCGGCTTCCGCTGGGATTCGTGGTAGACCCGGACGAGCATCTCGCCCAGGAGTCCCATCACGACGAGCTGGACGCCGACCAGGATCAGCAAGATCCCCAGGAACAAGAGTGGGCGACCGCCGATCTGGGCGCCGAACGCGAGCTTGAGCACGGTGAGGTAGCTGCCGATGACGATTCCAACGCCGGCGGCGAGGAGACCCAGGAGGCCGAAGAACTGGATGGGCTTGGTCGCGAAGCTCAGCAGGAACTTCACCGTGATGAGGTCCAGGATGACCCGCAGGGTGCGGGCGATGCCGTACTTGGAACGGCCGAAACGCCGCGGGCGGTGGTGCGTCTCCACCTCGGCGAGGCTGATCCCCATCCAGCTCGCGATGGCCGGGATGAAGCGATGCATCTCCCCGTACAAGCGGAGGTGCTCGACGACCTCTCGCCGGTACGCCTTGAGCGTGCAGCCGTAATCGTGCAGGCGAACGCCGGTGACCCGGGAGATAAGCCAGTTGGCGAGCATGGAAGGCAGGCGCCGGCTCAGGAACGGGTCCTGCCGGTGCTTGCGCCACCCGCTCACCACGTCGTGGTCCTTGGTCAGGGCGAGCAGCCGCGGAATGTCGGCCGGATCGTTCTGCAGATCCCCATCTAAGGTGACGATCACATCCCCCCGCGCGTGGTCGAAGCCGGCGGACATGGCCGCCGTCTGGCCAAAGTTCCGCCGCAGTCCCACCAGGACCCAGCGGGGGTCCTGCGCCCGTACGCTCTCCAGTTGCGCCCACGTCCCGTCGGTGGATCCATCATCCACCGCCACGACCTCGTAGGCGATCCCCTGGGGGTCCAGGGCTCGACGGATCTCCTCGGCGAGGAGGGGAACATTCTCTTCCTCGTTGAAGACGGGGATCACGATGGAGAGCATGGGTCGTGCCTCGGTTGTCACCGGCGCTCCCTCAGTAACCCGTGAAGGCCCGGGGCGGGAATTCCTGGAAGTTTCGCCCCAGGAAGATGGAAAAATCGCGGAGGTGTTGCCCATGGTGGACGATCGGGACGACCCGCACCCGCGCGACCTCTTGAAAAGCCGTCCGTAGTTCCCCGGGTGGATCGCCGGCTCCATACGTGACGAACAGGCCGTCTCGGCCCTGGAGCGCGTCCCAGCCCCCCCACAGATCGTACTGGTTCATCCGACGGCCCAGGTTTGCGTTGTAGACCCGAGGCTGCCCCTCCACGTAGAAGGCGAGTTCGCTGGTGATCTGGTAGCGGTCGCTCACCAGGAAGAGCGGGGTCGCCGCGCCGCGCTTCACCGCACTCACGACCTGTCCCAACTCGGGCCAACCGCGCAGTCGCTTGCTCACCAAGTCGAGCCGAGTCGGCATTCGAAGACCGAAAGGCGCCCACAGATCCAGAACGACGATCACAGGGATAACAACGGCCGGCGTGATTATAGAAGCAAGCAGTAACCCGTTCAAGCGTCTGGTCGCCCGTCGTCGTTCTCCCCATCGAGGCCAGCTCTCGGCCCAGCCGGCGGCCGCCACCGCGGCAGTGAAGTATGCGTGGGCCGCCCAATTGCCCTGCACCTTGGTTGCGAAGCTCCACACCTGGAAAAAGAGGAAAACGGGAGCCGAAACGCAGGCCAGAAGCAAGAGATCGTCCCGCCCCTGGCGGATTCCCTCGCGCCAGGCCCAGACCACAGCCAGGAACATGAGCACAAATAGGAAAATGCCCCCCAGTAGGGCCTGGGCCCCGAGGAACTCTAGGCCACCGAGGAGTGAGGCGAAGGTCCACCGGGTGCCCCCGCCGCCTGCCTGGACGAGAACGTGGTGGCTCGAAACCCAGCCATGCCGAGCATTCCATACGATGACCGGGCTGAAGATCAGGAAGCCGAGGAAGGCGGCTTCATACGGTTCGCGTCGGCGAAGCCACGGGCGAAGTTTCGGGGATGCCAACAACCACAACAGAACGCAGGGCAGGAGCATGAGCATGGTGTATTTGCTGAGCAGCCCGAGCCCGAAGGCGATGCCGGCGCCATACCAGGATCCCTCGCTCCGGCGCTGGACGGCGCGACAGAGGAACAGGCTCGCCAGACCCCAGAAGAAGATGAAGGGCATGTCGGTGGTCATCAGAACGAAGCCGGCAGCGTACAGGGGCATCAAGCTGAGCAGGACGACGCTCAGGAAGCCGGCGCGCTCGCTCTGGAAGATCCTCCGCGCCAGGAAGTAGGCGATACTGGCCAGACCGATGCCCAGGACGACCGCGGGCAGTCGGACCCAGAACTCGGTGTTGCCGCCCAGGCGCGTGCTGAGGGCGATCAGGTAGGCCACCATCGGGCTCTTGCTGTAGTAGCTCCAGTCCAGCCGCCGGGACCAATCCCAATACTGGGCTTCTTCCGCTTCAAGCGGCCAGCGACCGCTGGCGATGATCCAGAGGATGAGGCTGGCGAAGGCCAGGAGCCAGAGCAGGGTGAGACCGCGGTAGGATCTCACCTTGTGGGCGCTCCGGCGCGGGCAGGGCAACGGATTGCGGATTGCGGAATGCGGAATGCGGAATGCGGAATACCCGGAGGGGACCCGAGTGCGGATTTCTCATTCCGCATTCCGCATTCCGCAATCCGAAATCCAACATGTGACATCAGGCGGGCTCCGGCTGGATTTGCCGATCCTTGGCGGCGACATCCGCCGCCATGCTGGCGCGAAAGTCCGACAGCTTTTGCTTGAGGCGGGCATCCGCCAGGGCCAGGATTTGCACGGCCAGGAGGGCGGCGTTGCGCGCGCCGGCCCGCCCGATCGCCATGCAGGCCACCGGGATTCCGCCGGGCATCTGCACCGTGGAGAGCAGCGCGTCCAGCCCGTTGAGCGCCCCGGACTCCATGGGGACGCCGATGACCGGCAGCGTCACGTGGGCGGCCAGGACCCCGGCCAAGTGCGCCGCGCCGCCGGCCCCGGCGATCAGCACCCGGATCCCGCGCCCCTCCGCCTCGCGGGCGTAGCGGGTGAGCCGGTCCGGGGTTCGGTGCGCGGAGCAGATCCGCACCTCGAAGGGGACGCCGAACTCCTCGAGGATCTTGGCCGCCTCCTGCATGGTAGGCAGGTCCGAGTCGCTGCCCATGAGGATCCCGACCAGGGGCGAGGGCGCGGCTGGCGAGGAATGTGCATTCCGCTTGCGTGTCATGAAACCCCCTGTCGAATTTCGGAATGCGGAATGCGGAATGCGGAATCACAACCACTCTTCATTCCGCATTCGCCATTCCGAATTCCGCATTCAGGCCGTCCGGCCCAGCGCCTTGCGACCGATATCGGTCCGGTACTGGACCCCTTCCCAGCGGATCTTCTCCACGGCGCGGTAGGCGCGGGCGATGGCATCCGGGATGTCCTTGCCCAGTGCAGTGACGCCCAAAACGCGTCCCCCGTTGGTCACCACCTTCCCCCCGGCGAGGGCCGTCCCGGCGTGGAACACTACTACATCCTTGAGCCGGGCCGCGGCGCGCAGTCCGCTGATGACCTTCCCCTTCTCGTGGACGCCTGGATAGCCCCCCGACGCCATGACCACGCACACCGCGGGCTCGGGCCGCCAGCGGATCTCCACCTCGTGCAGCCGGCGGTCCACCACGGCGTCCAGGATCGCGAAGAGGTCGCTCTCCATGCGCATGAGCAGCGGCTGGGCCTCGGGGTCGCCGAAGCGGGCATTGAATTCCAGCGCCCTGGGCTCTCCGTTCTTGATCATCAGGCCTGCGTACAGCACCCCCCGGTACGGGCGGCCCTCGGCGGCCATGGCCTTGACCGTGGGGATCATGATCTGCTCCATAATCTTGCGATGGACCTCGTCCGCAACCAGGGGCGCCGGCGAGTAGGCGCCCATCCCACCCGTGTTGGGGCCCTTGTCGTCGTCGAAGACCGGCTTGTGATCCTGCGAGGAGGCCATGGGCAGCACGGTTTCCCCGTCGGTGAAGGCCAGGAAGGACGCCTCCTCGCCGCTCAGGAATTCCTCCACCACGACCTTCTCGCCGGCATCCCCGAAGATGCGGTCTTCCATAATGATCTTGACGGCGTCCAGCGCCTCTTTCACCGTCTGGCAGACGAGCGCCCCCTTGCCGGAGGCCAATCCATCGGCCTTGACGACGATCGGTGCGCCGACGTCTTGGATGTAGCGGCGGGCGTCGTCGGCGCGATAGAAGGTCTGGAAGAATCCCGTGGGGATCTTGTACTTCTTCATCAGGCGCTTGGCGAAGACCTTGCTGCCCTCCAGGATGGCCGCCTGCTGGTTGGCCCCGAAGATCCGGAGGCCGCGGCTCTCGAACTCGTCCGCGATGCCCAGCGTGAGGGGCAGCTCGGGCCCGACCACCGTGAGGTCAATCCCCTTCTTCGCCGCAAAATCGGCGAGCCGACGAACCTCGGAGGCACTGATGTCGGTGCACTCCGCCAATTCGGCGATGCCGGCATTGCCGGGCGCGGCAAAGAGCTGTTTGACCTGGGGGCTCTGCTTCAGCTTCCAGACGAGCGCGTGTTCCCGACCCCCGCTTCCTATCACCAGCACTCGCATGTTCGCTCCGTTTCCCTCGATGTGAGGTTGGCCGGCCGTCAATGCCGGAAGTGTCGGATGCCGGTGAAAATCATGGCCAGGCCGCGCTCATCGGCGGCCGCGATGACCCCGGCATCCCGCACCGACCCGCCAGGCTGCACGATGGCAGTCACTCCCGCCTCGGCGGCCGCGTCCACTCCGTCGCGAAACGGGAAGAAGGCGTCAGAGGCCAGGGCCGTTCCCTGCGTGGGGAAGGTGGCCTTCATCCGTGCCAGCCGGACGGAGTCCACCCGGCTCATCTGCCCCGCGCCGATCCCGACGGTCGCCTGTTCCGTGGCAAGGACGATGGCATTGGACTTCACATGCTTCGCCACCCTCCAGGCGAAGCGCAACGCCCGCATCTCACGGTCCGTGGGCGCGCGCTTGGTCACTATCTTCAGGGAGGCCGGATCCAGGTCCACATCGTCCCTGTCCTGCACCAGCATACCGCCGCTCACCCTCCGCATCTCGTAGCCTTTGCCCGCATCCCCCTGGGGTTGCTCCAAGAGACGGAGGTTTTTCTTCTCCCGGAGAATGGGGAGCGCCTCCGGAGCGTAGCCCGGGGCGATGATCGCCTCCACGAAAGTGGAGGCGATTTCCCGAGCCGTGGCGGCGTCCAGCGGACGGTTCAGCCCAAGGATGCCCCCGTACGCGGAGACCGGGTCGGTATCGCGCGCCCGCGTATACGCCTGGACCAGTTCGCTTGCGGTCGCCACCCCGCACGGGTTCGTGTGCTTGATGATGACCGCCACGGGCTCGGTCCACTCCTGGGCCAGCTCCCAGGCGGCGTGCAGGTCCATGATGTTGTTGTAGGAGAGTTCCTTCCCCTGCAGTTGGCGGGCGGCGGCGATCCCGCCCTTGAGATCGAGGTCCCGGTAGAAGGCGGCCTGCTGGTGCGGGTTCTCCCCGTAGCGCAACTCCTGGAGCTTCTCCAGCCGGACGTGCAGGATGGAGGGGAAGGAGAGCCGACTCCGCCCCGCTGCGCGGAGCGGAGCGGGGGAGCCGAGAGTTGGGAGCTGAGGACCGTCGGGCCCGAGTTCCACCTGCTCCAGGAAGCCCGCGATCAGCGCGTCATAGCGCGCCGTGTGGGCGAAGGCCTTCCGGGCCAAGCCGAATCGGGTCGTGGGAGACAGCGCGCCGTTGTTTCGCTTCAACTCGTCCAGGACCATCCCGTAGTCGGACGGGTCCACGATGACGGCGACGGCCTGCAAATTCTTGGCGGCTGAGCGGAGCATGGCCGGGCCGCCGATATCGATATGCTCAATGGCCTCGGCCAGCGAAACGTTCGGCGTCGCGATGGTCGCCTCGAAGGGGTACAGGGTGATGGCCACCAGGTCAATGGGCGCGATCCCCTGGGCGGCCATCTGGCGTTCGTGCTCCGGGTTCCCCCGGATGCCCAGCAGCCCGCCGTGGATCCGCGGGTGCAGCGTCTTCACGCGGCCGTCCAGCATCTCGGGGAACCCGGTGACCTCCGCCACGTCGGTCACGGAGAGACCGGCCTCCCGCAGGAGCCGGGCCGTTCCCCCCGTGGAGATCAGCTCCACGCCAAGACCCACCAGGCCGGAGGCGAACGGTACCAGGCCGGTCTTGTCTGAGACGCTCAGGAGTGCACGGCGCACACGTATCATCCGCTCTCCTCATCCTCAAGTGTGGCGGGTCAGGGATTCCCAGAAATCGTTTGGCAGCTTCCGCCGCTCCGAAGGAGTCCGGAGCCCTTCGGTCGGGCGGATTCGAAACTTCGACACGTCCCTGGGAACCACTGGACCGCCGAACTCCCGACCCGCCGACGCTCTTCCTGGACTGAACGGATGTGTGGGGCTCTACTGCGGACACTCAAAAGAGCGAGCGGATGCTAGCAAAAAGGCTGGGCCCCGGCAAGGGAATTCTCGACGCCGGGGCCACGCCTCGGAGAGTCTCAGAGTTCGTGGGACTCGACCGGCACCTCATCGGTGAAGTGGTCCACGGTGAAGACCTGGATCTCCGCTCCATGCTTCCAGGCATCGCCTGGCAGGCCTGCCTTCAGGCACGTCTGACGGAGGAACGTTTCCCGATCCCAGCCGAACTCGGTGGCCACCTGGGGCAGCAACAGGCCGTGGCGGCCCGCCTGGCTGATGAAGAGGCCATGGGTTCCGACCCGGATCTCCTTTGGGTCAGCGATCGGGCGCAGGGGAGAGAGCACGGATACCTCCACGCGGAGGTGGGGCAGTTCCTCTGGCGTGACAGGTGGGAAGCGCGGATCAGCGATGGCGGCCGAGGCGGCGCAATGCGCCACGGCCTCGGCCAGCGGCTTGATGGCTTCTATGTAGCCGATGCAACCCCGGAGCTCTCCCTCGCGGGTGATGGTGACGAAGGCCGCACCGGGCGCCTGCAGCGCTGGATCTTCAGCGGGCATGCTCGCGCCCTGTGCGCCGCGAACGCGGTCCCGGATGGCACGCCGCGCCCTGGCCAGCAGGACCGCACGCTGCTCTGGGGTCAGGACGGGCGGGGCGCCGGTCATGCGACTGACCCAGCGGCATCGCGCCGCCAATACACCCGGACGAGCTTGTCCTCGTGAGAGAACCGGATCTCGAGGGCGCCGCCGCAGGCCTTGCTGACGGCGCGGCCCAGGCGGCGGGCCAGCTTTTCCGAGGTGGTCTCGACCACGAGCGCGTGGCGGGGATCAGCCTTGATGCGGATGATGCGCTCAAGCGGATTCTTGGCGGCAGCGGTGCGTGCCGCGTTGCGGACGAGATTGAGAATCTCGGTGCGGTTCTTGGCGAGGAATGATCCGTTCAGGTAGAGGATACCCGTGGGGTTGCCCTCCTTGGTGCTGCGGCAGGCCGGGCAGACGACGGTGATCGGCGTGCCCCAGCGCCGCATCTCCTTGCGAGCGGCGGGATCCAGAGACCATTTTCCCTTGTGCCAAACGGCTTGACAGTTGGCGCAAATGGCAGGGTCTTTTGACGGCTTCAGATCACGGAGGGGAGTGGTGGAAGAAAGGGCCTTGTCGCATCGGACCAACCGGGCCTTGGCAGAGAGCATACCTGTCTCCTCCTTGACAGCGGTTGTGGTCTTGACACCTTCCAATATAGGCGCACCAGGGCCGCTTTGCAATCGCAGGAAGTGGTCGGAAGGACGCGACCGGGGCCAGAGCTGTAACGCTGGATTGCAGGGATACGGCAGGGTCAGATGAACGGGGGACGGCGTGCGATCGCCCCGCAGCACGGGAATTTAGATAGTTGCGCGACGATAGTTGAAGGGCAGTCTTCTGATCGAAGTTGACAGATGGGAGAGCGCATGCTAATCCTGATCCGAGAAAAACCTTGAACCGCCATGACGCCAAGGCCGCCATGGATGGCATGTTCGGAACCTTCCAATCCAGAACACGAGAACCGGTTCTTGAGGCCTTCAGAA
>Ga0315289_10010636_pt1 | contig 13150 bp, 6 predicted proteins | sample YL17G11_40_MG_FD_203452 | JGI IMG/M metagenome (GOLD analysis project Ga0315289, IMG submission 203452) | Sediment microbial communities from Yellowstone Lake, YNP, Wyoming, USA - YL17G11_40 | ecosystem: Environmental > Aquatic > Freshwater > Lake > Sediment | place: USA: Wyoming | collected...
TTGTGCGCGTCGAACGCGATACACTGCATCCTGCGCCTCCTTGCGGCAGTTGCCGCTTCTCTTCACCAGCAGCGTACATGACTGCCGGAAAGGAGGGCGCTTTCATAACATCAGGTCAGGAAGGGAGACACTCTTACATGACAGTAGCTTACTCTTGCACTCCGTCCCTGCAGTGGGCTACACTGTACTGTCAAAGACGCAGGGGGAATTCGTTGGGCTCGGTACGTGAAGCTGCCTGCCCGTCAGCCAGGAGGCGAGAGGGTGAACCGTCTCAAGAGCGTAGAATGGCAAAGCCTGCTGTGGGTTTTGGTGAGTGTCCTCGTCGGGCTCGTAGTCACAGCGCCGTGCGGAGCGCAGATTCGCAATATCGATGAGTTCCTCGAGCAGTGTCCGACCACTGATCCGGCTTTCGGGACAATCACGAGTGACTTCGTGATCCGAGTCAACGGAGTCCCCGTGACGGAATTTCCCTGCTCCGGGCCGACATCGTCAATCCCAATCTCGCAGTACACGGACGCACTCATCGTCCTTCAGACTCTGCGAACGATCTACTACATGGACCGCAACATGCCTGCTGGTCACCTACCGTGGACGAGCGGTAGCCTCTATGACTGGATGAAGGCGAAGATCGCGGGGATCAACATCGTTGACGGTGTGGTGGGTGGCTACTGCTGCGACACCTTTGACGACGGCAAGTACATCGTGATGGGCCCGGCGGACGAGTTCAACCGCAACTTCGATCGTACGTGGGAAGGCATATCCGGCAACATCACCTTCTACGCGCACGAAAGGAGACACGCTGATCCTCCCGGCTACGGACACGTATCGTGCTGTGGCTGCGGGATCCCCTATGCGTGTGACCAGACCTACGATGAAGCAGATCTATCACCCTACGCGATCCAATGGTGGCTGGATTGGGCGTGGCTAACCGGCTACATCAACGTCGGGATTGGCTGCCTCGATCAGAGCCGCGTCACAACCATTGCGAATTGGCATCTAAACGCCTGCAATCTCTCCCGAGACAGGTTCTGCGATGCGCTACCGCCGGTTCTGACCCTCCCCAAGACCCCGGGCGGAGAGTGCCTGGAAGCCCTCTGCACCTGCTCGATGAGTCCGACGAGTGCGACGGCGCCGGTGAACGGGGGAAGCGGGACGATCGCGGTCACGACCGGCGCGGGTTGCTCGTGGTCGGCGAGTGAGAGCTGCGACTGGGTGACGATCAGCCCCGCCAGCGGCACAGGGAATGGCGCGATCATCTGGACTGCAACAGCGAACACGGGCCCTGCAAGGCAGTGTACGATCACAGCCTGCAGTAGCTCGTTCACGCTGTGGCAGGCTGGGCCCTTCGACTGGTGGGACGACATGGAGTCGGGGCAGAAGTGGACGACCACGGGGCTGTGGCATCTCACGACGAAGAGGAACCACTCACCAGCCCACAGCCAGTGGTTCGGAGATGAAAGCACGGGGGCGTACGGGCCGGGGAGCGCTCCATCCTCCGCGCTGGCGGGACCCGAGCGCACACAGAATGCCCCGATGGCGACTGGCAAGGTGCACGGTGAGCTGACGTCGCCACCGATCTCTGTCACGGGTGGAACAGGCACCGCCCTGTCGTTCTGGCATTGGCGCGAGGTGGAGCACTTTACGGGCGGTAGTTTCGACAAGACGTACGCCCAAGTGAAGTACGGTGGCGGGACGTGGCAGACCGTGTGGAGCCTGGATTCCAAGACCGCTTCGAGTAAGAGTTGGGAACAGGTGACCCAGAGCCTGAACGTCCCGGTGGGCGTTTCCTCGCTGCAGGTGCGGTTCGTGTTCGACAGTGTCGACAGCTACGGTAACAACTACGCTGGCTGGTTCATCGATGATGTGGTTGTGGGCCAGGGCAGCGGACTGAACAAGGTCGCTGCACCGACCTTTGCTCCAGCGCCATCTACCTACACCGGCCCGGTCAGCGTGACGCTGGCGTGCGGTACACCGGGGGCGACGATCCGCTACACGACCGATGGGACAGGGCCGACGGGAAGCTCATCCTTGTACAGCACCCCCATCCCCATCACCGTCACGACCATGATCAAGGCGCGAGCATACAAGACCGGTTGGACAGAGAGCGACGTCGCCAGTGGAACCTACACGATCCAGACCGCCACGGGTCATGTCGAGCTGGTGAGTGTCGACCCTCCGGCGGGAACGCAGCTGCTCGTCGGAACATCCGTAGCCTTCCATGTGCTTGTCTCCTACGAGTTGGCCGGCATAAGTGGAGGCCTGGTCGGCGCGGAGCTGGGCCTCCCAACTGGCGCGGGCGTAGATATAGGATACTGTCAGGTCACCCCCGGCAGCGGGACCGCCGAGGTCTCTGGGTCTGTGGGGGTCGCACAGCTTCAGAACTGCTTGCAGGGGCACGCGACCTACGTTGGGCTCGCCTTTCTGGTGATCAAGATAGGATATCAACAGGACGCCTCGACCCGCTTCCTGTTCCAGTGGGAGTCCCTGCCCGATCAGTGCTACAAGCTCGTCGGTTTGAGCGACTCAATGGAGTCGGGCCAGAACTGGATTGCCAGCGGGCTTTGGCATCTCGCGACGAAGAAGAACCACTCACCAACCCACAGCCAATGGTTCGGTGATGAGAGCACGGGGACGTACGGGCCAGGGAGCGCTCCATCCTCTGCGCTGGTGGGACCTGAGCGCACAGAGAATGTACCGATGGCGACTGGTAAGGTGTACGGGGAGCTGACGTCTCCATCGATCTCTGTCACGAGCGGTACAGCCGCCACAGTATCGTTCTGGCATTGGCGCGAGGTGGAGTACTACACGAAGGGCAACTACGACAAGACGTACGTGCAAGTGAAGTACGGTGGCGGGACGTGGCAGACCGTGTGGATGCTGGATTCCAAGACCGTTTCAAGCAAGGCATGGGAGCAGGTGACCCAGAGCCTGAACGTTCCGGCGGGTGTTTCCTCGCTGCAGGTGCGGTTCGTCTTCGACAGCGTTGATGGCTACAACAACAACTACGCTGGTTGGTTCATCGACGACGTGGCCGTGAGCCAAGCTGGGTCAGGCAAGGTCGCTGCAGTAACCTTTGCTCCAGCGCCATCTACCTACAGCGGCCCGGTCAACGTGACGCTGGCGTGCGGTACGCCGGGGGCGACGATCCGCTACACAACCGATGGGACAGAACCGACGGGAAGCTCAGCCTTGTACGGCGCCCCCATCACCATCACCGTCACGACCGCGATCAAAGCGAGAGCGTACAAGACCGGTTGGACGGAGAGCGATGTCGCTACTGGAACCTACACCATCTCAACCGGGGGCTTCTCCGACGATATGGAGTCCGGGCAGAAGTGGACCGCCAGCGGGCTTTGGCATCTCGCGACGAAGAAGAACCATTCACCAACTCACAGCCAGTGGTTCGGAGATGAGAGTACGGGGACGTACGGGCCGGGGAGCGCTCCGTCCTCTGCGCTGGCGGGACCTGAGCGCGCAAGGAATGCCCCGATGGCGACTGGCAAGGTGTCCGGTGAGCTGACGTCGCCGTCGATCTCTGTCACGGGTGGAACAGCCGCTACCTTGTCGTTCTGGCACTGGCGCGAGGTGGAGTACTACACGAAGGGCAGCTTCGACAAGACGTACGCCCAAGTGAAGTACGGTGGCGGGACGTGGCAGACCGTCTGGAGCCTGGATTCCAAGACCGCTTCGAGCAGAGCGTGGGAACAGGTGACCCAGAGCCTGAACGTCCCGGCGGGTGTTTCTTCACTGCAGGTGAGGTTTGTGTTCGACAGTGTCGACAAGGAGTCCAACAACTATGTGGGCTGGTTCATCGACGACGTGAGCGTGGTGCCTGGGGGCCCGGCGACGACGGCCCAGGCCGCGTCCATGCGTGTGATGTGCATCCCAAGTCCCATCACCGACCTCCACACCGCCCGCTTTGTGGTCAAGGACGTCGAAGCGGAGCGGATTCGAGTGGAGGTCTACGATCTCGCCGGGACGCTCGTGTGGCTGGACGAGGAGCCGGGGAACGAGATCACATGGCATGCCGTCGACCAGGAAGGCCTTCCGCTGGCCAACGGGATCTACATCTATCGCGCTCTCGTCCAGGTCGATGGGACGTGGGTGCTCGTGGGCTGGGAGAAACTCGCCATCCTGAGGTAGGGGCAGCACGCAGCCCGAGATTCGGGCGGTCGTGTCAGAGAGGTTGACGGCGGGACTCTTGGTCCCAGATGGCTACGGGTTGGTGCCTGCCGATCAATCCCCGGGCCTGCCCCTTGGCTTCCGCCCCGTCGGGCCTAGTGAGAGGTTGACCGGGCGAAGAAAGCGAGCGAACCACGCCCGGCGACGCAGCGAGGGGAGAGCCGTCCCGTCCGGCCGGCGACGTCGCCATAGCCCGCCGGCACCTTCTAGAGTTACATCCGAGGGGATGTCGGGATAGGGCATAAGCGGGACCCTATCCGGCCGGGACGAGACTGTCTCCGCTGAGCCAGGACCCGCGCTCGGGCGACGAGAACCTCAACGCGGCGCTCAAGTTCTCTCGCCAAGAGACGGTTGCACTGATGCTGCAAACTGCCTATCGTTCATTCCGCTGTGTTGTGTGCGGCGCCTTGGGGAAGACACCTATAGAAAGGGAGGAAGGATGGCAAAGAGCGGCCGGTCCATTGGATTGGGGCTGTGTGCAGCGCTGATTCTGTGTCTCGCGGTCTGCGGGAGCGGCACGAAGGCGACTCACCGCGAGAAAGAGGGCTTCTACGAGGAAGTCAAGAGCGTGATCACTGAGAAAGCGAGTATCTCTCAGAGCTTCGGGACATGGGTTGAGGGTACGCGGCATGCGGTGAGCGCGCTGTACTTCGACGCCGCCGGTCAGAAGATCGAGGAGCAGCAGTTCACGAGCGCAGGTACTCTCACAACCAAGAAGCTCTACGTGTACGACGAAGGGGGCAGGCTAGCCGAATGCAGAGAGGTCTCAGCCAGCGGCCGTCCCGGCAATTTGATCCGCTACGAATACGACGCGGCGGGGAACCCAAGTGGCTTCACGGAATACACGGCCAGCGGGGAGATCGAGAGTAAGGCGCTCTACCAGCTTGACGATGCCGGGAATGTCGTGGCCAAGAACTTGTACGACTCGGATGGGGCTCTCTCAAGCCGCTGGACTTCGACATTCGACAGCGCAGGCCACGAGGTGGAGACCCAGAGCTGCGGAGAGCGACGGCCCGCTCATATTGTGGAACACGCGGGAGTACGATGCCGCTGGCAAGCAACTCAGGAGCACTCTCAGGCTGTACTACGACGGCAATCTGGCCGCCACCATCGCAAACACCTATGACCAGAACGGAAACGAAACGTACAAGACGGACATATCGAGCCCTCCACTATCTCTAATCTTGCCCAACGTAAAGTCTACCTACGAGTACGTTCTGGATGGGCAAGGCAACTGGACGAAGCAGACCGAATCGCAGGAAGTGACGAAGTTCGGACAGACATACTGGGAGCCGAAAACGGCGACCTACCGGACAATCACATACTACTGACGAAGCACGCAACAGCCTGGCGTGGCCGCGATCTTGTTGCCGCGCTTCAGTTCCTCGATGCCCGCGACCACAAGCGGGGGCTCTCAAGTCCTTTCGGCAGCCGCAGGAAGTCGCGGCGTAGGACGAGAGGGGGCAGGCACACGAGCTAGCGTTCTCACCCTTTGAGTGGTCCGAGCTTTAGGGTGGGTCAGCTAGGGCCGCGGGATCAATAGGGAGGCGCTGCGCGACGTGTTCATACTCGTCATGGTGATCCCGCAGTCCGCAAACTGGATCGAGAGGGGAAGAACCGCGCTGAAGGTACCGCAGCTTCCATCGAACCTCATCGTGACATTCTGTATGCGGACTTTCACTGTTTTCATGGATCCGACGCCTGTGATCTCTCCTGGTCCGATCGGAATGGCGTGTGGCTCGACGTTAAGCGTGCAACTCGAAGCTGCCCCCCCACTCGGTCCAGGTTCTGACCCTTGGACGTATACAGCAGGCGAGTGGCCTTGGTCGAGATCATTCGAGGGGTCGTTGACCTGTAACGTAAGGATAATGTCGCCCCAGACGTCGGTGTGATCCCAGACACGCCAGCAGCACCAGTAGCAGCAGGGACAGGTAGGGCAGAAGCTGCCCAGCGGGGGTGGCTCCTGCGGGTCCGGCGGTTTGCAGGAGCAGTGGCAACACCACCCATACGCTAGTCGGTAGGAGTCATCCTTGCGGACCAGCACGAAGCTCGCCTGGGCGTCGGTGATTGTGGGACGCTTCATGATGACGACGTCTGCGGGCCACGGGACAAGTTCCTCTTCGTTTCCTGCGTAGTAGGAACAGCTGGAGAGCAGTCCAAACAGGACCAGGACTACCAAAGCCCTTGACATTCTCTGAAACACAGCGCTCGCTTTCTGCATCCTGTCTCCTAGAGACTGAGGAGAAACTGGAACGAGAGGAGGCCGAATCCCACTTGCACTCCGACTCCGATCCCCAAGATGACCTTGTTCTCCGTGAAAGGAACTGGTCCCTCAGAGTTGCCAATCCGACAACGACAGCTCGCCGAATGCTCGCCCTCAAGCAGAAGCACCCCAACTGTCGCTCCGACGCCAAACGGCGGGGAGACAGTGTAGAAGAGAGTCCCGTTGAGCATGGTCGCCTTGTCGATGGTCGTCGTCACTTTCCCGCCCCCCGTGCCTACGTCGGGGAAGTGAGCAGTCTGGTCGATTTCTATGGACTCCGTGCTCGTTGCATACCCAACGAGCGCCGAGAAGCCCGATCCTCCCAGAGGAAGTCCTACCGCCCCGTTCCAGAGCTTGAGCGTGCCCAGGGAAAGGAGTCCTCCTGAGAGAAGGAAAGGAGCACCTTGAGTCCCCCCGACCACAATAGGCAGCGTCACCACGGACAGAGGGACTTGGTACTTGACTCCGTATTCATCATAGACTTCCACTTTGACCAAGTATGTTCCCGGTCCTGGATATCCCTCCGGATACACAACACGCGGCTCTTCCGTCGTACGATCTGGCTGGGCGCTATCCGCCATGAAATACCAGGCATAGACGAGCTTCTCACCTCCCCACACCCCCGAGGGTGTCTTGGCGCCAAAGGTGACGGGTTCTTTGGCGAGAATTTGGCCGAAGGGGCCGTTTGGTTCAGCAGCCACAGCCACATTACGAGGCGGAGACTTGACGTCGATTGTCCTGGTCGCTTGAGCTTGCCCGCGTCGCCCTAGATCGTCTGATACGATCACTGTGACCGTGACCGCGTAGCGCTCCGGCCGCTCGAATACATGGTCAACCTTCGCCCCTCGCCCGAGCGACGACCCATCACCGAAGTCCCACTCGTAGTCCCACCGGTACGCCAGTGAGGGCGCAGAGGGTGACAACACGGGTTGAGCACCAGAAGCGTCGAACGTCATCTTCTGTCCCGCGACACCTTCTGCCACAGGGCTGGTGAGGATCGGGATCACTTTTGCGAGCGGTGAAGGTTCAGCTGTTAGCATCCTCGTGGCTTGCGCACGATGCGACCGGTTGCCTGTGTCAACCACCTCGTAGCTTAGGGTCACCTGGAAATCGCCCGCCGCAGCGTAGCGGTAGTTCACTTTCCGGCCAGATGCCTTTCCTCCGTCGCCAAACTCCCATTCGTACTTCTGCGTTTTGACCCGCGTCGGCGCGACACCAGGAGTCGACGCTGATGCGTCGAAGACGACGTTGGAGTCAGTCCAAGGCTCACTGGTCGGCATGACCTCAATCTGCGCCACGGGGCCCCGCCCTCTGGGTACAAGAAGGACAATAGCTACCACCAGCGCTATCCCCACGAAAATGATCGCTGCAATGAATAGAAGGCGCACTCTTGCAGATTGCCGTTCTGGTTTCTCCTGCTCCATCTTCCGTCCTTTTTTCCAGTAGCCGTCGTGCTTTTCGGCTTTCTTCTCTCTACGCTTGCTCTTACCAGCGTATCCTAGAACCTGACTCACGTCAATGGTGCCCCCCCCTTAAGGCTGGCCTGGGTTGGATGCTATGAGCGCGTAAGAACGCGGAACTGGATGTAGACAGCGAAAGCGCCGCTACGGGTCCTATCCGGCGGGCGAGGTCATGCCTGCTAGCGGGTCCTCCCGCCTTCCGAACCGAGATGAGTGATGGAGGCGGTAGCGGTAGACTAGCTCAAGAAGTGGACCGTTCACCGGGGGCGGGTCACCAGCCGAGGCAGCCATGGTGAGCGTCGAGTTCGAAGGTAACCGACATCCCTTCGAGGAAAAGTCGAACCGAAGGGCCTTACAGAGCGGGCTCACCGTAGTGGACGACCTTCGAACTCTCGATCGCCTGGACCCCCAGATCGTGCACCTCTTGTCTCCGTGAGAAAGACACTCAGTGTTCGGCTCGAGCGCGGCCGGCCGCACGCCCGCAGCTCTCCCCCGTACCACCTAAGACAGCTGGATTGTCTTGAGAAGCAGCCCGTTCGCCACTTGCGTCAGGGCTGCACCACAATGACCGTCACCGTCCAGCTGCCTTCGTTATCAGCACAACCACCGCAGTTGGCGGTCTCGTTCATTCCCAGGTACAAGCTTCCAGACGCGGCGGCCACGGTGCTCTGGCTCGGTCCGATGTAGAAAGGTGCACTTGACCCAATCTTCCCAACGAGGGCGTTGTTCGGCAGTCCGGGCGTAAGACAACAGGACTCCGCCGGGTTGTCGCACGCCCCCGGGCCGCTTCCCTCTGGGCCGCAGTATGCCTTCTGCGCACCACCTGCACTCTTCCAATGGACCACCTGGCCAGACGCTGCGAATGTCAGCGTGTCGCCAGCGGCAACTGCGATCCCGAAGTTCTGCCAGGCACAGACCCGGGCATCCACGGACACCTGGTATCTCCGACCAGCCTTTCTGATGTAGTAGCTGCTGGACGGGCAGATCGTTACTTCCTCACTGCAGGAGTAGAAACGCCCGAGGACCTCGACCTTGTCGCCAGGCTGAATCGTCTCATCAGCCGAACCGAGGCAATCCTCCGGGTACTCACTGCAGTTCGCTCCCATTCCAGGAGTGATCCGGACCCGGACCTCACTGAACTGCGTCATGTCCGGTCCGGACACCGTCAGCGTTGGGTGGACGACCCACCACTCAACCATGCCACCCCCGTACGGGTAGACGCAGTCGTAGAGGAGAGTCTCCCGGCGGAGCGCATCTCCGTAGAAGTGCACTTCCTGCGAAGGGAGCGCAACGACAACCTGGCAGCACGCCAGGGGGGAGACGTTTCCCTTCTTGTCCCTCGCCCTGACGCAAATGCTGTACACGCCGTTCGGGAGGCCATCCCGGCATTGCGTGGTCAGGGAGCCCCACCCTGACCAGGGGGAGTCTAATGGGTTCTGGTACTGGTACTGGATCTCGGATGCTGACGAGGAGTTGTCCGTTGCTGACCAGCTCGCGCACACCGTCCCGCATTCATCTGGTTTCCAGCATTGGATACTGACGGTGGGAGGGGTTGTGTCCGAGGGCAGACTCACTGAGACGGCCTTCGTGACGGTGGTGTTCGCCCCGTCGTCGTCAGTCACGGTCAGGGTCACCATGTAGGATTTCGCTGTGCCATACTTGTGCGTGGGATTCTTGGCGGGGCTTGTGCCCCCATCCCCGAAGTCCCATGCCCAAGCAACGATCGGGCCATCGGGGTCAGTCGACGTGTCGGTGAACGACACTGTGTCAGCAGTTGTCGGGCTTGACGGCGAGACCGTAAAGCTGGCAGAAGGCGGAACATTCGGCGGCGGTACCACGCCCACAACAACATTCTTCGTAGCAGTGTTCTTGGCTCCGTCGTCGTCAGTCACGGTCAGGGTCACCATGTAGGATTTCGCTGTGCCATACTTGTGCGTGGGATTCTTGGCGGGGCTTGTGCCCCCATCCCCGAAGTCCCATGCCCAAGCAACGATCGGGCCATCGGGGTCAGTCGACGTGTCGGTGAACGACACTGTGTCAGCAGTCGTTGGGCTTGACGGCGAGAACGTAAAGTTGGCGGAAGGCGGGACATTCGGCGGGCAGTAGCTCTTCTCTCTGATATTGTTGTTCTCGTCGGTTTCCACAATCGTGTTCGTGGTATCCACTGTTACTCGCAGCACGTGGCACTGCCCGTCCGTTGGCCAGACAAACGGCGCAGTGGCAGACTCAGCGGTGTCCCCCCGGGCCAGCATAGTTGTGTAGGTCGACGCCCCGCCCTTCCCATCCACCTCCACCTTGTAGTAGAACGGCTTCTTGACGTCTCCCCCTGTCGCGGAGTTCCGCACGCTGTAGTACACCCTCACGGTTTGTCCCGCAACGAAGTCCGCAGGGTCGATACGGGGGTCCTCTGCAATGAGATCCGGGACGTCGTCGGTCGTGGTTGGGCAAATCGTCTTCTCGCTTGTGTTGTTCGTCTCGTCGCCTTCCGCCACTACATTCGCCGTGTCGAGGACTGCACGCAGAACGTGGCAATTGGAGTCCGGCCACTTGAAAGCAGGCATCGTCTCGCTGATTACCTCGTCCTTCTTGAGTCCAGCGCAGTCGTAGGTCTGCAGCTGATTCCCGTCGAGGTAGAAACCGATCTGAAAGCCCGTAGTGGCCGCATTCCCCTTGTTCACCGCCCGGAAGCAGGCGTGCACGTCTGCGCCCGGGGCGAAGCTAGCTTCCTTCATCCACACGCTCTCGAACCGAAGATCGGGCGAACCGCCAGGATTCGCAGTGAAAGTGAGAGTATCGCGAGCCCACGAACCGTCGTTGTCCAGGACCTCAACCGCCACGACGTGCTGTCCTGGATTTGAGTAGGTGTGGCTCACCGCGCTCTGGCCTGATACATCGGGCGCTACGGCTACGTCGCACGGCGCGTTTGGTTCGTATTCGAAGGTCCAACGATGCTGCACAACCACCCCGTCGCGATCGCTCCCACTGCCGCGAAGGGCCAGTGTCAGAGGAACCTCCCCACCCGGCGTCGAGCTGACTACGCTAATCTTCACCGTGGGGATGTACGTGAGCTGGTTCGCTCTCTCTAAGCGGTACTCTTCACCTCTAGGGGCTCCTCGGAGATCCAATAAGAAGAGCACCTTGTCTATTTTAGTCGCAAAGCTGATCAGCTTCGATATCACGCTGAACACCGTTGTGGTGAACTCCTTGCTGGCGACGACCTTCCCTGTCTCCTTTAGCATCCAGTCCAGGAACTTCTCAACATTCTTGTTCTTTGGATCAGTAAGCCACTTCGCGAGGAACTCCAGCAGAGCCTTCAAGACCTTTTCTGGACTGGTGTTGACTGAGACCTTCGCCATTTCCGTCACCATGCCAGTCAGGAGTTCGCCAACGTTCGTTGCTCCGAGAGTGTCCAGGAAGGAGAGGCAGCTATCGACGGTAACGACTATCCTAACTGGCACGACGAGATCGACAAGATGGAGAGTGAGTTCGCATAGGTTCGCCGCAGTGGCGAGTCTGGATACGGAATTCGACAGCCATTCACTGACAACGTACGTGTAGGAGTCGAAGAAGGGGTTTATTCCCCGGGTGACTACGAACCTCCACCTGTTGCCCTGGTAGAAGGGATAAGGCGTCTCTGTGTTCGGTGTCAGCCCAGGTGGCAACTGAAGCCACTTGAACTCGCGGTTCTTCAGCAGAAACGCGTCGCGGAGAATCCCTGTGTCGTCCTCATGGGCTCCAACTGCATACCACACTTCCCTGGGGTTCACGAACCGCACATGGTTCTGCGGCCCGTCCTCAACCCACGGCACATCGCTCGGGTGAGAGAGGCCCATGGGAAGCGCTGTCCCCAATGTGGCTGCCTCCGGTTGCTCGTCACTGACCACAGTGGCGTGGACCTTCTCCGCTATTCTCGCTGCCGTAGTGTAGATCCCGCTCGCCGAATCAGACAACAGGTCCTCGCCCCCTGTCAGCAGCGCAGCCACCGCATCAGCCAGGTCCACGAAGTCAGGGTCCTCGGTCACTAGGCTGGCGACCCGGGCTTGTGTGGCGGCGTCCGCACCAAGGAACAGGGGACTCAGGACGACAACGGCCACCGCAGTTGTCCGCGCATTGATCGCTAGCACGTCTACAGCGAGCGTCGCCTCCGAAGGGGCGAGCCGCCACAGGCCAATCCCTTGGACAGACCCTCCGCCACTCTCTGACTCCCGGAAGGCAAAACCGAGCAGAAGAGGCGCACCGTCCCGACTGACACAAAGGAGCTGCGTGGGGGTGTCTGGACACTCGACCGAGAATCCACCGTCATCGCCGACGTCCGCAGTTCCTAACGCGGAGAGAATCTCCACTTTCCCCGCGGCCACGGTCTCCGGCAGCTCTGCTGATCCTGCGATGGTTATTGACGTTTGCTGCGGCGGAGGGTTGAAGAGAGCACAGCCTGCCAGTAGTACGACGAGCACACCCAAGAGAGCCGCCTGTGAGATCACCAGCGGCCCTGCCCGTCTAGCGACTGCGCCACGTGAGCATTGGCATTCCCTCACTCCGTGGAGATTGGCCGGTGACTCGCCTCTCGAATAGCCACCTTGAATCCTTCGGTCACTCATCGACACCCTCCTTCCGCCAGCCGCGCCGCAGTATCGATGCAGACTAGGGGGGCTGCCGTGGTACGAAGCCAGCAGTCGCAGCTTCCCCTCATTAGCCATCATAGCATCGGTGACGCCCCCTGTGAAGGAGTGACATGCCCCCAGTAGTTGGCCCACTTCCTGAGTCAGTTGCACATGCCCTTGTGCCTGCCCCCATCGTCGGACCAGTCATAAGGTGAGAACCTTGGTTCGTTGGCTTCACGTACCGACTCCGACGCTCAACAGCTCTGCGATGTACTCCACCGGAGCCCGATTCCCCAAGCTGGAATGCGGTCGCGTTTCATTGTACTCCCGCCGCCACGCCTCGATCTCGTTCCTCGCCGCGGCCAGGCTCTCAAACCAGTTCAGGTTAAGGCATTCGTCCCGCAGCTTCCCGTTGAAGCTCTCGATGAGGCTGTTCTCCACCGGTCGGCCTGGGGTGATGAAGTCCAGCTGGATTCCTCGCTGGTACGCCCAGCGGTCGAAGTGGTTGCAGCTGAACTCCGTCCCGTAGTACATACGGAGCAGGCAGCCACCGGATGCGTAACCTTCCTTGGGCGAACGAATGATCTAAGGAGGTGTGCTGCGGTGACTGCCCAACGGGAGTGTAGTGAGGAGGTTGCTCGGGT
>Ga0315289_10010638_pt1 | contig 13148 bp, 13 predicted proteins | sample YL17G11_40_MG_FD_203452 | JGI IMG/M metagenome (GOLD analysis project Ga0315289, IMG submission 203452) | Sediment microbial communities from Yellowstone Lake, YNP, Wyoming, USA - YL17G11_40 | ecosystem: Environmental > Aquatic > Freshwater > Lake > Sediment | place: USA: Wyoming | collected...
TAGCTAAGCTTCCACCCTTTATACTGGAGATACTCTCGGATGGAGGTCTCACAGAAAACCTGCGAAGGAGATTAAACAAGAAATGACAGAGTACAAAATATCCGTAATCGCGGGAGATGGAATAGGCCCAGAACTAACCGATGCAACTTTGAAAGTTCTAGAAGCGGCTCAAGCGAAATTCGGCTTAAAACTCAACCTGATTGAAACGGAAGCCGGAGACGCTTGCTTCCAGAAGAACGGCGTAGCGTTGCCCGAAGAGAGCATACAAAAAATCAAGGCTTCTCACGCTTGCTTGAAAGGTCCAGTGGGCGAAACCGCCGCGGACGTCATCGTGAAGCTCAGGTTAATGTTTGATCTTTACGCTAACTTGCGCCCGTTGAAGGCTTATCCTGCTGCCGCCGTGGCAAGACCTGATATAGATATGATTTTCGTGAGGGAAAACACTGAGGATGTTTACAAAGGCTTAGAGTGCACCATTGGCAACGATACGGCTTTGTGCCTGAGGGTTATCACAAGAAAGAACTGCGAGCGCATCGCCAAGAAAGGCTTTGAAACTGCGAGAAGGCGAAACGGTAAAAAGAAGGTCACAGCGATCCACAAAGCCAACGTTATGCGCGTCACTGATGGTCTCTTCGCAAGCGTCTGCAGAGAAACAGCAAAGCAGTACCCAGACATAGCCTTTAACGAATTGTACGTGGACGCTGCAGCCATGCGCTTGATAAAGGAGCCCCAAGACTTCGATGTGCTGGTTACTTGCAACATGTTCGGAGACATACTGTCCGATGAGGCTGCCCAGCTCATCGGGGGTTTAGGCATGGCGCCAGGCGCAAACGTAGGCGATAACTTTGCGCTCTTCGAGCCGATTCACGGGTCAGCGCCAAACAGAGCAGGAAAACAAACTGCGAATCCCCTGTCAATGATTCTGGCCGCCAAGCTGATGTTGGAGTGGCTTAGCGAACGATACAGCGACGCTGAATGCCTTAACGCGGCAAACGCAATAGAAGAAGCAGTGGTAAAAACGCTGCGGAGCGGCGCAACTGTTCCAGACTTAGGCGGACACACCACTACAATCGGCATGGCTGAAGCCATCGCCACAGCTTTGACAGAAGAAACTGGTTGAGCAAATATGAACGCGAAAAAATCGAATTACATCCGCATTTTTGACACTACTCTGCGAGATGGCGAGCAAACACCAGGAGTATCATTAACAATAGAAGACAAGATAGAGATCGCACGCCAACTGAGCATGCTGGGCGTTGATGTGATTGAAGCAGGTTCACCAATGTCCTCTGAAGGCGAAAAGAAAGCGGTGAAAGAAATAGCCAACGCAGGCTTGAAAACCGAAATCTGCGCCCTTGCACGCACCACAAAATGCGATATTGACGCCGCCATCGAATGTGACGTTGAAACCGTTCACACGTTCATTCCCACCTCGCCAGTGCAGATGAAATACGCTGTTGGGATGACACCTGAGCAAGTGCTGTCAGCAACGGTGGATTCAGTCGAGTATATCAAGAAGCACGGTTTGAAATGCGAGTTTTCACCCATGGACGCCACAAGGTCTGAACTGAAATTTTTGAAGCAGGTTTGCCAAGCCGCAGAGAAAGCAGGCATGGACAGGCTAAACGTTCCCGACACCGTAGGCATAATGATTCCGCGGACTATGCGCAAGCTAATTGAAGACCTGAAAACCGTGGTCACTGTTCCAATTAGCATTCACTGCCACGACGACTTCGGCATGGCCGTAGCCAATTCGCTGGCAGCGGTTGAAGCAGGCGCGGCGCAAGTGCACGTTGCCGTCAACGGGCTGGGCGAAAGAGCTGGAAACGCATCGTTAGAAGAGGTTGTTATGGCTTTACATATGATTTACAAATTTAAAACAGGTGTCAACACGCGTCTGCTCTACAGCACTTCCAGAATGGTATCCGCATTAACAGGCATAGCCGTGCAAGCTAACAAAGCAATTGTGGGCGAAAACGCCTTCGCACACGAGTCAGGCATTCACACGCGCGGAGTAACCGCGAAACCCTTAACGTTCGAGCCTATAAAGCCCGAACTAGTGGGGCGCACAAGAAAACTCGTAGCTGGAAAACTTGCTGGAACGCGCGGAATCAAAGCAGAACTCGAAGACGTAGGAATACACCCCACAGAAGAGCAACTGAAAGAAATAGTTCAAAGAATCAAAGACTTAGGCGACAAAGGCAAGATGGTGACCGACGCTGACTTGATAGCGCTAACCTCTGCGGTCATAGGCGAAGTCATACAGGAAGAAAAAATCATTGCCCTCTGCGACTTGGCTGTGGTAACGGGAATCAAAGTTATCCCCACAGCATCGGTAAAACTGGTTCTAGATGGGAAAGAGTACATTGCCGCAGAAACAGGTGTGGGTCCAGTGGACGCCGTGCTGAAGGCAATACAGAAGCTTACCCACAACCTAGCGAAAATTAGACTAAAAGAGTATCGCCTCGAGGCTATAACGGGCGGCTCGAACGCCGTGGCTGAGGTCGTCATAAAAGTGGAAGACGAGAAAGGAAACATCGTGTCAGCACGCGCCGCCAGAGAAGACATCGTCATGGCCAGCGTTGAGGCAATGATAAACGGAATTAACAAGTGTCTAATAAAAAATCGCAAGCTGGGAAACAAAAAGTGCAAGTAGCCTTTCAAGGAGAACGAGGCGCCTACAGCGAAAGTGCAGTCTACACTTTCTTCGGAACATCAGTAGAAGTCAAACCCTGCAGAGACCTCGCAGAAGTTTTCGAAAACGTAGATAAACAAGAAACACAGTACGGAGTTGTCCCCGTAGAAAACTCTCTGGAAGGAAGCGTAAACCAAACCTATGACCTTTTCCTAACGCATGACCTTAAAGTCTGCGGCGAAATCATCCTCAGAGTCTCACACTGCCTCATCGCAAATCCCAGCACAAGCCTAGAGGCAGTTAAAGCAGTTTATTCTCATCCCCAAGCGTTAGCGCAGTGCCGAAACTTTCTGGAACACTTAGGTCGCGAACTTATCCCAACTTATGACACGGCAGGCAGCGTGAAAATGCTGAAGGAGAAAGGACTGAAAGACGCTGCGGCTGTGGCCAGCGAAAGAGCAGCTGAACTTTACGGAATGAAGATCCTCGCCAGAGAAATTGAGGATAATCCAGCGAATTACACGAGGTTCTTTGTCCTATCCAAAGAAGACTCGCCAGTAACGGGCAGAGACAAAACTTCAATAATTTTCTCTGCGGCGCACACGCCAGGTTCGCTTTATACCGCTCTTGGAGAATTTGCCAAGCGAAACATAAATCTTACCAGGATCGAGTCGAGACCGACAAAGCAGAAGCCGTGGGAATACAATTTTTATCTGGATTTTGAAGGACACCGAGGCGAAGGACGCTGCGCCGAAGCATTGAAAGCGCTAGAAAAAAGTGCTGCGTTCGTAAAAATCTTGGGTTCGTATGCCAGAGCCGCGTAGAGAAAAAGCTCAAACTGCTTAGGTTTCAGCTGCCTCTAACATCTTATACATAATCTCATACGACCGCGCATAGTCACCACTGGCTTTCATCAGCTTCTCCTTTAACTGTTCCATTTTGCTGGTGATCGCCGCTGGATCTTTCTGTTTGATTAAGTTTAGCCACTCTTGCGCCTTTTCGATGAACGCGCTTTCGATTTTCTCTAGTTCCGGCAGGCGCAATTGGAGGCTTGCGAAGAGTTCGGGGTTTTCCAACGCGGTGACCTCCGCCAAAGTGAACAGCATCCGATAGGTTGTGCCCGCAACGTTCTTGGTTTCAGCATAATCCGCCTGTTCGAGGAGAGTGTCACACGCAACCAAACCCAAGAAATGGGGAAAGCCGAGAACAACCGACATTAACTCATCATGCTTTTTAGGAGACATCACGAAGACGCGGGCTTTTTTCGTTTCCAACCATTTTTTGAAACTTTCCGCAAATTCTTTTTCTGCTGGAGCGGTTGGGGTAAGAATGAAAGCCTTGTTTTTGACGCCTTGGCTTCCAGGACCAAAAACGGGATGGATGCCGAGAACTAAGCCAGTTTTTATGTGTTTGTGCATGACTTTGACTGGGAAATCTTTGATGGAGCATATGTCCATGACAACTTGGCCTTCGCGTATGCTGGGACTAATCGTTTTGACAACATCCTCAAAAGCACTGATGGACACGCAGATTAGCACTCTGTCAGCGTTTTGAACAGCTCCCGGAAAATCGGCGGTCTCAACTGCAATTTCGCTTTTCAATTTTGATAGTTTACTTTTTTTCCTGTCAGCAACCACTACAGAGTAGCCTTCTTCGAGAAAGAATTTTGCAAACCAAACGCCCATTTTTCCTGCGCCGAGTATCGCGATTCTCATCCTAGCGCCTCGCAAATCTTGTTCAGTGCTGTGGTCATTTTTTCTCTGGGCACGGTCAGGGATATTCTGAAGTGTTCTCTGTAATCGCCGAATGCTGTGCCTGGGGCAATGGCTACGCCTTTGTCAAGTATGTCTAAGGCGAATCTTTCAGAGTCTAAGCCGCGGCGTTTTGGAAATATGTAGAATGGGGCGTCGGGTTTTGAGAATTCCAGTTTTGCCTTAGACAGGATTTCGCTGGCTATGTTTGCTCGTTCTTGATATTCCTTCCTAATCGCCTCCGTCAGCTGTTTCTGCAGTTCCAGCGCCTTCAAGGCTGCCTCTTGGATGAATACTGGAACGTTGTTGATTGTTATCTGGTTCAGTCTCGTTATTCTGTCAATCAGTTCCTTGTTGGCGACGATGTAGCCGATTCGCCAGCCCGTCATCGTGAACGTTTTGGAGAACCCGTTGGAGAGGATGTGATTTTCGCCATAGTCCAGGATGCTTTTTGTTTTAACGAAGCTTATGGTGCCGTAAACCTCGTCCGACAGAATTGTAACTCCTTTATCGTTAGCTATTTGCACTATACCGTCAAGAACCTCTGCGTCAATAGCCTTGCTGGTTGGGTTATTCGGATTGTTCAAAATGATCATCCGCGTTTCTCGGTCGATTAGGTTTTCAAGCGCTTCAAGGTCGATTCTCCAGTTGTCATCAAGCTCCGTCTTCAACAGCTTTGTCTGAGCGCCGAGACTCTTAGCTATCAAATCATACGCCGTCCAGTAAGGCGTAGGAATTATAACGTTTCCTCCGCTCTTCAACAACAAGTACATGGTGGCGAAAATGCCCCACTTCGAACCCGCGGTTATCACGACATTATCTACTGAAACACCGTGAATCTCAGCAAGTTTCTCTCGGAGTTTTGTCTCCCCGTAAGACGAAGAGTACTTCGTTTTTCCCCGTTTCATCGCATCGTAAGCAGCTTCAATTATCTCCGGTGGCGTTTCCAGATCTGGGTCGCCTATGTTTAATCGTATAATCTTTTTTCCTTCGCTTTGAAGCTTCAGGGCTTTCTCGTTTATCTCATACAGCATGTTCGCCAATCATCCAAGCGTTTTCAGCACTCGCGTTTTTCTTTAGATTCTTGAACTGCGTTGCACATATTAATTATTTGGCGGTAGATTGATTCCACCTGCACGGGGTCAAGCGCAAATTCTACAGCTTTTTCTCTGGCATGTGCGTAAACTTCGTTTTCTCTGTAAGCATCTTTGATGGGTATCCCGTGATCTTTTTTCACGGAACCCATTAATTCGCATATTTTGGCTCTTTCACTGAGAAAACGCAAGATTTGCTCGTCCACTTCGTCGATTCTCTTCCTTAACCGTTTGACGTTCTCCAATCATTTCCGCTCCTTCAAAACTTTCGGTATGAAGCCAGCGCGAATCATATGGTCAGCAAGAACTATCGCCAAAGCAGATTCTGCAGCGGGCACAGCTTTGGGAACCACGCAGGGATCGTGTCTACCTGTCACTTTTATCGCTGCGTCTTCCATCTTGGATAAGTTAACAGTCTGTTGCTCTTTCGCAATGGATGGCGTGGGTTTTACAGCCACTCTGGCTATAATCGGCATGCCTGAGGATATGCCGCCTAGAATTCCTCCCGCATTGTTTGTCAAAGTTGCAATCTTTCCGTTTCGCATTAGGTACGCATCGTTGTTCTCGGAGCCTTTCAGTTCCGCAGCCTTAAAGCCCGCTCCGAACTCCACGCCTTTCACCGCGGGAATGGTGAGCAACATTTTAGCGATGTCAGCATCCAACGAGTCAAACAGTGGCTCGCCGACTCCTGCTGGAACGTTTAAAGCGATAATTTCGATTATTCCGCCTAGGCTGTCGCCTTCTTTTCTAGCTTTCACAATAGCTTCTTCCATCACTTCAGCGCACGCTAAATCAGGGCATCTGACGGCTGTTTCATATCTGCGTTGGCGGATTTCCTCGAAGCTAAGCGATTTTCCCACTCTAACGTTGCCTATGGCTTTGGTGTAAGCCAAAACATCAACGTCGAATAGGCTCAGTAGCTTCTTGGCTACAGCGCCAGCCATTATCAACGCCACGGTACCTCTTCCAGAGAATCGTCCACCGCCGCGATAATCGTTAAAGCTTCCATACTTGACGCGCGCAGCATAATCAGCGTGTCCTGGTCTGGGCACATCTTTGATTGCTTCGTAGTCGCTGGAGTCCGCTTCCTCATTCTTTACCATCATGCTTATTGGCGCGCCTGTTGTGAACCCGTTGAAAACTCCTGAAAGAATCTCTACCACGTCCTTTTCTTTCCTTCCAGAAACAATCTTCGGTTGTGGTGGGATTCTCCTGTCCAGTTCTGCCTGAATGTCCTTTTCGGAAAGAGGAAGCCCAGCTGGACAACCGTCAACGATTACGCCTACGCATTTGCCGTGGCTCTCCCCGAAAGAGGTTACCACGAATTCTTTACCTATTGAATTCCCCGCCAACAACATCCGCTCCTAAGACACGTAAATCATTAAAGAATGTCGGATAAGACTTTCTCACACACTCAGCATTTTGAATTCTCGTTTCACCAACCGCGCCTAACGCGGCAACAGCGCAAGCCATGGCAATCCTGTGGTCATTATGCGGGTCAATTGTGCTGCCACGCAAGGCGCAAGGGCCTTTCACAGTCAAACTGCTTTCATTCATGGCTATGTCCGCACCCATCTTTTTCAATTCAAGATAAAGCGATAATAGCCTATCTGATTCCTTGTACCTAAGCCTTTGGGCACCATGTATTACCGAAGTGCCCTTTGCATAGCACGCGAGAACGGCGCAGACTGGAACAAGGTCAGGAACATCCCTCGCATTGACATCCACAGCATCAAGCAAACCGCCTTCTCCGTGTATTTCGATTTGGTCACTGCACACTTTCCCGTTCACGCCCATGTCCTTGAGAATCCTGAGTATGGCTTTGTCTCCCTGCATCGTCTCATAATCGAGGTTCTTGATGCGCACATTGGAATGAGTGATGGCTGCGGCTGCCAAGAGAAACGCTGCAGACGAAAAATCGCCAGGAATCCTGTGGTTGCACGGCTTATACTCTTGGTTCGAGGGTATGCCTATGTGGCTAAAATCTTCCGAGACGGTCACTTTGATGCCATGCTCGGCGAGAACCTCTCGAGTCATTGCAACGTATCCTTTGGATTCGAGCTGTGTTGTGAGGATTATTTCTGTGTCGGTTCGCGCTTTTGGGCAGGCAAACATCAGCCCTGAGATGAACTGGGAGCTTATGTCTCCGCGAATACTGGTTTTTCCTCCACGTATTCCTCCGCCTTGGACTTGAATGGATGATTTGCCGTCGAGCCTTTGAACGGAAGCTTCAACTCCTAACTGCTTGAGGCTTCGAAGTAGCGGTTCGATGGGTCTCTGCTCTAAAGAACTCCCAAGGATAAAGACGGAAGGCACAGATGCCAAGGCAGCCACGGGAATCATGAAACGTAGCGTAGCTCCAGATTCTCCACAGTCTATGGGTTCTTCTGCACCTTTAAGCGAGGTTGCGCCTTCAACCGTCCAACAGTCTCTTATTGCTTTTACTCTTGCGCCTAAAGCTTTGACTGCGCGTAATGTCGCCTCAGTGTCATCAGAAACCAACGGACCCGATATCTTGGAAGTTCCAAGCGAAAGTGCAGCAGCTATCAGCATCCTCTGCGTGTACGCCTTAGACGGCGGCGCGCAAACTGTGCCACTCAGCTTTTCTGTTCTTCTGATTATAACGTCTGTCATCTGGCTAAATCACCCTGGCTTTTTCATGGTTAAAACAAGCCTGAATCACTTCGCCTTCGTGGCACTGCAAGGCTGTCTTCACCGAGTCAATTTTATCGTTGGAAACCAAAGCGGTTACAGCGGGACCCTTGCCGCACAAGCCAGCGGCTATTGCTCCAGCAGTTAAAGCATCCAACGCTACTGAAGCGTCGTATCCCAAAGCGAAGGAATAGATTAAACCGTTAAGCGTTAACGAAGCCCAAAAGTTCCCTTTCAAGGCTTCCTTGTAAGCGATTTTAACAAGCGGCTTAACAGTTCGCAATCTGTTCACGTCAGCATCACCAGTGTAAGCCTTGCTGGAAGGAACGTGAAACAAAACAGTCAACCCTTCAGGCAACGTAAAGCGCTTCACTACTCTTCTTTTTAAGTTGTCGGTGATTACGATATCTCCGAAGTAGGAGGCACAGGCATCATCAAAAGCGCCAGTTACCGTAACTTTGGCGTCGAAGGCAGCGTCCACGCCGAGCCTAACAATCGCTAAATCGTCAAGCTTCTCGCCTAGCGCTGCAACCGTGGCTGAAGCAACTGCGTTTGCCGCTGCGCTGCTGCTTTTCAAGCCTCTGGCAATAGGGATGTTGGACCAAGTTTTCACTTTTGCGCCAAAGCGTTTTTCAACGCCGAAATGCCGAAAAACTCGTGCCACTGTTCTTTCAATTAAAGCAATGCTTTCAGCGGGGTCTGAGGTGATTTCTCCGTTGACTGTCTTTGGTTCGTCTGTTAAGCTGACTTCGGCTTTTGTCCACAAATCCACTCCGAAAGCGGCGCCTTTGCCCAACGCAATCGCGTTAACAATTGTTGCGGCGCCATGAGATAAAGCCGCGGCTTTTCCACTCAACCTGTCGCACCCACGCCAAGTTTGTTCAGAGCCGCTTTTCTCATCACTTCGATGGGTGCCGAGCGGCCCGTCCAAAGTTCAAAGGATGCAGCGCCTTGGTAAAGCAGCATTTCGACTCCGCTGATTACGTGGGCCCCTGCCGCTTTAGCATGTTTTGCGAGTTTCGTTTCAACAGGGTTATAGACTATCTCCATCACTGTTAAATCAGGTTTCAACCATTGAGGCGCTACTAAGCTTTGGCTAACGTGTGGATGCATTCCCACAGACGTTGCGTTAATTAATATGTCCGCATCTTGCAGGTTCTTCTGGATAACGCTTGGCGAAAGAGCTTCGCCCACGACCTTTTTGCCATATACCTGGCTTAAGGCTTCTGCTAATTCTTTCGCCTTTTCAGATGCTCTGTTCAAAATGACAAGTTCTCCAACTTCTTTGGCAAGGGAGAACGCTATGGCTTTCGCCGCGCCGCCTGCTCCAAGCAAAAGCAGCTTTTTTCCATCAAGTTCTACGCCATTCTCTCTCAGAGCTTTCAACGCGCCAACTCCATCAGTGTTAAAGCCCAGAAGCCTGCCGTCATCATTTAGAATAGTGTTGGCTGAGCCGAGGAACTTCACGGTTGGGTCTACTTCATCTAAATATTTGATGACCGCGTTTTTGTGGGGCATGGTTACGTTCAATCCACGAATGCCTAAACCTCGCATGCCACGCATAGCATCTTCCAGCGCAGCGGCTTTGACTCTGAAAGCTAAAAAGGCGAAGTCAAGTTTCAAATGGTTAAACGCCGCGTTGTGCATGGTCGGGCTTAGAGTGTGCTCTATTGGATTGCCGATGACGCCGCATACTTGTGTTTTTCCCGAAATAGGCATTTCATTTTAGCCCCAAGAGTTCGTAGAAAGTTTTCATTTCCTGAAAAGTCATTTGTCCAGCGGCTGTCTCGCTTCCTCTTTCGAGAGAAGCGAAGGTAAAGAAGCTGCCGAATAGTGGCGACAAGAGTCTGGAAACCTTGCCAAGTGCTCCCATGGCAAAACACACTATCTTTGCTTTGCTGCAGGCTGTTGACGTGAAGTTTAAGATGGTGAGGTTGTCTTCAATCCGCTTTGCGGTTGTCACGATTTTGCACACGGCTGCTCCGCTGGCAATTTCTCTTTCAAAAATGCTGTTCAATTCTGAAAGGCTTAGAGATTTCTCAAAATCGTGGAAAGATACGATTGGCTTAGCACCTACTTCATTCATTTCTTTGACGAGTTCCTTCAGTTTCGGACTGGCTAATTCTACATCAACATACTCAAAACCGTTCTTTGCTGCTGTGAGCAATATCTGTTGCCGTTCCGTTTCGGTGCCAGAAAACCTTCCGTGGCAACTGCAGGGCATGTTTGTGGCGATCTTCGGAGTTTTTCCGTGAGCCGCTAAATCAGCCAATTCACTATGATCCTCAAGGCAGTCCAGTCTGACTTCTATTAAATCCGCCTTAGATTCTTCCGCCCTTTCAATTAGGCGCAGGGCTTCGGTTGTGGTTTTGGGAAGAATCGATACGCAGATTCTTATAGTCAACGTTCTATCACCGTTTCGTCAGTCACGGAAACGCCGAAGTGTCTACCGCCTTTCGCGGTCATGTGAGCTAACACCTCGTCGCCAGCTTTCAGTTCCGTCACTGGCTTTGAACCGCCAACGGTTACGAGTCGGATGGTTTCAGCATTTTGAAGTATCACCTTGATTTTTTTTCCTTCAGCTTCGGCTTCTATTAGGATTAGGGGTCTGACCTCGATTTTCACTCTTCCCACATTCGCTTGTCGCACTTTGCCGTCTCTGTTGGTTATGAGGACTTCGTCACCTGCTTTTAGTTCTGACAGGTACCGCGTGTTCTGCAGGGATGCAAGCGTGTATAGGGATAAGGAACCAGCGTTAACTCTGAAAGGCCGAGATTGCACGTAGGGATTTTCATGCACTTCCGCCTCGACGAGAAAGAGGCCTGCGGATTGGCATCCAACTAGGATTCCTTCACCTGATGCCATGAGGTCACAGGTGTCCACGCAAACTCGTGCTCCAGTGCCAATTTGCTTAACGGTGGTAACTTTTGCGGGAGCTAATTCGATTTTTGGAGTTTGCTTTTTAACGATGGCTGCGGTTTTCGTGAGTTCGTTAGGGTCTGAGGTTTTCAGTAGGACACCATCGGTTCCTAATTCAAGTGCTTCCAAAACCAATCGGGCATCTTCGGCGTTTGAGACTTCTGCGATCAGTTTGCTTTTGCCGCGAGTTCTCGCTATGAGATTTTCTAATGGAATTACGCGCCAGTCGAGGCAGTTGAGGATTATGTAATCGGTTAAAAGTTCCGCTGCTTTGACTGCGGTGTTTTCATCTTCTTTTCCTTTTATGGTTACTTTTAGGGCAACTTTTTTGCTTTCGCGTTTCAGTCGAATGAGGTTGTCTTCGTCAAAGTTGTTGAGCACGCATATGTCGCATGCATTTGAGTGGTTGTGCGCTTTTGTGTCTTCGAGAATGACATCGCAAGCTTCATTGGCAAGTTTTAGCAGGTTGTCCTTTTCAGTAGGAGAAGTGTTTTGGGCTATTTCGAGCCAGAGTTCCTTCAACAGGGTTCACCCAGAATCTCCAGTGCCTGTTCAACAGAAGCGTCGCTGTGTACGATGGCTGATAGCGCTTTAACCATCAGGGTTGGGTTTTCATGTTGGAACACGTTTCGTCCAATGGAGAGTCCTGCGCTTCCAGCCTTTATCGAGTCGTGAGCCGTCTGCAAGATTTCTTGGGCTGTTTTGCATTTTGGTCCGCCTGCAATCACCACGGGTACGGGGCAGCTTTCTATGACGAGTTTGAATGTTTCTATGTCACCCGTGTAGTTTGCCTTTATGATGTCAGCACCAAGCTCAGCGCCTAGTCTGGCTGTGTGTGCTACAACGTCAGCGGCGTGTTCGTTTTGTATTTTTGGTCCTCGTGCGTACATCATGGCGAGTAGTGGCATGCCGTAAGTGTCGCATTCATCGGCGACTTTGCCGAGTTTTGTGAGCATTTTGTCTTCGTCTTGGGCGCCAACGTTGACGTGTACGGAAACTGCGTCTGCGCCTAGTCTGATTGCTTCTTGCACGGTGCATACTTGGACTTTGTTGTTGGCGTTTGGGCTTAGGCTTGACATTGCTGAGAGTTGTATTATTAGTCCTGCGTTTCCAGCGTTGACGCGTTTGGCTATGCCTTTGTGCACTAGTACGGCGTCAACTTTGCCTCTTAGGAGTTGGTCGATTATTGTTTGCATGTTGGTTATGCCCTTGACTGGACCTATGGTTACGCCGTGGTCCATGGGGACTATGACGGTGCGGTTGTCTTGTTGGAAGATTCTTTTTAGTCGTCTTTCTTTGCCTTGGTTCATATTTTTCAATCCTCTTTGGTTTTTTGTTTATTCATGATTAGTGGCTCCTCAAGGAATTTCTGATTAAACTTAGCGCTTTTTCGCGTTCGTTCCAATCCACGAAAAGGAGTATGCTTGATGTGATGGTTAGTATGCCTGATATGTTCATGCTGTTTACGCGTAGGTCTTCGCTGATTTTTCCGATTAAGCCATGGGTTTCTTCCAGTCCAACACCGCTGGTTTTGAGGAACGCGAGGTCTTTTTTGACTGCCATGGCGATGGTTTCTGGGTTGTTCACGGTTATTTTGTGGATTTCGTTGAGGATTGTGTCTATATTTTTTCCTTGGGAGATGTAGAAGATGACGCTGTTGGTGTTCATGGACATGGCTAGGAGTGATGAGTGCGCTTTTGCTGTTTCGACCATTTTCAGGATGATTTGGGGTTTTTCGCTGATGCATTGTCCTATAACTGTTATTTCTGCGACGGGAGCGGGATGGGCTATTTCCACGTCCAGTTCGGTTGCTATAGTTCCAGTTATTACTGTGCCTTCCTTGGTTAGGTCGCCGTGAGCGTGGTTTATAACGCGGACGTTTATGTTTTGTGGCTTGTACTTGAGGGCTTTGGTGTGGATGAATTTGGCGCCTGAATCCGCTAAGCCAACAAGGGTGTTGACGTCGATTTCCGTGAGCCTTTTTGGGTCTGCGATTATTTTTGGGTCGCCTGACATTATGCCATCAGCGTCTGTGACCAAGACTACTTCGTCTGCGTTTAGTGCTTCAGCTAAGATGAAGGCTGTTGTGTCGCTTCC
>Ga0315289_10010639_pt1 | contig 13148 bp, 17 predicted proteins | sample YL17G11_40_MG_FD_203452 | JGI IMG/M metagenome (GOLD analysis project Ga0315289, IMG submission 203452) | Sediment microbial communities from Yellowstone Lake, YNP, Wyoming, USA - YL17G11_40 | ecosystem: Environmental > Aquatic > Freshwater > Lake > Sediment | place: USA: Wyoming | collected...
TACTGTCTCTATGCTAAGTGGTGTATGCTGCGTGTCAAAGTGGATAAAGTCGAACCCCATCTTTCCAAGAATCTCCGCGACATCGGGGTGGCCGATGGAGACAGAAACTCCTAATGCAACTTCTCCGCGTTTTAAAATCTCTTTTAGCTTGTTCTTCATCAAAACACCTAATACAAAGTAGTGCCTATTGAATTTTTCTTTTTAAAAGGGAATCTCCTATAGGTAATATATGCGTTTAACAACCGCAACATTGTGTCTATTCTTAATCTTAGTCTTTGTCCTAGGGCTAACCTTAGGCTTTACAGCATACAGGTTTTGGCCTGAAGAAGAAAAGAAACTGCCTATGGACTTGGAGAGGCAATTAATGAGGCTTAAATTCGTAAATAGAGGCTCAAATGTAACCTTAAAGGATTACAGAATACTTGGTGCAACCTTTGGAACTTATGAAGCCGGCGGAACCATGTTTGAGACATACGTATTAGGGTTTGAAGATAGACCGGGAGGCGCAAGCGCAGACGTAGATTATCAGGACTTGATAGTTAAAACAAAAAGAAGCGTTGGTAATACAAAGTTTGTTATAAGGATCGCCCAGCTGGGTTTAGACATTATTGATGTATATTTAGACGACAAGTACATTGGAAGTGCAAGGCCATCAATAGAACTAGAGGTAAAATTCTAGTATTATGACCTAAGAAGGCACCACATCTACGTGTTACCTTCGGCCTTCTCCCTTAACAATGGATAGCTCTTAAACAACTTCAAAGCTGGTAGAAAAAGAAGTCTCGAAAATTTCGGATGTTGAACAATCTGTTAAGGACCTGTAGAAGCTTATCCAACGAAGGAGGTCAATAGCAAACTGATTATAACATATGAACATGAAGTTTAAAGCATGATTCTACGGTGCCTTGTTCTAGGTTGCTCTGCTTTTTTCCCCTTTATTTTATCTTCTTTGCCTCTTCCTCTTTTTCCTCCTTCTCTTCCTTTCTTTCCTCCTTTTCTTCTTCCTTCCTTTCCTTGAGTCCGCTGTACCATACTATTTTCCTCTAATCATAATCATAAGAGCATCCTAATCAATTTTTTTATCCTTCTATCGATAGCTATTTTATGGTGTCATCAATTTCTGATATTGAACAATTTCTTAAAGACGTGCAGAAGCTCATAAAACAAAGAAGGCTAGAGATCAACTAGTTAGTCTTGAAAGATTGAAGGAAATCTATTGGAAGGTAGGAATAGCAGTCTTGTGTCCCATAGAATATTCTAAATGTCATCACTAAATCAAAAAAAATTTGTGGGAAGGTGTTTCTGTGGTTATTCGACGAGTTTTCTTGCTTCTTCTGCTGGGACTGCCACGAGTGTTTCAGATGCAGCCCATCCTCTTCTGAGCATGCTTTTCATAACTGCCTTTTCATCTTTCGCTTCTACTATGGCGACTGCATCGTATCTGCCCAGCGTCCAATATATTCCAAGATATTTTATTCCTTCTTTTTTCTCTAGTTTTAAGATTGGTAGGGATATTGTGTTCCTTTACCTAGGAAAAGGAAATTGAGTATAATGGCATCGAAAAACATCTTATGGTAATTAAAAAGTAAGAAACTTCACAATACAGCTTAGAGGATGACATCGATCAGCAGAGCAAAAATTATTCCAAGAAGCAGACTAACAGATACCGTGTGCTTATACCCATATTCGTGCGCTACAGGGATTAGCTCATCCGCTGTAATATAAGCCATAACACCAGCAGCAAAAGCGAGTGAAGAGCCTACAATCAACTGGCTCCCTACTGATGATAACACTATTGCTCCTATTAGAGCTCCTATCGGTTCAGTTAGACCAGAAACAAACGTTAGCAATGAAATCTTGGATCGCTTCATCTTAGCCATAGATAATGGAATCGCTGTGGCAATACCTTCAGGAATATTGTGAAACAAAATCGCTATCGCAATAATCAACCCGAGCCTAGGCTCGTGGATATATCCTGCGGCAACGACAACTCCTTCAGGCAAGTTGTGGATCGTTATCCCTATCGCTATCAATATGCCAGTTTTATAATTCTTAGAAGAAACTCCTGTATCCTTTCGACTCGTCAACTCTATATGTGGGAGCGCTAGATCGAGGAGGATCATCGTTATTGCACCAAAAGAGAATACAAGTATCAGTTGTATTTGAGAAAGTAGTCCTGAAGCTTCAAGAAAAAGGGTATTGAATGAAACCATTAGCATAACGCCGGACGCAAATCCCATAGAAAAACTCACGATTCTGTTACTAACCTTTCTTAGCACAATAACTATTATGCCACCTAATCCGGTCGCTAAGCCTGCCAAGAGACTTAAAAGAAAAGGTTCCAAAATCTGAGCCATGTCTTACTAGTGCCCCCTAATCATTTATGGAATCTATGTGGGATATATCAATATTCTTCAATCTGGAACGTCCAATACATACTTTACAAAACCATTCGTCAAACCTGAAAAACTTAGAACCCATTTAGGTATAAATCCGGCTGAATCATTGCATCATCTCGCTCAAAAATGTTCACATTGGAAACCGAATACTACTCTCTTAAGCTTAACCTCAATTTCTTCCTTCAATGTGCTTAAATCTATTAGATCAGTGTCCCCATGTGAAGTCCCTAATCGCTCTCGAACTTGACCTTCTTTAGAATTTGTCTTGTCTGTTCCTCTCCTAAGAGCCTCACAAGCCTCTTCTCAGACTCTTCCCCCTTCCAAGATTCAAGTGTCTCTTTCATCAGATCTCCAATTCCCGGCGATAAATTTCGAACAGCCTCATCAATTATCTTTTTTTGCCTAACTATATCTTTTGGATTGAATACCTTCCCCATTAAGCAACTCCTCCATTTTGATGCCCTGTCTATTTAGAGTACAGCTGACTTTTTGCTTTCTATACTGATCCCCTTGTCTCTTCTTTCATCTATTCTGATTGTCGCGTAAACGCGCTTCGCACCCATCTCGAACAGTGCTTCCCTTGCCTTCTCAAACGCCTTAAAGACCTGTTCGGTTGACTGAGCTTCAACACTGGTCGACATAGCCCCAACGTCCACCTTGAGCCCTGCCTTCCTCAATTCTTCGACAGCCCTTTTCACATATTTGCTAAGGCTTGTACCCTCGCCTACAGACATAATCGCGATATCTGCTACAACGGTCATATCTAGTCAGTCGCTAGTTTGCTAGTGAAAAATTTAACCTTTTCCCATTAGATCAGAATACGTCAGAAAAAAATACTTTGTTAATAATCTTCAGGAGGAGTGCCATCCATTCAGAACCCTCAACGGTTCTAGTTGAAAACCTTATAAACAATACTAGGCTTAAAGCACTATACTCCTGTGAAAGTTGTAGAAAATATCTATTTTATTCCATGTCCTTACGATGACACTTTTACCGGCTCTGTGGTGATCGTCGGTAACACTATAACTATAGTGGACACCGGAATGCCAGATTCACCTGAGCACGCAATCTTCCCATTCCTAAGAAGCATAGGAAGGGATCCAAAAGAAATCAAACATATAGTCCTAACACACTGCCACTTTGATCACGTAGCAGGTGTTGGCGCAATAAGGAAGGTTTCTCATGATTCAGAGGCCATAATACACAAAGATGACTATCCATATGTTGGAGATCCTAAACTGATTGATCGAGATCTGAGTTCAAGGTTTCCTGACCTGCCAATATCCGAACGCCAGTCCAAATTCGATCCGGTCTTGGACTGCAGGATAGGGAAGACGGAGAAATTTTAAAGCTAAGTGGGTACGAATTTCGGATTATGCACGTTCCAGGCCACTCGGCTGGAGCGATATGTTTTGTAGAACCCAAACTTGGAGTGTACATTGCCGGAGATTCGGTTCAGGGAAGAGGACGCATTTGCCCTTGGTCTTTTACAGCGCGGATAGCTACATTAAGTCAATGGAAAAGCTAAAGCGTGAGCGTGCCAATTTCCTTGTTCTTGGCCACCCTTTTGGTCCCTTCCGGAAAGCTGTATTAACAGGAGAGGAATGTCAGCGTCATGTCGAGGAAAGCATAAAGACAGTCACCGAATTGTCCTCCAAAGTTCTCGAAGTACTATATAATGCCAAAAAGCCAATGAGCATCACTGAAATGCTTCAAGAACTCCCAAACACCTGGGGAGTAACCGTCGGCTCTATTCTAGAGAGGCTTCTGTCAAAGAATATTGTATCGAAGTCTAAAGGCAAAGATACTTTTCTGTGGTCTGCTAAAATTTAGTACCTTCTCTGTGTTATACTGTCTCTAGTCTCTGGATACCATCTATATGCTATGTGATAAAAAGTCGAATCTTCCGCCGTCTACAACTATCACTTGACCCGTAACAAAACTGGATTCATCCGAAGCCAAGAACAATGCGACGTTTGCGATATCGAGAGGCTCTCCAGTTCTCCTCAAGCTCGATGATTTAGCCCTTTCCTCGAACATCCTTTCCACCTCTTCTTTACTCTTTCCCATAGTTGGCATGTCGGTTCGAATCAGCCCGGGCGCGATGGCGTTAACGTTTATGTTGTAGGGGCCAAGTTCGTAGGCTAGCCTCTTGGTCAGATTGATGACTGCAGCCTTCGAAGGACCGTATGCGACCTGGTCAGAAACTGTAGTGCATATGCCGCCTATGGATGATATGTTGATTATCTTCCCATATTTCTGCTTCATCATATACGGTGCGACAGCTCTTGCACAGTTATAGGTGCCAATAAGATTGGTTCCAAGCACCCTTTTCCATTCTTCTTTTGTACCTTCAAGAATGCGGGTGGGCTTCCAACCAATTGCAGCGTTGTTTACAAGAACGTCGATCTTCCCAAACTCTTTCACTGACCTTTTGACCATGCTAACAACTGCCTCCTCGTTTGACACATCCGCTTGCAAAGAGATCGCCTTCCTCCCCAATTTCCTGATTTCATCGACGACTTCGTTCGCCTTCTCTTCACTGGTTACATAGTTCACTACTATGTCGGAACCTTCTCTCGCGAACGCAAATGCAGTCGCCTTACCGATACCTCTTGATGAACCAGTAACAATGGACACTTTATCTTTTAATCTCATTACATATACTTACTCGAAATTAGAATATAATCCTTTTCCCTCACTTGTTACTGGTGTCCAGATACTGGCTTTGGTTTATAAGGTTCTTCCATGTATTTGACTTCTTGTTCTGAAAGATCGATTCTTAATGCGTCAACTACTTCTTGTACGTGTTCTGGATTTGTTGTCCCTACGATTGGTGCTGTCACTTTTTTGTGGAATAGCCATGCTAGCGCTATTTGCGATGGTTTTACTCCTCTGTTTTGAGCTACTTCTAGGACTCTTTTGACTATTTCTGCGTTTTCCGATGGTTCGATGTAGGGTTTATGATAATATCTAGCGGTTCTGCTTTCAGGTTGAAGTCTCTCTATGTCTCCTTTCTCTATAACTATCTTGCCATCTTTTATGTACCTTCCAGCGAGGAGCCCAACCGCTATTGGATTGTATGGTATGAGCCCTATATTCTGTTCAACGCATAAAGGTATCATCTCTCTTTCTTCTTCTCTATAAAGTAGATTATACTTGTTTTGCATGCTCGCGAATTTTTCGTAACCTTTGATTTGGCTGATATATAGCGCTTTTGAAAATTGCCACGCCCACATGCTTGACGCGCCAATGTATCTAACAGTTCCCTGTCTGACAAGATCGTTCAGAGTTGAAAGCGTTTCTTCTATTGGTGTCTCATAGTCCCACCTGTGTGTTTGATAGAGGTCAATGTAGTCTGTTTGAAGTCTCCTAAGAGAATCCTTTACCTGTCTCATTATATGTTCACGCGAGAGGCCTCTTTGGTTTGGTTTATCTCCCATTGCATTGTATACCTTTGTAGCTATTACTACATCATTTCTGACACCTTTGAGTAACTCGCCTACAATTTCTTCTGATCTACCATTAGAGTATACATTTGCTGTATCAAAACAATTTATTCCCAAGTCCAATGCTTTGTCTATGACCTTTTTTGCGCCTTCTTTTTCAACCATCCATGGCTGTTGATTTCCAAAAGACATGCAACCAATTATTATGTGAGATATCTTTAATCCAGACCAGCCTAAATTTACATATTCCATTCCAATCGATATTTTTTATCTAAATTCTATAATTTAAATTTTTGTTTATGTTATTGGATAAATATCCTTTTAGAAAAGATTAATAGTAAACATCATGGTAGATAGGTGAAAAGTGTTCTGTTTTGCATGAGAAATTACTTGCTAGAGAGAAGTCGGGTGAACCGATTAAAATAGGTTTGATTGGCGCCGGAATGTTTGGCTCCCAAGTTGTCTCTAAGGTTTCGACTATTCCTGGGATGCGTCTTTCCTTGATAGCTGAAAAGATACCTGAAAAGGCTTACAAAGCTTATGAATTTGGCGGAACTTCTCGCAACAAGGTAACTGTCGTAGAAAGCATAGAACAAGCAAACAAGGCTATCGAAAAAGAATATCCTGCCATAACTACAGACAGTAATATCTTGATCAATAGCGATGTGGATATTGTGCTGGAGGCTACAGGTAGTGCTATTGCCGGTGCAAATCATGCTTTCAAAACTATAATGAATAAAAAGGATATTGTGATGATAAACGTTGAAACTGACGCCGTAGTAGGGCCTATCTTGAAACGTATGGCCGACAGTGGGGGAGTAGTTTATAGTCTGATCTATGGTGATCAACCTGCAATAATAATTGACCTTTACGATTGGGCTAAGACGTTGGGATTCGAAATTGTTGCGGCAGGAAGAGGTTCTAGGTATATGCCGCAGAATAGGAGGAAGACCCCTCAGGACATTATCGAGGGACCCGGTTGGTTCAGCGAATACTACAAGAGGTTTAAAGATTCTTATGGCCACGAACTCAACCCTGTTATGTACAACTCATTTCTTGATGGAACCAAGCCGGCTGTAGAATGTACTGCTGTTTCTAATGCTACTGGGCTTTTACCTGATGTTGATGGAATGCATTTTGCTACTGCAGGTCTCAAAGATCTAGCTGACGTTATGAGTTTGGAGTCTTCTGGAGGCGTATTGAAGAACCATAACGTAGTAGAGACCATCACCTCATATTATCCTGATGGAAGGGTTGTCGACGAGGAAATAACAAATGGCATATTTCTTGTCTTCAGAGCACCTAATGATTACCTCCAAGAATGTCTGAGACATTATGGTGCAATTATGGGAAAAAAGAGCGGTAATGCTTTACTCTATAGGTACATCCACTTAATTGGTATGGAAGCCCCTCTTTCAATCGCTAAAGTAGCCCTTTATCGCGAACCCACCGGTGCACCAATTGACGTCTATTCAGAAGCAGTTTGCGTCACTAAGAAAAAACTAGAAGGGGGAACTGTTATTGACGCGGCAGGCGGAGGGTATACAATATATGGCTACATGGTAAAGGCTGAGACAGCTAGAGCACAAAACCTTCTTCCTTTAGGCCTAGCTACAGGAGCTAAATTAAAGAAGGAACTGCCAGAAGACTATTTAATAACTTATGATGATGTCGAATTAGAAGATTCGGTTCTTCTACAGCTGCGAAAGATACAGGAATCATACTTCTCGCCGAAGTACAGATAAATTACCATAATACAACAGAAAATTAATAGTGCAATATTAGGTTAATGTAGAACATAATTAAAAGGTTTTAAAATTATCATTCAGTCTTCCCCCTAAACTGCTATATGAATACCAGAGAGGAAAAGCAAATTTATAAAACATAATCAAAGATAAGATTTCATGCCTAAGAAACAAATATGGATCATGAGGGATTATCCCAAATGTACAGGATGTCGAAGATGTGAAATTGCATGTTCCTTATATCATGAAAAGAAGATTTGGCCAGAAGCATCTATGGTAAGAGTTTTCATGCTGGCTCCAGGTTTAGAATTCCCACAACTGTGCACCCAATGCCATGACTATCCATGCATAGAATCTTGCCCCACAAAGCCTAAAGCACTTTTCGTGGACGAAAAAACTGGGGCTGTTCTTGTTGATCGAAAACTGTGTATCAGCTGTATGAAATGTATTAAAGCATGCCCCGGACATGTCCCCTTCCTTCATCCCCGTGATAACAAATCAACTATCTGCGATTTATGCAATGGAGATCCACAATGCGTTAAGGTCTGCCAGGAAGCTAAATATGATGTCTTGAGAACTATACAATATGATAAAGGGGAAGGTGAAGCATTATTCCACAGAGTTTATGCGAAGAAACCCAAGGAAATAACAGAAGGGCTTTCCGCTTTAATCTATGGAGAGAATTTTGAGGTGTAAAAAAATGAAAGGGTATGCTGGAAAATTTGCAGAAATAAATCTTAATGACGAAAAGATCAAGGAAGTCGAATTTGACGAAAGTACTCTGAGAAAATATATTGGTGGTCGAGGACTATCAGCGAAAATCCTATGGGATCGGTTAGGAGAAAGATGGGGCGAAATTGACCCATTGGGTCCAGATAATATTCTAATACTTTCTACTGGTCCGATGACAGGATACTACCCTGGTGGTCGACTCTGTGTTTCAGGAAAGTCACCTCAAAGCAATGGCATTACAGGCAGTACTGTTGCAGGAGAATTCGCAGTTGATCTAAGATGCGCTGGCTGGGATGGCTTAATCCTATTAGGCGTAGCAAAGAAGCCCTCTTACATATTGGTAAGAGATTCTTCAATCGAGATAAGGAATGCTAGCCATGTTTGGGGAAAGGATGGCAAACAAGTTTCATTGATCCTATCAAAAGAAGTTAGAGAAGAATGGAACAAAAAGTATCCTAGTCGAGAATGGAAAGAGCCCTCAATGGTGTATATAGGTCCAGCAGGACAGAACAAAACTAGGGTTGCTGCTGTACAAGCAAAATGGGCTCATGGCGCCGGATATGGTGGATATGGTGGTGTAATGGGTTCGAAGAACGTGGTTGCTGTTCTAGCTAGAGGAACTGGACCATTACCTGATGTCTATGATCAACCGAAGGTCCTAGAGCTTCTTGACCACGTCGTTAAAGAGTGTATAAATAATGATAGCATGAGAAGATGGGGTACAGGTAGTGCTGGGTTCTCTGTCGGAAATACCACAAGTTCGGAGCCGGTGAGGAACTGGCAAGAGGAATGGCACGACGAAAAATCTTTCGGTGTTGACCAATTTGAGAGCAGGGTTTGGGTTAAGAGATATTGGGCTGACTTTGGATGCCCAACATCTTGCGAAAAACTTTCTGTGGTCAGAACGGGAGAGTTCAAAGGGGCCATAACTGACAATCCAGATTATGAAACACAAGCCTACTGTGGACCTAATGTTGGCATCTTTACCCCAGAAGCAAACGTATACTTGAATTCTGCAATCGAAGATCTTGGATTCTGTGGAATACAGGGTGGTAACGTCTTGGGTTTTGCTGGTGAACTCTACCAGCGTGGTATATTGACAAAGGAGGAGTTAAATGGTGTTGATCTTAAATGGGGTAATGCCAAAGCATTTGCGAAGGTTGCTGAGATGATCGCTTACCGTAAAGGTGTCGGCGATATCCTTGCTGAAGGTACATATCGTGCAGCTTTGAGATTAGGCAAGAAGAAGGGAAAAGACTTACTGAAGTATGCTATCCATTCTAAAGGTATCTCTATTGGTGCTCATGGCATAAGGAGCGGATTGGATTATGTTGAGCTAATATCATATCCTTGTGGGGCTCAAGGAGGCGACCACACTTCAGTATCATTATTGCCGATAACTCATGTGACGAGTGAACATAGTATTATCTTGCGAGACAGTGGTGTATACTGTTGGTTCAATGCGAATAATGTCACGCCACAATTCGAAATTGATTTCTTAAATGCTGTCACAGGATTCAACATCACCTCTGACGAATGGTATAATGACATAGCATTATCAATAATTCAGATTCAGAGAGCTGCACTACTCATTGGAGGACCAGATGCTAAATGGGCTGGAGTAGACGAAAATCCACCGAGGTTTTATGAGCCTCTACCTACTGGCCCACACAAGGGCAAAGCTCCCCAGATTGAAGAGGTAGAGAAAATGAAGCAGGAGTACTATCTGGCGGTTGGCTGGGATGAAAAGGGGATACCCACCTCTAAGATATTGAAAAAGCTCGGATTAGAGAACGTAGACAAGATCTTAAAAAAGAAGCTCAGATAGAGCCTTAACAGTCCCCTCCTTTTTTCTAATAATAGATTAAGATCACATAGATATAAATCTGGCTGAGGAGTTCTATTATTTGATTTTAATCCATATTCACAAAAATGGCGTTTACTTTATGTTTTCCAGAGAAATATAATATTACCATGTTCAAGACATAAGCATTAATAGGAGAAATCAAAACTCAATAAAAAGAAATGCGTGGCTCCGATATTCGATAATACTTAAATGCAAAAGAATCTGTTCAATAATAAAGAATGTGACAAAGTGCAAGTTTTGCGGAGAAAAAAAGACAATTACAAAGGTTCTTGGTTACTGCAAGAACTGCATAAGGAAAGGCAACAAAGAAATACTCAAAGATATAATTAGAGCCCATTATTCTGCTCGGCGGATTTACGCATTACCTGAAGAAAGGCCGAAGAAAGGAATTCTATGCGGAGAATGCGCCAACAACTGTATCATAGACAAGGGGCAAAGAGGGTACTGCAATTTAGTTGAAAATCTGAACGGAAGGCTGTTCAAGGTTTCAGACGGGGATAAAGGTTTCTTAGACTACTATTTAGATCCACTTCCAACAAACTGTGTAGCAGAATGGTTATGCCCCGGATGCACAGGCAGAGGTTATCCGACCTATGCCTATTCCAGGATTGCAGAATACGGTTACCAGAATCTTGCAGTCTTCCTAAAGTCATGTAGTCTAGACTGTCTCTTTTGTCAAAACTGGCATTTCCGAAGAGCGAGACCTTTTGAAGAAAGAAAGGTATCGACTGTTGAGCTTTGTTCTAAAGTTACTAGTTCAGTAAGTTGCGTCTGTTGGTTTGGCGGCGACCCGTCAACACAAATGCAGTTTACGTTAACTGCAAGCAAAGTAATGTCACAAGAAAGTAAGAGGGAGGGAAAGATCTTTAGGATATGCTGGGAAACCAACGGCCTGATAAGAGAAGACTACGCCGCTGAAGCAGCACAGCTTTCGCTCGAAACAGGTGGAACTATAAAGTTTGACCTCAAAGTCTACAACGACGAGCTCGGCATCGCCCTGCTAGGTAGAAGTCAGAAGCAGTCCTTTAATATGTTTAAGATGCTGTATGACAGGTTTGGGCAGAAAAAAGATATTGAATCATTTACTATAAGCACATTATTGATCCCAGGCTACGTTGAAAATGAGGAGGTCAGAGAGATATCTGAATTCTTATCAAGTATAGATAATGAGATTCCCTACTCGCTTCTTGCCTTCTCACCAAATTTTCTAATGTACGATCTGCCCACAACTTCAACAAGGCAAGCTGATGAATGTTATGAGGTCGCCAAGCTATGTGGGCTCAAAAATGTTCACATCGGAAACAGAATATTACTCTCTTAACCTAAATTTGCTAAATCTATTAGATTATTGCCTTTCAATTCAAGTTCCTAATCGCTTTCGAACTTGACCTTCTTTAGAATTTGTCTTGTCTGTTCTTGTCCTATGAGTCTTATAAGCCTCTTTTCAGACTCTTCTTCTTTCCAAGACTCGAGTATCTCTTTCGCCGTTTCTCCGATCCCTGGAGACAGGTCTCGAACAGCCTCGTCGATCATGTTTTTTCGCTTAATTACATCTTTTGGTTTGAACACTTTCCCCATTACACAATCCCTCCCATTTTGATGCCCTGTCTATTTAGAGTATAGCTGACTTTTTACTTTTTAAACTAATCTTCTTATCTCTTCTTTCATCTATCCTGATTGTCGCATAAACACGCTTCGCACCCATCTCGAACAGTGCCTCCTTTGCTTTCTCAAACGCCTTAAAGATTTGTTCGGTTGACTGAGCTTCAACACTGGTCGACATGGCCCCAACATCAACCTTGAGCCTTGCCTTCCTTAATTCTTCAACAGCTCTTTTCACATATTTACTAAGGCTTGTACCCTCACCGACAGGCATAATCGCAATATCTGCTACAACGGTCATATCTAGTCAATTGCTAGTTTGCTAGTGCAAAATTTAACCTTTTCCAATTAGTCCAGAACGCATCAGAAAAAAGTTTTGTATAATTTGTGTGTAGAAACAATAATGTCATTTTGTACTTTATCACTATCGCTTTAATATGATGGCTGCTTGCGTGATTCTGATCCCATTAAGATATAACTTGGCCCACTTAGTTAAAAATTAGATTGCCAATTTAAATTATAAATTGATAAAGTAGTCATAATTTGGGAAAAGATTAATAGCGAACATCATGACTCACGAATTCGGTCACTGGTGTGGTTTAGCCGACCTTTACAATGATGTCGACTATTGGCTAACGATGTACGGCTATGGTGATTACGGTTTGACGTACGCGAGAACGCTGGGACTTGGCGACATTAACGGGCTCCATGCGGTCTACGGCGCGTAGACCTAATCCACCTTTTTTTTAACGGGAAAGGAAGATTAAGCTTACGGTATTACCACTACTTTTGGATATTCCTTACCTGAATAAGTGCGTATTGCTATAGTGGTTATGCCTGATGTTAACGGAGAGCTGAAGGTTAGCGTGATCGTCTCTGACGCTCCAACTTTTAGATGGATTGGAATCCTTGGGCTTGATGTTCCTCCGTTTACAGTATGTATAGGTTTACCTTCAATTAATATTGTGATAACGGTAGCCTCGAGATTTCCAATGTTTTTTACCTTTACCAATATTTCAGTTCTGCTACTTGAATAGGCCCATACGTCGAGATATTCGAACATTTTCTTTGTCTGCCTGCTCATAGTCTTCCTTTAGAAATATAATCCACGGGATATTATATAAGATTAATTCTGTAATTTTTGCATAGACCTACTAATAGGGTCAAGACCAAGACATATTTTTTAATGAGATTTACTAGACCTATGACCAATCACACCGTTATCAAATAAAGCAACCCTGTAAATCTTATTCAAAAGCTTTTCTCCTAGGATGATTAAAAAAAATCCTCTAAAAAGAAAGTTTATAAGGATTATAAAAAATTATTTTCACGACATCAATGAGAAGACCTATTC
>Ga0315289_10010640_pt1 | contig 13148 bp, 9 predicted proteins | sample YL17G11_40_MG_FD_203452 | JGI IMG/M metagenome (GOLD analysis project Ga0315289, IMG submission 203452) | Sediment microbial communities from Yellowstone Lake, YNP, Wyoming, USA - YL17G11_40 | ecosystem: Environmental > Aquatic > Freshwater > Lake > Sediment | place: USA: Wyoming | collected...
GCTTTCCATTGGCAATGTTTACAAAGGCCGATTTTGCCAGCGCAAAAGGATCAACACCCGGATGCATGAAAAAGCGCCGGTCTTCGCATGCCGTGACCGTGGCGACATACTTTGGCGGCAAGGGCCCGCGTGACGGGGGAAATCGGACCTGGCCGTCGGCGGCGCAGGTCACGCGCATGAGGGTCCCGTGGATATCATAGACAACACGGGAATAGACGTCAGGGAACGGGGGCGAAACCGGCCAGAGGAGCCACAAGGCGGCGATGCAGCTAAAAGCGCCGGTGATTGTCAGAATCGGATGGCTGGTTGCGGAATGAAGGAATAATCGCACACTGCCAGGCGGCTGCCACATCAGATCTGCCATACCATCCGTTGGTCATCCTCACCCCGTTTAGGGCGCACCGTTAATGCGATTTTCTGAAGCTCTATCAGCATTTTGATCTTTTCTTCTATCGGCAAACGCGCACGGCTTGTATGGAATTCTTCTTTCTTCCGGAAGATTTTGCGGACCATTTTGCTAGTATACTGGATATGCTCTTTAGTGTTTGCCGCCATAATACTGTTCCTTTTGCAGCGTTTATCCATGCGCGATACGAGCGCCTACTTCACCTCCGTATTCTCCCCCGCTATCCGCGCATAATAATCCGGGCTGTACATGGGTTCCACGGTCACCGGAGGCAGGCGATAGCTGCCGGCAAAGGTCGGATTGCATTTGACCGCGAAGTTCGATTCGCCGTTATAGCCCAGATCGAAAAACCAGTTGACCCGGTCGTCGCGGATGTCCATATAGGTCCCGTCGGTCGCGTTCATGTTCTTCACCCATTGCGGCGGCTCGACGCCTTCGAGCCGCAGGTTGATGATCTCCCAGCCCGACGGCAGCAGACTTGACAAGGCAAGATTCGACAGCTGTTCGCGCGTGGTGCTGCGCACGCGATAGCGGATCCAGAAATTCCCGCCCTGTTTTATTTCATCAAGCCTCATGGGTTCGCCGTCGTCGTCATAGAAATTCCGCGTGAGCTCGATGCCCTTCTGCCCGGTTTTGATCCGGTCGTCAATCGGTATCCCCTCTTCAAACAGGGTGACGAACAGCGGATTGGAGGAGGGCGTGGAGATCGTCACCGCTTTGTCCCACATTGAATTCGCATCCAGAGAAGCCTGGTATCCCTTGAGCAGTATCTTTTCGGTTTTCCCTTTTTCAACCGCCGCCGAAATATCGATGGCGCCGCCGATCATGGGGGATTTGGCGTAAATGGTCGAGATTGCCATGAGCGCAAAAGAGACCTCCTGCGTTGAATACCATCCCCATGGATTAAACTGCCCGGCCACGGATTTAAGCACGCCGGCCGCGCCTTGAAGATCGCCCATTATGTAGCAAAGCTGTGCGATCATCGCCTGGTCGCGCAGCGAAGAGCCAAAGGTGCCGCTGAGCTCACGATATGAGGTGATCTCCTTGACAACGAATTTGTCAACCTCCTGCGCCGCGTCCTTCTGCCCGGCCCGGTAGAATGCGGCCGCCAGCAGTTTTTTGGAAAGCGGATCGAGTTCGCGCAGGTAATTCTCCCGCAGCAGGTTCATGGCGCCCCCATCCGCCGCGCCTGCCTGGGCCAGCAGGTAAAGCCGGTAGCATTGGTAGCGATGATTGTTGCGGTTGACGGTTTTCGCATCGTGTTTGGCGCACGAAAGCCAGTGATCGTAGAGCCCATCGGGCACATGATAGCCCGCGGCCTTCGCTTCGATCAGGAAGTGGCCGGCATACAGGGTCCCCCACTCCGAAGCGCCGCCGCTGTAATACGCATCGAGCGGCCAATACGAGAATCCGCCGTTGATTTTAAACCGCGACAGACGATCGATGGCGGCATTAATATTATCCACGATCATCTGTTTTTCAACGGACGTCAGGTCCAGCAGCGATCCGATATAAAGCTGCGGAAAGGCGGAAGAGGTGGTCTGCTCGATGCAACCATACGGGTAATGGATCAGATCACGATACCGTTTGTGAATCTGGATGTCCGGGAACCGCGTAAAGGAGAACCGCGCCTTGTTGGTGCCCTCGATCCCGAATTTTCTGGGCGTTAGGGTCACGGTCTTGCCGCCGGATACCATGGTATCCGTGGCCTGGATGAAGTATGGATTAGGACACGTAATCGGCAAGTCTACCTCATCGGACGCGGAATGTCCCCCGCCCTGGGCGCTCATCGTGATTTTTCCCGCCCCGATTTCGGCCTTGACGCCAAGTTCGAAAACGGCTTCCTTCTCTCCCGGCGCGTCAAAACTCACGGAAATTTCCGAATTGCCTTTGATCTCAAGCGGCCCTGAGACCGCGATCTTCACAGACGCTGTTGTGACCGATTTATCCATTGCGAATACCGATACCGGCACCGAAAACAGATCGCCCGGCCGCGCTACACGAGGGACGGTTGTCAGCACCATGAGCGGCTGCCGAACCGGCACGGTCTTTTCAACCGAAGCATAGGCGTTCTGCGCCGCGCCCACGATCATCATGCGTACCGATCCCACGTAATTGGGCATGGTGAATTCCGTGGTCTTCGTTTCGCCCGGCTTGATGGTCTGGGGCGCGCTGAAAAGCACCACGGGCTTGAATCGCTGCACCCTGGATTCCCCGGCGCGCTTGCGCTGCTCCTCCATATCGCCGCCGATCGAAAACCTGCGGTCCGCATCCGGAAAGATGATGCCCAGGATGTCCTCCAGGTTGTCGCGCGTGACAATCCCCAGCCGCAGCTTGCGGAAAAAGAAATTCCACGGAGCGGGCGTGGCAAAGCCGGTAAGATCGAGCAGGCCTTCGTCCACGATGGCGATCGTATAGCTGGCCTTGTCCGGGGAATTTGACGATACGGAAACCCGGAATTTTTCATTCGGCTTGATCTCATCGGGCGCCTTGCACCCGAGTTGCAGCCGGGTCGAAAAATCCTCCACGGCGATGGGCTTGATGCCGTAGATGCGCAGCGGCGCGTCGTTGGCGGTCTGGCCGTGCGGCTGGATAAGCGATACCACGGCATAGCAATTGGGCACCATTTCCCCGGTCACGTCGAAGCTGACCGAGGTGCGTTCGCCGGCAGAGGCCTTGACCTCCTGCATCAGAATGCGGTTCCCCTGCTCGAGCGTGAAGATACAAAGGCCTTTGGCGGGCGTTTCGCAGCTGATTTCCGCCTTGTCGCCGGTATAGTACATGTTTTTATTCGACGCTATGGTCAGAAACGACCGTTCGGCATGCTCCTGCGTGGTGCCCGCCCCCCATGACGAGGCGTAAAAGAAAATCCCGCAACTGTGGCCCGTCTGCTGGTCGGTGATCTCCACGAAATGCTGGCCATAGTCTTCAACATCCAGCTGCTGGCGTACGGGAGCATCGCGCGACACCAGCGTGAATTCGCCGATTTTATAGGTGGTATTCAGCGTGCGGAAATCGGGCCTGCTGCGCGAATCATAGTCCCACCACCAGTACCCACGATTGACATACCAGACGATTTTAACCGGATGCCCGGCAGCGGCCTTGCCCGCGATATCAGTCACAATAATGGGCAGCTGGTAGCTTTCGCCGGTGCGCGCTCCGTTCCAATCGAACGGGTTCTTTACGCCCACAAATGCACGATATGGCACAATCAATACGCGTTTTGAATTGCTGGTGAAGCTGCCGCCTTTTTCAAATACGCTTGCCGTCAACAGGCCCCGCACCAGTTCGGGCGCATGCCGAACGTCGTCGGCGGAATAGCTGAAGCGCAGTGCGCCCTCGTCGTCCAGGTTCTCGTCAATCACATCATCGTCCCGGCGGTCGAACCGCTTCATCGGATGACTGAATGTGAAGTCCTTATATTTTGGGACCAGCAGGTTCGCGCCGGTCAGGTCCACGCGCATCTTCGCGTTCAGCCCCGCGGCGGGCGTGCCGAACAGGTAGCGCGAGCGCAGCGCCCCGGCAATTTCAACCGACCCGGCCTCAAGCGTGTCCGGCGCGTCTATTTCAACCTTGAGCCGGTTCGGCTTGACCGTTTCGATCTTGAGGGTCTGATTGAAATCGACGCCGCCCATGGAAAGCATGGCGCGCCAATCACCCGTCGGGTCCGAGATGCCGGTGGGAATTGCAAAATAAAGGTGGCTGTTCCAGCCGCAGGGCTGCGAGGCTTCGTGCACGAGCTGATTGCGCGGATTGTAAACCCGCAACCGCACGGGCTGGTCGGCCGGCGGCGTTTTGCGGTCGCTGCGGATGATGGCGGCAAGGTGGACGGTGTCTCCGGGCCGGTGCACGCCGCGGTCGGCATAGATGAACATATTAACGCCGCCCTGACCTTCATCAAAACCCGCGATGTCGAACGACGATGTTTCCCACGACGGATGATCACTTTTGATCAGGGCAAGGCCCGAACCCGTTTCGCCGCGGACATAATACGCATTGCTTTTCGAAAAAAGCGCATGTCCGTTGGCATCGGTCGTCTGCTGTTCAATAAGCTGGTTCTGATAGCTGTACGATCCAAGGTTTAATCCGGACGCGGGTTTGGCGGAAATCACGTCAACGGCATAGACATGCATGCCGTCAACGGCGGTTTTCAGCGTCAGTCCGATGTCCGAGGCGATCAACAGTTTGCTCAACTCCCCATGCCGGTAATAGTAGCCGCCGTTGCAGGGATTGGAATAATAATCACCCTCTTCGTAATACAGGTCCTTATCAGTCAGGTCATTTCTGTTGTTGATGCAATTACCGCAGAGGTCGCCGGAACTGAAATTCATACTCACCACAAACGCGGTATTGCGTTTGCCTTTAAACATGCCGCTCAGGTCGAATTCGCTGCGAAGCCATTTGTTGCGGTCGCTCGTGATTGCAAGGGCGGAATCGAATATCTGTTCCCCAACGCGGTTGAGATCGGAGTATGAGGAATTGGAACTGTAATATTCGCCTTCCTCACCTTCGTAGCCTCCGCCGTTGTCCGACGAGGCCCGGGAATGCAGAATGTTGTTCTGGATGAAAAAACCGAGGTTGTTCTGATATATCTCGGTGATGCGCACATGGACGCGCGCCACATTGACGGATTTAAATTGCAGTTTGAAATTATTGTCGGACGGCAGATATATGCCCTCCGAAAGCCACTGAAGATCCGGCTTGATATTGTCGAGCGAAAATGTCGATGTATAGACATCGGCCGTCCGCGTACCGAACGCGCTGGGAAAACCTTTTGCTATCGTAACGTTATACTCGCGCCCCATGGTGAAATTGCCCGAAAGCTTCAGGAATTTTTTATCGGCCGACACGGTGAACGGGACCTGCGGCTCTATGGTCACATATCCTGCAAGGTCGGCGCCGGTCTTGATCGGATCGGAAAACCGGAAGCCGTACACGGTCTGCTGCGCCTGCTGATTGCTCAGGTCCATCCGGGCGATCACTTTGAATACATTGATTTCCGGCAATAGCAGGTCATGCGTCCACTGGTCCCGGTCGACCGTATAGGATTTCGGAAGGCTGAAGGTGAGGATCTGCCCGGTGGCGCCGCGCTTGAGCGGCTTTCTGGAAACCACGGTCACTTTCACGGGATTTTCCGCGGATACGGCAACGCTCATGTCCACGGCGCCGGACTTTCCTGAACATTTAAGATCGCGCTCAACTTTTCGCGCATCCACCGGCTGCGCGAAATTCATAACGCCCTTGAAGCGCACAAGGTTCTGACCCGATGAATCGGGCTCAAAATCACCCGAAAAATCGACCACCTCCTGCTCGGCGGTTTTAAATGTGAAGGCGAAATTATCCACATTTCGCTGCGAACCGAACGCCTCTTTCCCGTTGAACGTTGCCGTGTATTCCGTACCCGAGGCCATGGGCTTCTCCGGAGTAAACCGTATGAGCGTCTGACTGATCCATGAGGTCGTACCGGAAAGCGCCGGCTTAAAGGCAAACGGCGATTTGTCCAGGGCCGTTCCCGCCAGATGCGGGGGTATCACCTCTTCATTGAACGTTAAGTCGATGGTCGCGAGCACCGATACCAGCGGCGATGGCTGGCCGACAATTGCTTTATCAAGGCGCAAGGGCCGGTTGATCTGATCATGGACCGAGCCGGCAGGCGGCGTTCCGGTATTGCCGGCGCGATTGGTTTGACACGACGGCACCAGCAGGGAACAGAACAGCACCAGGGCGATCACGCTTCGTTTCATGGCCTTCTCCCGGTCTATGGTTTTTCCGCGCATTTTTCCTATAACCGACAAGCAAGAAAAGATACTTCATTCCGCCTTGTCCATCAACAAAAATGCGGCGTGTGACGCCGGCCGATGCTTGAACCGGGTTTGTTGACTCCGGCGGGAGGCTTTCCGTATATTCCAGATAGAACTCAGCACCATTCGCAAGGAGGCAGTTGCATGGGCCTATCCGACCAGATCCGCCAGGCGGCGGAAATCATCCGCGCAGGCGGCATCGCGGCCTTTCCCACCGAAACAGTCTATGTGCTGGGCGCGGATGTTTACAATCGCAAAGCGATCGCCCGCGTATTCGAAGCAAAAAAGCGGCCGAAGTTCGATCCGCTGATCGTGCACATTGCCGACCTGTCGCAGATGCAGCCGTTCGTGCAGGAGATACCGCAGAAAGCGCAGCAGCTGATCAACCGTTTCTGGCCGGGTGCGCTGACCCTTGTGCTTCCGCGCAAAGCACCGTATCACGATATGATGAGTGCCGGCTTGTCCGGTGTGGCGGTTCGCTTTCCGTCAAACATGATCGCGCAGGAGATCATCCGCGCGTCCGGCGCCCCGATAGCGGTGGCCAGCGCCAACGTTTTCGGCAATGTCAGCCCGACCATGGCCAGCCATGTGCAGGATGATCTCGGTCAGGCTGTTGACATCGTCGTCGACGGCGGCGCTTCCGAAATCGGCATGGAAACCACCATTATCTCGTTCATCGATGAATACCCCGTTATGCTGCGGCCCGGCGCCGTGCCGCAAAAAGAAATTGAAGAAGTCATAGGCCCGATTTGCGTTTCGGAAACCGCCGGCAATGCCTCGTTTTTTCCGGGCATGTCGGACCACCATTATACCCAGCGCACGGTCATGTTGTTCAGCGATCAGATCGAACAGTTGCCGAAAAATCTGGAAATCGGCCTTCTCTCCTTCAAACCGGTGGCCGACGCCGGCGATTATGCCGCGGTCGAGGTGCTTTCGGCCACCGGCGACCTCAACGAGGCCGCCCGGAACCTGTTCGCCGCGCTCAGGAGGCTTGATGCCATGGACCTGGACATGATCGTGGCCCAGAAAGTGCCCGACACCGGCATCGGTGAAGCGATCAACGACCGCCTGATGCGGGCGGCATTCTGATTTGAAAAGGTCCCGCGTCCGGGGCGCGCAATATCGTATTTTCTTCAAATGCTCAATCGCATCGCCACTGCCACGTCCTATGTTCTGCATCCCGCCATACTCATGGCCGGGGCAATGTTTCTGGCAAGCCTGCATCAGCGCGGCTCCCTCGGCATGGCGCTGATCGATACCGGGATCCTTCTTGCCGGCCTGCTTCCGGGACTGTTCTATATCATTTACGAAGTGAAAAAGCGCGCCATCAGCCATTATCATGTCCTGCGCGTCAGCGAGCGCCGCATCGTGCTGCCGATTCTCATGGCCGGTATCGGCGTGTCCTATACCGTCTGTTTTCTGATCGGAGCGCCGCATTACCTGCTTGTGGGTTTCGCCTGTGCGCTCATTGCCGGCGCCGGCGCCATGTTCATCAGTTTCTGGTGGAAAATCAGCCTGCATGCCGGCGTTCCCATGGGATGCGCCGCGCTGCTCTGGCCCATCAATCTTCCCGCGGGCATTATATTTACCGCGCTTGCGATCATTGTGGGCGCGGCGCGCCTGTTCCAGCACCACCATACGCCCGCGCAGGTGATAAGCGGCTGGATCTACGGCTTTGCCGCCACGACCGGTGTCATGCAGATGATGAACAGCCTGGGATAGCCATGCGTTTTCAGACCAAGCTGCTTATTGTCTTCCTGGCGTCATTCGTGGCCGCCACGGCGATCATGCTTGCACTGTCAATGCGATCGGAGCGGCGGCTGGTGGATACCATGGAAAGCGACCTGCAGAGCGTGGTGCATTCGGTGCAGTCTTCCACGCAGGAGCTTTCTCTCGAGCAATCCCCTGATAATGACGCTCTTGTCAAGTTTATCGAAAATGCGCGGCGCAATCCGGCGATACGGGAGGTGTCGGTGGTGGGTAGCACCCAGGAAGTGGTGGCGAGCAGCAATCCCCGCAAGGTGGGCAAAAAACAGCCGCTGGTCGATCGTGTGATGGTGGTTCGCGAGCAGCTGGGCGCCAATGATGCGCGGGGCGAGCACATCCGCTATTCCGTCAAAGTTCCCATCTTTCGCGGCAGCAAACTCATCGGGCTCCTCGAAACTTCCATCATAGTCAACGACCTTCGCGCCCTTCTGCGCGCCATGTACCTCAAGAACATACTGGTGGCGCTGGCGGCTTTCGTCGCCGCCTTCGGCGTTTCCTGGGCGGTCATCGCCCGTCTGAACCGTCCTTTGCGGCGCCTGCACGACGCGGCGGACCGCATTGCCGCGGGCGACCTGACCGTGCGTATCGAGCGGCCCGGACATGACGAAGTGGGAAAAGTGACCGCCGCCTTCAATGCCATGGCCGATACCCTGCAGGACCAGAAAGTGCTCGAGGACCGCCTGCGCTCCATGGAGCGGAAAGCGATCCTTTCCGAAACCGCCGCCACCTTTGCGCATGAAATTCGCAATCCGCTCAACCTTATCAACCTGACGGCCGACCACATCGTACATCAGTACCGTCCCGGCGATGAAAAAGAGCAAAAAGCGTTCGACGAACTCGCGGACAATCTTAAAAAGCAGGTTCGCCATGTCAACGCCATGGTCAACGACTATCTATCGATCGGCAAGCCGGTGCGCATGCAACGACGCGGCTTTGCCGCCCGAGAATTCATTGAGGAGGTCACGGCGCTCGTGCGGCCGCAGATGGCGGAAAAAGGCATCGAACTGGCGCTTGCGGTGCCCGACGGCGCAGGGATCGTCGCCGACCGGGAACAGTTCCAGCTGGTGCTCATGAACCTCCTGATCAACGCCGTGGAGGCGCTGCCGCAGGGCGGCCGCATCGAGGTGTCCCTTGATGTCAACGTCTCCGGCCCGATAACGCTGCGGGTGGCCGACAACGGCCCCGGCGTGCCGCCGGAGGACCTGGAACGGATCTTTGAACCCTATTTTTCCAAACGCAGCGGCGGCACGGGGCTGGGACTGTCGCTGTCACGACGCATCGTGGAAGAGCACGGCGGCTGCATCCGGGCAACCAACGTGCCCGCGGGCGGCGCCTGCTTTGAAATCGAAATACCGATATTGGAAGCGGACAATGGCAAAAATTCTGTTAGTTGACGATGATGCCGCCCAGCGCGGCATCATGGGAAGCATCCTCTCTTCCGAAGGGCATTCGGTAACCGAGGCCGACGGAGTTGACGCGGCGTTGCGCATTCTTGCTGATCAGCGGACCGAGGTGGTCTTTACGGACCTGAAAATGCGCGGCCGAGGCGGCCTTGAGCTGGTCGAGGAAGCCCGCCGTTGCGCGCCCCCGCCCGAGGTCGTGGTGATAACGGCCTTCGGGTCGGTCGATACCGCTGTTCGCGCCATGCACCTGGGCGCTTACGATTATCTTACCAAGCCCATCGAGCGCGAAGAGTTGCTTATGGCGGCGGCGCGCGCCGCGGAAAAATACACGCTCCGCGTCAATGGACAGGTCCTGCGGGACCAGATGGCGCGCCAGACGTCACAGGGCATCGTCGCCTGCTCCGCGGCCATGCGCGAAATTCTCACTCTGGTTGAAAAAGTCGCCGCATCGGACGCGACCGTATTCATCCGCGGCGAATCGGGAACGGGCAAGGAACGCATCGCCCGCCTCCTCCATTACCAGAGCCCGCGCAGCCTGCGTCCCATGCAGAGCGTCAACTGCGCGTCGCTGCCCGAAAACCTTCTGGAATCGGAGCTCTTCGGCCACGAGAAAGGCTCTTTTACCGGCGCGCTGGCCCGCAAGGAAGGTATCGTGGAGTCCGCCGACGGCGGCACTCTCTTTCTGGACGAAATAGCGGACATGTCCTTGAATACGCAGGCAAGGGTATTGCGCATGTTGCAGGAAAAAGAGATCCGGCGCGTGGGCGGCACCACGGTGATCCGCGTCGATGCGCGCATACTCGCCGCTACCAATAAAAATATCGAAGAGTGCCTGACAAAAGGAAGTTTCCGCGAAGACCTGTATTACCGGCTTAATGTGATCCCGATCGTGATACCGCCGCTGCGGGAGCGCCCGGACGATATTCCCGCGCTCATCGACTTTTTCCTTTCGCGCAGGGGCGGCCGCCGCACGGTTTCGTCCGAAGCATTAGAGCTTATGAAAAGCTACCGCTGGCCCGGCAACGTGCGCGAGCTGGAAGCGGTAATGGAGCGATGCATCATTATCGCTCCGGGAGATATCGTCGGCGTTGACGATCTCCCGATGGAGATCCGCAGACCCGCCGGCGCCGGAGGGAAACCCATCTGGCAGCTTCCCGGCGAAGGCATTGTTTTTGAAGATCTGGAAAAAAATCTGCTCGAACAGGCGCTCCGACGAACAAACGGCACCATGACGGAAGCGGCAAAGCTCATGGGCATGACGTATCGCACTTTTCAATATCGCGCAGCGAAATTCGGTCTTGTAAGGGAAGAATAGCCGTCGTGACTGACGTTTTGGTGCATGCGATTAACGTTTTGCGCTATCGATCCGGAAAAACCTTCTGAATAGCGCGGAAATCCCCCTTGTATCCGCGATATGTCTATTGGCATAGAGATTGCATAATACTTGGTTGCTCCTGCGCAGAGCATTAACGCGATCACCGCATATACCGTTCACTCGAAAATTAATGGAGGACATTATGAAATTGTCACGTGTTATTGCTTTTATCGCCATTTGCACGGGTCTTGTTTTCGCCCAGGCAGAAACCACGCCGGCATCTACGACTCCCCCGGCCACTCCGCCTGCGCAAAAGGCCGCTGCGCCCGCAAAGGCAAAAGATCTGATGGTCAAGGGTGAGGTGGTATCGGTTGATGCGATTGCCAATACCCTTATCATCAAGACCAAAGCCGCGGAAGATACCTTTTCAGTAAACGCCGATACAAAAGTCATGTCCGCCGGAAAAGCAATCGCCATCGGCGATCTTAAAACCGGCATCAAGGTCAAAGTCACCTATAAGAAAGAAGAAGGCAAGAAGGTCGCATTGAAGGTGACCGAAGAGGCCGCAAAAGCCGCGGCCGCTCCTAAAAAAGAGCCTGCCACGCCTCCGGCCAAGTAACGACCTTCAGCGCGCAACGTTGATCAGGGCTTTCAAGGGCGATCATTCGCCGGCGAAGGCCCTTTCTTTTGGGGAAGGCCGGCATCACGCGGCTGGATGGTTGAAAAACTGGAAGGCCGGGCCACCTGCCTTCGTAAAACCGCTATGGCAAGATAATCGTGACCCGGCTTTTAAAAAAGCCATCCCGATTTTCATTCATCATGCTCCTAAGCCGGCTTCGCCGGAGAGGCCAAAGGCCAGAAGCCAGAGGCCAGCCGGAATCAAACGCCCGCATAGAGAGAAATACACAAAAAACGTATTTGTTGCTGATAAAGAGTCTATCCTTCCAATACATCCTGTCCCCTTGATAATCACCCCACCCGATTTACCGGCGAGGAAGAGAATAAATAAGCGCGATACGGACGGCATAGCCTCGCATTTTTCATTGCATGGGGGCGTGCCGGACGGATTGATTGAAGGGAGCTTGATTTAAAGCGCGCAGGAGTTTATGGGGCGGAGAGAAAGATTTTATTGAGCGAAATCGAAATGATGAGAGGCGCGTGACAATAAGGCGGAGTGTAGCGGAAATGCAACCAATGCGCTTGAAGGTTGCGGAATTGCGACTAAAACCGCGAAGCAGGCAGGCATTAAAATCGGCTCAGCGGTATTGCCGGGCAGGATTATAAGGGGGATTTAGATATGAGGCAGGAGCGCGATATTTAGGCCCTAACAGCAACAACTACGTTTTTTCCGCATTTCTCTGTCTCTCAATGGGATGTTTATGATTCCGGCTGGCCTCTGGTCTCTGGTCTTTGGCCGCTCCGGCGCCGCCCAAGGGACTGGAATGCCGCAATGTTTTAAGGCGGATTCGAAATGGAGGTGTAGTGTAGGGCTTGATTGAGGAGGAAGGGGATTGATGAGATAGAACGGAAAGTTAAGCTGCCTGTGCCGGCCTTTACCAAATAGTAAATTTCCACACATGACTTGCGTAGGATTTCGCGGTTGTTTGCGGGCCGGCAAAGGTCATGGTTGAACGCATTGTTATGTGTGGCTGTGGCGGGCGAATCTGTTTGTCAAATGACAGAACTGGCTGATACAAGTTTGAACAACAAGCAATCTGCAAAAAAAACTATGCGTGCAATGCCTTAAGAACTGCTCCCGGATTCCTTTCGGTAACTCTTAGCAGTGCGACTGCCGGTCCTTCAGGTTTTCTTCTTCCCTGTTCCCAGTTCTGAATTGTATTCTCGCTAACCCCAATCATATGCGCAAACTCATTTTGAGAGACGTGAAGGTTCTCTCGAATTCTCTTGACATTGGGAACTGAATAGGAGAAGACACGAGACGGTTTCATCTTGCCCTTCCTGATCTTCCCCGCTTCCTTGATGCTGGACAATAACGCGTCAAAATCACTTACTCTCATAGTAGATTCTCCTTTACGTAAGTCCTCAATAAGACCAGTTGTTTGGGCGTCAAGTTCTCTTGCTCGTTCTTCGGATAGCAAAAGAGCATGTAAATTGAGTCCTTGTGATCCCAGTAGTAGATCGTTCGAATTCCACCACTCTTCCCTCTTCCGGGGAGACTCCAACGAAGCTTTCGTATTCCTCCACCACCAATCATTGGTGCACCAGCGTCCGGCCTGAGAACAAGGTAATGTTGCAGCTCCCTGTACTCATCGTCAGGCATGATGTCAACGATTGCCTTCGTGAATACGCTGGTTTCGATTATTTCCATAGTCTTAATATACGCCAATGGCGGATAAGAGTCAATAGTTCAGGCTCAGACTCCGTGTCTCTCCATGAATGAAGCGTGAAAGAGAGATTTGTGTCCGGATGCCTTCAATTGGCCTCGCATGAACGCA
>Ga0315289_10010641_pt1 | contig 13146 bp, 12 predicted proteins | sample YL17G11_40_MG_FD_203452 | JGI IMG/M metagenome (GOLD analysis project Ga0315289, IMG submission 203452) | Sediment microbial communities from Yellowstone Lake, YNP, Wyoming, USA - YL17G11_40 | ecosystem: Environmental > Aquatic > Freshwater > Lake > Sediment | place: USA: Wyoming | collected...
CGGAAAACGTATGCGAAGGTATATCCGTAGCGAATGCTGATTTGCATTTAGAATAACCTTGCAGCGGGCGTGCCTGCAGCATGCCTGGCCATCCCGAAATTCATAGCGCGCCTCTTATTTTTCCGGACCATATTCCGGCGCCGGCTCTCTGGCTTTTAAAACCGATTCCGATTTCTTGCGATAATATTCCATAATCTCTTTATGAGATTTCCCTTTCATTGCACTATAATGTTTGTCACGAATGTCGCGGACCATTTTTACTGCATCAAATTTCTTTTCCATGACCAGCCACCTCCCTTGGGGTATATATCTCCAATGCCTTATAGCCGCATTCGATATTTACTGCGTTGAACTGACGGATTTTATCATATCGGACAATGTGCTTGAAATTCCAGCTGATAACGATATCAACGGATCCGACTGTTGCAAGAGCAATATGGTTCATATCATCAATAAATCTTTCAGCAAGGATTTCATGCTTTACATATGCTTCGAGCAAATTCGCGACATTTTCGCTATCTTCAAGAATTTCAATATCGAATGAAAGCAGCTCTTCGTATTTTTTCTGGACCCTTGCCGGTGCATCCTGTATTTCAGCGGCTACTACCGGGGATGTAACCGGCTTGAAAAGTCCCATTCGAATATCCTCAAATAGCGCATTTGACCAAATGTGAAATTCTTCGTCAAAGCAGCCGCCAATAGCCGATGTGTCCAGATAAATTCGAGGTATTTTCATAGCAGGCCTTCTGGTTCCAGGAGCATTCTTGAGCAGAATCATTATAAAATTAATTCATGCTGCGGTAATGGCCGCGCCGCCATGCGTTTCCTAGGGAAAAAATGCCGGACGTTTTGCAGACACTTCCCGCGTCCGCGGACTGATCGTCCGGCGATGGATTGATGGGCATTATGCGGTGCTTGTTGATAGTATGGTGAATGCCGCGAAGGTACACATTATCAGGAAAATGTATGAGGGGGTGTATCAATAGCATATGATGATTTGCGTTTATGATGACTTTGAAAGCAAGCCCTTCAATGAGCCCAAACATGGCATCATGCCGCATTTCCAACACCTTTCTAATCCTGCAATTTTGAATACCACACGGCGTGATGGAAATCACATTTGTTAATGTTTGTTTAGACGAAGGGATAGATTTTTCCTTTAAAAAATAGATTTTTTCTTTATGAAGACTCTCCAGAACTTCAGCATAAAAAGGACAAATAGTCGCTTTGGCCAAATACATTCAATTTATGGCCTGATATGGTATGTTTAAAAATCTTCATATACTATATTTATTCTAAGCAATCAGAGCATAAAAGGCTGATTGCAAATAGCAAAGTGCTGGAAGTTTTCTGGTTCAATGGGAATTAAGCGCATAAACAACGAAAGGATGTGGAAAATGCAAATCAAACTATTGGATCGCATGTGCGCGCGTAGACTTTGTTGGGCATCGGCTGTGGTTCTGGCTATTGCAGGGAGCGGGGTCGCAGAGACGGGAATGGGTTTGGTGGCAGCAACTGACCAAGGAGGGACTGATTTCCGCAAAGGAGAACTCAGAAGAATTGATTTGGTAGATAATGCCATAGCGAACATAGCAGGAAATCTAGGCGATGGATTTTCAGCACGTTTCTCGCCGGATGGACAACAATTTTGTTTTATAGTATCAGCAAATAATAAAATCACTATTAGCAATATAAGTGGCGGAGTTGTGCGGAGTTTTTCAATTCCGAATTCAAGCGAAGGGGTTCTTAGCTGGACTGATTCAGCAATATGGCTTGGAACTACAGGCAGCCTATATAAATATAGCCTGACAGGGACGCTATTAAAAACGGTAGTTACGTCAGATTGCAGAAGAGGCGCAGTTTCAAAGAATGAAATTACCGCTGGCGGTGTAAAGGCATCCGGCTGGAAGCCGGTCATTATTAATCTCCGGCGCAACTATCAATTCGAGCCCTCAACTAATGGCGATGGTTGCAGCGTGTGTCCGAACCCTAGCGGATTGCTGCTTACAAATAATCTTCAATCAACCTCAAATGGAATACATCGTGCAATGCGAATATTAGATACACTAGGAAATCAAGTCGGATCACTTCTGAGAATCCAGGATTGCACAAAATTTACATCTACTAGTTTCCGCTGGGACATGCAGACATGGTCTGGAAACAGCGATGCTTGGATTTGCATGCCGGTTGGAACCGGCAACAGCATTCCAGAAAATAATTGTTCGCCTTGCATCTATAATATTAATACGCAAGATAAATTTTGTTTACAAGACAACAGCAGTAGCTCCAGCAGCTTGCGGCACTGGCAGCCATATGATTATTATTCTGGATGGGCTCCAACCGGCTCTAATCCTACCTTGCAGCTGTCTGCTCCAGCACTTTCATTTGCTGCCGATTCCGGCACCGCCAATCCCCCTAACCAAACCATCACCGCGACAACGCCTAATGGCACACTATCCGGCTTGACCACTTCGGGTGCGAATGCATGGCTCACCGTGACCCCCGCCGCAACTTCCGGCGCAAGCATCACTATAATCAACTCAGTCAACATCGCCGGTCGTATTCCCGGTACCTATTTAGACACCATTACCGTCAATACCACCAACGCGGGAAGCAAAACCTATACGATAACCTTGACAATCCGTAAACCCGCGGTGACGGCGGTGCTGACCTCCCTGTCCGTTTCTCCCGCGCAATATACGGTCGCCGCGGGATCATCCGTCAATTTTCTAGCAACCTGCAAAGACCAATCCGGCAAATACTTTACAACCGCAACAATGTCATGGGCCGCATCCGGCGGCGGGACTATCGATCAGTATGGCGCCTACACGGCGTCCGCGGGCATAACGCATGGTCCGCATCGCATTATCGGGACCGCCACGGCAGGATCGGTGACCTTGCGCGACACAGCCTGGGTGACGGTTTCGCGCGCGAAGAACGCTTCGATCCATAAGCGGATCGATTGCGGAACGAATTCGCTTGCGCCTGCCGGATGGTTGACTGATGATTCGTATGTGACCGGCGGAACGGACTATGATATAGCCGGCACTATATCAACGACCGGCATCGCAGGTGCGGCCCCGGTAAATGTGTATAAAAGCGTGCGCAGAGGAAGCCCTCATTCTTATAGCATAGCCGCGTTGCCTTCTCGTTTCTTTTACACAACACGATTGCATTTGGTCGATTGGAAAGACACGACGCGGCTTATGAGCTATTCAATTCTCGGCACAAACGTGTTGCGCGACTTCAGCATTTCTTCGGTTGCAGGCGGAGCAAACAAACCTTTGATACTCGATTTCACTGATTTGACGACCGATACAATAATTTCCATCTCTTGTTCTGCGACATCCGGCGATGTGTTCGAAGCGGGCTTTGAGATTATCCAGAACTTCCTGAAACCAGTTACGCTCCTTTCACCTCTTGGAGGAACAAACCAGAAGTTTACAGTAGGGCAGACGCTCCCAGTTCAATTCCGAAACGACACGGTCACCATTTCGCAAATGTTTATCGAACTATCGATAAATGGTGGGCAAAGCTATATCAATTTTACCGGCAACTACGGGATCCCCATGGCAGATAATCGCACGACTTGGGGCAACTACAACTGGACCATTCCCGATTCCGTTGGCGATCCGGGCAGCCGCGTATCGACTGTTTCTACTCGCTGCAAAATCCGAGTGCGGCCGTATAACGATATGGTCGGCGGATCGGACAACTCCGATAGCACCTTTACCATTGACCCTAAAAGCGCCACCATCGCCGGCAATCCCATCTTCAGCGCCGGCGATCGCCTGAATTACGCGATCATCGGCGATCTCATGACCATTCATGCATCGTCCTCGATTGCATTCCGGATCGACGTCTTTTCCCTTACCGGTGAGCGGATCTTCTCGTCCGCCGGCATGGGCGACCGCACCTATTCGCTGCCCAAAGCCACGGCGCAGGGCATTGCGCTGGTGCGCATGAAAACCGCTCTGGGCAATACGCTGGTGAAGACGGTGTTGGGTGCCGGCGGGAATTGATAATCTGAATTTCAGGGGAACCATGGAAGGTGCGGCGCAGCAATGCGCCGCATTTTTTTTAATCCCCAAATACCCAGGCGCCGCAATCAAGTGTATATTATTAATTATGGCCCAAGAGGAAAAGAACCAATCTGTTTTCGCAATGCTTGCGGAAATTTTCCGCGAAGCCGGCATTAAAGCAATGCTTATAGGCGGCTATGCGGTCAACGCCTATCATCATGCGCGATATACCAACGACATTGATTTCATGATCGTGGCCGGAGATTTTCCCAAAGTAGGAAAGCTCCTGCAAAAATCCGGCTATCAGGAAATAATGCGCACCGATCTTTTTATACGCCTTAAAAGCTCATACGGGGATGAAACGATTCTGGATTTTCTCCTTATTGATCCCGCAACTATGGAGAAGATGCAAAAGGATGGAAAAGAAACGACAATTGCTGGTGAAACGTTTTCATTACCCTCTATTTTCCATCTTATTGCGATGAAATTGCACGCTATAAAAAACAGCAAGCACGCGCGACAATTGGTCGATTTTCCCGATATAATTGCGATATTGGAAAAAAATGGTATAAATGTATATGATGCATCATTCAAACAAATGTGTTTGAAATTCGGCACGGCTGAACTATATGATGAAATAGTGAAGCATTTCAACCGCTGAGGCGGATGATGTCTAAGAAATATAGTATTGATATTGATTTTGAATTGCCGGTCGCGCGGGAACCCGGACCTCCATCCCCTGAGATGTCGATGGACGCCTACGTCCGCTTCATCGAATACAGCAGGAAACATGTCGTGAGTGCCAAAGATCGCGAAGATGCCCTTGCGCGAGTGCCGGCGCCAGTCACATTTGTCATTGACGATTAAGAAATCATCCCGCATTTCGATGCCCCTATCGACAAACCCGGCCTGCCATGGGAGGTGCATATGAAGTCAAGGTCCGTCATTCAAGGCCTTGCCATTATCGGCATGTGCTCGACGCTCTCCCATGCCGCCCCGTACTACGTCTCCGCCTCCGGCCTGAACACCAACAACGGGCAGACCGAAAATACGGCGTGGCAGACTGTTTCGTATGCCGCATCGCGCGTGCGTTCCGGCGATGCGGTGTATTGTAAGCGCGGGGAGGTCTTTTACGATACGGCCAATCTCCCCGGCGGCGTGTCCCTGGGCGCATATGGGACCGCGGCGCAATTGCCGGTGATAAGCGGCGCGGAGCGGATTTCAGGCTGGTCGGCCTGGCCCACGAATGCCGCCGTTTCCGTGGCGGCCGTTGCGCACCGGATTGATAACCTTTATGTCAATGGCAAGCCCATGCGCATCGCCCGGTATCCCAATACCGGATGGCTCAAGACCACCGCCAATGATGCTGCTTCCCATGTCGTCACCTGCGCCAACCTTGCGGCCAATCCGCGCAATGCGGCGAATTACTGGAACGGCTGCCGAATGCGCTGGCGCCATTGGAGCTGGTATTATGATACGCGAATAATTTCGTCGTATGCCGTTAATGGGACGATGACGCTGGCCGGCACACCGGTCCAGGACGTGGGCAACGGCGCCGCAGGCTGGGGGTTTTATCTGGACGGCAAGCTGTCCGAACTTGACACCGCAGGGGAATGGTTCTATGATGCCGCGAACAACCGCGTCTATCTATATCCACCCGCGGACGTCAATCTTGCCGCGGCGGAAGTCGAAGGCGTCTGGCGCGAAAAAGGCGTCAGCGCATCAAACGCGACAATCGAGAATGTCTGCCTTCGGCATTATCGTATGAGCGGCCTTGCGATATCCGGCACGACCACGGTCAACGCCTGCCGCTTTGAAGGCATCGGCAGCGACAGCGGCGGAGCGGCCCTCTCCCCCGCCTGGGGTTGCTCGGGCGCCCGGATAACCAACTGCCGGTTCGAGAACAACCTCAATGTCGCCATCAGCTGGGTGCAGAACCCGGCCACTACGGTGGCGTCAACCGTGGAACACGATACGTTCGTCAATACCGGCGCCGTGCCGGGCTATGGCGGCAGGGGCTCATGGCATGCCGCGGGCATCATCCTGGTCGTGGGCAGGAACATCCACATTCAATACAATGTTTTCGACACCACGGGCTACGCGGCAGTTCTCCTGGGCGCGGCGGGCAATTTCGCCGAATACAATGTCATCCGGCGCGCCATGGCCACGCTCAACGACGGCGCCGCCATCTATACCAATTGTGATTCGTCAACTATCCGGCATAACATCATCACGTATGCAAGCGGCTACCTGGAATCGAGCGGCTGGCAGATCAGCCTTGCGCACGGCATCTGGCCGGAATTTCTCGAACATTTCAAGTACAACGTGATCCAGGACAATACCTGCGCCTGGTGCAACGGCAACGGCATTTTCCTGCCGAACAATTTTCATACGTCAATAAAGAACAACGTCTGCTATGCCAATGAAAGCGGGCAGATGCACATTGAGGGCGGCTTTTATACCAACGACAATCTTCCCCTGTACGATACCATAACCGGCAACGTGTTCTATTCCACGAACCCGGCCGGCTATGCCATTACCTATCGTCCCGAATATTCCTACGGCGCCATCGCGGGGAATTATTTCTGCAACCCGTTTCGGGATGATCTTATCGGTCAATACGATTCGGCCGGCTGGACCGTGCGCGCCCATACGATCGCCTGGTGGCAGACCAACTGGCCGCAATCCGACAAACAGGCAAAGACCGATCCCATCAAACGATCTCCCACGGCGCCGCCCACGGACCTGCGGGGTACCTCCCGGCTGGTCATCAACGACCAAGCCGTGCAGCAGGCTGTCGCGCTGGACAACGGGATCTATCGTACGCTGGACAATGTGGAAGTTCAGCGCACAGTGGTCCTGCCACCTTATTCGTCAATGGTGCTGGTGCATACGGGCCAGATTGCCGCGGCCGGGCCGGCACGGGAATCAGCCCGGCGTCTGGACCAGCCGCCCATGGTCCGCGCGCATGCCGTGATATTCCCGCTGCCGGTAATCGGCAGCAGCGCGCGGCTGACGATCGTGGATTCGCGGGGTCGCCTCATGCGCGTGATATCCGCGCAAACGGGCGCATGGATTGCGTGGGACCGCACCGATGGCAGGGGGAATGCCGTTGTGCGCGGCTATTATGCCGGCATTGTGGAAGTCGGGAGTGCGGGCGATGCGCGCAGGCATTGGTATCCGGTAGTGCTGGCACATTAAGAACGGAGCGGCAGGCGCCCGCCTGCCTTCTATTTGAATTCAAAATAAATTTGAGGGTTCCGGCGCGTTACTTCTTGCTGAATTGCCAGAATGAGCTTTGAGGCTGTTTCCGCCGACTTTTTGGCTTCGGCTATATTTCCGGTGTCTTCTGAATCGTAGAAAAAATGATTCCGCTTTTTTCTGAGCTTATCAAATTGCTTGATGATCAGGGAATACTCGTTGCCTAAAATCATGCCGGTTATTTCAACAACCGTTTTATGCTGGCGACCGTCGGCCGGCAGGTAGCCATGCGAAAAAAGCAGCGCCTTCCAGCCCTGAGCATGGCCTGATACGCAATGGTTGCTGCCCATTCTGCGTCTTTGTCCACAATCAACGCAAACGTCAGCAGATCTTTATGCGCACGGGCAATCTGCAATTCGATTTGCTTGAAATGAGCAGGCTGACGCTTCACCAATCCCGATTTTTCAAAAGAACTGAAATTCATCAAATCTTTCCTTTGAGCATAATATAATCGCTGGACATAATTTCACTTAAAAAGGGATCTTCATTGCGCCGCTTGCGCTTGAATTCCGTACTCGTATATATCTTATAGTTGATTTCCCTTTGCAATTTCTCTTCTATGAGCGACAGACCACTGATAAGGTCGTCTTCTATTTCCTTATGGGTGATTATCAAGAGGAGGTCTATGTCCGATGCCGCATTCATGGTATTTTTTGCATAAGAACCATAAATAAAAGCAATCGCAATATCCGTCCTTTCATCAGCGAATTCCCGAAGCATCCCCTCTGCCCCATGCGTTTTATTGACTATGCTTCGCACCTCGGACAGCAAGGGATATCCTTCGTTGACTGAAAAAAGCCGCAAGTTCCCATTTTTGCGGCTTCCAAGGACCCCTTCTCTTTCCAATGCATTAATCCCTCGCTGAAATACGCCGGGGTGTTTTCCAAGGATCTTTCCAATTTGGCTCAAATGGAATTCTTCTTTGGGATGCGCGAATAAAAGCGCTAATGTTTCCATTTGTGCATGAGAAAACAAAGCCATTATGCCTCCTGCATAATAAATTATGCTTTGCGCATAAGGTCTTCAAGAGAATCGTTCGGCAGCCGTATACGCCGGCTGCGCCGGAATGCTTTCGCCTGCCGGCGTCGCGAAAAATCGGGAATGCGCATCATACTGGCGCATCAATCGCCGGAGGGGTATAGTATATCAGGCAACTATCAAAACCGGAAAGTGATCCGACCGCCTATGAAAACCGACCAACTCCCCGGCAGCAGCTATCCCCTTGGCGCCACGATCTATCCTGACGGCGTTAATTTCTGCCTCTATTCGCACCACGGAACGTCCGTGGACCTGCTGCTGTTCGATGATGCCGAAGACCAAAAGCCGGCGCGCATAATAAGGCTTGACGCGGAGCACAACAAAACCGCGCATTACTGGCATATCTTTGCACCCGGTATCACCGCGGGACAGCTCTATGCCTACCGCGTGCACGGGCCGTATGATCCCGGGCGTGGCTGGCGCTTTGACGGTGAAAAAGTATTGCTGGATCCCTACGCCCGCGCCGTGGCCGTGGGATCGCGCTACGATCGCCAGGCGGCCATCCGGCCCGGCGACAACTGCGCCAGCGCCATGAAAAGCGTGGTGGTGGACGCCGGCGCGTACGACTGGCACGGCGACCGTCCCCTGCATACGCCGTATGCCGAGACCATTATTTACGAAATGCATGTGGCCGGATTCACCCGGAGCCCCTGTTCCGGCGTGGCGGCGGGCAAGCGCGGCACCTATGCCGGCCTGATTGAAAAGATTCCCTATCTGAAAAGCCTGGGCATTTCGGCGGTGGAGCTGCTGCCGGTGCAGCAGTTCGACGAGCAGGACGCTCCCGGCGGACTGATCAATTACTGGGGCTACAGCCCGGTGGCCTTTTTCGCCCCGCACAACGGCTACAGCTCGCGCCGCGACCCCATGGGCCCGGTGGATGAGTTCCGAGACATGGTCAAAGCTCTTCACAAAGAGGGTATTGAAGTCATTCTGGACGTCGTGTTCAACCATACGGCCGAAGGCACGCACCAGGGCCCCATGTTTTCATTTCGCGGACTGGACGATCAGGCCTATTATATCCTCGATCCGCGCGGCCACTATCTCAATTATACGGGATGCGGTAATACGGTGAACGCCAATCATTCGGTGGTGCGGCGCCTGATCATGGACTGCCTTCGCTACTGGGTGTCGGATATGCACGTGGACGGGTTCCGCTTCGATCTCGCCTCGGTGCTCAGCCGGGACGAGCGCGGCGTGCCGCTGGTGAGCCCGCCGGTGCTGTGGGAGATCGATTCCGACCCGGTGCTCGCGGGCGCCAAGATCATTGCCGAGGCCTGGGACGCGGCGGGCCTTTATCAGGTGGGATCGTTCGTGGGCGACCGGTTCCGCGAATGGAACGGCCGGTTCCGCGACGACGTGCGCAGGTTTGTAAAGGGCGAAAACGGCATGGCCGCCGCGCTGGCCAGCCGCATTGCCGGCAGCCGCGACGTGTATCCCGAACACGCCCGGCGCAGCATCAACTTCATTACGTGCCACGACGGATTTACCCTCAACGATCTGGTATCGTATGACGTCAAGCATAACGGCGCGAACCGGCAGAACAACGCCGACGGGTCTGATTGCAATTTCAGCTGGAATTGCGGGGTGGAAGGGCCCGCCGACCGGCCCGATGTGGTGCGGTTGCGCGCACAGCAGATGAAAAATTTCATGACCCTTCTGCTCTTGTCGCAAGGGACGCCCATGATGCTCATGGGCGATGAGGTGTGCCGCACGCAATCGGGCAACAACAATGCCTTCTGCCAGAACAACGTCGCGAGCTGGTTCGATTGGGACGGCCTGAAGCGCAACGCCGAAATGCTCCGGTTCGTCCGGGGACTGGTCTGCTTTGCACGTCGCTTCGAGCTTTTCAAGCAGGACGAGTACCTTGACGATTCGGGAAGGGGTGACGGGCCGGGCATTGTATGGCACGGCGTGCGTCTTTCGCAGCCCGACCTTTCGTACGAATCACATGCGCTGGCGTTTACCATGCGGTATCCTGCGCACGGAGAGTATGTGCACGTGATGATCAACGCGTGGTGGGAAAAGCTGACTTTCGACATTCCGCCGCCGCCCGAAGGGCGGCGCTGGCACAGTGCCGTCGACACCGCGCAGCCGTCGCCGGATGATATTCATGAAATTCGATCGGCGCCGGCGATCGAGGGAAAGACCTGCGACGTGCAGCCACGCTCAACGGTGGTGCTGGTTGCGGAATGCCCGCGCGCGGCGTGAGTCGGGAGACCCCCGGCGGACTTCCAAATCACATCACCAGCAGATGTTTAACCGCAGCATTCCCTGCCTGGGAAAAGCGCAGATAATAGATGCCGTGAGGACGCACCGGCAGGATATATCCTATTTCATGCACACCGGCCGATAGATACGCAGACGTCCAGGTCTGCGCTACTTGACCGCGGGCAGTGATCAGTTCCATGATGACGCGCCCGGGAGCCGGGACGATGAGTAACGCCTGAAGAGTTCGCCCGGAGAGTCGGCTCAAGATAGCTGTCAACTCACCATCGACTGCTGTTGCCAGACGCTTCTGGATCGGGGCGGTATAGGCGGTAAAGAGAGGCAGATCGTACCGGTTGGGATTATTTTCGCTTCTGAGTTCGCGGGTCTGGCCGCCATGCGTTTCCCGCGCAAGCAGATGATAATAAGTATTGCAATAGTTAAGCTGCGTGGCCCCCGCGACTGAGAATGCCGCGTTCGCAATACTGAATTGGGCCATTGAATCGGGTTTGGCAGGCGTGCATCCGGCATAGTTGAGGAACCCGATCACCTCGGCCGTTCCCCCGGTCATACGCACGGATGTACCGTCGCCTTCATCTTTCCACCCGAATATCCAGGCGGTCCCCGATGACACGTCGAGATTGATCGTCGAGCCGCCGGCTTCGGCATTATACTGCCAGCCCCACAGGTGCGCATTGGCATTGCGCACAGCCACCGGTGTGACAATATCGGACACAAAGAGATCGCCCGCGCCTTCGAGCGCTATGTCGGTAACGGTCATCGACTCAAGGATCACCGTTCTGCCGGTGCGGCAGATGATTGACATGCTGCCTCCCCCGGTTGTAAACCGTTCGGTCTTTACCGCCGGCGGGCCGGCTACCGCATCCTGGACGATCATGATGAGTTTTCCACCGGAAAGTTCGGCTCCGGCAGTCAGAATTCGGGAAGTTGTGCCTCTGATGTATACGGTATCGGCGGGGCCGAAAGCGAACTGTTTTCCTGCTGTCAAACATACCGTCGTTTTTGTCTTATCGTCAAGTGCCGCCTGCAGGGCCTGCGCAAGGGTCCGGCCCGCCAGCATGGTGCTGTCGACAATCGCCCACCTGGCGGTATCGCTTTCCCACACGGGTTCCGGCGGATATTTTTTCGGGAGATTGAGGGAACGCTGCGGCGAATTAAACAGGCTGATGGAAGCATGGCTCACATATTCGGGGACCGCCGATCCTGAAGGCGAAACGCGGAAGCCGTCGTTGTTCTGAATTGCGCGCCGGTAGCCGGACGCAATGATGTTCCGCGCGAAAAGCTGGCAGCCGGCATCGTTGACAATGGCCGCCGCGGCCGGTGATCCGCCCGAGAGCGACGCGTCGATGAGTGCGATCATGCCGTTGCTGCGATTGATGACGGCCGGCACGCTGTTGTTGCTGGTCAAACTGTCGATATACAGCGGGTGATGGGAATTCTGGATGCCGCAGATGTTCTGCCCTTCCAGGGACAATCGCCAGATAGTAAATGAATTTTTCGCCGCACTGAGAACGCCGATGTCGAATCCTTTGATATGGATATTGCGCGCGCCGGCCGGACCCTGTTCCACGACGCCAAGATGCAGACCGACCCTGCCTTTTCCGTCCTCCGAACGGATATTGACATCCGACATGAGGGATTCATTATTGCCGTAAAAGTAAATGCCCCATGCGCCGGCGTTGTTGCTGCCGACGCTTACCGTCAGATTATGAATGCCGCGCCAGAAATTCTGCGCAACGCCATCGCCGGTATGCAGCACCGCTTTGCCCTCGGTCCCCATGGGCCAGGTGCCGTCTTTCAGCCGGATGACGGTCCCGGCGCGGCTCTGCCCCCACATATGCGGGCCATAGGTATTATACGGCAATTTCCACCGGATCGTGTTTGAAACCAGGTAGGTCCCATTGGGAAGATACACGGCCGGCACATCGAGACTGTGACGAAGCGTATCTGTTTTGTCAATCGCCCACTGAAGGGCCCTGGTCGCGTCCATCCTGCCTGTTTTATCGGCGTTAAACGGCGCTTTGGTGACGTCGAGGATGCGTGACCGGTAGGGAAAAACAATATTTTCGGCCTGAGCCACGATACAGGCCAGGACGGCAATTACCAGCATCGTTCCAAACATCATCCTCGTGGACATGGTTGTTCCTCCTACTGATCACGGCGTCAATACTTTCCGTCGCCTGGATGATTTACCGGACATTTTCAACAATCATCATCCGTGGCGCGGCTGAATACCAGACAGCGTTTGCCGGCCTTCGGCGTCCCGTAATGTCAAAAATCGCGGCGGATTCCGGCAGTCCACGCCTGCCATCCAGCACCAAAAGGCGGGATGGCGGCGATTTCGACGCGAATGCGGCAAACCGTTGCGGATCAGGCATTGAGGCGATTCCCGTTTTTTCTCCCAGCCGCGAAAAGAGGATCGCCCCTCCCTGCCCAAGTGCAACCGCGAACGAATCTATGGTGACCACCTTGTTCAGCCGCATCGATGTTCCGCTTTCGATGCGCCTCCATTGCGATCCGGTTGACGAAAGGAGTATGCACCCGCTGTCTCCAACCGCAACAAAGCCGCTGTCGGTATAGGTCACGCTGAACAAATCAA
>Ga0315289_10010643_pt1 | contig 13145 bp, 9 predicted proteins | sample YL17G11_40_MG_FD_203452 | JGI IMG/M metagenome (GOLD analysis project Ga0315289, IMG submission 203452) | Sediment microbial communities from Yellowstone Lake, YNP, Wyoming, USA - YL17G11_40 | ecosystem: Environmental > Aquatic > Freshwater > Lake > Sediment | place: USA: Wyoming | collected...
GACGACCGCATATTTCGCCCTTTTTGCCGATCCGACATTCCCGACGATGGCTTCGCCCGTATGGATGCCGATGCCCATGGACACGTCCGGGAGTCCTTTCGCGCGGAGCTCGGCGTTGACCTCATCCATGGCCGTCTGCATGTCCACGGCGCAGGATAGGGCGCGGTCCGCGTCGTCATCGCGCTTCAGCGGTGCGCCGAAGACCGTGAGGATCGAGTCTCCGATAAACTCGTCGATCGTTCCGGAATGCCGAGCGATGATTTCGGTCATGCGGCCGAGATAAACGTTCAAAAGCATGATGACGTTTTCGGGAGACAGCCGCTCGACGAGGCTCGAAAAGCCGCGGAGATCGGACAGGAGAATCGTGACCGTGCGCTTCTCCCCGCCCAGGCTCAAACCCTCGGGCCGGGCCAGCAGATCGCTGACCACGTCGTCGGTGAGATAGCGGCCGAACGCTTTCCGGATGAAGGCATTCCGCATCTCCAGTTGGCCGGCCAATTTTTCTGTCTCCGCCATCATCCGCTTGAGTTTCAGCTGGGTTTCGCAGCGCGCCAGGACGACCGAAAAATCCAAGGGCTTCGTCAAATAGTCGTTGGCGCCGAGGTCGAAAGCTTGAACGACGTCCTCGGGCGCGTCTTTCGCTGTGGTCATGATGATCGGAAGCTCCGTGGGGCGATACGTCCGGCGGACGGTCTTGAGCACGTCCAGACCGCTGACTCCCGGCATCATAAGGTCGAGCAGGACAAGGTCAAACGCCTTCGTCTTGATCAACTCCAGAGCCTCGGATCCGGACGAGGCGACGGACACCGAGAAACCCTTCCGTTCGAGCCGTCGAGCCAGCATATCCCGGTTCATTTCGTTATCGTCAACGACCAGAAGCGATCCGCGTCCGGCGCGGATATTTCCCTCCGCGTCTGTCCCCTCCAGGGGACTCGGCTTTTGTTGGGACTCGATATCGATCGCGGCGTTGACCAGGGCGAGCATGCTCTGGGCGGCCGTTTTGATTTTGTTGACGTCTTCGAGCGGCCCGACGGCGTTCTGTTCGGAGAGCTGGTCTTGGAGAAGTTCACTGTAGCCCAGGATTTGTCCGAGGATGGTCCGGAATTCGTGGCGGAGAGCGCGAATGCCTCCATGAAGATCCTTGGTGACGCGATCCAAGACAGTTTCAGTCGATACTTCTGAAGCGCCTTTGACGTCCATCTCGGCCAAGTGGTCCGACCGCGGAGGCCTCCTTCCCCGATCTTGATCCTAACGATGAAAGGTAGGATAAATGAAAAAACAGAAAAGGTCAACTCCGGCCCTTCCCGTGTTTTGACTTGACTTTTGGCGACATCCTTTTTATAGTCTTTTGGCTGCCTTTTTAATCGAGCTGCCGATCGCTCGGCGAATACCGAAATATTGAGGTCGATGGCCCTTCAAGACAAAGCCGCTTCTCTTCTGAACGTCCGCCGTGGCGAGTCCCCGTCGGTCCTGTCGCTCTTCCTTTTTTCGTTCCTCCTGGGCGCATCGTATGTTTTCTTCGAAACGACGTCCAACACACTTTTCCTGGGGACGTTCGGCGCCGCTTCGATCCCCCTCATTTACCTGGTTTCCGCGTTAGTCCTCTGCCTGACCGGATATGTCTTCTCCAGGATCGAATCCCGGACGACGCTGTCTCGGCTCCTGAACTCCAGCTTGCTCTTCCTGTTGACCTCGGTCCTCATCTTCTATGCGGCGTTGGCCTTGGCCTCGTCCCGGGGCGTGGCCCTGGGTCTGATGATATGGAAAGATGTCTTGTTCACGCTGTCGCAACTGGAGTTCTGGGCGCTGGCCGGCTTGCTCCTCGATGTCCGGCAGGGCAAGCGCCTGTTCGGTATTGTCTCGACCGGATTCGTCTTGGCGGACATCGCCGGTGGAGCGTCTGCGGCCGCGGTCGTCAAGATGATCGGGCTGCCAAGCCTACTCGCGATGTCTTCGGCCGGAATGTTACTGGCTTTTTTCGTGTTGCGTTCCGTCATCAAACGTTTTTCGGGACGATGGGGCTCGGAATCGTCGGAAGAGGACCAGGAGGATCGTCCAACGTTCGGGACCTTGTTCCGAGAGCGGTTTTTACGGATGTTCTTTGTCGTCGCGGCTTTTGCCAACCTGGGATTCTACCTCATCGATTTCATCTTCCTGAAACAGGTCGAAATTCGCTATCCCAATGAGATTCATATGGCGAAATTTTTTGGTCTGTTCTATGCGATTGTCGGCATCGCGACGCTTGTCAGCAATATTATGATTTCGGGCCGGCTCCTGGGTCGATGGGGCGTCGGTTTCGGCATCCTCTCTTTGCCGGCGTTCCTCGGCTTCGGGATGGCCGCGGCGGTCCTGGCGGCGCTTGTTCCCGGACTTGCCGGAACCCTTTTCTGGATTCTCATCGCCGCGAAGATCGGGAACGAGTTCATTACCGCTTCGATTCTGACGCCGTCATTTCAGATCTTGTACCAAGTTTTGCCCACTGGCCGCCGGTTGAAGGTTCAGGCCGTGCGGGAATCCATGGTCGAGCCGGTCGCCATGGCCTTTTCCGGATTGCTGCTTCTCTTCCTGACCGCGGTCCTCGGCTTGTCCTCTCCCCAGATCGCCCTCGTCGTCCTCGTCGTCCTCTTCCCCTGGGCGGCGTTAGGCGCTGTCCTCAAACGGCGGTATGTTGCGGCTTTGAAGGCCGCCCTCCGCCGCCGCCGTCTTGGGGGTGATTTCCTTTCTCTGGAAGACGCTTCGAGCATCGACGTTCTCAAGAAAGGCCTGAGAAGCGCGAATCCTTTCGAGGTGATTTCCTGTTTGAACATGCTCGAGGACATCCAGCATCGAGACCTTCCCCAATTCCTGCTGACGCTTCTTGACCACCCGGCCGCCGAAGTCCGGGTCGATGTCCTCTCCCGAATCGCCCGGCGGCGGCTGGCTTCCGCTCTTCCGATTGTCCGTGATCGCGTCCTTCGCGATACCTCGACCCCCGTCCGCAGGGCGGCCCTTCGCGCCTTCATCAGCCTGGGCGGTCCCTCGGCTGCGGACGAAAGCCTTCCTTTTCTGGATGATCCTGACCCGGGAATCAGGCTTGAAGCCTTTGCCGGGATTCTGCGAAGCGGCGCTGGCGGAGCGCTTGAGGTGGCCGGCCGGCTTGAACGGATTGCGGAATCGCCGAAGGCAGAGGATCGCTCGTTTGCCGCCCGAGCCATCGGCGAGGCGAACATTCCCGCCTTGTCGCCGGTTCTTGTCCGGCTGCTCGAGGATAACGATATCGACGTCCGCAGGGATGCCCTGGCCGCTGCGGGCTTAATCCGGGACGAACGGCTTTGGGAGACGGTCATCGACAGCCTGGAAGTCCCCGCCTTGCGGTCGGCGGCGGTTTCGGCCCTGGCCGCGGGCGGAGAATCCGTTGTTCCGTCGTTGACCGCCGCAGTCACAGAGAGCAAACGGGAAGCTTCGACTCGCATTCTCCTCGTCCGGATTCTGGGAAAGCTCCCGGGATCTGAGGTTACGGAGTTCCTGATCCGCCAGGTTGATGTCCCGGACCAGGAGGTCAGCTATCAGGTTCTCCGGACATTGAGGGCGCGACGACATGAAGCTTCTCCCGATCAGCGGCTCGTGGTCGAGGAAAAAATCCGCCAGGAAACGGCTGCGGCGGCCTGGTTTCTCGACCGGCGGATGGCTCTCGGGACCAGCGAATCCTTCGCCTTTGTGAAGACGGGCCTGGCCAATGGATTCCATCAAGTCGTCAAGCGCGTCTTGCTCCAGCTGTCATTTCTCTATGATTCCGAGGCCGTCATCCAGGCAGCGAATCACATCGTCTTCGAGACGTCCCTGACGCATATCGCCGGTTCTCTTGAGGTCATCGACAATCTTATTTCCCGGGATCTCAAGCGATGGGTATTTCCGCTGATTGAGTCATTGCCTCCCGAGGACCGCCTCCGCCAGCTCCTCAAGGTTGTCCCGGCGCCCGCGGCCGGCACGACGTCCTCGCTTTTGAAAGAGATTTCCGCTCGTGCCGAGCTCTGGAGAGACATCTGGCTCGAGGCCTGCGCGCTCTATGCCATCGCGGCGACGAAAACCGTCGAAGCCCTGGATATCCTCGATGAGCGAAAAACCAGCCCGGTGATGCTGCTGCGCGAGACCGCGGTCTGGGCGCTCTGGAAGCTCGACGCCGAGCGACTTTCGCGTCAAGCGGCCGAGGCAGCGGAGAGCCCGGAGGCTCCGTGGGTCGGGCTCGCTCGCAGGCTTTTAGCCACAGGTGCCGGCGCCGCCGCTCCGTTTCTGTTGTTCGAAAAAGTGATCCTCCTGAAGAATACGGTGCTCTTTTCTGAGACTCGTGAGGACGTCCTGGCGGTGATCGCCGGCGCCCTCGAGATCGTAACGGCGAAGGCCGGCTCCCAAATTATCCGGGAAGGCGAACCGGGCGACCGGATGTATATTTTGGTCAAAGGCCGAGTGCGAATTTCCACTCATAGCGGGATGAGCATTCCGCTCGGGGCGGGCGATGTCTTCGGCGAATTCGCGCTCATCGATGCCGCCCCCCGAACGGCTTCGGTCGCCGCTCTGGACGACGCGACGCTCTTCAGCATTCATCGGGACACGTTCCACGATATCCTGAATGACCGGACCGAAGTGGCGTTCGGCTTCATCCGGATCATGGCCCGTCGTCTCCGCCAAAAGCTGGCAGCGAAACATGCGTTGATGCGACAACGAAAAATCCCGGTGGCTCCTCCTCGACCGGCGGAAGACGCCCCGGACTTCGAGACGTGGCTGCCCCTGGAACACCTGCTCCTCTTGAGGTCTCTCCCCCTGTTCGCCCAGCAGTCCGATCCGGCTTTGGCAGAGATCGTGGACGCCTTGAGAAAAGTCCGGGCCAGGTCCGGAGAAAAAATCATCGAGAAAGGCGCGGTCGGGACATCTCTCTATATCATCGTCGCCGGACTTGTCCGGATTCACGACGGCGATGAGACCCTGGCCTTCCTCGGCCGCAACGAAATCTTCGGCGAGCTTTCCGTTTTCGACCACGAAGAAAGGATGGCCTCTGCCACAGCCGCGACGGAGACGCAGCTTTTCCGGCTGGACCAGGATATCTTCTATGAGATTCTGGCCGACCGGCCGGAGATGGCCGAAGCGATCATGATTGAGCTGGTTCGGCGGCTTCGCGAAGAGGAAAGCCTCCTGTCCCGGTTGTCCTCTCTCTAATCGCCGCGCGCTCCGCCCGCTTTCGTTTCAATATGCGAGGCCGACAGCGATCCCGAAATTGAAAAGCGAAGCTTTTCCGATCGAGACGTATGTCGAAGTTTTCAAAGCGGTCTTCAGGTCCCTGTCCAGGATCTGGCTCCATTCGAAGTGGGGCCGGATGTAAACGGCATTGGAGATATCGTACGTCAATCCGAGTTCGAGGACGAATGCGTTGACCGCCGTTTTCTCCAAGGGGACGTAGTACCCGTTGAACCTAGCACTGGCGAAGGTCAGCCGGGCGGCCGCGATGATGGTGAGGCCGGCGATCGGCTCGCGCTCGATTTCGACTCCGACTTCACCGATATAGCCCCCCCGATTATCCCATACGTCAAAGGCATGGGTCGTCACGAGCGTCAGCAGCCCGAGATCATAGGACGCCAGCAACTCCAATTCGGCCGTGGCCGGGTTTTCAATCCTATCTTTGTTCGGATAAGAATATATCGAAAAGGCCGGTTCCACCTTGAGATGGCCGAATTCCTTCTCATAGGAAATTCGGTAATCGAATTCGTTGAACTGATGATAATTCGACTCGTTATGCAAGACAAAATTGCCCCAGACCGAGAACGTCCATCCCGATATTCCCAGCCAGACGCTCGGCTGCCAGACCGCGCCTTCGCTCCAGGCCAGCGAGCGCCACACATAGCGGGAGTTCAAATCGAATTCCGCGCCATACGTCCAAGCCGGTCGCGATTCGTTCACTTGTCCGAACACCCCGTAGGCCGCAAGCCACAGACACAACGTCGTGAACAGCAGGATCTTTTTTTCCATCGTTTTTTTCATCTCAAGTCATCGTAGCTCTGTCCGAATTTCTAGGAGTACGATAAAGACGGCGGAGGTTTTTTTCATTTTCAGTGCCTTCTCTTTGCCCCAAATAGATATCTATTGCCATCGCTCGACTATTATTCCACGGGGAAGACCTGAAATCAATTTTGGATACGTCCCATTTTTGTGCTGACTGCGGCACGCAGCTACCTCCTGCCAAGGATATACGTCCCAAAGTCACAGAAACCCTTCAAACGCCCATCAAAGAACTCACTACCGGCTCCACTTTTGCCGGCCGGTGTCAAATCATCCAAGAGCTGGGCAAAGGCGGGATGGGCAGAGTCTACAAGGTCTTTGACACAGATATCAAGGAAAAGGTGGCTTTGAAACTGTTGAAGCCTGAAATTGCCTCCGACAGAGAGACGATCGAACGGTTCTCGAATCTAAGAAATTCATGCGCCGGTTATTCTTAAGCCTTCCTTTTTGTGGCCTGAAAAAGCCGTTTTAAGATATAAATCTTGCCCGGTTTTAGTCTTAAATAATTAAATATCAATTAGTTATCTTGGCCCGTCCCCTCCTCACTCTGCCGATCCCCTCCATATCCTTCGCGAGCCAAGCTGAGGATATTGGCAACAGGCCTTTCAGGCACATCACCAATTTCTGTCCAATTATAGATATTCATTTTTTTCCTGGGATAACTTTCTTAATGATTCTCTGATCGAATTTGGCCATGATACAATTCAAAAGACGCCATTTTGCTTGAGCCGGTCTTAATTTGTAAATAAAATTAAGATTTGTTATGCTATTTGAAGCTTGGAGAAGGATAATTCCATGAAAAGCGAGATCGCGAGCAAAGAGTCGGGACATTTTCATATAAGCGTAAATAAGACAATTTGCGGCGGCCGTCCTATCGTCAAAGGCACAAGGATCGCCGTCGCCGATATCGCTGGTTATTATCTCATGGGAATGACGCCGGAAGAGATCAAGAGGGACCTGCCGCACCTCGGTCTCGCACAGATATTCGATGCGCTAGCGTTCTATTTTGATCATAAAACTTTGATTGATCGTCAAATCGCTCAAGATCGAGAGAAAACCGTGTCGAGGCAATATTCTGCAGGCAAATACTAAGTGTCCCGGTTTTCGCTTTATCTTGATGAAAATATCCAAGTAGGATTGGCGGAAGCTCTGAGAGCTCGCGGGGTTGATGTTCTGACAACTCTTGAAGCTAGGAATGTGGGGCTCAGTGATTTGGAGCAGCTTCAATTTGCCGTTGAATCCCGCAGAACGTTTTTTTCTTATAATAAACGGGATTTCGCGATGCTCCATTATGCAGGATTGGCCGAACATAAAGAACATTACGGCATCATCTTATCGGATCAATTGCCAATAGGAATTGTTCTTCGAAGGTTCATGAAATTGTATTTTGCGTTATCGACCGAAGACATGAAGGATAGACTCGAATATCTCGGCGCATGGAAATAAAGATATCACCGGTTAGACGCCCTCCATGACGGCTGCGCGCAGCGTGTCTTCAGCTGCGCCGATGTACAGGAGTCGGCCCGCGTTCTTATCTGGTGCACGAATTCATTGTTGCCGTTCAGCCTGTCGGCCCAGGAACTGGGTGAACGCGAAGAGCTGGAAAAACGCGTTAGGAGCATCGTTGACCTGCTCCTCACTGGGCTTCTCCGCCGTGCGCCCGGCTCTTCGAAGCGGCGGCGATGAGGGTGATGAATTCCAATCCAAAATCAGGAGGTTGGTGATGAAAAAAAGACTTTTCCCGTGGCTGCTTTTCGTCCTGCTATTGGCTTCGTTGGGGGCTTCGTTCGCCTTCGGCCAGGAGGCCAAGGCCCCGGTCCTTGATGCCGGCAAAAAACAGGCGATCGTAGACGAGATCTCAACCCTGCTCAACAAGAACTACATTTTTGCCGAGACGGCCAAGAAAATAGAGGACCGCCTCCGCGACCGCTTTAAAAGCGGAGCGTACGATAAATTCTCCGGGCCCCGGGATTTTGCCGAGGCCATAAATCGGGACCTCGCCGAAGTCGGGCATGACCGGCATATGGGCTTCGCCCATGCTCCCGCCCAAGCGGCCGAAATCGCCCGTTTCGAGAGCCGCAACGACGCAGAGGTCAAGGCGGCCCGCGAGCGCGAACTCGAGGCCGCAAAACGGAACAATTTCGGCTTCAGGAAGGTCGAGCGGTTAGCCGGCAATATCGGCTACCTGGATTTCCGCGCATTCGCCGCGGCGGGCAACGCGGGGGCGACGGCCGTGGCGGCCCTGAATTTCCTGGCCTATTGCGACGCCGTGATCGTCGACCTGCGGCAGAACGGGGGAGGCGATCCCTCGCAGATCCAATTGATGTCCAGCTACTTTTTTGCAGAGCCGACGCACCTCAATGATCTCTACTACCGGGCTGCGGACACGACCGAGAACTATTGGACGCTGCCCTTCGTCCCCGGCCCGCGGATGGTCGGAGCGGATCTCTATATCCTCACCAGCCGCGCCACGTTCTCGGGAGCCGAGGAATTTTCCTATAATATGAAGAATCTCAAGCGGGCGACCTTGATCGGAGAGACGACCGGCGGCGGGGCGCATCCCACAGACGTCATGATCGTCCAGACCGAATATGTTTTGAGGGTTCCCGTGGCCCGGGCCATCAATCCCTATTCCAAGACCAATTGGGAGGGGACCGGCGTCACCCCCGATGCCCAGGTCCCGGCCGCGGAGGCCTTCGACCGCGCCTATGCCATGGCCCTGAACAAGCTGCGGAGCAAAACATCCGATCCCCAACGGAAACGCGAATACGAGTGGGTTCTTGTCGAACTCGCGGCCAAGGCCAAGCCCGTCCATTTCGACGAAAACGCCCTGAAACGATTTGCCGGCGAATATGGGGAGAGGAAGGTGGCCTTCGAAAATGGCACCCTTTTCTATCAGCGCACCGGTCCCAAACTCCGGCTGACGCCCTTGACCGAGACTCTTTTCGCCGTCAAGGGATTGGATTATTTCCGAGTGGAATTCACCGTGAAAGACGGAAGCGTCGTCGCCCTGGTCGGGGTTTATGACAACGGGGACCGGATGCCCTATCCGAAAACGAAATAGCCTCTCATCGAGAACACAGCCCTCTTTCTCGGAACGGTCGCAGGCGCCGCCGCGGACATGCAGATTCCTTCTTTTTCAGAAACTTTTCAACCAATCGCTTTCGAGTTGGGCCGGTGTCTTTACGTAGATCTCGACTAGCTTTCTGGCGTTTTGATCCAGATCCGCTTTGGACGCCGGATCTTTCAGCCGTCGATAGACGTCCAGAAATTTTTCTTTCCCGTACCGCTCGACGAGAAACTGAACAAAGGCTGGAGCTTCTGGATAGGCGATGTCGGGACGGCTTTCCTCCGAGCCGATCTCGCGAAAGGTCAACAAAAAGAGGAGCCCCAGGCGCTGCGCCCGACATAAGGTCTCCGGTTACTTTGTGACGACCCTGAACGTGATTCCCGACGGATATTGGCGAGTCCTGTAGAGACGTTGAGTCGCTTTCCGGAAATCCGATTCGCCGGCTTTCCCGATGTCGCAGAATGTCTGGGGATTTCGGTCGAAGAGGGGAAACCATGAACTCTGGACTTGGACCATGATCCGATGTCCTTTGAGGAACGCGTGCTGGACGTCGGGCAGTTCGAACTCGACCTTGGTCACCCGGCCCGGAACGAACGGCTCTGGCTTCTCGAAGCTGTTGCGGAATTTTCCGCGGATCACGTCCCCGCGGACAAGCCTCTGATAGCCGCCCATCCGGATGTTCCCCGGGTTTGTCTTTGGGTCGGGCGAGTTGTCGGGGTAGACGTCGATCACCTTGACGACCCAGTCGGCGTCCGTCCCTGTCGTAGAGACATAGAGCTCGGCCTTGATTGGGCCGGTGATCGTGACATCGTCCGTGAGCGCTTCGCCGGTATAAACAAGAACATCCGGCCGGGAAGCGGCGAACCGTTGGTCTTCGACAAAATAATCCCGGTTGTACCGAACGGTCGTCTGCATGGTATAGGGTACGGGCTTGGCCGGATCGCTGAGATACTCGTCGAATCCCGCGCTCGAGGATTCCGGCGCTTGGCCGAGGGACATCCGGCCATTGTCCGCGAAAAACAGTTTTTTCTCTTGCGAGTCCGCCGGCGGCCAGGTGTCATAGGACCGCCATTGGTCGGTGCCGATTTCAAAAACGAGGGCTTCAGGAATGTTTAACGGCCCTTTTCCTTTCAGGCAGTAATTAAAGAACGGAAGCTCGATCTTTTCCTGAAAATAAGCTCTCGTTCCGCTGAAGGGAAAAACGCCCCTATCCTCACTCCCGCCCGCCAGCATATTCCATCCGCTGTGGAACCAGGGTCCCATGACGATCGTATTCTGAAGGCCCGGGTTCTGCTTTTCGATCGTTTTGTACGTCAGAAGCGTGCCGAGGAGGTCCTCCGCGTCATACCAGCCGCCGACCGTCAGGATCGCCGGCTTGATGTCGTGGAGATGCGGGTAGATCGAGCGGGCCTTCCAGTACGCGTCGTAGGTTTCATGGGTCATCGCCTCGTTCCAGAGCGCGTTGTTGTTCTCGAAGATTTTATCGGTGATATTCTTCAACGGGCCCAGTTGGAGATAGAACGAATATCCGTCCGGCGTGGGAAAGCGAAGCCTGGGGAGCGGGGTGGGCGTCGGCTCTTTCCGCGTTTGGCCCATGGAATACAGGTAATTCGCGTAGTGAGCAAGGTATAAAGCCCCCGAGTGATGTCCGTCGTCGCCAAGAAATAGATCGGCCATGGGCGCTTGGGGCGAGACGGCTAGGACGGCCGGATGGGAAGAGATGGCGGCCATCGCCGCGGTGAAACCAGGGTAGGAAACGCCCCAGACTCCGACTTTCCGGTTATGATGAGGGATGTTTTTAAGCAGCCATTCGACCGTGTCGTAAGCGTCGCTGCTCTCATCGACGTCGGAGGCGGTTTTTTTGTCCTTTTTATAAGGGCTGATAAATTCGAATGTCCCTTCGGACATGGACATGCCCCGGATGTCCTGATACACAAGGATGTAGTTTTCCTTGGCAAAAAAGAGGCCGGGAAACATTTGGTTGCGGAAGGACTCACCGTAGGGGGGAATTCCGTAGGGTGTCCGGAAGAGAATGATGGGATGAAGTTCGGACTGATCGATGGGGCTGTAGACCTGGGTGAAGAGACGGACGCCGTCCCGCATGGGGATTTGATGCTCGGATTTCCGGTAATGCCTCTCGAAATAGCCTTGGCGATCGCTGGGCGAGGCGGGGTCGGCTTTGGCGTCATCCAATCCTGTTTTTTTAACCGCGGTCACATCCAATTTTGCCGTTTCATTGACGACCCGGAACCTGGTATAGCGACCTTGCTCGTCTTTTAGGAATTCGAGATGATATGTTCCCTGTTTTTGGGAAACGGTTACGAATTGCAGATCTTGACCTTCGATCGGATCAAATTTCGTCGAATTGGAATCGCCGGTTTGGACGGTTCGGAGCGTTCCGTCCTTGAAATAGACTTGAAGGACGATCGTCCCAGCTCCGGGGACCTGCATCTCGTAAATGCCCTCGATTTCAGGATATTTTTTAGCGAGGTCATCCGGTTTGACTTGTAGAAACAAGTTGTTCTGAAGAAGGAAAAGAACAAATAGAATTCCGACGAACCCCCTGAAGAAGGGGCGAAATTTCCTTGGCATGGATTTTCTCCTTGATGGATTCTTCCTTATTGAGGTACGCATTGTCATGACAGAAAGTTCCTTTCTTCATCCATCCCTATAAAAGGAATTGCTTTTTCGCGTTTTATGCGCCCGAGAAGTGTGGTATTTTAGCCATAGATCTACGGCCGGGATCATCATTAATGTAAAATAATCCAGGAGGAAGAACCGCGATGGCCAAAATACCGTGCCTAGCTGTTTTCGGGGGATCCGGGAAAACGGGTCGCGAACTCATCGCGGTCGCTCTGAAGAAGGGATTGCTCGTTCGCGCGCTTTATCGTCCGGGATCGGAACCAGGGCAAACCCCCGGCCTTGAGATCATCATTGGGCAGCTGACCGAACCGGGCGACATCCGACGCACACTCGAGGGCACAGACGGCGCCATCCTCGTATTCGGTCCGCGGTTGGGGCGGCATGCCCATCCGGAACCGTTTTGCGCCGATGCGACGTCAAGAGTGATTGCAGAGATGAAGCGGCTCGGGATCGAGCGCCTCATCTGTCAGACGGGGGCGATGGCGGGCGGGAACACTCCGAATTGGTCGAAGGTGGTCCGGAAGTTCGTGGACCGTTATCGGCGGCAGTATCCCTTGATCGACGCGGACCGCGACGCCCAGGAGGTTGTCGTTAAAGAGAGCGTTCTCGACTGGACCCTAGCCAAGCCGTTCAGGATTTCCGGCGGGCGCGGCAAGGGCCGCGTGCGCGTGGCTCCCGCGATTCGCATCGGAGCCTTCACATCCATCCGGCGGGCGGATCTTGCCGAGTTCTTGGTCGATGAATTCACGACAGGCCGTTTCCACAAGCAAGCCGTCTATATCGTAAACTGAACGAACAAAACGACGGCTAAGCCGATCGGGAAAAACGATCTCGTCGGTTTCTTCGAAGAGCGGCCTTTTCCGATTTCGCGGATCGCCGGAATCGACACCGTCGCTCCGGGGAAGGCGAAGCATCACATCCCTGTTCTTTTCGAAGTGGATGTCACCATTGCGCGAGAGGCCGTCAGACAGCGCAAGGTGAATACGGGAGAAGGCTTGTCCTTGCCACTCCGTCACAAGGTTTTTCGCTGTCGTTGTTTGCGAAATTTAGATTGCAGCATTGCCAAAAAAGTCGTGTCGAACACCTTGGTGAGCAAATATATTTCGCCAAATATGAGTCCCAACCATGGAAGTTGAACTAGCCTGGATTTCCACGGAAGGGGATTCGCCTAAGGATTTAGCGCCTCAACCCTAAATCTCCCCCTGTTTTTTCACTGATCGCCGTTAAGTGACTTATGTCAATGGTGCGCTGATATTATGAAAGTCAAGTGTTATCTCTATGAGGCATCCGTTTTCCATGAATCTATGATCTTGAGCGCAATAACGCCTTTTCGCCTTGTTTTCCCCATATTCCGGCCTCCAACCTCTTGTGGCCATAAATCGGACTTGACACAGCATATTGTATG
>Ga0315289_10010645_pt1 | contig 13144 bp, 15 predicted proteins | sample YL17G11_40_MG_FD_203452 | JGI IMG/M metagenome (GOLD analysis project Ga0315289, IMG submission 203452) | Sediment microbial communities from Yellowstone Lake, YNP, Wyoming, USA - YL17G11_40 | ecosystem: Environmental > Aquatic > Freshwater > Lake > Sediment | place: USA: Wyoming | collected...
CGATGATATGTTCCATTTTGGGAAAGAAATCCGGATCGGTGATCTGGAGGTAGTACTTGCGGCGGTGGGGCCGAAGGGCATGTTCCAAGAGAATCCGATGGATGGTTGAGCGGCTCATAGGCTCAGGGTGTTCTTTGAAAGACCTCTCTGCGTCACGAAGAGACCACCGATGGACCCCAGGAAGTGGGGGAGTCTGCTGGCAGTAGACAGCAATGGCCATAAGCCGAGCGGCTTCGGAAAAGCGGCGGGGCCGACCGGAACGCTTCATATCGCTCAGGGGTTTGCCTTCTTCGATCCGGCACACCCAGCGGCGGACTGTTTTTGCCTGGGTCGAGGTGAAAATGGCAATACTCCGATGGTCGATGCCCCCCATGCTCAAGGCAAGGATGGTGGCCCGCTGTCGAAGTCTTTCCCCTATGAAGCGGAGGCTGGGAGGGGTGTTGAGAGGATCCTGGAGGGATAACAACCTGGGCTTCATGACCTGGAACCGTTGCTGGAATTTTTTTTTAGTGCGGCCACAAGCTGGGGCAAGGAGCGGGTGATTTCCCCCAGCCCCAACCGGGACAGATGATGGCGTACCGTGCGATCAGGGACGGCGATGCTGCACCGCTGCCGAAGCTCCTCCGATAGGGCGCTGCTGGAAGTCCGTCCGCGGGTGATGACATCCACGGCGAACTGTTGGATCAATTCTGCCTTCACCTTGGGGGTGACACGGTAGTCTTGCTTCTGCCCCTGCCTCTGATCCACCAGAGACAGCGCGCCGTTCTCATGGAGTCGGCGGGCAAGAGCGGCCGTATGGGATGGGGTCAACTTGAGGGCCTCCGAAACTTGCCGCGTTGACAGAAGACCGCTGTTCACCATCGAGAGCACGACCGTTTTAAGCTGCAAGGGGTCTTCGCGAGAAAGCGTGATAGATCGGTCCTGGATGCCAAAATCGACCACAACGTGGTCCTCCTCCTCTCTTAGTGTAATAGGAGGGGGTTGCGCAGGGGCCTGCGGCAGGAAGGCAGAGCAGCTTCGCCGCCGATCTTCGAAAGCCACCAGGCCCTCTTTGCTAACCATCTTGATGATGGATTTTGCCGTCTCCGACGGAATGCCCAAAGTTCGGCCAATGGCGCTACGGTTGAGGCCAAGCAGATATAAGGCATAGCATAAAATCCGTTGAAGGACTCCCAGGCCGAAGGCTTCCAGTGCCTGAGCCATTCGGTTCTCGGAGAGTTGAGGAGAAAAAATGAGACCCCGGCAATCTATCAATGGCATCTTTTGCATAGTATATCACCCACTATGAACGAGTTCTTTGTCTGCATATCATGCATTAATGGCACATTCATAAAGAACTCTAATGTAAAGTGGGTTAATTGTCAAGCCTGAAATCACAATTTTATGTTGCCAGTATCAGGGACAAAACTTTTAAGACGCGGAACTAATAAGTTAGCCCGTTTAGGGGTTCTCGGAGGATTCGATTCTTTCAATCTTTTCAGGTTCCCCAGACATGTGGGAAGTCCCCTCAAAGATTACTCCTTCTCCGAAGACCAGGATGGGGGAGTAAAGGTCACCATAAATCTTGGCAGGAGAGTACGCTTCAATCCGGCTTTGGGCGTAAATCGTCCCATGGGCTTCTCCACGCACCAAGACCACGGCGGCCTGAATGTCCGCTCGAACAATTGCTTTTTCCCCTATGATTAACATCCCGTTGCTATGGACTTCGCCCGTTAACTTGCCATCCACCCGGAGGGCTCCTTCAAAGGTCAGTTTACCCTCAAATTCAGTTCCCGGACCCAGAAGGGTGTTAATTTCTTCTTTTTGCTTCTTCTTATTACTCAGAGTTACCCCCCTTTCATACTCCTCATCTTTGCAGCAGTTCGATTATTCGATCCAGTTCTTCCTGAGAATAGAACGCGATCTCGATCTTTCCTCGCTTTCTTTTCCCCACGATCCTTACTTTTGTCCCTAGAGCTCGCTGGAGCTCTTCCACGATCGCATTCCATTCGTGACTGTTCTTTGCCGGCGTCGATGGGCCTCTGGAACGAAGCCTCTTAACCAAGCTTTCGGTTTGGCGAACAGAAAGGCCGGCTTGCAGCACTTTCTTCAACCCCAGCCTCTGCTTTTCCGGCCCATCCAGGCTCAGGAAGGCTCGAGCGTGACCCATGCTGATTACCCCGTCCGCCAAGCTTTGCCTGATTTCCGGCGGAAGTTTTAGAAGCCGGATTGTATTGGTAATAGTGGTTCGATCTTTGCCAACCTTCCGGGATACTTCTTCTTGGGTCAGATGAAACTGGTCTATCAATCTTTTAAAAGCCTCGCCCTCTTCGATCGGGTTTAGGTTTTCCCTTTGAATGTTCTCGATCAAGGAGAGCTCCAGGATCTCTGAATCGGGAACTTCTTTGATTACTATGGGGACCTCTTTGATACCAGCCTTCTGGGCTGCTCGCCATCTCCTCTCTCCGGCGATCAGTTCGTAACCTTCCCCTTTCCTTCGGACTACCAGCGGCTGAAGAATTCCCTTTTCCCGGATGGATTCCACTAACTCTTGGAGGTGTTCGTCGCCAAAAGCTTTTCTGGGTTGAAAGGGATTGGGCTGAACCTCCTCGATTCCGCAGAAATGGAAGACTCTTTTCCCTTCCAACTCTGGCGATGGCTTTTCCGGGATCAAAGCCCCTAGCCCTTTTCCCAACGCCTGGCGTGTAGTCAACCTTTTCAGTCCTTTTTCATTCTTTTCCAGGCTACTTCTGTCTTGAAAAAATGAATGACGATTCACTTTAATCCATTCGAAAGAAAAATGTCAAAAGAAAAATTTAAATTCTTTAAAAAATTAGAAAGGGTCTGGGAAAGGCAGCCACTAAATGTCTTAAATAGGGATATTTCCATGGCCTCAATTATTAGGTACGGCTTAAAACTTCTTTGGCCAAGTCCAAATAGCTTTCCGCGCCCCGGGAGTCGGCATCGTAGAGTATAATGGGCTTTCCAAAACTGGGGCATTCGCTCAAGCGGACATTGCGGGGAATAACCGTATTGAACACCATGGCCCCAAAATGCTTTCTCACTTCTTCTGTCACCTGATGGGAAATATTGTTCCGCTTATCAAACATGGTCAACAGAATCCCCTCGATTTTCAGGAAAGGATTCAGGTTATTTTTAATTAATTGAATAGTTTTCAATAGTTGTGATAATCCTTCCATGGGATAATACTCACATTGCAGCGGGATGATCACTGAATCTGAAGCCGTCAGGGAGTTCACTGTGATGAGGCCCAAAGAAGGGGGAGAATCGATGATCAAAAAATCGAATTCTCCCTTAACTTCTTGCAGAGCATTTTTCAGGCGTGTTTCCCTGTTCGGGAAAGGGACCAGCTCGATTTCCACTCCGATCAGGTCGATATTCGAAGGAATAATTTTCAAAAATTCGAGATCCGTATCTTGAAGTAAATCTTTGACGGGAACTTCATCGATCAAGGCATTGTAGATGCTCTTCGATACTTCTTCCCTTGGTACCCCCAGTCCACTGGTAGCATTTCCTTGTGGATCGATGTCGATTAGCAAGGTTTTTTTCTCCGCGACCGCGAGCGATGCCGAAAGATTGACCGCGGTGGTCGTCTTACCCACTCCTCCTTTTTGATTGGCGATGCTGATTACCCGGGCCATTGCACGAATTTCCCCCCAAAAACTTTAACCCTTATCCAATATGATTTTCAAGAAAAAGAAGAATGATCTTCTCGTAAAAAGTCTGAAAAGACGTATTTCCGTCATTCCGGCGAACCCCGGATCGGGTCCGGGGCAGGCGCCGGAATCCAGTAGGGGCACGGCATGCCGTGCCCCTACCATACCTTAAAAATTCTCTGGACTCCGGTTTCCACCGGAGTGACGATTTTTTACGAGAACATCAAGAATGTTTCACGTGAAACATCATTTTTCTTTCCGGAGGCCGATGTGGATTCTTTCATGGCCTAGAAACGGTAATCGGAGCTCGTTCAAAAAGGCCAGTTTCAAGCCCATCTTCTCCAGGGCCGGCAGGTCTCCTTCCAATTCAGCTTTCCCTTTCTTGCCTTTCATCGCCAAAAGGATTCCTCCCCGTTTCAGAAAAGAAACCCCCTTGCTCGAAAACTCCTGGAGAGAACCGAAGGCCCGGGAGATTACAAAATCAAACGCTCCGCCGAAATTTTTCTCCCTTTCCTTGGTTTCCCCATACCAATGAGCTTCCGTCCCCTCGAGGCCCAAATGACGTATGAGGTTCTTCAAGAAAAATACCTTTTTCCGCCTGGCTTCCAATAACACCATCTTTAGATCCGGGCGGACGATTTTTGCTGGGACCCCCGGGAAACCTGCTCCCGATCCCAGGTCCATGACTGAGGCGCTTTCGGAAAGATGTCTGATGACCGTTAAAGAGTCGAGAAAATCCTTCAAGACAATCTCTCGATCATCTTCTCTTCTGATTAGGTTCATGTGTTCCGCCCAAACCTTCAATTCATCGATATATCGCTTAAAAGCTAAAATATGCTCGCCCGTCAAGAAAACGCCAAGCTCTCCTGCCCCTTCGATTAATAGCCTGGAAACCTCAGTCTGGATCACTGTAGCAAGAATAAGATGAAGTCTTCTGGATCCTGCTGGTTCCAACCTTCTTTCTGACAACTATCCTTACCGAGAGAACTCATCCCTAGATCTTTGTTCCCAGGGGGAACCTGAATTACTGAAGTGCCTCACCCTTAATTTGTCCGAGAGGAGGGCTGAAAGGAACCTTTCTCAGCCCTAGTAAACTTTTTCAGGTAGATCAGGATAATGGAGATGGCCGCTGGCGTGATGCCAGAAATTCGCGAGGCTTGCCCCAAAGAAAGGGGTTTCACCTTTTCCAACTTCTCCCTTACCTCAATCGTGAGGCCAGGGATGGCCCGGAAATCCATGTGGGCTGGTAATCGTATGCCCTCCAGCTTCGAGAGCTTGCCGATTTGTTCTTCTTGTCTCTGGATATAGCCGGCATACTTTACCTGAATCTCTACCTCTTCCGCAACTCTGGGATCAGTCAAGACACCGGATTGATCAAAAAAAATTAGGTCGTGGTAGGAAACCTCTGGCCTACGCAGGAGATCGATTAAAGAAAAAGGATTTTTTGCAGGAGCGGTCCCCAGAGTTCTCAAACGGTCGTTGGTCCCCGCTGTGGGCTGAATGATTATCTTTCCCAGCCTCTCCAATTCTCTTTCAATGCTATCTCTTTTATCAATAAATTGGGTATAATCTTTGTCATTCACCAATCCTACAGACCGCCCTTTTTCTCTTAACCTCAGGTCAGCATTGTCTTCGCGAAGAAGCAAGCGGTATTCGGCCCGAGACGTGAACATCCGGTAAGGTTCCTTGGTCCCTTTAGTAACGAGATCATCAATCAAAACCCCGATATAGGCCTCCTCTCGTCCCAGGATAAAAGGATCTTCGCCCCTGATTTTCGAAGAAGCGTTGATCCCGGCCAAAAGGCCTTGGGCCGCTGCCTCTTCATATCCCGAAGTGCCGTTGATCTGGCCCGCGAAAAATAGGTTCTCAACAAGCTTGGTTTCCAAAGAAGGCATCAGTTGAATGGGGTCAGCATAATCGTACTCTATCGCATACCCCGGACGGATGATTTCCACGTTCTCCAAACCCTGGATGGAACGCAACATCTCAATCTGAATGTCCATCGGTAAGCTTGTGGAAAGGCCGTTGGGGTAGACCTCAAGAGTATCCAACCCCATCGGTTCTAAAAAAATCTGATGCTGGTCTTTATCCGGGAAGCGAACGATTTTATCCTCGACCGAAGGACAATACCTTGGCCCAATACCCTTAATAACTCCGCAATAAAGTGGGGATCGCTCAAGCCCTGAGCGGATGATCTGGTGAGTTTGCGGGTTCGTATAAGTCAAATGACAGGGAACTTGCCTTAATAGAACGCCTCTATTGCTAAATGAAAAAGGTAAGGGCGGGTCATCCCCCCATTGTTCCTTTAGGCCGTTGAAATTGATGCTTTTTCCATCCAGCCTGGGGCAGGTACCGGTTTTCAGGCGACCCAGGGAAAACCCAAGGCGTGTTAGGCACCCGGACAGATTCATGGAGGGAAGATCACCCAATCTTCCCGCTGGGAAATTCCTCAATCCGATATGGACAAGACCCCGAAGAAAGGTCCCTGTGGTCACGATCACAGCCCGGGCTTTGAACTTTTCTCCTACGTTTGTCTCCACGCCAATTGCTTTTCCACTGCCGACCAGGATTTCATCAACGATGGCCTGTTTGAGAAAAAGGTTTTCCTGCCGTTCCAGAACCCTCTTCATGCGCAGATGGTAGAGCTGCAAGTCCCCTTGAGCCCTGGAAGATCGTACAGCCGGGCCTTTCTTGGTATTCAATCGTCGGAACTGGATTCCGGTCTCATCGATATTCTTGGCCATCTCCCCGCCAAGAGCATCAATTTCCTTGACCAAATGCCCCTTGGCCAGCCCGCCAATAGCCGGGTTGCAGGACATTCGCGCGATTCCATCTACGTTTATTGTGAGAAGAAGTGTGGGGTGTCCCAGGCGAGCGCAAGCCAAGGCAGCTTCGCACCCAGCGTGGCCGGCCCCGATAACGATGACGTCATATCCTGCTCGGGAAATATCCAAGGAATTCCTCAAGATGCCGGGAAAACAAGGGAATGTTTCACGTGAAACATCGCTCGGTCATTAACCTAACATCTTAAAACATAAAATAATTTCATTTTTACCATCGACTCGTGCATTTGTCAACGGATCTTTTGGCCTTGCCCACCTTCACTTTTGAGAAAGCAGTGGAATTCTTTGTAAAAAAAGTGTATTCGGAAAAAACAACAGAGTATGTGTTTTTATATTGACATACATACATAAACTTACTATCCTCCTTTTATCCCTACCGAAGGAGGAGGCCATGGAAAACAAAATCCCTGAAAGCCTATTAGACCTCTTTGATTCCCTGCTATCAGCCCAACTTCGAGTCGTCCGTCAACTGAAAAACCCTAAACCCCTCAAAGGAAAACCGAAAACAGGGAAAGGTATGTCTAATATTTATATGGCCTTAGACATACTCCACCAGGCCCATAAACCCCTCCATATCTCTGAGATCCTCGCCCAGGTCAAAGCCAAACATAAAATAAGCCTGGATCGCGAATCCCTAGTCAGCGCCCTCGTTAAAAAAGTCCACCGCAACCAAGGACTGACCCGAACCGCCCCCAATACCTTCGAGGCGATTCATCGGTGAGGCACCCGAAGGCCAAACGGGCCCCTAACCAGGAGCAGATCCTTAATATGACCATCTGTTCCGCAGATTCATGGATCTTCTACCCCTCTACCGGGGAATGCCCGGATCACCATCCTCAGAAACATTGCCCTCTTGACCCATGCCTTGTCAACTTTGTTTCACCCTTGATGAAATCCACGAAAACGGGCCAGGCGAACTCATCCCCTTCCTATCTATTACCCATCCCTTACCCACCCGTCATTGAAGGGTTACAATCCAAGCGATTTTCGCCCTTGACTAAAAAGAATTTATAAATTAATGTAATTTGAGCTTCTTGCAAAAGTCACCCGTTCCGTCATTCCCGCGAAAGCGGGAATCCAGAACTGCTCGAAAATCCTGGATTCCGGGTCGCGCTTCGCTTGCCCGGAATGACGATTTTCTCCTTCATCCGAGAGTTTTGCAAGAGGCTCATTTATTTAGGCACTTTATCATGTCGGACTCAATAAGCCATGTTTGATTCCCTGACAGACAAGCTAAGTTCGGTCTTTAAGAAACTCCGGGGGCACGGAAAGCTGACCGAGCAGAACATCACTGAGGCCCTGAAAGAAGTTCGCTTGGCCCTGTTGGAAGCCGACGTGAATTTCAAGGTGGTCAAGGACTTCATGGAACGAATCCGCTCCCGCGCTGTCGGCCAGGAAGTCCTGGAGAGCCTCACCCCAGCTCAGCAGGTAATCAAAATCGTCCATGAAGAGCTTATCTCCCTCATGGGGGGGATGAGCAGCGCCCTGAATCTTTCCTATAAGCCCCCGATTCCCATCATGTTGGTGGGCTTGCAGGGTTCGGGCAAGACGACGACGGTGGGGAAGCTGGGAAAATTTCTGAAAGATAAAGGACGGAAGCCTTACCTCGTTCCGGCAGACGTTCAGCGGCCGGCCGCGATTGAACAATTAAAAAAACTGGGGGAGCAGCTTGGCCTTCCCGTCTTCGATCCCGACCCCAAAGAGAGTCCGTTAACCATCTGCCGAAAAGCTTTAAGCTGGGCCAATGGAGAGGACGGAGATGTCTTGCTCATCGACACAGCCGGGCGGTTGCACATCGATGAACCCTTGATGAAGGAACTGGAAGAAATTCGAAGGGAAATTATCCCCCGGGAAATCTTACTGGTGGCCGATGCGATGACTGGACAGGATGCGGTCAACGTGGCCAGAAGATTCAACGAAGCCCTGGACATCCAGGGAGTGATTTTGACCAAGCTCGACGGCGATGCCCGCGGCGGAGCGGCCCTTTCCATCAAGGCCGTTACCGGAAAGCCCATCAAATTCGTCGGCGTAGGGGAGAAGCTGGATGCCCTGGAGGTCTTCCACCCGGACCGCATGGCCTCTCGCATCCTGGGCATGGGCGATGTTCTTTCCCTGATTGAGAAAGCCCAAGAGGCCATCGATACGAAAAAGGCCCAGGAACTGGAGAAGAAGCTTCTCAAAGATACTTTCACCCTGGAAGATTTTCGTGAACAGTTACAGCAGATCAAGAAGATGGGCTCCATCGACCAGATTTTATCCATGATTCCCGGGATGGGTCGGCTCAAGCTTCCCCAGAACCTCCAGGGAAGCGAAAAGGAACTGGTGAAGGTGGAGGCAATCATCAATTCCATGACCGGGCAGGAGCGGCGGTCGCCGGAGGTCCTGAATGGCAGCCGGCGCTTACGCATCGCCAAGGGCAGCGGAACCACCGTTCAAGACGTGAATCAATTGCTTAAGCAATACCTCCAGATGAAAAAAATGCTCCGGCAATTCAAAAAGGGCGGGATGAGAGGGCTGGCGAAAGGGCTCTTTTCTTAATCAATTTCTGGGCCTGCTCAGGACCTGGGCCCGGTGGGCACAGGAAGTTGCCAATTTTGAGCTCTAGGGTTTAGCCGTAAATTTTCGCAGGGAAGAGAAAGGAAAAGGAACGATATGGCGGTAACGATCCGATTGACGCGCATGGGTGCGAAGAAGAAGCCCTTCTACCGGCTGGTAGTGGCTGATTCGCGTTTTCCGAGGGATGGGCGATTCATCGAGGTGGTGGGAACGTACGACCCCAACCCCAATCCTCCGGCAATCAAATTGATCCGGGAGAAAATCGATCTCTGGTTGAAGCGCGGCGCCCTTCCTTCAGCCACCGTGAAAAGCCTCTTAAAGAAGGCTGGCCCCTCTGCCAGCCAGGGCAAAACGCCGGCGATTTCCGGCGAGGCCAAGGCACTCCAGGCGGACCCAGCCGCCTGAAATTTGATCTCCAAAATCACCTCGAGTAAATGGGCCGATCAACCGAGCACGCCTTACGGAGCTTCGGTAGAAAGACCGATCGCACAGGGAAAGGGGGCGGAGTTCAATGGAGATGAAGGATTTGATCACTTACATCGCGAAGGCACTAGTGGATAACCCTGAAGCCGTGGAGGTCTCAGAAGTGGAGAGAGAGCAGACCTCGGTGATTGAGCTCAAAGTGGCCAAGTCAGACCTCGGAAAGGTGATCGGGAAACAGGGACGGACCGCCCGGGCCATGCGCACAATTTTGAGCGCAGCCTCGACCAAGATCCGGAAACGAGCCGTTCTGGAGATTATTGAGTAACCCAGACCATGGAGGATTCGCTGGTTTGGCTTGGCCGAATTGTCAAGACGCAGGGAATCAAAGGCGAGGTAAGGGTATCTTCCCCCGGGGGGGGAGCCGCTGCCTTCTCCCCGGGAAAAGCGGTCTATCTGGAAAATCGGCAAGGGATGAAGCGGCCTTTGACGGTGCATTCTTCCAGGCCCCACGGAGAATTCATCATCCTTTCCTTTATGGAGATAAAAAGGATTGAAGAAGCGCAAGAATGGGTGGGCAGTTCGGTTTACGTGCCCAAGGAAAGTCTGGAGGCGCTGCCGCCCGATGAGTTTTACGACTATCAACTCCGCGGCCTTACGGTGAAGACAGAAGGCGGGGTCCTTTTGGGGATTTTGGAAGAGATCATCCCGACGGGAACCAATGATGTCTTCGTGGTTCGGAAGGATGGACGGGAAGTCCTGATTCCGGCCACGGATGAAGTGGTGGTCCGGGTGGACCTGCGGGAAAAAGTCATGGTGGTTCACCCGTTGGAGGGGTTGCTGTCTGAAGATGATCTTTGATGTCCTGACCATTTTCCCGGGCATTTTCAATTCCCCCTTGGCGGAGAGCCTGCTGAAGAAGGCTTTAGACCGGGGGCTGATCCAGGTTCGAGTACGGAATCTGCGCGACTTCGCCGAAGATCGGCACCGCACGACGGACGACTATCCTTACGGCGGCGGACCGGGGATGATCATGAAGCCCGAACCCATCATCCGGGCGGTGGAGGCCCTCAAAGCCGAAGACCCGGACGCCAAATCCGTCCTGCTCACGCCCCAGGGGGAACGGTTTCATCAAAAAATGGCCCAGAGCATGAGCGGACACAACCATTACATCTTGATCTGCGGGCGCTATGAGGGCCTGGATGAAAGGGTCCGTTTGGCTGCGGTTGACCTGGAGATTTCCATCGGAGATTACATCCTCATGGGGGGAGAAATTCCCGCCTTGGTTTTCATCGAGGCCGTGAGCCGTCATCTTCCGGGTTTTCTGGGATGCGGACAATCCGTGGAGGAGGATTCCTTTTCCCGGGGGCTACTGGAGCATCCGCAGTACACCCGCCCGCCGGTCTTCCAGGGGATGGCTGTGCCAGAGGTTCTTCTTTCGGGGAATCATGCGGAGATTGCGCGCTGGCGGCGAAGAGAATCTTTACGGAGGACCCTCCTGAGGAGACCCGATCTTCTGGAGCGGGCAACCCTCTCTGAAGAAGAACTTGCTTTTTTGGATGAGTTGAAAAGCCAGGCCACTCCTGCCGAGAGCGCAGAGGGCGCGGAGATTCGCTAGGGATTGTAAATTTTCAGTACGAGACCCGAAGGATTTCGACTTATCCAGCCTTTGGCTGGATGCGCTATTCGAATTTAGAATTTGATAATTGATGAAGTCGTAAAAAGTCAGCAGACGATGGTTTCGTAAAAAGCTCCAGATGCAAGGCGCGCAAAAACTGAGGAGTGAAGCGTACTTACACGTACGCTGCAACGACGAAGTTGAAGCGCAACGCAGCAGATGGACTTTTTACGAAACCATCAGAATTTGTTTTTTCTTTGTGCCCCGAGCGGTCTTTGCGGTAAAAGGGATTACGAGTTTTGGAGGTTGTCATGAGAGTTCTGGAGCAATTGGAAAAGGAACTAGTGCGCACCGATCTCCCCGATTTTCGTCCCGGGGATACGGTCAAGGTCCACGTCAAAATCAAAGAGGGCGAGAAAGAGCGAATCCAGGTCTTTGAAGGGACCGTCATCCGCAAGCGTCAGGGAGCCAGCCGGGCCAGCTTTACCGTTCGCAAGATCTCTTACGGGATCGGGGTCGAACGCATTTTTCCCACCCATTCTCCCATCATCGATCGAATCGAGGTGGTGCAGAGGGGGAAGGTTCGCCGGGCAAAGCTCTACTACCTGAGACAGCTGAAGGGAAAGGCCGCGAGGATTCGAGAGCGGAGAACCAGTCAAACGGGGAATTGAGTGGAGCCTTTCGAGGCAGAAGTTCGCACCCGAGGGTTTCGGGTGATTGCGGGATTGGATGAAGCGGGGAGGGGCCCCTTGGCCGGGCCGGTGGTGGCGGCGGCCGTGGTCCTCCCGCCGAAGGGAAAGTGGACGGGGGTCGATGATTCCAAAAAGCTATCCCCCGCGCAAAGAGAAAAAATTTTTCCGCTTCTATTGGAGAAAGCCCTCGGCGTGGGCGTGGGGATCGTTGAGGCCCAAGAGATTGACCGCCTCAACATCCTCCAAGCTTCCCTGAAAGCTATGCAACTGGCTGTGGAAAAACTTCCTCTGCCACCCGATTTTCTTTTGATCGATGGAATCCATGCTCTAAGGGTCCCCCTTCCTCAGCAGACCATCCCCAAAGGGGACCAACGATGCCTCTCGATCGCCGCAGCGTCCATCGTGGCCAAGGTCACCCGTGACCGATTGATGACGGCCTACCATGATCAATACCCGCAGTACAATTTTGCCCGGCACAAGGGGTATGGGACGAAGGAACACCTTCAGGCCATCGGGAAATATGGTTGCTGTCCCCTCCATCGTCGATCTTTTCGGACGATCTATCAACTCTCACTCCTATGACTCAAGAGCGGCTATCCCTCGGCAAGATGGGTGAGGATATAGCTATCGCTCAGCTGCGGGCGCTAAAATATAGAATCATCGAGCGGAATTACAAGTGTGCCCTGGGTGAGATTGACATCATTGCTCGCGAAAAAGACACCCTGGTCTTTGTCGAAGTGAAAACCCGCAGAACCCGGGATTTCGAAGGGCCGGCGGCCGCCGTGAATCAGCGCAAGCAACGCCAGCTCTCCAGGGTCGCACTGACCTATCTCAACCAGAAGAAGCTTTCCGGGGTGCCCGCCCGTTTTGACGTGGTCGCCGTGGAACTCATTCCTCCTGCGCCGCGTATCGAAGTCATCCGGAATGCCTTCGACCTATGCTACGAATAAAGATGGAAGGGTGGAATGTTGGAAGAATGGAATGATCAAGACGGAATGGTGGAATGTTGGAACAATGGAATATTGGGTAAAAAATAAAGAGTCTGGTTTCATTGAGCACTTTTCTTTGAAACCCATTATTCCATTATTCCATTATTCGTTTTTCTGTCATTCCCGTGGAAACGGGAATCCAGTCTTTTCAATAGGTTTCGTGGGGCCTGGATTCCCGCCTACGCGGGAATGACGACTTTTTACGAGACCATCATTATTGATGATCTCGTAAAAAGTCAAAACTACCCCCTCTCCCTTGACGGGAGAGGGTCAGGGTGAGGGTGAAGAATCAAGAAATTTCAACAAGTTATTTATCCCCCTCCCCTTCATCCCCTCCCGCCAGGGGAGGGGAAATTCTACTTTTTACGAG
>Ga0315289_10010646_pt1 | contig 13144 bp, 9 predicted proteins | sample YL17G11_40_MG_FD_203452 | JGI IMG/M metagenome (GOLD analysis project Ga0315289, IMG submission 203452) | Sediment microbial communities from Yellowstone Lake, YNP, Wyoming, USA - YL17G11_40 | ecosystem: Environmental > Aquatic > Freshwater > Lake > Sediment | place: USA: Wyoming | collected...
TAGCCGAACATCAGGCCCTGGTCGCCGGCGCCCAGTTCCTTGCCCAGGGACAGGTCTTCGTTCACGCCCATGGCGATGTCGGGACTCTGCCGGTCGATGGAAAGCATCACCGCGCAAGTCTTGGCGCAAATACCCATCTCGTCGTCGGTGTAGCCGACTTCTTCGATGACTTTTCGCACCACGCTCGCGTAATCGACGACCGCCTTAGTGGTGATTTCGCCGGCCACGATGGCCAGCCCGGTGGTCACCATAGTCTCGCAGGCCACGCGACTGAAGGGGTCCTGGGCGTAGAGCGCGTCGAGCACTCCGTCCGAGATCTGATCGGCCAGCTTATCCGGATGCCCCATACCGACGGCTTCACTGGTGAACAAGTACTTGCCCTGCGGCACGGAAAGCCCTCCTCTTAAGAACCCACAAAACCAGAGCCCTGACGACACGAGCTTCCTCATTATAGCCGCTTGTTTCCACCGCGTGCAACGGCTTTATGGCCCCAGGGGATAATTCTGAGGGAAGGGGGGAATTGCCCCCAACCATGGGCGACGGTCGGCCCGCTGGCAGTCAATCAGCCGACGTAATGATTTCCGCCCCCACGGCCGCGGCAATCGAGCCCACGCTCCGCTGATGTGGGAGCGCGGATCGCGGCTGCCGGGCTTCTTCCGGCTCCGTCAGCTCGGCCAGCAGGTGGAATGTCCGACCGGCGGCGCCCAACTGATCGAGCACCAGTGCCTTGGCGCGCCGGCCCAGCGCGGCGGCATCGTCGGGCTGTTGCAGGCAGCGGCGGGCGAATTGCGTTAGCTCGTCGGCGCTGCGGACGACCACCGCGGCATCTTGCTTCAGCATGGCCGAGACGATGTCGCGGAAGTTCCGCGTGTTGGGGCCGAAACAGACCGCGGCCCCGTAGGCGGCCGGCTCGATCATGTTCTGACCGCCGCGATTTCCCAGGCTGCCGCCCACAAACGCGATGGCAGCCGTGCCCCACCAGGCGCCCAGTTCGCCTACCGTATCGACCAACAGTACCCGCGCCGATGGATCAGGCCCGAAACGATCCAACTGCGTGCGTCGCCGCCAGGGCACGCCCGATTGATCCAGCAGCCGCGCGACCGCGTCGAATCGGTCGGGATGACGCGGCACCAACACCAGCCGCAGCCGCGGCCACTGGGGGCCTAGTTGCCGGTAAGCGCTCAAAGCGACGGCTTCCTCGCCCTCCTGCGTGCTGCCGGCCAGAAACACCACGTCGTCCTCGCTGAAGCCGGCCAGCAACTTCAGCCGCAGCGTGGCCGCGTTGTCGCGATCGGTTTGCGCCCCGTCGTACTTCATCGAGCCGGTGACGTGCACCGACTCCGGCCGGGCCCCCAATGCCAGAAACCGCTGGGCGTAGGTTTCATCTTGTACGGCCAGCAGGTCGATCTGCTCGAGCAGCCGTCGCACCAGCGGCCGGATGCGGCGGTAGCCGGCGAAACTATGCTCACTGAGTCGTCCGTTGATCACTGCCACTTTGGCGCCGGACCGCCGGGCGGCGCGAATCAGGTTCGGCCACAATTCCAGTTCGGCCAGGACCAGCACGCTGGGCCGCACGCGCCGCACGGCCGCCGCCACGGCCCAACTGAAATCCAGCGGGCAGTAGAAGACCGTGAGCTGGGCGTATTTTTTTCGGGCCAGCGCCATGCCGGTCATCGTGGTGGTGGAAACGACGCACTCCCAGTCCGGCCGCTTGTGGGCAATCTCTTGAATCAGCGGGGCCAGCAGGTTGACCTCGCCCACGCTGACGGCATGCAGCCAAATGCGCTTGCAGGTCGAATCGCACTGCGGCACGCGCCCCAAAAATTTCGCGGCATAACCTTCGCGATACTTCCCCTTGCGCAGCGCCTGCCACAGCAGCCACGGCGACGCGACCAAGATCAGCAGCAGGTAGATAAGGTCAAGCAGATAGGGCACGTGGGGATTCCTTTCCCAAGCTCACGAAACGAATGACAGCAGAGCCGCGTGGCCGCTTTCACCCGAGCTGCTCCGGTTCTGTCGCAGGATAAGGTTTCGATGGCCTCACCAGGCGATCCGCGTACTCTTCTTGTTGTAGTTTGATGTAGTATTCAATGAGTCTCTTCGGGTCGTGGCCGCACAGCTCTGAAATGCGGTGCCGCGCCTCCCGGATGCGGGCAATGGTAGGATCGGGATTCATTTCATGGCTCCTCGCAAAGAAGCGGTCATTTTCGGTAAGGTCTTGGATCGGTTCACCGCTACCACGATTCCAGTCTCAGCCCGTCCACAAAAGTAAAATGGGCGTCCCGGGACAGGAGGACCAAGTGATGTTGTCTCGCGAGAGCAGCAAGCCAGAGATCGTTTTCAGGAATCGGCTGCCCCTTGAGTCGCAGTTCATTCCTAATCATGCCGTATTCGTATGCCGTGGCGGCATCATTTTGGACCACGACACCTTCAGCGAGCAGCCGGGCGATCCGTTTCAAGTTCTCCTCAACACGGGTCGATTTCTTTGCACCGTAATACAACTCTCCTAGCACAATCACAGACAACAGCAATCTGGAGCACTGGGCCAAACGACCGTGAACTGCCGGATCGTCTGCAAACAGGCGCAACACAGCATTAGTGTCAAGCAGCAGTTCACCATTCATTCGGATCAATCCGTTCGCAGTCCTCTTCGATGGCGCGCAGCATTTCGTCCGCTTCCTCGGGCGTCATGCAGCCGGCAAGGCTAAGGAATCCTCTGCCTGGCACATCCGCAGGCGGCGCAGTAGCCAACGAGCGTGCATAATCGAGCACGCGGTGCTGGAGCGGCAGCGGCAGTTGAGCTAGCTGCTGAAGAAGTTCGGCTTGAATTTGTGCGTCGATCATGGCACGCCTTCTCTCCTTCGTAGTTCCCTGGAGGCTGTTATGCTGAAGCATAACCTACGTTTCACCCCGGCCTGCCGTTGCCTTTGCGCATGCAGCAGTTTTTGAACTTCTTGCCGCTGCCGCAGGGGCAGGGATCGTTGCGGCCCACGCGCTGGCCGCGGTGGCGGATGGGCTCGGGCTTGTGGTTGACCTCGGTGCCCTCGATCGCCGCCTGCTGCTGCGCGGCGATCTCGCTGGCCGGCGCCGCGTCGTCGTGGATAGCCGCGGTCTCGGTCCAGGTGGAGCCGACGAAACTCTCGTCGAGCTGCTCCACGCGGAAAATCAGGTCGGTCACCCGCTCCCCCACCGAGGTCCACATCTGCTCGAAGGTTCGCATCCCCTCGCGTTTGTATTCCACCTTGGGGTCGACCTGGGCGTAGCCGCGCAAGCCCACGCTGCTGCGCAGATGGTCCATGGCCAGCAAGTGGTCTTTCCAGGCGCTGTCGAGCAGTTGCAGCAACAGGGCCCGCTCCATGCGGCGCATTTCGGGCCGGAAGCGTTCTTCGACCGCGGCGGCCACCTGGTTCTCCAGTTCATCGTGCTTCAGACGCAGCATTGCATCGGGAGTCAAATCATACTGGAACTGCTGGGTCAGCCAATCGGACAGTTCGCGCAGGCGGCCGTTCTCGTAGGCCACCCGCAGCGACTGGCCGGGCGAACCATCGCGGTCGAGTAGTTGCCGCACGCGCGTGTCTGCCGCCGCCATGGCCTCGGTTGCGGTCGCCGTGTACTGCCGGCTCTGCTCGACCAACAGCGCGCGGATCTCGTCTCGCTGCTTGTTTTTCAGGTCTTCCAGATTCAGTTCGACATGAAACCGCTCTCGCGCCCAGCCTACCAGTCCTTCCCGATCGTAGCGTTTGTGGCCGCCGGCATCGCGCGTGGTGAAGTGGTACAGCCCGGCCATCACCGGGTATTCGATCTCCTTTTCCAGGTAGGCGGCCGCCGCCCGGTCGCGAACCAACCGCGTAAATGCCGCGGGCTCCAGTTCGCGCACCTCCTGGGGGGCTAGCGCAATCCCGAACTTGTGGCGCACCCAGCCGCACGCCGAAAGCACGCCGAAATCGGGCTGCAAGAACCGTTTTCCGTCGCCCAGATCGATTTTCTGCACGGCCGCCCGGGCCTTCTCGATGAGGAATTCGCCCACCTCATCGCGCCCCACCTGCCTGAGGTCGCGGTCCCTAAGGCTTAAGTGCCAGCGCGTGTTCACCATCTTGGCCAAAGCTTCCCAGTTCCACTCCTTGGGATCGACGTCCTCGGGCAAATTCTCCTCCAGCGCATCGAGCACTTGTCCTTCGGCCAACCGTTCGGCCTCGTCCTTGGCATACTGCTGGGCCAGCTCGAAATCCATGCCGCGGAAGTTGCGGGCCTCGAACTCGACCGCAAGTTCCTTGCTCGCCCATTGGGCAAAGGTCTCGGTGCCATAGTCTTTCGCCAGGAACTGGCCGATGTAATGATCGATTTGCTGCTCGATCATCTGCAAGATCAGCCTTTTGCAGTTGGCCCCGTTGAGGATGTTCTGGCGGTAGCCGTAAACGCGTTTGCGCTGCTCGTCCATCACCTCGTCGTATTCGAGGAGGTTCTTGCGGATTTCGAAGTTGCGCTCCTCAACTTTCTTTTGCGCCCCTTCGATGCGGCGCGAGACCATGCGGCTTTCGATGGCTTCGCCCTCTTTCATCCCCAGCCGCGTCAAGATGTTCTTGACCCATTCGCCGGCGAAGATCCGCATCAGGTCGTCTTCCAGCGACAGGTAGAAGCGGCTGCTTCCCGGGTCGCCCTGCCGGCCTGCGCGTCCGCGAAGCTGCAAGTCGATCCGCCGCGCCTCGTGCCGCTCGCTGCCGACGATGTGCAGCCCACCCATGGCCGCCACCTCGCGCCCTTCGGCCTTCATCTGCTCGCGCTGTTCGATTTCGTTGACCAGGGCGTCCCATTCTGCGTTGGGCACTTCCAGCCGGGTGGGATACTTTTCCTGGAGCGTGGCCCAGGCCATGGCTTCCGGATTGCCGCCGAGGATGATGTCGGTGCCGCGGCCGGCCATATTCGTGGCAATGGTCACGGCGCCCTTGCGGCCGGCCTGGGCGACGATTTCGGCCTCGCGCTGATGGTGCTTCGCATTGAGCACCTCGTGCGGGATGCCGCGCCGCTCCAACAAGCCGGAGATCAATTCGCTCCGCTCGATGGAGACGGTCCCCACCAGAATCGGCCGCCCCCGACGCTCGAGCTCTTCGATCTTCCCCCGGGCAACGGTCTCTCGATCCTTGCTTCCCTTGGGCTGAAATTCGATGTGTTCGTCGGTTTCGCGGAGGATCTTTCCCAGCCGCTCCTCGTCCTTATCCAACACCAGCACGTCCCACTTGTTCATCCGCTCGATTTCGTCGGCGATGGCGTCGTATTTTTCCGGTTCGCTGCGGAAGATCACGTCGGGACGATTGATCCGCCGCAACGGCTTGTTGGTGGGAATAGCGATCACGTCGAGCTTGTAGATCTTCCAGAACTCGGCCGCCTCGGTCATCGCAGTGCCCGTCATCCCGCAGATCTTGTCGTAGAGCTTGAAGAAGTTCTGCAGCGTGATGGTGGCCAGGGTCTGGTTTTCCTCCTTGATGGGCACCCCTTCTTTCGCCTCGACCGCCTGGTGCAGGCCGTCGCTCCAGTGCCGTCCCGGCATCAACCGGCCGGTGAATTCGTCGACAATCACGACCTCGCGCTGGTCGTTGATGATGTAATTCACGTCGCCCTTGTAAAGGTGATGGCCCTTCAGCGCGTTGTCGATCAGGTGCGGCCATTCCATGTGGCCGGCGGTGTAGAAGCTCTCGACGCCGGCCAGTTGCTCGGCCGCCCGCACCCCGTCGTCGGTTAGATGCGCCGTGTGCTCCTTCTCGTTGACCTCGAAGTGGATGCCCTTTTTCAATTGCCGGGCGATGCGGTCGGCCTTGGCGTAGCGGGTCACATCGTCGTGGGCCGGACCGGAGATGATCAGCGGCGTGCGGGCCTCGTCGACGAGGATGTTGTCGACCTCGTCGATGATCGCGAAGTGCAACCGCCCCTGCACCTGCTGCAGATGCTTCGCGTAGCGCCGGTCCCCCTTGGCTGCCGGACGCATGTTGTCGCGCAGATAGTCGAAGCCGAACTCGTTGTTGGTGCCGTAGGTGATGTGGGCCTCGTAGGCCTTCTGCCGCTCGGCGGTTTCCATGTGACTTTGGATCGCGCCGACCGTAAGCCCCAACGACATGTAAAGCGGCCCCATCCATTCCATGTCGCGGCGGGCGAGGTAGTCGTTCACGGTGACCACGTGCACACTCTTGCCCTCCAGGGCGTTCAAATAGGCGGGCAACGTGGCCACCAACGTTTTTCCTTCTCCGGTGACCATTTCGGCGATGCAGCCCCGGTGGAGAACAATGCCACCCATAAGCTGCACATCGAAATGGCGCATCCCCAACACCCGCCGACCTGCCTCACGGCAAACGGCGAACGCCTCGATCAGCAGGTCGTCGAGGGTCTCGCCGGAAGCCAAGCGCTTGCGAAACTTGGCGGTCTGCTCCTTAAGCTCGCTGTCGGTCATCGCCTGGTACTGTGGTTCCAGCGCGGTGATGGCGTCGACCAGAGGCTGGAGTTTGCGTATATAGCGGGCGTTCGACGAGCCGAACAGGGCGGTGATCGACCGTTCGACCGCTCGCGCCAGTCCGCCGAAAAAGTCGCCGACAATATCGAGAATACGTCCTAGGATTTCTTCCATTTCAACTCACTAACGGCTCAACACCCGACCTCAGTGGCATTCGCCCGGGCAGGCGGTTTGGGCGCCGCCTCGGCTTGCTGGTGATCGTCTGGCAATGATTGCCACAACCTAAATAGGGGAAAGGATTTGCGAGCATTCCTGCGCTTGAGGAAGCAGAGGCATGCTGCGGCCTATTCGTGCTGGGTGAAAAAAGAAAGCCCGCCAAGCTTTCGCGCACCATGCACAATCCATCCCATCATGCCAATTTATAGATTGCGCCGCGCCGGGTCAAGAAGGGATGTTGGTGGCATGCACCCCTCTGAAGAATGGATACCGAGGCGGCTAACCAACTCCTTATGGTGGTGTGGATGGGGAAAGACAATTGACAGCCCTAGTGGGCCTTCAAACCTGCAATGACAAGTCGGGTGCCACTGCTGGCTCGCCCAGCAGTGCCGAAAGCACGGTTGGACAAGCCAACCGTGGCACCCAACAACTCAGGTTTGAAGGCCCACTAGGAAACGGCGATTTTGGAAGCCTACGGCAAGCAAGTGGTGCCCCCGCGCACCGGCAGACCTGGGCGTCGGAAGAATCCCTACAAGGTTCTGCCCAAGCACTTGAAGTGCGCGACAGTCGACAAAACGCGGAAAAAGGGGGCGTGGGCTCAGGGCGCATTGAGACGGTAGGTATGGCACTGCCGTCACGACTTGGTGAATTACTGGCATGGGCTTCCTCGTTCGGCGGGACTTCGGCTACGCGGTAGACCTGGTGGCCGAAGCGTTGAGCCATGGCGGTCACGGGGCTATTTGCGGGGGTATTGCCGGTGAAGCAGGCTTTTCACGGTAGGGCTGCCCGGCGCGATACAGTTCCAGCCGCGAGCGGATGTTTTTCGCCAGCGCCGTTTGCCCGGCCGACTCGGCCAGTTGTGCGGCCTGCTCGGCAATCAGGACGGCGTCGGCGAGTCGATCGGCCGCGGCATAGGCGGCAGCCAAGGTATCCAGGCACGGGGCGTTTTCTTGTCCGCCTAGCTCGCGCGCCCGCTCGGCCAACTGAACGGCCCGGGCCGGATCGCCGCCTTCCGCCGGTTCATGTGTCGCCAGCAGCCACGCGAGATTGTTGAGGCTTGGGATGGAATCAGGCAGCAGTCGCAAGACCTGATGGTAGTGCTCGATGGCCTCGCCGGCCTTGCCCACGGCGGCCAAGAGAGCGGCGAGGTTGTTGTGGGCGTCGGCAAAATCGGGTTTTAGGCGCAAGGCCTGATGGTAATGTTCCCTTGCCTTGCTGGCGCTGCCGACCTTGGCGAGGAGGACGGCCAGATTGTAATGGACTACGGGGTAATCGGGTTTCAGACGCAACGCCTCGTGGTAATGCTCGATGGCCTCGTCGCTGCTCCCGATGTTCGCCAGGACAGCGGCCAAGTTGTTGTGACTCTCAAAAGAGTCGGGCTGCAAGCGCAAGGCCTTACGGTAATGTTCCACCGCCTCGCCGGTCTTACCCGCAACGGCCAACGCATTCCCCAGGTTGCTATGGGTGTCGGCGTCATCGGGTTTCAGTCGCAACGCCTCGCGGTAATGTTCGATCGCCGCGTGGATATTGCCTGTAGTGGCCAACGCATTCGCCAGGTTATTGTGAGCCTTGAAGAAATTGGGTTTTATTCGCAAGGCGTCGTGGTAGTGCTCGATGGCCGCGCGGATGTTGCCTTTAGCGGCCATGGCATATCCCAGGTTGTTATAGGCCTCGGCGTTATCGGGATTCAGGCGCGCGGCCTTATGGAAATGCTCGATCGCCTCCTCGCTCCTGCCCAGGTCTACCAGCACAAGCCCCAGATTGTTGTAGGCGATCGAGCAAGCGGGATTCCGCGCGATCGTCGCGCGGTAAAGCGTCTCGATGTCGCCGTACATCCGGCTCTGCCGCCAGCTTAGGATTGCCAGCGTCAACACCAAGGCTAAGCACACTGCCTGTCCCACGCGCCGCACCCGAGGTGTCCCCCGCGCAAGCAGCAGTGTCGCCCCGGCCGCCGCCAGCACGATCATCCCCAGGCTCGCCAGGTACTGAAAATGATCGGCCACCAGCGAGTACCGAAACGGATAGATATTGAAAAAGCCCAGCACCGGAAAGAGCGTCCCCACAAAGAACAGCAGCCCTGCCAGCGGCGCACGCGTGCGTCGCCGCACGGCCCAAGACAACGCCAGCAATCCCCATGCCGCCCCAGGGAACAAGTACTGCCACCAGACCGCCTGGCTGACGGTCCAGCGCGGGTAAATGAAGATCAATTCCGCCGGCCAAAACAGCTTGCCCAGGTAGAACCAGATCACCCGCCCGGCAATTAGCAACCGCTCCAGCAGTGTGAAGTTGTATTCCGCCCCCTCGGCACCGATCAGCTTCCGCTCCACCCACGCTGTCAGCACGCCGGCCGCCACGCCCAGCAGAAAGAACGGCACCAGCGGGAGCACATCCCGCCGCCAGCACAGCCGCCTGCGCCGCCACCAGAAAACCACGAGCATAGCCGCCGGCAGTGTGGCCGTGACCGTCTTGCTCAATAGCCCCAGCACGAACAGCACCCACGCCAATACATAGGGCAGCCGCTGGCGCGTCTGATCGAAACGTAGATACATCAGCGCGGCCGCCAGGTAAAACAGGGCCGACAGCGTATTCTTCTGCTCGCTGATCCAGGCCACCGATTCGACCTGCACCGGATGCAGAGCGAAGAGCGCCGCGGCCAGGTACGCCCCAGGCACCGCCAGGCGACGCAGCAGCATCGCCGCCAGCACCGCTGTCAAGGCATGCAGGGCGATATTCGTGAAGTGATAGCCCGGGGTTGCCTCGCCCCAGAACTGGTACTGCAGCCAGAAGAAGCTGTGCAACAGCGGATAATACTGCTGCGTTGCGCGCGGCTCGCACCAGATCCGCCGCAGTCCTTCCAGGCGACGGAGTTCGGGCCGGGTGATGTGGGCGTCATCGTCCCACAGCAAGCCGCCTCGCCATGCCGGCTGGTAGACGAGAAACACCGCCGCCACCAAGCCCAACAGCAGCAGCCGGCCCCGGCGCCCCAAGGCCGGAGTACCGACCTCCGGCAGGGCCATTGGTGTCCTCGGGCCAGCCTGAATCCCGGCGGGCTCATTTGCCGGCGGCCCGGCTTGCTCTTTAGCCGGCGCAAAGTCTGGCGACGCCGTCTCTTCGCCCGGCTGCGGCGGGGACGAGGGGCAAGGTTTGCGCCGTTCCATCCAGGTTCTCCGTCGTGGGGACCATCAACATCGGATCGCCGGGAAGCCGCACTGGGGCTGATCTATCTTACCATGCCCCGCCAAACAAAGTACTCCTTTCGCTCCGCGAGAGGAACGTTCGTCACGGCGGAGCGTGACGAGTACTTTGGGGCCGCGAGAGGAACGTTCGTCACGGCGCAGTATGACGAGTATTCTGAGAAGATCTCTATCTGCTACTTTGGGCAGATCAATATCTGCTACTTTGGGCGGATCCATTCTGCCGGTCGCCTACCGCATCACGGCTTGCGGTAGCAGCGAGAGCATGACTTCCCGGGCGAACTGGACTAGCGTGGTGGGAGTGGTCGACTCCGGCGAGCGGGCTTCCGCCGCCCGCAGTCGACCCGTGTCGACCGCATCGTACATCTCCAGCATCACACCGGCCGAGTTCTCGGTCATGCCGCTGTCGATCAGGAACTGCCGTGCCTTCTGCGGGCTCACCTTCACATGACTGATCTGGCGGTGCAGCCCTTCGCCCAGCGCGGCGGCCGCCTCATCGAACGTCAAGTCGGTCGGTCCGTGCAACTCCTTTCACGATGTTGAAGGATATGGCACGATTCCGCAGCAGTTCGCCGACTTGGGGCTGCTCCTGAGAGATGGCGCCAGAGGCTGCGTCTGCCGGAATCGCGCACGTTGGTTAAGGAACCTTTGTTGCCCCCGCCGACTGCCGGCGGCCCGTCCGCCGAAGCTAAAGCCCGAGGTGCAACCACAACACGGGCAGACGAGCCGCCGGCCGGCGGCGTCCGGCAGGAACCGTCTCAGGCGCGTGCCAATTCTGCGGCCGCGGGGAAATCCAATTCGGTGTTCACTACGTGGTTGAAGTAATTGGTAAACATGCTGAGCGCCACGTGGGCGATGATCTCGACGATTTCCTGGTCACCGTAGCCTGCACGGCGAAGTTGGTAGATGTCGCCGTCACCCACCCAGCCGCGGTTTTCGACCAATTCCCGAGCAAAGCGGAGAACGGCTTCGGTCTTAGTATCGGGTGACGTGCCGCGCCGGCTGTCGAGGATGACGTCCGCCGACAACCCCAGCGTCTTGCCGATCGCCGCATGGGCCGAGAGGCAATAATGGGAGTTGTTCGCCTCGGCCACCGTCATCGCGATTTGTTCGCGCAACCTTGCGGGCAGGACCCCGTTGTTCAGCGCGGTGTGCGCACTGAGGTAGCCTTCCAGCACTGCCGGCGCCTTGGCCATCGTCCGCACCATGTTGGGGATCATTCCCCAGCGCTCCTGCACATCTTCCAGCAAGCGTTTGGCTGCGCCGGTCGCCTTGGCAGGATCGAGAGGTTGAATTCTAGGCATCGGATTACTCCTTGGAGTGTCCAACAAGTTGTCTTAGATCAGATTTGCTTATCACGGTGTGATCCAGTTTGCATGCCGGACCAAAGACCGCTGCGCAAACCGTTGCTCTGTTTGGCCTTGCGGTGGGAAAGCGGCCGCGCGGCGGATAACGAAATCTCGTGATTGACTAAAAATCGTTGTCCGATCACGAGATTTCGCAATAATTCTGTTGCCGTGGAAATGAAACCATCACATGAATCGCAGTTCGCCGCCCTATTCGACCTGCTGCTGGAAATCGCCCGGGAGCGATCGACCGAGGCACTGCTACGAAGGATTGTCGAGCGGCTCGCAGATCAACCGCACGTGCCGCTGGCGCGGATCTGGCTGATCGGGCCGGGCGACATCTGCCGCACCTGCCCGGCGGAGCCCGATTGTCCCGATCGATCCTCCTGCTTGCATCTGGTGGCCAGCGCAGGCAGCGCCGCCGAAGAAGCGCCCGAGGAGCAGCCGGTCGGCGGTAATTTGCGGCGGTTGCCCTTGGGTCTGTGCGCCGTGGGCCAGATCGCCGTCAGCGGCAAGCCGCTGGAAGTAGCCGATCTGGAAAACGCCCAGCCAAACGCGCCGTTTCCCGAGTGGGCGCGGCGCGCGGGCATTCACAGTTTCGCCGGTCAACCCTTGACCTATCAAGGAAAAGTATGCGGCGTGTTGGGCATTTTCACGCGGGCCCCTTTGCGCGACGAGACTTGGCTCTGGCTGCGGATGATCGCCGATCACGCGGCCGCCGCCATCGCCAATGCCCGAGCGTTCGAGGAAATCCAACGGCTGAAGCAGCGGCTGGAGTTGGAGCGCGACTACTTGCGTGAAGAAGTATGGGAGGCTCACTACTTCGGTGACATCGTGGGCCAGAGTCCCGCCCTGAAGAACATCACGGCCCAGATCGAGCTGGTCGCACCCACCGACGCCAGCGTGCTGATCCTCGGCGAGTCGGGCACCGGGAAAGAGCTGGTGGCTCGGGAGATCCACAAGCGGAGCCTGCGCCGCGATCATCCCATGATCAAAGTGAACTGCGCCGCCGTGCCCAGCGAGCTTTACGAGAGCGAGTTCTTCGGTCACGTTCGCGGCGCGTTCACCGGTGCGCTGAAGGATCGCGCGGGCCGCTTCGAGCTGGCCGACGGCGGCACCCTCTTTCTGGACGAAGTAGGCGAAATCCCCGGGGAATTGCAGAGCAAATTGCTCCGCGTCTTGCAGGAGGGAGAATTCGAGCGCGTCGGCGAGGCCAACACGCGTCGGGCCGACGTACGTATCATTGCGGCCAGCAACCACGATTTGAAGGAAGAGGCGGAAAAGGGACGGTTCCGCCAGGATCTTTACTACCGCCTGAATGTTTTTCCCATCCACGTAGCGCCGCTGCGGCGCCATCCAGAAGATATTCCTTCGCTGGCAGCCTGTTTCATGCAGCGAGCAGCCGCGCGGCTGAATTGTCCTTTGCCCCGCCTCACCCAAGCCGACATCCTGCAGTTGCAGCAATACGATTGGCCTGGCAACGTGCGGGAGTTGCAGAACGTGATCGAGCGGGCGATCATTACCGCGCGCAGCGGCATTTTGCGCTTCGATCTGCCGCAGGCAACGCCGGGCAAAGCGGCCATGGCCACCCTTGTACCGGCGGCCGAAGCCGACGGCGAGCCGATCCTTCCCGAGGCCGAGATCAGGCGGCGCGAGCGGGCGAACATCCAGACCGCCCTGCGGCGGTGCGGCGGAAGGATCTACGGCCACGGCGGAGCAGCCAGACTGCTCGGCCTGAAACCGACCACCTTGGCCTCGCGGATCAAGAAGTTGGGACTAAAGTGACCTCGCTCAGGGCGTGGATGGAGGCACAAAGGCACAAAGGCACAAAGGCACAAAGGCACAAAGGCACAGAGGCACAGAGGCACAGAGGCACAGAGGCACAGAGGCACAGAGGCACAGAGAAAAAGAGCCATTGATGAGCCGGAAAACTTATGCGACTTTGCGAC
>Ga0315289_10010647_pt1 | contig 13143 bp, 10 predicted proteins | sample YL17G11_40_MG_FD_203452 | JGI IMG/M metagenome (GOLD analysis project Ga0315289, IMG submission 203452) | Sediment microbial communities from Yellowstone Lake, YNP, Wyoming, USA - YL17G11_40 | ecosystem: Environmental > Aquatic > Freshwater > Lake > Sediment | place: USA: Wyoming | collected...
CAGCCAGAACGACTTCCTAATGCAGTTTCAGGCCGACATGCTGGGCCGGCCGGTGATCCGGAGCGGCTCGGTCGAGCTCTCCGCGCTGGGCGCGGCTTGGCTGGCCGGGCTGGCAACCGGCGTCTGGTCCTCACTGGAGGAACTGGAGGCGCTCCCGCGGCCCACACGCCGCTTCGAGCCGCGCCTGCCGGGTCCTCAGCGCGAGGCTCTGTACCGCGGATGGCGCGAAGCCGTGGCCCGCGCGGCCGCGGAGTCCCTGGCGGGGTGCCCGGAATGAACGCCCGATGTGGCGCGGGCTTCAGCCTGCCGCGTCGGCACTCGTGCCGACGCTCGGCACGTCGGCTGAAGCCGACGCTGCACGCTTTAGAGGCTGCTGAAAAACGCCCGCTCCGGACCGCTTGCTCACGCGCGCGGCTCGGAAAGTGCTTCAGAGTCAACGGCCCTGTTTCAGAGCCGCGACCGTCAGGGAGCGGTCCCGGGCGTTTTTCAGCAGCTTCTAAAGCGTGCGCCACGGCGCCCATCATGGAGAGATAAGCCCATGGCGCGGATCGATGAGCTGCGGCTCATGGCGAAGGTGGCCCGCATGTACCACATCCAGGGTCTCCGCCAGCCGGTGATCGAGGACCGGCTGAATGTCTCTCAATCCACCATCTCGCGCCTGCTGAAGCGGGCGGAAAGCGAAGGAATCGTCCGCATCACGGTGAGCGTTCCGGCCGGGGCGCACCCGGATCTCGAGGAAGGGCTTCAGGCGGCTTACGGCTTGAAAGAGGCCATCGTGGTGGACTGCGTGGAGGATGGCGACGAGCGGATCGTGCCGGACCTCGGCGCCGCGGCCGCCTTCTACCTGGAAACCACTCTCAAGCGCCGGGAGATCGTGGGGATCTCCTGCTGGAGCGCGGCCCTGCTGGCGATGGTGAACGCCATGCATCCCAGCCAGCGCGGCGCCGGGGCCACGGTGCTGCAAATCCTCGGCGGAGTCGGCAACCCCGCGGCGGAGGCCCACGCCACGCACCTGACGCGCCGGCTCGCAAATCTCATCGGCGGGAGCGCGGTGTTCCTGCCCGCGCCGGGGGTAGTCGGCTCGGCCGAGGCGCGCCGCGTCCTGATGAAGGACCGCTTCGTGCGGGAAGCTGTGAAGATGATGCGCTCGGTCACGCTGGCGCTGGTCGGCATCGGAGCGTTGGAGCCCTCGCGTCTGCTGGCCAGCAGCGGCAACGTCTTCTCGCCGGAGGAGCTGCGAATCCTCAAGGACCACGGCGCAGTCGGGGACATCTGCCTGCGCTTCTTCGACGCCGACGGCCGCCCGGTGGTCACGCCCCTGAACGAGCGGGTGATCGGCATGGAGCTCGAGCACCTGCGCTCGGTGGACCGCGTAGTCGGCGTGGCCGGCGGGCGCCGGAAACACGCCGCCATTCGCAGCGCGCTCCGCGGGCGCTGGATCAACGTGTTGATCACCGATCGCTTCACCGCCCAGCGGCTGCTCGACGACGAGAAGAGCCTCTCGCGCAGCGAATCTGCGTCGGGGTCCCAACTGCCGGCCCGAGTCGGGGCGAAAAGGAGATCATGAACCGGCACGCGGCGCTGTCAGTCTGTCTCGGCTTGGCGCTGAGCCTCGCCGGGTGCGTCCCGTGGACCGTGAGGCCGATCGAGAGCGCCGAGGAGAAGCAGAGCCAGGGGCGGGAGCGCTTCAACGCCGCCTCGTATGTCGATTCCATCTGGTCGAGCCGGCTGGCGCCGGCCATCCTGGACTCGGCGGTGGACCTGCGCACGCTGCTGACCGCGCTGGAGGTCGATGCCGGCGGCGCCGCCCGCAAATACGGCCAGCGGGAAGGGGAAGGCCCGTTTCACTTCATGGTGAAAGGCCGCGGGCGGGTGCTGGCCATCGACACGCGCTCGCGCACGGGGCTCATCTCCATCGATCTGGCGCCGGGTGACGGCAAGCCGGACGCGTTCCTCGAAGTCGGTCCGGTGATCCGGGGCACCTCGCTCCGGGACGCGGTGGGTTTCATCCGGTTCGGCCAGTTTGTGAACCAGCTCCAGTTCGCCGACGTGGCCAACGAGCTGAACGCCAGGGTGTTGAATTCGGTCGTGGCCCGCCTGAAGCTGCCGACGCTGCCAGGCAAGGTTGTCTCCTTCTACGGCACGTTCACTTTGACGCCGGGTTCCCCGGCCGAGATTGTGCCGGTGCAGGTGAACGTGGAGGAGCGCGGCGAATGACTGACGCGATCCTGCGCGCGGAGCGGATCAGCAAGACCTACCCGGGGACGCTGGCTCTGGACCACGTGGATTTCCAGGTGCGGCGCGGCCAAGTGAACGTGCTGATCGGCGAGAACGGCGCGGGGAAATCGACGCTGGCGAAAATTCTCGCCGGGGTCGAGCAGCCCACCCAGGGGCGGCTGGCGCTGGAGGGCGAGGCGATCCGCCTGCGCTCGCCGCGGGATGCCGACCGCTGCGGCATCGGCATGATTTACCAGGAACTGAGCCTGTTCCCGAACCTGAGCGTGGCGGAGAACATCTTCATGGCGCGCGAGGTCACCGCGGGGAGGCTGATGGTTGACCACAAGGCGCAGGAGCGGCGGGCGCGCGCCCTGCTCGAGCGCCTCGAGCAGCCGATCGACCCGCGGACCTTGGCCGGCGAGCTTCCGCTCGGCCAGCAGCAGCTCGTGGAAATCGCTCGCGCCCTGGCGCGCGACGTCAGGATCCTGATCATGGACGAGCCGACTTCCGCGCTCAGCGCCGCCGAAATCAACGTCCTGTTCGGCATCATCCGCGAACTGAAGTCGCGCGGCGTCTCGATCGTCTACATCTCCCACCGGCTGGAGGAGCTGCTGGAGATCGGCGATCAAATCGCCGTGTTGCGCGACGGGCGCCTCATCGCCGAAGCGCCGGCGGAGGCGGCCAGCCTTGGCTGGCTGGTCGAGAAGATGACGGGACGCAGCACGACGGCTGTGACGCCGCGGCAAAGGAGCCAGGCGGCAGTTGAGCTGCTGAAGGCGGATTCGCTCTCGCTGCGCCGCGCCGACGGCAGGCTGGCGCTGGATGGCGTATCGTTCACGGTCCACGCGGGCGAGATTCTAGGGATCTATGGCCTGATGGGCGCCGGGCGCACGGAGCTGTTCGAGTCTCTGATCGGGGTCCAGCCCCGCGCGCGAGGCGCGATTCTGCTGGAGGGCCGGCGGCTGGAGGCGCGCTCCACCGCGGAGCGCATCGCCGCGGGACTGGTCCTGGTCCCGGAGGACCGGCAGCGGGCGGGGCTCGTGCCGACGCTCTCGGTCCGGCAGAACATCACGCTCATGAGCCTGGGCCGGTTCGCCCGCGGGATCTATCTCTCTCCGGCGCGCGAGACCGCCGGCGCGCGCCGGCTCGCCGGCGAATTGCAGATCAAGGCGTCCGATTTAGGGCAGCCGGTCACCTCCTTGAGCGGCGGCAACCAGCAGAAGGTGGTCGTCGCCAAGTGCCTGCTCACCTGTCCCAAGGTGCTGCTCATGGATGAGCCGACCCGCGGCGTGGACGTGGCGGCCAAGGCGGAGATCTGCCAGATCATGCGGCGGCTCGCCTCGCAGGGGCTCGGGGTGGTCTTCGCCTCTTCCGAGTTGAAAGAGATTCTGGCCGTGGCCGACCGCGTGCTGGTGATGTCGCGCGGCCGGATCACGGGCGAATTCCAGATCGACCAGGCCAGCGAAGAGGCGCTGGTGCGGGCGGCTTCGGCCAAACCCGGCCGCGAGGGAGGCGAGCGTGCCAACCCATGAGGCGGCGCCCGTAGCCGCAGGGTCCCCGCGGCTCTCGGCCGCCGCGCTGCTGTTTCGCCTGCGGGCGCTGTTGGCCCTGCTGACCCTGGCCCTGCTGTTCTCGCTGCTTTCCCCGTCTTTCCTCACCGCGGGCAACCTGATCATGCTGGTGAAGCACGTGGCCATCAACGCCCTCCTGGCGATCGGGATGACGTTCGTGATCCTGACCGGCGGCATCGACCTCTCGGTGGGTTCGGTGGCCGGTCTGGCGGGGATGATTGCCGGCGGGCTGATCAACCAGGGGCTTGTCCTGCCGATGTTCGGCGTAGTGGTGTACTTCCAGGTCTGGCTGGTGATCGTGCTAGCGATGCTGGCAGGCGTGTTGGTGGGCGGCGTGAACGGCCTGCTGGTCGCGCGCTGCGGCGTGCCGCCGTTCATCGCCACGCTGGGAATGCTGTATGTCGCCCGCGGGGCCGCGCTGCTGCGCTCCGGCGGCGCCACCTTCCCCAATCTGGTGGGCCGGCCCGAGCTCGGCAACACGGGCTTCCCGTGGCTCGGTTCCGGCACGATCCTCTACCTGCCGGTTCCAATCTGGGCGATGGTGCTTCTGGGCGCGACGGCGGCGTTCGTCTCCGCCCGCACGCCGTTCGGCAGGCAGGTGTACGCGGTGGGCGGAAACGAGCGCGCCGCGGAGCTGTCCGGGGTCCGCGTCAAGCGGGTGAAACTGCTGGTCTACGTGATTTCCGGTCTCTGCGCGGCGCTGGCGGGGCTGATCATCGCCGCCCAGCTCGTCGCGGCCCACCCGGCCACGGGCTCGACCTTCGAGCTGAACGCGATCGCCGCCGTGGTCCTCGGCGGAACCTCGCTGATGGGGGGCCGCGGCACGATCGGCGGGGCCATTCTGGGGGCCTTCGTCATCGGCGTGCTGGCCGACGGGCTGGTCCTGCTGGGTGTCTCGGAGTTCTGGCAGATCGTTATCAAGGGAATCGTGATCGTGCTGGCCGTCATCATGGACCAGCTTCAACAGAGGCTCCAATGGAAGTCCGCAGTTACGCAAGCCGCTTAGCAGCGGCAGTGCTTGTTATCCTGGCGCTGGCCGCCTCCGGGTGCCGGTCCGGCCCGCGTTCGCCGGGCACGCCGGGCAAGAAGCTCATCGTGATCATCACGCCGTCGCACGACAACCCGTTCTTCAAGGCGGAGGCGGTCTCGGCCGCGGCCACGGCCCGCCAGCTCGGCTACGAGACCCTCAGCCACTCGCACGACGACGATGCGCACCAGCAGGACCAGTTGTTCGACATGGCCATCGCCAACCAGGCCGCGGCGATCATCCTGGACAACGCGGGCGCCGACGCCTCGATTGCCGCCGTCGCCAAAGCGAAGAAGGCCGGCACGCCCTGCTTCCTGATCGACCGCGAGATCAACGCCACCGGGATCGCCGTCTCGCAGATCGTCTCCAACAACTACCAGGGCGCCACGCTGGGCGCCCAGGAATTCGTCCGCCTGATGGGGGAAAGAGGGGACTACGTCGAGCTGGTGGGCCGGGAGTCCGACACCAACGCCGGCATCCGGACGAAGGGATTCCACGACGTGATCGACAAGTACCCGCAGATGAGACTCGTTGCCCGGCAGAGCGCCAACTGGAGCCAGACCGAGGCGTTCCAGAAGATGGAGACCATCATCCAGGGCTCGCGCGGGATCAAGGGAGTGATCATTGGCAACGATACGATGGCCCTGGGCGCGGCGGCGGCGCTGAAGGCGGCCGGACTCGGACGGGTGATCGTCGTGGGCTTCGACGGCAGCCCCGATGTGATCGCCGCGATCAAGGCGGGGGACATCCAGGCGACCGTGTTGCAGCCGGCCGCGCGCATCGCCCGGCTGGCCGTCGAGCAGGCGCACAAATATCTCACCACGGGCGCGACGGGGTTCCCCGAGAAACAGTCCATCGACTGCGAGCTGATAACTCCCGCCAACGCCGACCGGTTCGGATTGTTCGGCCCCAAGTGACGCCCGTGGGCCAGTGAGGTGAACATGTTGCGGAACCAGAGAATGACCCTGGCCGTGATCATCGGCAACCGCGATTTCTTCCCGGACCAGCTCGTGAAGGAAGCGCGCCGGGACACCCTCGCGCTGTTCGAGGAGCTCGCGATCGAACCCGTTCTGCTGGACGAGCAGGCCAGCAAGTTCGGCGCGGTCGAAACCCGGACCGACGCCGAGCGGTGCGCGGAGGTGTTCCGCGCCAACCGCGACCGCATCGACGGCGTGCTGGTGACACTGCCCAACTTCGGCGACGAGAAGGGCGTGGCCGACGTCTTAAAGCTTTCCGAACTGAACGTTCCGGTGCTGGTGCAGGCTTACCCGGACGATCTGGATAAGCTGGGCGTCGAGCGCCGCCGCGACGCCTTCTGCGGCAAGGTCTCCGTGTGCAACAACCTGCGGCAGTACGGCATCCCGTTCAGCCTGACCCGCTCGCACACGGTCCATCCAGCTTCCGGAAGCTTCAAGGACGACCTACAGGACTTTCTCGGTGTGTGTCGCCTGGTGCGCGGCCTGCGCCGGGCGCGCATTGGCGCGGTGGGGGCACGGCCCGACGCGTTCAAGACCACGCGCTACAGCGAGAAGCTGCTGGAGGCCTCCGGCATCAGCGTCAGCACCATCGATCTGTCGGAAGTTTTCGGGCGCGCGTTCTCTCTGGCGGATTCCGACCCGCGCGTCCACGCCAAGCTGGAGGAAATTGCCGCTTACGCCGACGCCGCCGGCGTGCCGGAAGCCGCGCTCCAGCGCATGGCCAGGTTCGCGGTGGTTCTGCTGGAGTGGATGGAGCAGAACGGCTTGCAGGCCACCGCGATCCAATGCTGGACCTCGATGCAACGGAACCTCGGCGCCAACTGCTGCACCGTCATGAGCATGATGAGCGAGGAGCTGATGCCCAGCGCCTGCGAGGTGGACGTCACCGGCGCCGTGGCGATGTACGCCCTGCAACTGGCGTCCGGAAGCCCGAGCGCCCTGGCCGACTGGAACAACAACTACGGCGCCGACCCGGACAAGTGCGTCTTCTTCCACTGCGGCAACTGGGCCAGAAGCTTTCTGCCGGACGCCGCGATCTCTACCGCCCCGATCCTCGGGACGACGCTGGGCGTCGAGAACACCTACGGCGCTCTCGCCGGACGCACCCGCTCCGGCCCGGTGACTTTCGCCCGCGTCACCACCGACGACCGCGTGGGTCGCGTCCGCAGCTACTTGGGCGAAGGCCGGTTCACGGATGATCCCCTGGCCACCTTCGGCGCGCGGGCGGTGGTGGAAGTTCCGGGCTTGCAGAAGCTCATGCGGTACATCTGCAAGAACGGCTTCGAGCACCACGTGGCCCTGAGCGCCTCGCGCTCGGCGGCTATCCTCGCCGAGGCGTTCGAGACTTATCTCGGCTGGGAGGTCTACCACCACCAGGGTTGAGCGCGGGCAAGGCTTTGACTATTGCTCGGCGGGAGGTTCGGGGATCTGCTCGGGCGGGACCCACACCACGGCGCCATCCCGCCAGGCGGCGATGGGATGTCCGAGGCGCTTATGCACAACCAGCGCGTGGCGAACGGCTTTCACGAGCGCGCGATCAATCGGCCGCCCCTCGCGGAACTTGTCAGCTATGCTTCGCTCAGGCCCCACGGCCATGGAGGTACCTCGCTTCCAGTGTATCCCAGACGGCCCCGTTGTGGACGGTCACCACAGGGCCTGCTCCTTCCGCCACCAACTGCGGCTCGGCTGTGTTGTCGTAAAAGCGCCAAGAGGTCGCCAGCGGGCGGTACAGCGTGAAGAAGTTCCTGAGTCCTGCCTCATAGCGTCGCCGAACGGTCGCTTCCGGCACGTACTGGCCTCCGGACCGCACCCTGTCCAAGATTCGCGCGATACACAGCTCCGGCGAGGGCAGCCACAGGAACACGATTCGAAACCCGTAGCCCGCACGGACGAGACCTCGAATCCACGGCGCGAAGCTGCGACTCGCGAGCGTGGTTTCGAAGGCGAAGTCCACACGCCGCGCCGCCAGCTCGCGCAGCCGCGCAAGCATGAGCCGGCCCGCCTCGATTGACACTATCTCGGGCGAGTACGCGCTGAGCCCTTGGGCAATCGTGTCGGCGTTGACGAACTCGGAGACGCCAAGTTCTCCTCTCAACAGGTACGGAGCTGCCGTGCTCTTCCCTGCGCCATTTGGCCCGGCCAGCAGAACCACGTTCGGCGAGGCGAGTCCCATGTCCCGACTCTATATTGGATCAAACTCGGTGGCCAAACCACCATGCGATGGTAGTCTCCCAATTCTGCCTCGGTCGTTGGTGGCGGCCTCGGGAGGGCGGGCTGCCCGCGAAGCAGAGGCCCGTTACCCGCCGCCAGAAGTCGTCGTGGCCCTACCCACCCCCGATCTCTGCGAACGCCGATTCCAAGCGCATCTGCACGTCCCACGTGAAACGGAACAAGCTCACCATGCGGATTGCAGACCCAAATGTTGACAAGGCTCACGAAGGCATTCTCCAAAAGGTGGGACGGTCTGAGAGCGGCGCTCGCGTCGCACTTTGCCTCCTATAGCTTGTGCTGAATCCACGGCAGGCTGAGGGTGGCACCCGCGATGGAAGCCAACATCAGCGATCACGTTTGGGAAATGCGTCAATTGATTGCTTGCTGGGAAGCACAAATAATCATTGCCATGGAACGCCGGCCGGTCGCATGCTGATAGAGAGAAAGGTGTGCCCCCCGCGTTGGGGCGGGGGGCAAGTGTTATCCATACGATCACTACGCAGCCGTAGGGCGTACGGATGACGGCGATTAAGAGGAGGGGCCTCAAGAATCGCCTCCTTTCTCCGGGGTTGAATTTCAGAGTGTCAGCTCTGAGATCCCGGAAACTTTTGGACGGGGGCGGCCAGATTCGAACTGGCGACCTTCTGCTTAGTAGGCAGTCGCTCTATCCGGACTGAGCTACGCCCCCGACCCTTCAAGGATTATCCTGCTAGCGCCTCCTCCTTGCCCGGGAGCTTCTGCCGGTGTTTGAGCAGTAGCGGTCCCGGCTTCAACCAGCGATAGCGGCGAGATCCCTCAGCCCTGAATTCGGAGATTATCAACTTCTTCACTGGTACTCCTGATTTCTTAGCGATCTTCGAAATCCCGCCGATGGTCCCGCCCCACTTTACCGCTCCGATGCCGACAGCGGTTTCAAAGTCCCTTCCACTGACGCCGCCAGGAAAACCAAGCAGTACCCTGAGAAAATTCCGGGCGTTGCCATTAATGCGTGTGAGGATCGCCGTCATCGTTTCTCCCTCATCCGGTACCTCCCGGCATGCCAGCTCGGCCGATGTTGTGGCGTTCGCAGAGGCACCTTTGCCTTGGTCCCCTGACCCCAACTGAAGCAGCCTAGCCGCTTCCTCGGGCGTGTCGCACAGGGCATATGGGCCACCGTCCTGCCAGATTACTCTGACCGCCATACGCTCACCTCCATTCCGTAGGTATTATACCACCGTTTCGTAGATGCCTTTCGATGTTGTCCGTAACCGCATGATTCTATAGGAGATATTGTGCTTGCCTGATCCTCCATATACATTGCAGATTTGGGGGAAGAAGAAAAGGAAAAAGCGCTGAACACGCGGTTTGCGCCTGTGCATTCGCTGTGTACGAAATAGAGCGGCGATATCCCTCTGAAGCGCACTCCCTCCTGCACAGGTCTGTCCAGTACATTCTTCTTTGTGCTACCATTGGACCCCGGCCGGGTGCTCCGTGAGCCTACGTCAATGAATCTTCATCTGGACGGGCATGGTGCTCATAGCAGGCATGGGTTTCTATCCCCCTTGGACCGTAAGCCTAGTGCTCGACAACTACAGGTTCGAACTGCCCTGGACCCGTTGCCAGTGGATTATTAGCCGACCTGACGTTTCGCAGTCGCCCGATAAAGGAAACCTCCGGAGCATGGTTTGGAGCTGCCATCTGGACACCGGGCGGTCGTATGCGTCCTCGCTGGGGGCCTTGCGTGGACGCTCGGGAAAAACAGATCGTCGTGATCCGCTCCGGACGAGTCCGAACGGCCCAAGGCGTCAACGCACATTCAGGACACTGTCCATCCGATCCGCCCTGCAATGACCGGCGCATCCCCGAGCAGCACGCGCCATTCGCGCGATGAGAATGGATGAACGCTTCGACGACGCGCTAGAATTGAGCCGGTGACCCCTCAGGCACAGGAGACGATATGCGAATCCCGTGGGCCCTGGCGGCCCTGTCCTGCATCGTCGCGCCGGCCTCGGCCGCCTTGACTGAGCTGCGCATCACTGGGCAGCCCGGCCAGCAGCGAGTCCAAGTCCTCTCGGCCGGCGAAGTGATCGCCGAGTCTCCCGCGGAAGGGCTCTGGTCGATCGCCTGCGAGTGGCAGGAGCGGTGGCCCGCCGGTTGGCGCCACGCCAGCCCGGCGACCACGGTCACCGCCGGCGAATGGACCATCCTCAAAGGCGAGCTGAGCGCCTGCGGCGGCACGTGGCTGCTGGAGGACGCCTATCGCCAGAAGGGAAACGCCATCCAGGGCGTGCGCCGTTTCAAGTGGAATGGCGCCGCACCTGCGCCCAAGGTGACGTTGTCTGTCAGGTTCCAGGCCGGGGCGGACAGGTCGAACCTGCTGCTGCCCGGCATTCTCTATTACGGCAACCCCTCGGGCGCCAGAAGCGGACGGGTGCCGGTGTACAAGGGCGCGCCGGAAGAGGAGGCCCTCTTCGAAGAGCACCGCTATCCCCTGCCCTTCGCCTACGTGGAACTGGAGCGCCGCGCGGGGCTGCGGGGAGCGGCGTTGCACAGTCTACCGTCGCCCGCGCCTCATGCGAACCTGCCCGACCAGTGGTGGTCATTGGGGGTGGTCGCGCGAGCGGACGGCCCTGAGCTGCTGCTGCTGTCCGGCCCGTGCGCCTCGAACGGAAGCCGAAGCGTGGTGAAGGCGCTGCAAAAGGGTTTCGTGCCCTACGACAACGCCTATCTCAACGTGCCGCCGGGCGCCGTCATCGAGAAGACATTCTTCTTGGAGGCTTTCCCCGTGGCTCAGGCGGGCTCCGGGTTCAGCCAGGCTGTCCGGACCGCGATTCAGCTTTCGCCGGCGTTCAGCCTGGACGGACTACCCGAATTCGCCGACATCGTGCGGGCAAAGTACCGCTACGCCAAGTCGCGGTGGTATGAGTCAGGCGAGGTCGCAGGGTTCAAGAAGTACGTGGACCGCAACGTCTTCGTGATGGGCTGGACCGGCCAGGCGGAGGCGATGGGTTACGCGCTTCAGGTGCTCGAAAAAGGGCTGGGCGACCCGAACGCCACGCGGATGGCGCGCAAGTCCCTCGACTTCCTGGCGACAGCCGCGTTCTACGAAGGCGGCTTCCGCAATTGGTACGACTTTCAGAAGAATCAATGGTACGGCCAGGAGTTGCTCAACCAGGGCCAGGCGATGCTCGCCATCGCCCGCGCCATCCGGACAGGGAGGCAGCGGAAACTCGACACGGCCCGCTGGGAGGCTTTCCTCCGCCAGGCGGCGGACTTGCACTCCCGGCGCATTCTGGCCGAGGCCTGGCGTCCGCCTTCCACCGCGGAGGCGGCCTTCATCGCGCCGCTGCTGGAATGCTTCGCCCTCTTCAAAGCGCCGGCGTACAGGCAGGCGGCCGTCAAGGCGGCCGAACACTACGCCCGCCGCCATCTCAGCCTGCAGGAGCCTTACTGGGGCGGCACCCTGGACGCGCGCTGCGAGGACAAGGAAGCCGCCGCCCTCGCTTTCCAGGCGTTCCTGGCGCTGTACGAGACCACGCGCAACCCCGAGCACCTGCGCTGGGCCAGGCACGCCTGCGATGTGGTCCTCACGTACGTCTTCACCTGGGACGTGGATCTGCCGCCCGGCCGTTTGCGCGATCACGCCTTTCGCACCCGCGGCTGGACGGTGGTCTCGCCGCAGAACCAGCACCTGGACGTCTGGGGCGCCGTCGTCGCCCCGGATGTCTATCGGCTCGGGCAAATCGACAACCGGGACGACCTGAAGCGGCTGGCGCTGGTCATGTACCGGACCTGCGGCCAGCTCATCGACCCCAGCGGCAGCCAGGGAGAGCAGATGCAGCACACGAACTACGCGCAGCGGAACCAACCGGTCAACCTGGCCGAGGCTCGCGGCGGCTACAACGAGCAGTGGACGGTATTCTGGATCACCGCCCACTTCCTCACCGGCGCGGCGCGGCTGGCGGAGCTCGGAGTCCCTATATGGTGAGTCGCGGAAGCGGGGTTCTCATGCGTCGCCGCGAGTTCATTTCTCTGTTTGCAGCACCGGCTATGGCGCAGGTTTCCACGAGCGTCGAGCAGTGGGGCGTCTTCGAACTGGCTCTGCCGGGACCGTCGAGCGGAAACCCGTTCACCGAGGTCACGCTCAGCGCGCGTTTCCGGTACGGCAGCCGGACTGCCGAGGTGGACGGATTCTACGACGGCGATGGGAGGTACCGCATCCGCTGCAGTCCCGATCAGCAGGGCGAGTGGACTTACGAAACCCGAAGCAACTCTCCCGAGTTGACTGGGAAGTCGGGAGCGTTCGTCTGTGCGTCGCCTGGGGCCGGAAACCACGGCCCGGTGGCCGTCCGCGATACGTACCATTTCGCTTACGCGGATGGCGCCCGCTGTTTCCCGTTCGGAACCACCTGCTACGCGTGGGCCCATCAGGCGCAGGAACTGGAGGAACAAACCCTGGCCACGCTCCCTACGGCGCCTTTCAACAAGATCCGCATGTGCATCCTGCCGACGGAGTACGCCTACAGCGCGCAGGGGTTCCGACCCTACCCCTTCGAGCACACCGCGGAAGGCAAGCAGGATTTCACGCGCCCCCGTCCGGCCTTCTTCCGGCATCTGGAAGCGCGCGTCCTGGACTTGCAGCGGCTCGGCATCCAGGCGGACCTGATCCTCTTTCACCCCTACGGTCGCGGGGGATACGCGAACATGGGGGCCGAGGCGGACGACCGCTACCTGCGCTACGTGATCGCCCGCTTCGGCGCGTTTCGCAACGTCTGGTGGTCGATGGCCAACGAATACAACTTCGCGAAAACCAAGACGGCCGCCGATTGGGAACGGCTGGGAGCGATCCTGAAATCAAAGGACCCGTACGGACGGCTGGCCTCCATTCACAACGGCGGCGAATTGGAGAACATGTACGACCACTCGCGGCCCTGGATCACGCATGTCAGTCTCCAGAGCAGCCAACTGACCGAGGGGCGGAAAATCCGGGCGCGGTTCTTGAAGCCGGTGCTCTACGACGAATGCAAGTACGAAGGCAACATATCCCGGCGCTGGGGCGACATCTCGGGGCGAGAGATGGTTCACCGCTTCTGGCTGGGCGCCATCGAAGGGTGCTACGTCGGACACGGCGAGACCTACGAGCACCCGAGCAACGTCATCT
>Ga0315289_10010648_pt1 | contig 13142 bp, 11 predicted proteins | sample YL17G11_40_MG_FD_203452 | JGI IMG/M metagenome (GOLD analysis project Ga0315289, IMG submission 203452) | Sediment microbial communities from Yellowstone Lake, YNP, Wyoming, USA - YL17G11_40 | ecosystem: Environmental > Aquatic > Freshwater > Lake > Sediment | place: USA: Wyoming | collected...
CTTGATGAGAATTGACGGGTTCATACGCAGCCGGTCAAGCAAATTCGGCGACTGCGACAGGACGTTTTTTAGCAAAATCGCGGCGATGCGTCAGGTTGCGATCAATTTCGTGCATGGTCTTGGCCGTCAAATACACTTCTTTACAATGAGGGCATGAAACCACCGGGACATTTTGAATAACAAGCAATTCACTGTCCTTGCCGAAGCTCCGCGTTGAAAAGGCGCGCTTCGCTCCCGCCTTTCCGCAATAATCGCATCGTACAAGCATAGGTTTCTCGTAATTACTCACGTTCTTATGAAAGACCATTTATTCCCTATAGAAAAATGCATGCTGATCTTCAATGAGGCCCGTAGGGCCGGCATATTTATAGCCGGGGCGAAGCCCCGGGCAACGATACAAGGAGTCCCCTTCCTCACCCTCCCCGCTATGAATTCAGATGCGGGGAGGGTTGGGTGGGGAATCCATATGTCAACTGCTGTTACGCGGCCGCGACCGGCGCCGGCGCCGGGGCAGGAGCCGGGGCCGACTGCTGCTGCTGCAACAGTATCGCTTTTCTGCTCAGCCGCACCTTGCCGCCGCGGTCGTAGCCCACCAGCTTGACGCGCATCATATCGCCCAGCTTGACCACGTCCTCGGTGCGGCCGACGCGCTTGACATCGAGCTCGGAGATGTGCACCAGGCCTTCGCGGCCGGGCAGGAACTCCACGAATGCGCCAAAGTCCGTGATCGTGACCACCTTGGCGTCGAACTCCTCGCCCACCTCGGGATCGCAGCAGATGGCCTTGACGCGCTGGGCCGCGGCGTCCTTGTCCTTGATGTTCTGCGCATAAATCTGCACGGTGCCGTCGTCTTCGATGCTGATGGTGGTATTGGTGGTCTCCTGGATTTCGCGCACCACCTTGCCGCCGGGCCCGATGAGCTCGCGGATTTTGTCCTTCTCGATGACCATGGTGAATATCCGCGGGGCATATTCGGAAATCTCCTTACGCGGATGCGCAATGGCGCCGGTCATGATGTCGATGATCTTTATGCGCGCCACGCGCGCTTTTTCCAGGGCCTCTTTCATGAGGTCGGTGGTGATGCCGCTGATCTTGATGTCCATCTGCACGGCCGTGATCCCGTCGCGGGTGCCGGCGACCTTGAAATCCATGTCGCCCAGATGGTCTTCGGTGCCCAGAATATCGGTGAGAATGGCCACACGGTCGCCTTCTTTGATCAGACCCATGGCAACGCCCGCCACATGCGACTTGATCGGCACGCCCGCGGCCATGAGCGACAACGAGCTTCCGCAGACCGACGCCATGGATGAGGAACCGTTGGATTCAAGGATCTCGGAAACGACGCGAAGGGTGTAGGGAAAGCTTTTCTCCGACGGGAGCACCATGGTGAGCGAGCGTTCGGCCAGATGGCCGTGTCCGATTTCGCGGCGGCTGACCGATCCGATCCGCTTGACTTCGCCCACGCTGTAGGGCGGAAAGTTGTAATGCAGCATGTAGGATTTGCTGTATTCAACCTGCACATTGTCAATTCGCTGCTGATCGAGTTTGGTGCCCAGCGTGGTGACCACCAGCGCCTGCGTTTCGCCGCGTGTAAAGAGCGCCGACCCATGGGCGCGCGGCAGCATGTCGAGGTCGCAGGTGATGTCGCGGATGGTGTCGAGATCGCGCCCGCCGATACGGGTGCGCGTGGAGAGAATGGATTCGCGCATCTCTCTGGCTTCGATATCGTGAAAGGCGTTTCCGATCTCTTTCTCCCGTTCGGGAAATTGTTCCGCCAGCTTTTGCTGCGCTTCGGCGAGCAGGGCGTCGATTCCGGCGTAGCGTTTTGCCTTATCGCCGCAAAAACTGATGTCGTGCAGCCGGCTCATGACGGTTTCCTTGACAGCCGCATAAAGCGCGGCGTCTTTTGCCGGCGCGACGAATCCGGGCCTGGCAACGCCGGCCCTGGCGATCAGCTCTTTTTGAACGGCAACGAGCTTCCTGATCTCTTCATGGGCAAGCAGAATGGCCTCGACGATCGTCTCTTCCTTGACTTCGGCGGCGCCGCCTTCAACCATGACGATTGAGTCTTCGCTGCCGGCCACCACCAGGTCGAGCATGCCGGCTTCCGTTTCCGCAAGCGTGGGAAAAACCTTGAGCTTGCCGTCGACCATGCCCACGCGCACGCCGGCGATCGGGCCCTGGAAGGGTATCTGCGAAAGGGAAAGCGCTGTTGACGCCGCGGTGATGGCCAGAACGTCGGCGTCGAAATTATCATCGGCCGAAATGACCGTGGCGACGATCTGCAGTTCATTGAAATAGCCTTCCGGAAAGAGCGGCCGGATGGGCCGGTCGATGAGGCGCGCGGAAATCACCTCTTTTTCGCTGGGTTTCCCTTCGCGCTTATGGAACCCGCCGGGGATCTTGCCGGCGGCATAGGTCCGTTCGATGTATTCGACGGAGAGAGGGAAAAAATCCACGTCCTCGCGCGGCTTGGCCGAACAGGCAGTTGCCAGCACCATGGTATCGCCATAGCGCGCGACCGCCGAGCCGCCGGCCTGCCTGGCCAGCTTGCCTGTTTCGAGAGTGAAGGCTTTGTCGTTAACGGTTGTTTGTACTGATTGATATGACATGGTGGTCCCGTCTGGTTATTTACGTATGCCGAGTTTTTTAATGATGGTGCGATATCGCTCGATTTCGTTGTGCTGAAGGAATTCCAGCAACGAGCGCCGTTTGCCGACCAGTTTCATCAGGCCATGACGGCCGGCACAGTCTTTCTTCTGCCGCTTGGCGTGTTCGGTAAGCATGCTGATCCGTTCGGTAAGCATCGCGATCTGGACTTCGGGATTGCCCGTGTCCTTGTCGGATTTGCCGAACTCCTTGGTGAGCGCATGTTTGCGCTCTCTGGTCAATGGCATAATGGTACTCCTGTTATGTAAAATAGCGTTTGATCTCGTTTACATCATCCGCGATACGGCGCGCCAGCGCATCCTGGTTTTTAAATGCGCGATCGTGCCGGATACAATGATACAGCCCTATGCAGGCTTTGGCTCCCGCCCGCAACGCCTTTCCGGGCGGCCCGAACAGATGGAACTCAAAATGGAAGTCCCTGTTCGCAAAGGTCGGACAATCGCCCCAGTAGAGTGCGCCGCAATGCCGGCGTCCGGCAAACTCCAGCCGGGCCGCGTAGACGCCCGGCATCGGAAGCACTTTCGGTTCCCTAACGGCTTCAAAGTTGATGGTAGGGAAACCCAGTTGCCGGGCTTTGCGGACCCCGCGTATCCGTCGCGTAATGATCAGATACGGATGGCCCAGAAGCCTCAGTGCGTCGGCAACCTGACCGGCAACAATCCTGCGCCTGATTTCGGTCGACGATACTATCGTATCGCCGGTGCGGGCCGTTTTTGCAACAAACAGAGAAAAATGCTTTATGTCCACATGACGGCGCAAAAATTCAGCGCTTCCCCGACGTTGGCTGCCAAAGGTATGTCCTTGGCCCATGGCCCATTCAACCGCCTTGCAGCGCCCGATAAGAATGCGCTTTATGAATTCCGCGGGCGAAAGCGACATCAGCGCGTGGTCGAATTTCAGGCAAACCAGATAGTCAACGCCCAGAGACCCGATCAGCAGGGCCTTCTCTTCGAGGGTGGTGAGAATCGGCTGTATTTGATGCGGTGAAGTTACAACGCGCGTGTGGGGTTCGAACGTCACGATCACACTCTGCGCGCGCCGCATCCTGGCCCGGCGCACTGTTTCGCGAATGAGCATCATATGGCCGCAATGTACGCCGTCGAAATTGCCCACCGAAACCACGGAGGCTTTAATGGGCAGCGGCTGCAATGAACGGATCAGGTGCATATCGGCAATCAGGCCTTTCTGCCTTTCGGAGATGCTGCTTTTTCCGCCCGGCCGAATACGCGGCGCGGATGAATGCCGCCGGCCGAACGGGCGCAGACGGCCACCAGTCCGCCGGCTTCATCATAGGCAAAAACGGGCAGCGACGCATCGCCGCCGGCCTGGACCGGCACGTCATGACCATTTGTCATGGCGCGCTTCTGCGGGGCCGAAAGGACCACCAGAGGGAATGCGGCAAATGCGTCGCGTATGCTGATCATTCGCGTGCGAATATCCGGAACATCGGGCGATACGGCGGCATCAACCGTATACGGTCCGATCGAAAGCCGGCGAACGAACGAAGCGTAGCCCAGGGTACCGAGCTTGTACGCGATATCGCGGGCCAGGGACCGCACATAGGTGCCCGTGGAACAGGCGACGGTCAGGCTGGCTTCACCGGCCGCTGCATCGTAGCCGTCCAAGCGCAGCGACCGGACCACCACCGGACGCGCCTGCAGCGTGAACTCCCTGCCTTCGCGCGCCAGCGCGTACGCGCGGGCGCCCTTGACTTTAAGTGAGCTGTAGCGCGGCGGCGCCTGCATCTGCTCCCCGATAAACTCCGGGAGCACGGCGGAAACCTCGTCCGTCGAAGGGATGCGGCCGCCATCGCGCACGACGTTTCCCGCCGAATCAAGCGTATCGGTCTCCGCTCCGAACCGGACGCCGAACGCATACCGTTTGGGGTCCGCGGGCAGATACGGCAGCAACCGCGTGGCCGCGCCCGCCGCCACGATCAGCAATCCCGTTGCCATCGGGTCCAGCGTTCCGGCATGTCCCAGCGCGGACCCGGCAAGCGGGCGCCGCAGCATTCTTATGATGTCAAATGATGAAGGGCCGCACGGCTTATCGATGAGGAAATAACCGTCCAAAGGTCAACCCAGCTCCTTCCGCAGCAACTCGAGCATCATGGCCCTGGCGGCGGCAAACGGCATCTTGACCGTGCATCCGGCCGCGCCGGAGTGTCCGCCGCCGCCGGCCACCGAGTGGGCGATCTTCCCCACATCCACGCTTCCGCGCGAACGGAGGCTGAAATGCGTTTCGTTGTCGCGGTATTTGATGAACATGCCGACCATGACGCCCTGCGCCATGATGGTGTAATCGGCCATGCCTTCGCAGTCGGACCTCGATGCGCCCAGCTCATCGATGACGGCCAGAGGCAGTTCGATAGCGCAGACTTTGCCGTCCAGATGGAACTGCAGCGTTGACCAGATCCTCGACCAGAGCAGCATTCCCTGCGGGGTATGGGAATCATAGGAATGCTGATAGATGGACGCGCAATCGATGTTCCGGCCGGCAAGGTCCGCGCACATGCGGAAAATTTCGCTGGTGGTATTGGAAAAACGGAAGCCGCCGGTGTCGGTAAGGATCGCCGCGTACAGCGCCTCGGCCACTTGGCGGGGGTAGTTCACGCGCTGGTCGGCGAAAAACCGGTACAGCAGCTCGGCCGTGGCGGCGGCGTGTTCATTGACGATATTATGCGGCGCAAAGTTAGTGTTGTCGCGATGATGGTCGATGTTGATCATGACCGGCGCGATCTCTCTGCAGCCGTTCCATCCCATGCGGTCAAGGTTTGAGCAGTCCAGTATAATCAGAACGTCAAAGGTCCGCCGGGGTTTTTCGTGGACGATCAGGCCGGCATCGGCCAGAAAGACAAATTTATGCGGCACCGGGTCGACATCGAACATGGTGACTTCTTTGCCCAGAGAACGAAGATACCATGCAAGAGCGAGCTGCGAACCGACGCTGTCGCCGTCAAGAGACAGGTGCGACGATATGAGAAAGCTGGTATGCTTCCGGAAAAGATCGTTGAGTTCAGACCAGGTCATCTTTGATCTTCTTAAGCAGCAGGTTGATGCGGTCGCTGTGATCGAGTCCGCGATCGAGTTTGAAATACAACTTCGGAAAATTCTTAACGGTCACCCGTCGTGCGACCATTTTCTGGATGAACGGCGCAGCCGTATTGAGCGCCTCGATCGCGTTTTCCTTTTTTTCGTCATATATACTCACATGCACCGTGGCATTCCGCGTGTCCTCGGCCAGCTTGAGATCGGTAATGGTGACGATCGAGGGGATACGCGGATCGCGCACGTCATTGGCGATAACGTCGCCGATCTCCTGCTTGAGCTGTTCCCGCATGCGGTCGTAGTAGTATTTGGGTGACGACATGGTGTGATCCGCCGGTCAGTGGGTCGCGACCGGCGCGAAAACCGGTCCTAAGCCAGTTTGCGCGCTATCTTGACTTCCTCGTAAATTTCGATGCGGTCGCCTTCTTTGTAATCGCTGAACTTGTCCAGGGTCAGGCCGCAATCGAACCCTTCGGCCACCTCGCGCGCGTCATCCTTATGCCGCCGCAGCGTGGCCACGGTGGTATCCACGATTTCCACATCGTCGCGGACCAGACGGGCCTTGGCGCCGCGCCTGACAGTACCGGAAAGTACCATGCAACCCGCCACGATGCCGACCTTGGATATTTTGAAGACCTGGCGTATCTGCACCTGCGCCACCGTGTTTTCCTTGATTTCCGGCGCCAAAAGGCCTTCCAGGGCCAGTTTCATCTCATCGACCGCCTCATAAATGATGCGGTAGGTGCGGATATCGACGCCTTCGCGTTTGGCAAGTTCACGGATCTTGGAATTGGGGCTCAGGTGAAAACCCACGATGAGCGCATTGGAGGCGGCGGCCAGCATGACATCGGCCTCTTTAATGGCTCCCACGCTTTTATGAATGACGTTGACGCGGACTTCCTCATTCGACAACTTACCCAGCGACTCGGCCAGCGCCTCGACCGATCCGTCCACGTCGCCCTTGATCACCAGGTTCAGCGACTGGACATGGCCGGCTTTGATCTGCTCGTAGAGATGATCGAGCGATACCGCGCCCATACGCCGCAATTCCCGTTCTTTCTGGGCCAGACGCCGTTTTCCCGCGATTGCGCGCGCCTCTTTTTCATCGTCCAGCACTTTAAAGGAATCGCCCGCCTGCGGCGTTCCCGACAACCCGAGCACCACCACCGGCTGGCTGGGCGCGGCCTGGTCCATGCTGTTGCCGCGCTCGTCAATAAGATCGCGCACGCGGCCGGAATGGATCCCGGTCACGAAGGCGTCGCCTTTTTTAAGCGTGCCTTTTTCGATGAGCACCGTGGCGACGGACCCCTTCCCTTTATCCAGTTCGGCCTCGATCACCACTCCGCTGGCTTTACCCTCGGGATTGGCCTTGAGTTCGAGCATTTCGGTTTCGAGCGCCAGCATTTCAAGGAGACGGTCGATATTTTTGCCGGTCCTGGCGGATATCTCGACGCAGCTTACCTTTCCGCCGTATTCTTCCACCAACACGTTGTATTTGGCGAGTTCTCCCTTTACTTTGTCAATATTCGCCGTGGGCAGGTCGATTTTGTTGATGGCCACGACGATGGGCACGTTGGCGGCGCGGGCATGGTCAATGGCTTCACGGGTCTGCGGCATGACGCCCGAATCGGCCGCGACCACAAGGACCACCACGTCCGTGATCTGGGAGCCGCGCGCGCGCATCGCCGAAAAGGCTTCGTGGCCCGGCGTATCAAGAAAGGTGACCGGACCGCGGCTGGTGTTGACCCGGTAGGCGGCGATATGCTGCGTAATGCCGCCGGATTCACCGGCGATCACATTGGTTTTGCGGATATAGTCCAGAAGCGACGTCTTGCCATGGTCAACGTGGCCCATGACCGTCACCACCGGTGCGCGCGGCATAAGGGCCCCTTTTTCATCTTCTTCCGTGTCCTCTTCCGTTTCGGCCTGATATTCCTCCATAAGATGGGCGGTATAGCCAAATTCATCGGCCAGGAGCTCTATTGTCTCAAAATCAAGTCGCTTGTTCACGGTTACAAGAAGCCCCAGCTCCAGGCATTTGGCGATCACTTCGGTTACCGGCTTCTGGATCATATTGGCCAGATCGCCCGGCGTTAAAAATTCGCTGACGTTCAGCAATTTCTTTACTTCCTGCACGCCGTCGACATGTTTTTCTTCCTTGTGGTACTTCTTGCGCACGGAGCCGGCGCCGATTTTTGCAAGCGTCTTCTTGACCGCGGTTTTGAGCTCCATTTCGCTCAGCTCCGGGCGCTCGTTCTTGCGCTTGCCGCCCTTTCTTCTTCGGCGCTTGCCATCGCGGCCGTCGGCATAGCCGCTGCCTTTTGTATCGCGTTCACGCCCTTTTGGAGGCGTGGCCCCAACCGGTTGCGGAGGCATATAGGCCGGCTGTTCGCTTGGCCTTGCGGCATGATGATGATACGGCCGGAAAGCCCCGCGATCGGTGCGCGCAGGCGCAGCCTCGGGATGCGGTCTTCGCTCGTCGGCCCGGGACGCTGCCAAAGCCGGGGAGGGCGTGGCAGCGGAGGCGTGCGTCGCGGACGGGGCATGTTGGACCGCAGGCTCAGGAGCTTTGGGCATTTCGGCGGATGGCGGCGCCGGAGGTTCGGGCTTTTCTTCCGGTTTGGCTGCGACGATCTGCTCTTCGCGCTTTTTTGCCAGCATCTGGCGTTTGCGATCATACTCCTTCTTCATGTCCGCGCGTTCCTGCTCGAACCGACGCTTGATCTCGTCGCGCAGGCTGTCGTCGACCGTGCTCATGTGGCCTTTGACGGGAATTCCCATGTTGCGGAGCAGCTGCACCAGCGCTTCGCTGGAGACTTTGAAATCCTGCGCCAGTTTGTAAACTTTTTCCTTGCCCATGTTGTAACTCCGGTCTAAGGTCCCGCAGGCTGATTCCTGATTGCCTGCATTCCGCTGACTTCTGCCGTTTGGTAGCTCCGTGGCTCTTCTATTCCGCTATTCCGCCGCCGGAGACCCTTCTTCTTCGCCGCTTTTCCCCTCGGTCTTTTCAATCGCATCGGCAGCGTCGGTGTCCGTATCCGAGATATCGACAATCGCTTCGCGGGCGATCACATCCTGCACCACATCGTCGCCGGCGGCCGCATCGTCATTGGCTTCGGCAGCGGAAGCGTCTTCCTCGCCTTCACCTTCGGCGTCAAGATCTGCTGCGCCTTCGGGCTTTGCTTCCGCGCCGGCGGACGGTTCATCAACCGGCGTAGGGCTGAGCGCCTTGGCTTTGTCTTCCTCGCTGAGAGCGTTGAATTCATCGTCACCGTACACATCGATCTCTTTATCCAGAAGCCGTGCGGCAAGACGGATATTCTGGCCTTCTTTTCCGATCGCCTGAGCAAGGTCATCCTCGCGTATGATAACCACGACTTTGGTTTCGCCCACCTCATGCACGCGCTTTACCTCGGCGGGCGAAAAAACCCGGCGGACCAGAAGCGACAACTCGGTGGTCCAGTTGATGATATCAATGCGCTCGTTGGACAGCTCCCGGACAATGGCCTGCACGCGATTGCCGCGCATGCCCACGCATGCGCCAACCGGATCAACGCGCTCGTCCGATGTCGTGACCGCGATCTTGGAGCGGTGGCCCGGATCGCGCACGACCTTCACGATGCGCACGGTTTTATCGAAAATCTCGGGAACTTCAAGCTCAAAGAGCCGCGCCAGGAATTCAGGGCAGGTCCGCGACACGATTACCTGAGGGCCCTTGGCGTTGTTCTTGACATCTACGATGCAGGCCCGGATATTGTCTCCCTGGCGATACCGTTCTTTGCGGATCTGCTCCTTGTACGGCAGGAGCGCTTCGGTGCGGCCAAGGTTGACAAGCACATTCCCTTTGTCGATCTGCTGGACCGTGCCGGTGACCAGTTCGCCGATGCGATCGCTGAAATCCGAAAAAATCTTTTCGCGTTCGGCTTCACGCACGCGCTGGGTAATCACCTGCTTGGCGGTCTGGATGGCGGTACGGCCAAAGAGATTGAAATCCAGGTCCTGGATCAATTCGTCCCCCACTTCCAGGTCCGAATCGACCTCCTTTGCCTCATCCAGCGATATCTCTTTTTCGGGGTCTGCGACATTTTCCACGACAGTACGCCGCGCATAGACTTCAATAGTGCCTTTGTCGCGGTCCACGGAGACTTCGACATTCACTGGTTTGCCAAGGTATCTGCGCGCGGCGGTCGCCAGGGCGTCTTTCAAAGATTCCATGACCAGGTCCTGGCCGATGCTCTTTTCCTTGATAACGCCGGTGATGGATTGTGCGATCTCCGCGGCATGCAACGCTTCCTGCTTTTTGGTCTTCTTCTTGTTCATGATCATGGTCCTTCTGCGTTATTTGAATTCCAGTTTGATTTTCGCATGGGACAGGCGTGCAAGGGGTATCTCCGCTTCACCCGCGTCCGTCGCAAAGGTGACCAGGCCGCCTGCGCACTTGACTATTCGCGCATCCATCCATGTCTTTGTGCCGTCGGCCTGTTCCACCTGCATGGACGCCCTGCGGCCGGTATTGCGGTTGAAATCCGTTTCGGACGAAAGCGGCCGGTCGGCGCCGGGAGACGACACTTCGAGCGTATAGGGTTGATCGGAAAAGTTTTCCACATCCAGCAGAAGCGAGATTTCGCCGGATGCCTTTTCGCAATCCGCGATGGTGACCCCGCGCTCGGCGTCGATAAAAATACGCATGATGCCGCGCGATCCGGTGCGGAAAAAGCGAAGATCATGGAGTTCAAGCCCCAGGCCGGCAAGCCTTGCCTGGATAAGCGGCCGCATGTCGTCGATTGAGCGCATAGAGTTGTGTCCGGCTTCCTGATCCGGCGCAGGCGAAATTTCGGGCCTAATAACAAAAAGCGGGCTATGCGCCCGCTCATGTTGCCGAATCAAGAATCGAATGAATATACATACAATCTATCAAGGTGCACAAGCGAATGTCTGATTTCAGACGATCCCTTTCACGCGGCAGGATCGGTTGACGGATGGTCGCCGCCGCTTTGGATCCGCTTGTGCAGCCACTCACGCGCGCTCTCCCTGTCCGCGAATTTTTCTTCCAGCTGCAGATCATAGGCCTCATCCAGGATCGTACCGAATAAAGGGCCGGGCGCGAGTCCCCTGTCGATCAGGTCCTGCCCGCGCAAAAGCGGCGGCGGCTTGACCATTTCGGCCGACAGTTCTTCGCGCTTGATTCTCAGGAAGTCCCAGTTTTCCAGGCCGCCGTGACTAGCCAGACAATCGATGCGGTGCAGCGCAAGTTCATCCGCAAAGGTGGGCCGCGACAGAAGCTTTTTAAGCGTGGCCAGCCTCATTTTCGTTACATTCATGAAATTCATGTGATTGTCGATACAGGCCACGACGTTCGCAGTGAATTCGTTGGAGGCTTTAAGCCGTTTGAGAAGGTCGCCGGCCATTGCGGCGCCTGCGATATGATGGTTATTGAACCGGATCCGATCGGATACCCGCATGGTGGACGGCTTGCCGATATCGTGTAAAAGCGCGCTCCACGCCAGCACCGACGAGGGTGATTCAAGGTACGATAGCGTTTTAAGGGTATGGACAAACACATCGCCTTCGGGATGGAATTCAGCGGGCTGGGCAACGCCGGCCAGGGCGTCGACCTCGGGCACTATGATGGCCAGAAGGCCTGATTGCCGCAGCAGATCCACTGCCCGGTCGGCATGGGGACCGCAAAGCATTTTGTCCAGCTCCTGGAATATGCGTTCCGAGGAAATCCGGCGGATGCCCTCGCGTGCGGCAATCAGCGCCGCCCATGTGGCGGGATCGACGGTAAAATCAAAACGGGCGGAAAAGCGGATCGCCCGCAGCAGGCGGAGATAATCTTCCGCAAAGCGGAGCGACGGTTCACCGATGGCGCGCACCACGCGCTGCGCAAGGTCGTCGCGGCCGCCCACATGATCGATAATGTCGCCGGTGCCCGGGTCGAAAAACAGCCCATTGATGGTGAAATCGCGGCGCGCGGCGTCTTCTTTCGCATTTGTGAATTCAACCTGCGCGGGGCGGCGGCCGTCGGCAATGCCTTTGTCGGCGCGGAACGTGGCCACTTCGAACGGCATGCCGTCTTCCACCACGATCATGACGCCGAAATGCTCCCCCACGCCCAGGGTGCGGGGGAAAATCCGGGCGATGCGTTCCGGCGCCGCATCGGTGGCGATATCGATATCGCCGCGGCCGGCGCCGCCCATGAGCAGATCGCGCACATAGCCGCCGGCGAAGAGCGCCTGATGCCCATTGTCAACAAGTTGCCGTGCTATCCGGCGTGCGGCGCGCTCCCGGGCCGCGCAGGCCGGGTCCGGAGGCAAAGGGACGCGGATGGACGATTCGCTCATTTTTGTTGACACCACCTGATGAAATAAAGCATCTTTAAGTTCGCCCGGCACGAAAGGCTTTCGTGCCGAGGTACCAACCATTCATCATCCGGAGGCAGCGATGAAAAGCATTTTCAAAATAGTTTTCGGCTTAAGCGTTTTGACCTGTTGCATCCTTCTGAATTCCTGTTCAGGCTCGCTCGAATCCAAAGGCGACGCGGCACTCTCCAGGGCCAAACGGGCGGTTGGCGACGAAAAACGGACGTTTGAGAAAGAGGCTTACCTCTACTATTGGCGCGCTGTAAAGAAATTGCCCGATAGAACAAGGCTGGGCATACAGCTGCGCAATAAATTCGTCGATGCAACCCTCAGCCGCGCCTATCTGGTGCTTACCGAAGGCTCATCCAACATGCCGGCCATCGACATCTTTGTCGACGACATCGACAGCATGATCAACGGCGATGTCGGCACCGGCCTCAAGCAGCGCTATGGCGAATTTCTAGGGCAGATGGCCGATTCAATGCTTGCGCACGACAGGATGTTCGAGGCCATGCACTGGCTCGACAAAGCCGTTGCCGCGGCGCCCGAGCCTGCGGCCCTGAAAGCCAAAAAAGATTCCCTCACCAACGATTTTGTCAACAGCAAGGTCGAAATGGCGGAGGCAAACCTGGATGAGGGCAAAAAGAGCAAAGACAATACAAATGAATTGATACTTGCGGAATATCACGCCAAGCTGGCCCTTTATTTCAGCCCGGGACACGCCAGGGCGCTGGACCTTTTAAGCCAGGCCCGCAAGGAGCTGGTGGGAACCTATTCAGCCTACGATGCAGTGGTTGAATCCAAACCCGACAGCATGGTGTATGACAAAATAAACGAGTTCCACATCCTCTTCTCCATTCAGTCGGTTTCAAAAGGCGGTCCGGTGAGAATGATCGCGAAGATGTACAATTACAGCTATAATCCGCTCCGCCTTCGTCCGCAGTATTTTGCCATAATCGATGTCAACGGCAATAAATACGAAGCCCTGCCGTCATCCAGGATGGAGCCGGAGATCCTCGAGCAGCAGAAAGAAACCATGAAGCTCGAGCTCAATTTCCCAAAA
>Ga0315289_10010649_pt1 | contig 13142 bp, 14 predicted proteins | sample YL17G11_40_MG_FD_203452 | JGI IMG/M metagenome (GOLD analysis project Ga0315289, IMG submission 203452) | Sediment microbial communities from Yellowstone Lake, YNP, Wyoming, USA - YL17G11_40 | ecosystem: Environmental > Aquatic > Freshwater > Lake > Sediment | place: USA: Wyoming | collected...
ACGGATTGATCTTCAAACCTTTGCAGCTCTTTCGCCGAGAACTTTGTCAACGTCATTAAAATTCATTGGTTTCTTATACATCCTCCGATGCCATCGCCCGCGCGCCTGATTCTCATGCTTTTCGCGCGCTAGGCTGTTTAGATAATGGTTAAAAATGGTTAATAACCCCCTCAGACAAAATAAGACCCAGAAATGGACGAATTCGACGAGGACATACTTGATGCCCTGAGAGACGGAAAACCTTACAGCTTCAACCAACTACTGGATAAAATCGAATTCTCCCACAACACGCTCAGGCTCCACCTAGACAAACTAGTGGACCAAAGGCTGGTTAAGAGGGAGAAGGTCATGCGGGAGGCTCAGGGGAGGCCTACCTACGTTTACTCTGTGAGTTCCGTGGGCCACAGCGCCGCTTTGATGCTTCGATCCGGCATCGAGGATGTGGTCGCGCTTCCGTTCAGTAGTTTAGAGCAGGTTTGCCGGTTTGAGAAGGGTGGTTTCTGTAAGAGGGTCAGGGCGGAGTGTGAGGCTCAGATTTGCCCCCAAATCAGTAAATGGGTTTAAAAACCATTTAAAACCAATTACTAAACAACCTAGCGCGCGAACGTGTGTGATCTGAAATCCTGTCTGTTTCAACATGATCCGCGCCCTTTTTTGAGGGAATTGAATCAAGTAAAAGCCATCAGAATCAATAACCCTAGATCACTACAACAATTTCTAAACAGCCTAGCGCGCGTACTTCAAAGGTTAACGCATTGAATTTTGAGATGTAAGCCGAACCATTCATGTTTATATAGTGAACTCTGAAGACCACCCACATTTCTGGTAGGCCTACTACCACACGCCTCGGCCCCTTCTAGTGGAGGAAAGGGTAGGTGTCGACGTCAAGGTGGCTTAGACTTATCCCCGCGACGATGCGCCTACTGTTCGGCAAGACTCGTCAAACGAAGGCGAGACACCTAGGTGAGACTAGTACTCTCACGACCAGCGACTACTACGCAGGGATGAACGAGGACTACCGCTGGTTCCGCAAGGATGAGCTTGTCCGCAAGTGCATATCCACCAACGCCTACTATGCCACCCTCACTGCAGGATTCGATACCATCCTCGAGCCAACAAGCGAAGGCGTCGCACCCGAGGACTACACCTACATCAAGGATAAAATCGACGAGTACAACCGGCGCGTAAACCTCGATCAGGCCCTCTTCGTCGCCCAAGTCAAACGAAGCATCTATGGAAGATGCAGGGTTCGAGATCGTACTCAACGAGGACAAGTCACCCGCGTGGCTGCTCAGCCTACAGAGCACCCGCCTCAAGCCACGGCTCAACGGGAGCTGGGAGCTCGAAGCCTACCAGTACGAGGGAAGAACCTACTTCTACGTCCCCGGCGAGGTCCTCTACTTCACAAACCTCAGCCTTGGGCTTAACCGGCTTAAAACCCGTCTTCCACCTTCGGCAAAGATTACGCCTGAAAACCGTGGCGGAGAAGAGGCCTCTCTGCTCCCTGGAAACCACCTCTAATCCCAGAAAGAAGCCGGAAACCGGCGCCGTCCGACAATCCACATATGTAAAAATTAATTCCTGCCCAGGAATTACTGGATCTATCCCTTCCACCTGATCCTCGGCAGGATGCTCTCCTTCATGGCCTCGATCCTGCTCCTGTACTTCATCAGCCTCGGAATCGTCAGCCTCAGCTCGTCGTCCAGCGACTTCGTCGGCCTGAACCCCAGCGCAGGCAGTTTCTCCCTGTCGGGATTATAGTAGTGCTCCTCCGCCTCCACCCTCGGGTTCTCGATGTTCCATATCTTCGCCTCCACCCCGAACTCCCCCGCCACCTTCACAACGTGCTCCGCCAGCTCGTTCACACTATATGTCTCGTCGAACTGGTTGAACACGCGGTACTTCCCCTCCGACGGCGGCTTCTCCATCGCAATCGTCAGGCACTGCATGCTATCACGCAGGGCGATGTACCCCCTCGTCTGCCCCCCCTTACCGTATGGGGTCAGCTCCTGCCCGATGACCGCCTGTGCGCAGAACCTGTTCAGCGCCGTCCCGAACGCCTCGTCGAAGTCGAACCGCGTCAGCAGGTCATCGTTCACCATGTCGTCCGTGACGACGCCGTGCACCACTCCCTGCATGATGTCCGTGCTCCTCAGCCCCCACACCCTGCAGGCGAACACGATGTTGTACGTGTCATGCACCTTGCTCAGGTGGTAGAAGCTCCCGGGCTGCCGGGGGAACATCAGCCTGTCCTTCCTGCCCCGGTACTCGACCTCGAACGACCCCTCGGGGATATCTACGTTCGGCGTACCATACTCCCCCATGGTGCCGAGCTTCAGCAAGTGGCAATCAGGGGCATGCTTCTTAATTGCGAAGAGGATGTTGTTGGTTCCCACAATGTTGTTGATCTGGGTATAGTTGCAGTGTTGGATATCGATCATGCTGTAGGGGGCGCTTGGTATCTCGCCGAGGTGGACGACACAGTCAGGCTTCTCCTTCTCGATTACGAGATCAGTGAAGTCGGGATGGGTGAGGTCTCCCTCGTAAAAGCGGAGCCTCCTGCCCGTGGCCTCCTCGTAGGCGTCCAACCTATCCTTCATCGATCTGATCGGCGTCGCCGACTGGGAGCCAATCTCCTTAACGTTCCTTCGCCTACTGAAATTGTCCACGCCAGAGACATCGTGGCCCCTGCCGGACAGGTACATGCTCAGAGTCCAGCCCAGGTAACCATCAATGCCCATAACCATGACATTCATCTAAGGCACCGATTGAAACATAATTAGCTTTAATTAGCTTATTAAATAATTTGGGGTCATACTCGACGATATAATCTATAATTAACACGAACATTCAGAAAGATATAAAAAAATAGCATGATGGGGTGGCTGTTTGGATAAAGATCTAAACTACAGTGAAACGGAATGCGACACCCTCGTAATAGGCGGAGGCGTCGCGGGATGCATGGCCGCCGTCGAAGCCAGCGAAACAGACCCGGCGCTGAGGGTTATCGTGATGGAGAAGGCAGCGATCAGGAGAAGCGGAGCCGCCGCGAGGGGGATGGACGCCCTCAATGTGGTCATGATCCCAGGCCAAGCCAGGTAGCTGAATACCTCGAATCCATAGACATGATGTCCCAGGGGATCTTCGACGAAAAGCTAAGCCGCAGGCTAGTCGAGGAGAGCTTTAGCTCCCTGAAGAGGCTCGAAGGCTGGGGTGTCGAGTTCCCCAAAAATGAGGCGGGCGAATACCTCGTCTCCCAGTTCCATCCCAAGGGCAGGTTCATGGTCGAGATGAGGGGCGGCGACTTCAAACCGCTCCTCGCCCAACAGGTCAGAAAACACGGGATACACGTCCTGGAAAGAACGGTGGCCACGAAACTCTTCATGAAAGAGGGAGAGATCCAGGGAGCCCTGGGATTCAACGTCAGAACAGGAGAATTAATCATAGTCAAGGCGAAGGCCGTGATCCTGACCTGCGGAGGCGCGGGGCGAATTGGGCTCCCCCAGACTGGATACCTCCACGGTACATTCAATTATCCCTACAACTCCGGCGACGGCTACTCCCTCGCCCTGAGAGCGGGCGTGGAGCTGACCAACTTCGAGGCTACATGGACCTCCTCCATGACGAAGGACTATAACGGCCCCGGGCTCTCCACATTCATAAGGCACGGCGGTCACATGGTCAACGCCCTCGGCGAGAGGTTCCTAACCAGATACGCCCCAGACCTCATGGAGAGGGCGCCCGCTGGCATACGCTACCATGCCGCATGGAAAGAGCTCCAGGAAGAAAGAGGCCCCATCTACTTCGACCTCACCTGCCTCCCACCCGAAACCCTCAGCATGATCGAGGAAGGCATCTTCACCGTCGAGAGACCGACAACCAAACAATTCCTCAAATCACGCGGAATAGACCTGAGAAAAGACTGGATAGAGGTGATCCTCTCGGAGACCTACATGGAGGGCGGTCACGGGATGACCGGCGTAATCATAAACGAAGAGGCCGAGACAAACATAAAGGGGCTGTACGCCGCCAGAGACATAGCGGCCAACCCCTTCGGATTCCTGACGGCGGCCCTCGTCTACGGAAGGATCGCCGGGAGAAACGCCGCAGAGTACGCCAAAAAGGCGAATAAGCCGACCATCGAAGAGGAAGAGGCTGAGGCCGAGAGGAGCCGCATAAACGCCCTATTCGACGAGGGACGGACCCTCAACCCCGTCCAATTCGAGTACAAGACTAGGCGGATCGTGAACGAGTACCTCCAACCCCCGAAAACAGAAAAGAAGCTCCTAACAGCCCTAGGATACATCGAGAGACTGAAGAAAGACACGGACCAGCTCAGGGCCGAAGACCCCCATCAGGCCATGAAGGCCCTTGAAGCCATCTCCATCCTCGACTGCGTCGAGATGGCCACCATGGCGTCGCTGGAGAGGAGGGAAAGCAGATGGGGCCTCATGCATCGGAGGATCGACTACCCCGAAAGAGACGACCTGAACTGGCTGAAGCACATCGTGATCAAACGAGACGAGGAAGGCAGGATCCGCCTCGAGAAGAGGCCCGTGCGAGGTGTGTGACATGCCGGTAAGAGTGGACGAGAAGAAATGCAATGGATGTGGCGTCTGCGAGGAGGTATGCCCCGGCGACGTGATAAGAATGAATGAGAAGAGGAAGACACCCTATGATAGATACCCTGACGACTGCTGGTACTGTGGCTGCTGTGCCGAAGAGTGCCCAAACAACGCCATCGAAGTAGCCTTCCCATACTTAATAAGATAAAAAGGGTGTCGATTTCTAGGAAAATCCTCCGAAGAATATCCTGGCTGAGATTAGAGAGAGAACAACGTCAAGTAGAGTCGCTGCCGCAAAAACGATCAGCGACTTCCCCCCGCCGGTCTTCAGGAGCTCCTTGAAGTTGGTCTTCAACCCAATGGAGACGAAGGCCATGGAGAATAACCACCCCCTGAGATTCTTCGAGAAGTCCATCGTATTCGCCGTAGAAATACCGATTGATGGAAGTATTGAAAAGAGAACCGAAGCCACGATGAAGCCGAGGATGAGGGGAAAGATAAAGAGTAGAAAAAAGAGAAAGAGGAGAAATAACCTCCGAGAGAACGCGGCTTCTCCCCGTCGGCGAATACCAGAGGAGGAGGGGGTCACACAGTAAACCCTGAAAACCGGTCTATTTGCCAGAAGGTTTGAGGAAAACGGTGCGATCCTCTGTGAATCGAAGCAAAAACGCTACTTATTCATCACAGAATCAATGTTCATTCGCACGTGAAGGCGGTCTCAGCCATACAACCCTCGCCCTCCGAGCCGTCAAGAAGACGCGAGGAACCCACAGCGGGCAGATGAGGAAAGAACAAGAGGAGGAAACCGCATGACTCATGAGATGGAATTTTTTTTCGCCAGATAACAACTGGCTTGTTATAACGCTCCACGAAAAAAGGTAGGGGCGTACCCTGTCATAGCCCGGAAAACAGCCAGGACACCACTCGGGTTCAGAGGAACAGTGCGTCTGATCATGAAATCTCCGGAAAACACCATTCAATCAAGATAGTCCCCGGGATAAGTGAAAAAGGGGGAAGTGTCATCCATTGGACGAGAAACAGCCAATAGACGGGCGCAGCTCGACAAAGAGGCTTGAATCAATTACGGCGCGGTGGCTGCCCCCGTCCCTAATAACCTGCCACGCTGTCCGAGTCGGCGCGGGCGGCGTAATCCTCTTCATCCCCCGCCGGAGTAACAGGACGAGAATGTCCGCCTGTGATGGGCGGCTGCAACACAATCGACTGTGAAACCCGGAGAAACGCCGTTTTGAGGCATCCAAAGACCCAAATTCCTAGACCTCTACCCCTAAGCCATGAAGCTCAACGCCGCCGTCGTCGGCTGCGGGTCATGGGGCAGGAACCATGCACGGGTCTACAGCGAACTGCCTAACGTCAACCTAGTCGCCGTCGCAGACACCGCTCCAGCCACCGCTAAAGAGGTCGCCGAAAAATACCGTGCTAAACCCTACACAGAACTGGCCAAACTCCTCGAGGACCAGGAGATTCAGCTCATCTCAGTCTGTACCCCGACGATAACCCACGCAGCCATCGCTCTCCAAGCCATAGAGTGCGACAAACACGTCCTCGTCGAGAAGCCTATGACCGACACCGTCCAGGAGGCGAAGACGCTAATTAATGCAGCCAAAAAACAGGGCGTCCACCTCACGGTCGGCTTCGTCGAGCGCTTCAACCCGGCCGTCCAAGAAGCCTGCAGGAGGATCGCCGCGGACGAGATAGGTGACGTCATCCTCGCCCACACCCGCCGCCTCAGCCAGCGCCCCCTCAGAATCGGGGACGTCGGCGTCATAAAGGACCTCGCGATACACGACATCGACGTCGCCTCCGCCCTCTTCAACGAAGAGCCCCGGACCGTCTACGCCACCGCCGGAAGCATCGCCCATCAGTTCGAGGACTACGCCAACATCAACATAGGCTATCCCGGCAACCGCACAGCCTTCATTGAAACCAATTGGCTCACCCCCAAGAAGGTCCGACAGCTCAACATAACGGGCACCAGGGGCATCATAACGGTCGACTACATCACCCAAGAGCTCGCCGTCGAGGACAACCGACAGCTCACCCAGCCCCACATCCCGTACCAGGAACCCCTCTACCTCGAACTCCGAGCATTCGCCGAATCGATAATCAACGACACACCGCCGCCTGTCACCGGCGAAGACGGCCTGAAGGCATTAAAGATATGCGAGGCAGCCCTCGAATCAGCCAAAACAGGGAAACCCGTCATTTTGCAGCGATCTTTTTAAGGAAATATTAGCGAAATAGCTGAACATCATGCCATAATGGAACCTTACCGCAGGAGAGGGCGTAGCGTGCATTCATCCTCGGAGCCCTAATAGACTCCTACTCATTCAGCGCGGTCTGGCTGACCATGGTAGATACCGGGATAGCAGCCCTCCTCTGCCTCCTCTACGCCTCCAGAGGATCGCCCATAAAACAAAGCTTAGCCTTAGTAAATTAGTCAGCGGTATCCATCGGCGCAAGCCTCGAATCCATCAACATCTAAGCCAAGAAAATTTGAGTTCACTTTTCATCGAAGTTAAACGTTTTAGGGCAGACATCGTTATGAGAACGTGTTAGCTTAGTTAAGCCTTCACTCGTTTTCCTAGCCCTCTACATCGCAGAGATACTACTCGTAAGCACCTTCCTCGTCGAGTCAACCTACCTAAGGGGCCGCCCAGAATATTCGTCGCGGGACTGGGTCGCTGTATGGGGGGGGGGGGGCAGCGGTAGGGAATACGCCCGGAGCCTTGCATGTTCCGAAGGCTACCTCTACGTCACGGGCGACACGACGAGCTATGGCCCAGGAGAGGAGAACGTGTTCCTCCTGAAGTACTCAGGCGACGGTCAGCTTATCTGGAACCGCACATGGGGCGGCGACGACTTCAGCATGTGAAGGGCCATGTTGGCCTCAGGAGGCACCCTATACATCTGTGGCATCAGATCCAACGGAAACGAATCCAGCGCACTCCTACTAAAATATGATGACGATGGCACCCTGATATGGAGCAGGGAGTGGAGGGGGAGAACAGACGCGATCGGGCGAGGTATCGCCGTAGACTCCTCAGGCTCCATCTATATCACAGGCTACGCGAGGGGCAATGAATCTAAAACATGGTCATTCTTGTTGAAGTACAAACCTGACGGCTCCCTCATCTGGGCCAGGGAGCTTAATGAAAGTGACACGGAAACCGGTTGGGCCATATCAGTGGACGACGGCATCTACCTGAGCTGCACAACAGGAAGAACGGAGACTCAGAGTGTATCGCTAGGCGCCTTGCCCAGGACGAGGATGATGCTGAGGAAGTTTGACTTCGACGGCAACCTCCTTTGGACCAGGAGCTGGGGAACAGGACTCGAGAACTTTGGGCTGGCCGTAACCTCGTCAAAGGACAGTATCTTCCAAGCAGGCTTTGCTAGGTTAGTCAACGGCACGGCAAAGTTCGCCCTGCTAGAATATACATCGAATGGGGACCTGCTCCACGGACATCTGTTCGGCGACTCATCCGAAAGCTACGCCTGGAGCGTTGTTGTTACAGGACCCTACGTCTATGTTGTAGGGCATGAGATGAGTCCGAGTTTCATGGATGCGAAGGATGCTTACGTCGCCAAACTTGGCGCCGAGGGTAACATGCTCTGGTCTCGTACGTGGGGAGGTTTCGGAGACGACATAGCTAGATCGATCGCTGTGGAGGGCGACCATGTCTACGTCGCGGGGATAACCTATGGAGTCGGCGAGGGAGGCCAGGTATTCCTTCTAGCTTACACATCGCCGAATCCCTCCGTAGAACCAGAGCTCGTCATTAAATTAACCTCCTTAGGAGTAGGCATCGCCCTGCTCATAGTCGTGGCCTATGAAGGGATCAGACGTAATATCCTAAGGGAAGCTCCTGATCAGGGGGGTGTCAAATAACTTTACAAATAGCCTGACCCACTTCATATCGAACATCCGCTTCGGTGAGAGATGTCTTGAATCTAGTCGTCGTCGGCATGGGCTACGTGGGCATACCAGTGGCAGCTCTATTCGCGGATAAGCCCGGTTTCAACGTTACCGGTATCCAGAGACGATCATCACGCTCTGCTTGGAAGATCGACTACCTCAACCAAGGAAAATCACCCATAGAAGGAGACGAACCGGGTTTAGGTGAGCTCATTTTGAGGGTCGTCAAGAAAGGAACGTTCAGGGTGACGGACGACACCGAAGCCTGCAGGAACGCCGACGCGATAATCATCGCCGTCCAGACCCCCGTGGACCGGAACCATAAGCCCCGATACGATTCCCTCAGGCAGGTCTGCGACGAGATCGGCGTGAAGATGAGGAAAGGAGTGCTCATCAGCATCGAGTCTACAGTAGCTCCCGGGACCACTGACAACATCGTGAAACCGATCCTCGAGGAGCGCTCCGGCCTCAGAGCCGGCGTAGGCTTCAACCTCGTCTTCAGCCCAGAGAGGGTCATGGTGGGTCGACTCATTCACAACCTCACGAAGCTGGACCGCACGGTGGGTGGCGTAACTCCCGGATGCACAAGGCGTGGCATTGAGCTATACAGGCATATAGTCCAAGGAAACCTCCATCCGACGGACGCCCTCACCGCGGAGGTCGCCAAGGTAACCGAGAACACTTACCGGGATGTCAACATCGCCTTCGCCAACGAGGTCGCCATGATCTGCGAGTCACTCGGAGTCGACGTCCACGACGTGAGGAAGCTCGTAAACAACCTACCCAACGACCCATCCGTACCCCACGCCAACCCCTATAGAAACATGCATATCCCAGGCGCAGGGGTCGGAGGTCACTGTCTCCCCAAGGACCCGTGGCTCCTAAAATATGGGATGGATACCTATGGCGCCTTCAAGTTCAACCCCCGGATCATAGTCGAGAGCCGAAAAGTAAACGACGGAATGCCTCAGCACATGAAGGAACTCACCGTCGAAGCCTTGGCAGAACGAGGAATGAGTCTCAAAGAGGCCCGAATCGTATTACTTGGCCTCGCCTTCCTGGAGAACAGCGACGACTCGCGCAACACTCCGGCAGAGCCCCTCTACAATTCGTTGAAAGGTGAATGCAGTGAGCTCATCGTCCACGATCCCTACATCAAATATTACGAAGGGATCAGCCTCACGAACAACCTCGAGGAGGCTGTCAAGGGCAAGGACTGCCTCGTCCTAGTCACGCGCCACAGAGAATACCTCAGCCTGCGGCTCGACCGACTCAAGCAGCTGATGCGGACCCCAGTAATAGTTGACGGCAGAAACGCCTTCAGCAGAGAGGAGTGCCTCAAGAGGGGCTTCACCTTCAGAGGGGTCGGAATCCCGAGGAAGTAGTCAAATCAGATTAAGCCCATGAAATGTCTACTCAATACCGTTAAAACGGATCGCTTCGTCGTCCTAAGAATTAAGCTAAATTTTTAGACTCTGTCTCAGGGACTCTAACTCGTTCTCCCCAAAATCCATCAGCAGCTCGCTCTTCTTGAAGGTCCAGCGGGGAAAGAAGCGGAGGACATCCATCCCGAGGAGGCTGAAGACCATCTGCTGCGGCAGCGGCGCGTAGCCGGAGCCCGGCGGGAGGAGGGGGAGCTGGCTCAGCGGTATCTTGATGAGGGCCTTCTTGTTCTCAAGGATGCCGCCTACGACGGGAAGGTCGACCTCGACGTTCTGGAGGAGCTTCAGGGACACCGGGCCGTTGGCCGTCACTATCGTCTTCGTTACGGTGGGTAAGCTGGCGTGGTCTATGCCGAGCCTGACCACGTCGTCTGGCAGGAGGCACGTCTGTGAGGAACCAGTATCCACGAGGAAGGTTATTGGCTGGAAGTCACGCCTCGGCGCGTACCTTATGAGACCCTCAACCCGGGCCTGGTGGATACCATCCAGCTTCGCGACTAAGAGCACAGAAAGGTCACCCTGTTTCTAATATATTTTCCTTCAACTAATCTATTAAATCCATATACGACATCGAGGACGAATCATCGAATATTTGGAAATTCTTAAAAAATTGTTATGATGACCCTCAAAAAGGTGCATTGTCGGAGAGGCGGAGCCTACTTTCGTTCATAGACCACCTCACCGCCGACGATAGTCATCACGGTTTTCGCCTCAATGATCTCATTGGGGTTAATCGTTAGGATGTCCTTATCCAGAGCAACCATATCAGCCAACTTCCCCGGCTCAAGCGAGCCCTTCTCTTTCTCCACCCCCTCTAGGTAGGCACCATTGATTGTGTAAGCCTTTATCGCGTCCATGACCGAGATCGCCTCTTCTTTACAGAGAATCTTCCCTCCCATGGTTCTCCGCGTCACGCAGCCGTAGATGCCCGTTATCGCCCAGCTCTCGCCGAAGCCGTCGCTGTTCCCGCCGGCCACTATACCATGCTCTGCGAGGCTACGCATGGGGTAGTACCCCTTCATCCTCTCCTCGCCCAGGGCTTTGAGGTGGCTGTCGCCTATGGGGTAACAGAAGCCGATGGAGGCCGAGACGGCTACCCCCAGTTTTTTCATCCTCTTGAGCTGCTTCTCTTCGGCGTAGCCCACGTGCTCTATCCTGTGCCTGTGGTCCTCCCAGGGCCGTTTCTTCAGTGCCTCCTCCACCGCGTCGAGCGCCATATCGATGGCCCTGTCCCCTATCGCATGGATGCACACCCTCAACTTCGCTTGGTGGCACATGACGGTCTCCTCCGTCAACTCCTGTTGAGTCACCCTGATGATTCCCCTGTTATCCGGCTCATCATCGTATGCTCTGGAAAGCGCCGCCGTCTTCGAGCCCATTGCGCCATCGACGCCGAGCTTAACGCCGATGACTCGGAGCCTGTCTCCCCAGCTGAAGCCGGTGCGAAGCCCCTGCCTAGACAGGTCGCTGGTGGCGTAGCCCTCGTATGGAGCCATGCCGTCGAGCATGAGGCCGATACGCATTCGGAGCTTCCCCTGCACCAATAGCTCTTGGTAGGCGGCTGCCTCGGGCGCCTTGATGTGGGCCTCGTGCACCGTCGTCAGCCCCCAGCTTAGTAGTTCCTCCTCCACCGCGGGCCAGTTCCGCACCATGATTCTGACGGACTCCTCAGGACTCGGCGCTGGAATCTTGGAGCGGACCATATTCATCGCTGCCAGCTCATCAAGTCTCCCGGTTGGCTCGCCATCAACCCCCTTCTCTATCCTTCCCCCGGCCGGCTGCGGCGTGTCCCTGCCTATCCCGGCGATCCTCAGCGCCATGCTGCTGGCCACGCCGTTGTGACCTCCGGCTCGTCCAAGATAGATCGGGTTATCAAGCGACGCCTCATCTAGGTCCCATCGCGTGGGGAAGCGCCTCTCCTCGAGCTTTGAATCGTCGAACCAGTTCCCAATAACCCACTCTCCGGCAGGCTTCTCCTCTGCCTTAACCCTCAGAGCCTTGACGATGTCCCTGATCGTCTTCATGGGGGGTGAGCCGCATCCCACCCAGTCGGCCTGCAGCCCCTTCCTGATGCAGTGCTCGTGGCTGTCGATGAACCCAGGAAGCACGAGCCTGCCGTCGAGGTTGAGGACCCTCGTCCTCCTCCCCTTAAGCCGCATGACCTCTGAGGCCAATCCCACCTTCAGGATCCTACCGTCCCTGACCGCAACAGCCTCCGCGACGGTGTCGTTGGGATCAGCAGTGTACGCCTTGCAGTTGGTGACGATGAGGTCGGCGCAGAGTTCTTCCACAAGGTTGATTCCCGACAAAGAAACGCCAATTGAATGTTATCTACGTTTTATAAATTTTAATTGCCCGCGCTCTGAACGGTGTTTACAGTAAAACCAGCAGAGGGATCTAATTCAACTTCTGCATACTCACGATTTCAGCGTAATTCCTTAAGCTGTATTTAAAACCTAAATATGTGACTGAATACGTTTTACCGACCTCGAAGTCATAAAGTCCATTAAACGACCATCCGTCCCCCTCACTGAATGTAACTCTCGTGCAGTTGACCCAATTAAGCCTGAATTGTTCCGACGCCGCGACGGTGAAGACCATGGTCTGGGGTTGATCGCTTTCTCTCGCGTAGACTGAAAACCCTAGCATCGCGAAGACGAATATGCAACTTAGTAGTATAGCGGCTACTTCAAGTCGATTAGTCTTTTTTTCCATGCATCGAACCTCGATACGCCGGATTTGTTTTCACTGAGGTCTAACTTTTACTAATGCGCCCTGAAATTATATAAACGTATTCGACTCGCTGCTTAAAGCTATGTAGATCGATTTCAAATTAGAGTTTCTGTGTAAAAAGGGTTTTAGATCTCGTCGAAGGGCCATATGGGCCTGGGTATGTTCCTGTAGTTGAACCACCCGAGGTTGGGGCTGGTGAGCCCGGGGGCGTCGACCTCGATGACCTTCTTGCTGAAGGGCTCGTAGGCCGCCCTGAAGTGGCCCCTGCTCTTCAGGACTAGGATCTTCTTGTCCCTGGGCTCTATGCCGTTCCTCCTGTAGATCTCAGGGTCGTTGGGGGCGTGGCTCTTCTCGGTGAGTATCACCTCGATGCCGTCGACGTCGATGACGGCGGTTCGTCCGACGTCCGCCGGCAACCCCACGGCGCCGGCCTTGTGGATGAATCTGCCATCGGTTATTGTGCGG
>Ga0315289_10010650_pt1 | contig 13142 bp, 28 predicted proteins | sample YL17G11_40_MG_FD_203452 | JGI IMG/M metagenome (GOLD analysis project Ga0315289, IMG submission 203452) | Sediment microbial communities from Yellowstone Lake, YNP, Wyoming, USA - YL17G11_40 | ecosystem: Environmental > Aquatic > Freshwater > Lake > Sediment | place: USA: Wyoming | collected...
CAGGTGAGGACACTGAACCAAAGTTTCTCTCATACTTTTGGGAGAATCTACTGGATTTTCATGCGTAAGTTTTTTCTCATAAGCAATTTCAAAATATTCTTTGAAAAAATTATCAATCTCTTTTTGGGTTAAAGTATTAATATTCATTTTGGCACTCCTTCTTCTTCTCTACTTTCTCTCATGCTATATTATTATATCCGGAATTTACGAATTCTTCACAATCATTTCATTTAGGTTGCCTTCTGTTTATTTAACTTTTTCACTCTCGCCACTTTCAACGCCGCCCATGCCGCCTGCTCCGCCGCCGACGCCGCCTCCCTCTCCGCTGCCGTCTCTGCCCCCAGGATTTTTTTCATCCTTTCTCCTCATCCCCCAACTTGCGGATTTTTTTACCGAGTGGCCCGAAATTATACCAGGTTCCGCACTCGTAGCATTCCAGTTCCTCGCTCTCTACCATCTTCGCCACCTTCTCCATGAGTTCAGCACGGTAATCGGCAAAGGCATTTGCAAATTGCCTTTCCCAAACCTCTACCGTTTCGGAACCGGGAAGTGAGAAAGCATCCACCCCGCCAGTTGCCCACGTTGTCAAATCCTTTGCCAACATCTTTTCCCTCTCATTCGGTTTGATCATACTTTATCCTCACTTTCTTTAATCTATTAATTTGTATCCGATAAAAAACCCGATAACAAAACCAAACAAATAGATGAGTATACCATCCATTCAATCATTTTCCCTCCCCCAACTTCCTGATTTCGTCGGCTAAGTTGGTCAATTCCTCTATCATTCTTGTCCCCGCATCGCCCCCGTGCACTCTCACACTGCAACCTATAGGCCGTCTTAACAAAACCAACTTCGCCACCCTCTCCAAGATTTCCTGGCGGTAGTCGGCAAGCAATTTCAAGACATACGGATTCAGGACTTGGTTTTTGTTGTCGTCTACACGGTAAAACCCCGCATCAGCTACCAACTCTCTTTCACGCGTGTTTGGTTCGGTCATAGTTTCCTCTTATTGAGTTTTCTCGACTCAATAAACTTTTCCTTTTAATCCGCTATCATACAGTGAATATTCAGCCATGTGTCTATCATTTCAGAGATGAAATTTCCCCAATTAAGTCCATCAGAATTTGTCGCTCTATAAATTCTCCATCTCTTTCCACGACTTGCGTATAACGATAATTTTTCTCTTAGATTCATATTATCCTTTACTTTGAGAATTTTCACTGAGATAACCCTCTACGATAAAATATTTCAAAGAAATTGTTCCATCCATAAAATAGTTTATGGAATTCACAGTAGTCTTAATGGTTCTCCAGAATACAACATCTTTCCCATATATCTCGTAAACCTCAGCATCTCCCCATATCCTCTTCTTTATAGGGAAAATCTTAGAGACTTCCGTATAAAGTTGTTCATAAGCAGCAACATCTGGAGCCAATTGTTCTGTCCTTGTCTCGGTTGACACCCGACGAACTTGAATGTATTTGACATTAGGAAAGGAGGCAATGAATCGCAGTGTGTGCCAGAAGTCATAGCGATTGCATCTATTGACCACTATCTGAACCCTACAATTCTTTGTTGCTGGAATTATGGTTTTCCAATCGGGAATGTCTGAACGATTAAGAATCATTTTATTCGTCATAGGTTCTAATGTATGGATAGAATATCCTATACTCAAATCACAAAGATTCAAAGTTTTCAATTTATTCAAAGCCAGATAACCATTAGTTCGAAGACCTACTCTGAAATTTCCTTCTTGAAGATATTGAATGAGTTCAGCCAAATCTGGATAAAGTAAGCTATCAGTATTTTGTCCCGTTATATAAATCTTGTTAATTGCGAATCTGTGACATTTACTTAAAAAACTCTGGAAATTCTTCCATTCTGAGAAGTGGGTTTTCATTTGATTATGCGGAGCCAATTCTTTCTCGATATCTTTTCCTAAACAGAAGAAACAATTCGCATTGCATTTCCCCAAGAGATTGATATTTGCGAATGAAAAGGGTTCTCGGTCTCGGTTCTTTTCTTCCATCAGCGATACCTTACTTTCTCTCGGGTTTCTTTCTTAATCTCAGAAAGCAAACAGTCTTTAGAATCCTTATCGAATCGAAATCGAATGAATCGGGGATGACGTATGCCTTCCTTCATGAATTCCTGGCCCGCTAGTTCGATAACCTGTCCAATATACTTCTTCTGATTCTTGCTCAATTCCTCTCTCTCAGAATCATCCATTCCTGACGTTGTTCCGATTTCTACGAGTTTCCCGCTATCATAAGCCCCGTATCTGATAGCCCCGATCCAACCTTTCTGATAAAAACGATTCTCGCATTCCCATCTCCATTCTTGACTCTGCTTGTCGAAAACCTTTTTTCCAGCAGTCTCATCCTTTGTTTTTCGGAGAGTAAAACGTTCTGGCATATCATATCCCATAATCACGACATCGAATGTTCGTTCTTTCTTGACCTTTATCCAGCAATTTGCGGATCGAGAATCCTGTTCGTATTCGCTTTTAAGATTCTTGAGGACAATGCCTTCTAATCCGTTTTTCCAAGCAGAATATAGAAGGTCTTTCTTCTTATCCTCAGATTCACAGTATTTAACTTCCCGAATAAAATCCGAATCTTCGATATGCTTCTGCCATTCCTCGATAGCTTTATGACGATATTCTATTCTCTCAGAATAGGGAAGAGATTGAAGGTCTTTTCCTTTATACTTCAAGCAATCGAATACGTAATACCTTAGCCAACCACTCTTTTTCTGGCGGTCTATAGCCAATGCCGGCAATGCTCCCATAATACTCATTACATCGTTTGAGCGTATATTTATATCCGAGAGCATCATCTCTCCGTCTAAGATTGTTCCATCTAATCCCTTTATTCGGGAATTTAAATGCGGAAGATTCTGGGTCTTATCTACTGCTTTCCCATCCTTTACAGATGTTCTTCTGCTCGTAAAATGAATCCCTGTCTCTGTAAAATTTGCGACGTATCTAGCCCCATCTAATTTTAATTCTGCAACCCAATCGTCTGATTTCATGGCATTCTGAATCTGTTCTTGATTAGTCTTCGCTGCCAACATTGGTTTTATCATTGAGGAGAAACCTCCATTAAAACATCTTTCACTATTTGTTCTGTCCCAATACCACGCGGTCCTTCCTCCCCCGATTGTTTTTCCCGCAGAGGATTGGCCGCAGGTCCCCATCATCCAAATGGTCAAAAGAAGCCTTGAGAAAGTAAATTCTTAGAGGTAATTTGTTCATTTTTTATTTTTTCTCTATCCTAAACTGTATTGGTCCCTGCTCCGTGAAGTCACCACACCAATCATTCGGATAGGTTTCTAACTCTTTTCCAAGTGATATTGGTGGATGTCTTTTGCAAATTCCCAAAAACCACCACTTACAGTCCTTGCAACTTTTCATTTTTAGTTTCCCTTCGTTTTCCGTTTGGCCGCCTTCGTCCAGGTCGCCCGCGCCGCATTGGCCTGCACCTCCACCGATATTTTTTCCATTTTATTTTCCCTTCGATTTTTTGGCCTCCGCCTCCCCAACCGCCGCTTTCACCGCCTCAAACGCCGCTTTCCACGCCTTCCATGCATCCCCCGCGGCCTTCTGCGCTGCCCGCGCTTCCTCCTGCACCACCTCTGCCACCTCTGCCACCTCCTGCGCTTTCGCCCACGCCGCCCTCGCCGCCACATCCGCCGCTTTCCACGCTTCCCTAGCATTTGCTTCCGCCTCCGCATCCACTATTTTTTCCATTTTATTTTCCCTCCAATTTTTGGGCTGCCGCCTCAGCCACTTTCCACGCTTCCCACGCCTTCTTCCACGCATCCCGCGCCTCACAGGCCGCCGCCCACTCCTCAAATGCCGCCCTCTCCTCCACTCGCGCCGCTCTCGCTTCCTTTAATTTCTTTGCCCACGCCATCCCCGCCGCATCTGCCTTTGCTGCCTCCGCTTCATCGAGCTCGGCCTCCCACGCCTCCCGTGCCTTACACGCCGCCTCTGCCGCCTCACGTGCCGCCCTCGCCTCTTTTTTGTCCATTTTATTTTCCTCTCCTTTCCCAAACTTTGTGTCCCACCGTTCCCAACACTTAATCTTGTTTACAAAATTGGGACAATCGGAAAATGAACCAATACCTATACATTCCTTCCACTGGGGTTTCCTATTAGAATCTTGAATTTGATACCACTATGTAGGACAGGTATGGGAGCGCAATTCGGTTCCTGGCGTAAATTTCTTCCCGGATTTCCAATCCTCATAATTCAGTCCACCTTTCTCACCTCAGGAAACAAAACGTGAGACAACATATTGATACCCGCTGGGTTGTCTGTATGTATAGCTACCTTAGGTCTAGGATTCATCAAAGCAATGTAATAGGCTACAGACATAAAACTGTCTTCACAACTCCCACAATCAAAATCCAAGGATACTTCTTCCACACTACAATTAGCAAGTAAATTGATTGCTTGTGTGATAGTGGTAGCTAACTTCCAACCTTCAGGTGCTTCCCTTCTGTCATCAACAAAGAGTTTCATTCTACCTCCATCTATCAGATCTCGGTCACTTTATCTACAACTTCCTCCTGTGTGACTACAATTTCTCTTCACTGCTCACGGGTACATTCTCAACAGATTTGGCCTCTTCTCTGTACACTTGAACCTCACCAACAATAGGTACAATTATTGGTAAATCTGACAATTTAGGAAAATCTTCCGGATTAGGAGTTATAACTATGACTTTCTTATCCATTTTCATAAGTCCTCTAAGCTTATTCAAACAATCAATAGAGCCACTCTTAATAATTATATCCAAAATTCTCGAAAATTTCACAAGGATATTTGGTTTGTTTTGAGATGGGATTTATAAATTTGGATTATTGATTCCAAATGGGAAAGGAAAATTCAAACAAGATTTGAATTTTTTATATGCTTCTTTATATACTATTAAGGTTATTTCTTTTCCAAGATTTGGCATATTATGCTCGTATGTGGGATGAATCTTAATTTCAAACTCAGACTTCCCGAATTTATCAGTCTGAAACTGATAGGAAATCACTTCCAGGTTTCTGGTGATTGAGACTACTCACGAGTACATCCACCAATAATCCTTAGGAGTTTTCGGACAAGAATAGCTATTTTGATATCGAAAGCATTTACCCACAAGCTTTTGAAGTTCTGGTAGAAAAATAGTTCTTGCATATTTACTTTTAAGTTCATTCAATTTCCGACAATGACTAATTTGTGTTTCCTCTTCTTTATCAATCCTTTCCTTCATGTCTTGAATATTAGTCTTCATCTTACCCTCCTTTTTATTGAGTCCATTTCTTTTTAACAACCTTCCATTTTTTAACAATCGGCGGGTCGGGAACACATGAAAGTCTTAACCACTCCTCCGGACACCCTTCTTCTTTGCATTTTGCATATATACTTTTCCCGAATAGTTTTCCATTCCATCTTTCGGGAACACCCTTAACATATTGGCAAGCACTCTGTTCATCAAGAAATACTCGGATTGTGGTAAAAAGTCCAAATCCTTCAGAAACCAAAAAAACACTAAATGTCGTATCTTCTTCTTCTAATACAACCTCGGAACCAATGTTCTGCACGTTCCCATGTTGCGCCCAAGCCTCTCCCACAATCGATATCAATGCTACAAACAATAGACTCCTCATTGAACCTCCTCAATAACATACGAATATTTCTACTCCCAAAGAGAAAATAAAAAGACAAAGCAGACAAAATCCATCGCGTCGTTTTGAATAATGCAAATACTGTTCAAGACCGCAAAAGAAAAATGTTGCCGTTAAAAAGCCAAATGCGTAGTGTGTAAGTAATAATGCCTTATTCATCTTTTCCCCTCCATTTTAATTCCTCGCCCTACATAATATTCTTTAGGAAATAAACAGAGAAATCCTCCATTGATTGTAACGAATGTTGTATCTCCGGAAGATTTAACGTAAACACATCCGCTCGTTCCGGAATAAACGATTTTATCGTTGACTTTTACAATGACCGGAACATTATCTATTTTAAGATGTGCCCATTTAAAAGTAAGAAACATTAGATAAGCGAAAAAGACTATTAATAAAAGAACCATTCCAAAAATAGTTATAACCCGCAAACTATCAAGAATATTTCTCATTTTTATTTCCCTTTAGATAGATTTTCTTCAAACGTATATTTTGTCTCCTGTTCCATGTTGCAATGTCTTTCAATGAAATTTGAATTCTTCTGCTAATCTTTTCTTTAGGTCTTTATAAATTCACTTTTTTTCCGTCATTCCATGGAATCCAGTTTTTTTGCCATATAATTCTTCATTTCGAGTATCATGATATGCTATAGCATCCATGGTGACTTCTGGGAGCATATCAGTCTTAAGTCCATCAAATATATTATAGAAGCTATCGAATATTTCTTCAGGAAGTAGGAAATGAAATTCCCAATGGTGAAATGATTTACGATTTTTGGAATCAAAAACTTCAATTCTTCCGCCACGATATCCTTTATATTTGGGATTTAGTACAGCCTCTTCAATACAGGATAATTGAAATCTTTTCTTTTTCATTTCTTTTTAAATCCTGATAATTCTTCTGCTTTTGTTCGATCCATGAGAATATAAGTTCGAGGTCTCATGTCCCCGTCTTCTTCATCCGATTTAAAGGAATCCCATTCCTCTGATTTCGTCAGCTAAGGGGGTTAAGTTACAAGCGTAATCTGGACTTTTGTCATCTACCATCGTTGCTACCTCCTCCACGATTTCGACACGGTAACTTGAGAGGAATCTTTCCAATCCCGTATAGTTAAAATCTTTTGGTGGTAAATCATACAACCAATTCACCAACTCTTTTGCCAACTCCTTCTCCCTCTCATTCGGTTTGGTCATAAATTCCCCAAAGGGCACCATTTGGGAAATCTATCGGAGGGGCATTTTCTATTCCTTTTCCCATTTTGGGTGTAGGTAATGCAACAGTATCCTCCCTCTGATCTCCTAGGGCATTCAGTTGTAAATTCCACTCCGATATAGGCTTTCTTCATAAACCCTCCAGTTTTCTTCCCCATTTATCCAAGGATTCACACATAGGGGAACCCACCGAATCCAATTCCCGACTTCCCGACAGCATGAACTACATTTGACTTTTTTCATCATGTTCGCATCCCTCCAAACTCCCGCAAACAGGACAGCAAAACTCCGGTGGTGTCTCGCTTGCAGAGTGGCATTTGACTCTCTGCCGGCGGTTCCAACATCGAATAGATTGCTCCCGTCGGTAATCATTCATTTCTGATTCAAGAGTTTCTTGGCTCATGTGCCGTCGCCGAAGCCGTCATTTATTCCGTCCATATTGGCACCCGATTAATTGATTCCACATACCCAATAAACACATTCTCTGCAAAGTCGGACGTTGGTCATAAAATTTTCCCTTGATCCTTAAGATATTTAACTACAGTCAACAAACATTCAGCAGAACAAAATCTTAATGCCTTAGATACAAAATCACCACCTTCACCTGTTGGTATTATCTCATGTTCTCTAAATTCAACATATTGAAGTGGCAAGTCACTTTGACAAATATCATGAGAACATTTCATTGGTTCCTCCGTCCGGCTTGCTGGTTCCCCTCATGGCCAACTCACTGAGCGTTGCCGCACCGGCCCAATACCATATCCGGCGAGCATCTTTTAAGACCACTTCTTGTCCCTTACGACTCACCAACTCACCCGCGAATACACCCGCCGAGTACGTTCTCACTAACATGTTTCTTGTTTTCATTTTATTTTCCCCTATGGTTTTTTACTTTCTTATATTTCCTCACCATAGTCTTGGAAATTCTCAGACATTTTTCTCCACCAATCCCCTGCCAAATTCCAAAATCTTTAATCGCATTTTTTCTTGGACAGCTGACCTGGCGGCTGACTCGGCGGCTAACATGGTGGACCTGGCGGCGGACCTGGCGGCGGACTCGACGGACCAGGCGGCTGACTCGGCGGTTGACGAGGCGGCTGACTCGGCGTACCTGGCGGCGAACATAGCTGACTCGGCGGCGTACCTAGTTTCTGCCGTATCTTTTACTAGGACTTTTTTGGCCGACTCTATCGCCAGTCTCGGTCGCTTGTCGTCAGGAAATTTCTTTTCAAAAATACCCAAGACTTGCTCGGCGGCAAAAACTGCATACCGAATTCTGTCTTTACGGTCCAAAATGCGCGCCATAAACCGAAAACCCCATTCGTACCGCTTCTCGGATATGAGTCCGTCCAGAAGCCCCAATGGGGACTTGTCAGTGCGGGACTTGTACCACTTCACGCCATCCTCACACGGGTGATGTTCCTCGATCCACGCTTCGGTAATTGTTTTCATGGTTGCCTCCTTTATCTGCACACCACTCGAATATCATCCCTGGAATATTTTGTCTCAAGTCTAATGATATTATATCTGAAATTTTCGGAATCTTCACAAAATTAGGATGTTTGATTTTCTTTTAAAGGATGCTTCCATTCAAAGGTAATTTCGACAGGAGTTAGCATATCAACCGGCCCATTCCATTCTCCAAATACTCCGAACTCAATTCTTTTAGTTCTTTGATCATTACAGAAAGTTTGTATGATTCCAACCAATTTTGCTTTCATTTTATACTTCCAATTTTAAAATTTCTTCAGCGATAAATGCTCGTTCGCCGACCGCTACATCATCTAAGGAATGTTGGACAAACTTCGCAACTTTCTCTAGAATTTCTTTTCGAACCTTTTCTATTTTAGTTTTAAGTCCTTTAATTTCTTCACGTAATTCTTGATTTTGAATTAGTGCTTCGATTAAAATCTTTCCTCGCAATTTGACTTGTTCGGGCTCGTATCCAAAATGTTTAAGAGTCGCCTCTAATTTCTTTTCTTTATTCATTTGATTCTCCCATTATTTTTAAGGCTGCTCGACAGATAACTTCTCCCACAGACTTGAACATCGCCTAAACGATGTCAAAAGTCCCCTTAACCTTCTCGTAATTTAACTTCATTAGAAGTTAAATCTTTCGGAAGCAATCCCGATTGCATGTTTAGAAGTAGATTAGCTACTGGACCAAATTCTGGCATGTTTCCTCCCCCCAATTAGTGAATAGTTCTATTCCCTCCACTCGATTGCACCATTTCTAAAAGAATGATAAATTTCATTAGTAGATATTGGTTTCCCGTCCATAACTCTGAAAAGAAATCCTAAATATTCCTTTGGAACGTTCTTCTGTATCCATAATGCGAATTCCTTTCTTGAAGTCTTCGGAGCTTCAGCGAACCATTGATATGATTTTCGAATAACTTCAATTTCGGATTTTTTAGCTTGATACATTACTCGCAATACTTCCTTCTCATATTCTTCAGGAATATTCGATAAATGTTCTTTTAGAATTTTTTCATCGCCTTTTTCAAATAACTCCAAAACTCTGTCGTCGGAATAGTCCCATAGAAATTTATGCGCTTTTAAATATTCAGTAGATTTTATCTTGACTAAAGTCCTATCTTCGAACCATAAAACATATCCCTCTTCGGTAAATGACAAGGTTTTTACATTTTCAATGACCGCATCAAGATTTGGAAACGGATATATTCCTGGAGACTTGAAAGTATTTAAGAATTTATCTATTATAATTTCTTCAGGAATTCCAAGGCCATGATGAAAGCTGCCAACAAACGGATAGATTATGTCATTTCTTCGATTTCTAATTGCTAATAGGTAAATTCCCGGGACATAACCCTTCTTTCCATAATCTATAATATTTCGGAATTGGGGTGCAATGATTTCAAAAATAAGAGTATATTTTTTAGATAATTCTTTATTACCCAAGGTATTAAGGAATTGGTCTGAGGCAAATATGGAGTATTCATTATCGAATACCCCACGAGTTGACACGATCCATTCGTTAAGAAATTCATGCCAGAAAATTGAACACATAGTTCCATCGAGCTTCTCAAGACATATGAGTTCTTTTTTCTTTATCAAATTCTCATAAGATGTTTCATTTTCTTCTCCGAGATTATAGAATTTGTCAAAAGGCTGTGAAATTATTCCATACTTCAAATCGACAACAAGGCCTCGACATCTCCTATTGAAATTATCCCAAGGTATCTTATGGATCTGAACTTGACTCAAATAATTCAATACTAGAAGATGAGGATATTTTGGATGAGCGCAATAACCTACTCCATGACGATCACAATGGTCGATTAATCTATCATGATCGAATAAATCGTTTTCTTTAAAGTATTGATGAATTGTCGAACTCATATCTTAGATTTATGATTTAATTCGATTGTCGCTTCGGTGAATCTTGTTCGATAAATCTGGAGGGTTTTTGCTGCTTCTTTTTCTTTTTTTCCGCCTTTCAATAAAAATCTAATAGCAAGATTCAATGCTTCTAAAATTTCCATATTTGATTTTATCCAATTTTCTCAGAAGTTTCACGAATAGTTTAAATAAATTTGGGGGTCTTAAGATTTCTTTGACAAATCTCGCACATGTCTGATGTGCCTATATGATGCCACCATATGAGTATTTTCTTATTGTAATGAAAGACTACGTTGCCATGGATTTCAGTGTCTATAAATGAACGTCTCATGATTTTTCCGATTTCGATAATATCAAATTCCGGTAGACTAATCTATTGTATAGGTCATGGGCTGGGAAGATTTTTTTGTTTCCATTATAAATTTCCTTCAAAGCTACAACGACTCCAGGACTTCGACTTATTCCCGCATCACAATGAATCACAAATTTTGAGATTCCTTTAGCTAGATTTCTATCAACAAATTCTAGAATTTGTTTAGCGTGATCTAAAGAAAATAGAGTTAAAGATCGATACTTAATAGAACCATCTAAGTCTCTATATTTTAATTGTTCATCAAAAGGCTTATCGATATCATCAAATTCTAGGAAAAGTATATCACTATATGTGGAGACAAATTTCGGAATAGAATCGTAAGGACAACGAATGCTTATGAGAGAAATCTGATCTTCGAATACCGCATTCATTGCAGCATCACGACAAAGGGCTATAAACTTAATCATTGTAATATGTTTAAAACCTTATCTACATCTTTCTCAGTCAATCCCTTTTCATAATTAGTTCGAATTAAATGTGAAAGTAAAGAAATCATATTCGCATCATCGTCTAATATTACAAATTTATCCACCTCAGAGTGATCATCTAACCACTCTTTTATTTCATATCCCCTTATCCTATCGCTTAAACGCGTTGGAGTTTGTCCGATAACAACATTCTTTTTCAACCCTTTCTTTTCCAGGAGTTCTTGCAGGATCGATAAAGGATACAATTTTCTCCAAGTACTGGATAATACAATTCGTAAATCTGGATAAACTTCAAATAGTCTATTTAATCGCTGAATCGCTTTTTCATCTATTTGTTGAAGAGCGAATTCACAATTGTCTTCTGCTGGAAATTTATAGAATTTAAAAAATTGATGAGTCAAAAATTCTGAAGAGTTGAGCACCCCATCAATATCCAAAAATAAAATTCTCACTCTATTTCCAATACATTCTCAGTCCTTGGATTGTTTTAGGCTGAAGCTTTTTATGTTTCCAGTCGAATTCATACACCCTAAAGTCTCTATGATTCAAACAGAATTTTTGAATTATACCTATAGTGGCTAAACCGGTTTGATTAAATTTCCCAGTATAGATATCATATTCTCCGGGACGATGAATTTCAATATCCCAAAATATACGTCCACCACCTGGCAAATAAGATGGTAGCATTCAGTTTATTCGTTTACGGAATTTTAACCATTTCCAATATTTTCGAATTAATTTAATCGTAATACCAATATATCCTTTTTCACGGGATTTCTTCACGACATTTAATGCGAGTTTTTCTCTATTCGCAGATGATAGTGTCATTAAACCTCCCGTTTCAATCAAAAATCGGATATATTGGAATCTTTACTTTCATAAGGGTTTCATTATACCAATTTATATGGGACTCCTCAAACAAATGTGTCAACTTCCACCAAACCTTCTTCCACAAACTTATTGTGGGCCACTCCACTACAGCCCTCTTAATTTTTATCATCTTGATACCCCTCTCCACTTTTCTACAATTAAAAATGGTTTGGAAGATGAAGGCCAATTATCTGGAATAATTTGATATGTAGTACATAATAAATGAGGCAAAGGTGTTACATCTATAATTTTGCAATTCTTGGCCTTTTCTCCAACTACCTCATAACATGACCATATTGAGAAAAATGGAAAATCTTCTGAATCTTGCCATATTAGTCGATTGGGTTGATCTATGTATCTCAATGCAATCTCTGCTCAATTAGTCAACAATTGTAATTTTTTGATTTGGACATCATTCATTTCAATTTCCCCCATATTTCTTGTAGACTTTTTATCATATGTGATGAGAATTTTTTATTAAACCAATATTGCAAGCAACCCTCCACAGATTCATGCTCGCCATTGAGTATATCTAAAACCGCCTTCATGCAATAGTTCAATCTGTTATTAGTTTTCTTTCGATGTGATTCGAGGCCATGAGATTTATTAAGACTAGAGAAGAAGGCATTGGCGTGTCTATTATGTTGTCGATCCGCTAAATTTGAGATTAAAAGCAGCCTTTGCTTGTCTGTCACATTATTCAGAGGTGCTCGTTTTCTGATTGCTATTAAATTACCAGATTCCGAATGTTCCAATCCCCACCATTTATCCGGTATTTGCTCAATGGAAATAATGCCTTTAAGATAAGACAAGACTTGTAAATCCGCAATAGATTCTCGATTCCATTTAGTATCTCTTTTGAAATCAGCGTTTGAGGTTTTTACTTCATGAATTATTGTTATGGGATTCGGAAGAGCTTCAAAAGATTCTCGCCATAATCGATATTCGATATGTGATGTTTGCCATCTCGGTTTTTTCGGCAGAAGTTTTGCATAAATAGCTTCACTAGGAGTCGGAACCCAAAAAGCTGCCAAATCGGATATCCATTTTGGACCAGCACAAACTTCGGTTTCGATCGCTTTAGCCCCGATGGTACGTAGCCATTCAGCAGCCGATTCTGTTATTCGAAGAGTTATCTCAGTCTTGTTTCTATCGGGAATTTCGTTGATATTAGAATTTGCGGATGTTGTATTATTGATTATTGCCGTCATTCT
>Ga0315289_10010651_pt1 | contig 13141 bp, 22 predicted proteins | sample YL17G11_40_MG_FD_203452 | JGI IMG/M metagenome (GOLD analysis project Ga0315289, IMG submission 203452) | Sediment microbial communities from Yellowstone Lake, YNP, Wyoming, USA - YL17G11_40 | ecosystem: Environmental > Aquatic > Freshwater > Lake > Sediment | place: USA: Wyoming | collected...
CCGAATTTGAGGCAGAAGTTTATGTGCTTTCCAAGGAAGAAGGCGGACGTCATACGCCCTTCTTTACAGGTTATAAACCTCAATTCTATATCAGGACAACCGATATTACAGGTGATGTTACTCTTCCTCAAGGAACAGAAATGGTAATGCCGGGTGATACAGTAAACCTTACCATTAAAACAATTAATCCTGTCGCAATTGAAGAAAAACAAAGATTTGCTATCAGAGAAGGTGGAAAAACAGTAGGAGCAGGAGTAGTAACCAAGATTATAAAATAAAACCCATGAGGCTTTCAAATAGAGCCTCATAATTGTCGAATATACTGAAAACTTAAATCGTTCTTTAAGATGGCAAAGAAAAAAGAAGAAATTGAAGGAGAAATAAAACAAAAAATTAAAATTAGGTTAAAGTCCTATGATTATAAAGTATTGGATGCGAGTTGTCGGCAGATAGTTGAAACTGCTTCAAGATATGGAGTAGAAGTCGTAGGGCCTGTTCCATTGCCTACAGAAATTCATAAATACACAGTAAATCGAGCAACTTTTGTCCATAAGGATGCGAGAGAACAGTTTGAGACAAGAATTCACAAAAGATTGATTGAAGTGACAAATCCAAGTCACAGATTTATTGATGGCTTAATGAATCTGAATTTGCCCGCAGGAATTGATATTGAAGTAAAAATGTAGAAAGGAATGGACTTATTTTACGATAAGTTTCATTTTATGATAAAAATACAGTCAGTTTTATCAAATTTAAAAATCTGAAAATCATTATTAATAATTAATAGCCTTGGAGTTAAGACCGGGCTACGCCCCGGTTTTTAATTAAGACTTAAAAAGTTTTTATAAAATGAAATTTATTTTGGGGAAAAAATTGGAGATGATGCAGATTTTTGATGAGAAGGGAAATGTGGTTCCTGTAACTTTAATTGAAGCAGGGCCTTGTTGGGTGTCTCAAATAAAGACCGAAGAAAAAGATGGTTATAATGGAGCACAAATTGGATTTGAAAAAATAGAAAAAGAGAACAAAATTAAAAAGACAATGGGAGGAAAGCCATACCGTTATTTGAGAGAGGTTAGAAATGGAGGCGATGGATTAAAGGTAGGCGATGAAATAAAAGTTTCAATTTTTGAGGAAGGAGGTAATGTTAAAATTTCCGGAATTTCAAAAGGCAAGGGTTTTGCAGGCGCAATAAAACGCTGGGGCTTTAAAGACAGAGCGAAAGTTCATGGTCATAAAGATATGAGAAGAGTTGGATCAATTGGATGTAGGTTTCCGCAAAGAGTAATCAAGGGAAAGAAAATGCCAGGTCGCATGGGGACAGAAAGAGTAAGTGTCAAAAACTTAAAAGTAGCAAAGATAGATCCGGAAAATAATATTTTGGCAGTAAAAGGCGCAGTTCCTGGAAGAAAAGGAATTTTACTTGAAATTAAAGGAAAATAAAAAATGACAGCAAATGTTTACAATCAAAAAGGGGAAGTTGTAGGAGAAATAAAATTGCCGAAAGAAATCTTTGAAGCAAAGATGAACTCTGACTTAGTGCATCAGGTTTTAACTTCCCAAATGGCAAATCAGAGAAAAGTCATTGCTCACACCAAAACCCGGGGTGAAGTTTCTGGAGGAGGAATAAAACCCTGGAAACAAAAAGGAACGGGTAGAGCAAGGCATGGTTCAATCAGGTCTCCTTTGTGGAAAGGAGGAGGAGTAACATTTGGGCCTCGCAGCGAAAGAAATTACAAAAAGCGAATTCCTGAGAAAATAAGAAGAAAAGCGCTTTTCATGGTTTTATCAGCAAAAGCCAAGGACAATTTAGTTTTAATCTTGGATAAATTAGAGGTTGAAAAACCAAAGACTAAATTAATGGTTGAGATTCTTGGAAATTTAAGATCAAAAGTTGAGAATTTCAAAAAGGTAAATACAATTCTTGCCTTGCCACAGAAAGATGAGAAAATAATTTTAGCTTCAAGAAATCTTCCAGGATTTTCAACAATAGAAGCAAGAAACCTAAATGTTTTAGATTTACTTTCTTTCAAATACTTGATTTTGCCCAAAGCATCTGTGAAGGTGATTAAAGAAACGTTTTTAAAATCAAAAGAAGATAAAGAAGATAAAGAATAAATAATATGGCAATTACTGATATTTTCAAAAAAAAGAAAGAACTTAAAAAGCAAAAATTAGAGAAGATAGAAGAGCCAAAAAAAGAAGAAAAGATAGAAAAGCCAGAAGGGGAGGAGATAAAAAGGGGAAAGCCTGCCTCTATGGCTGGCGCAGCAATAACACGCAAAAGAAGAATCCCTGAAATGGCTTTTAGAATTTTGATTTCCCCTCATGTCACTGAAAAGGCAACAGATTTGGAATCGCAAAATCAGTATGTTTTTAAAGTTTTTCCAAGGTCAAACAAAATTGAAATCAGAAAAGCAATAGAGGAAGTTTATGGAGTAAAGGTGGTATCGGTAAATATAATCAATGTTCCAAGAAAACCCAGAAGACTGGGAAAAACAATGGGGTGGAAAAAAGGATTTAAAAAGGCAATTGTTAAGATAAAAGAAGGACAAAAAATAGAAACTTTGGTAAGATAAAAAAACAAGAAGAAACTATCCTTCGATAAACTCAGGATACTTTAACTCTAGCAACTTATCACAAAGGTTTGCACTGAGCGAGGCCTGAGCTGTGCGAAGGACGAGTCGAATGTGAAAAAATCAATTTTTACAAAAACTGAGCCAGAAAAGAAATTAATTGTAAAACTGCAAAGAAGAGCAGGAAGGGGGAATTTTGGTAAAATAACAGTAAGGCATAAGGGTGGAGGTGCAAAAAGATTTTATCGTATGGTAAACTTTGGCCAGGAAAGGATAGATGAGCCGGTAAAGGTAATCGCCTTTGAATACGACCCATATAGGCCTGCTTACCTTATGCTTTTGGAGTATGCTGATGGGAAAAGATGTTATAGGTTAGCTCCTCATGGAATTAAAATAGGCGATACTGTAATTACTTCGGAAAAAACTGAAATTAAAATAGGAAATCGAATGAAATTAAAGAATATGCCCATAGGTACAGAAGTGTTTGATGTAGAGCTAAAACTTGGTATGGGAGCACAGATGGTAAGAGCTGCCGGAGCTACTGCTCAGATTTTAGCACAAGAGGGCAAATATATTCACTTAAAGATGCCCTCAAAAGAAGTAAGAAAAGTACTTTCAGAAAGTTTTGCGACCATAGGTCAGGTTTCTCATCCAGAACATAGATATGAAAAATTGAGAAAAGCAGGTCAGAGCATTTTAAAAGGAATAAGGCCGCATGTAAGAGGAACCGTAATGAGCCCTCGGGCTCATCCTCACGGAGGCGGGGAAGGAAAAACACCAATTGGTATGCCTTTTCCTAAAACTCCTTGGGGGAAGCCTGCAAGGGGAGTAAAAACTAGAAAGCGAAAGAACACAAATCAATTCATTATTGAAAAAAGAAAGAAAAAATAATATGCCAAGAAGTCTAAAAAAAGGTCCATATGTAGACCCAAATATCTTAAAGAAACTAGAAAGAGTAAAAGATAAGGAAAATGAAATAATCAAGACATGGTCGAGAGATTGTACAATTTCTCCTGAAATGATAGGATACACTTTTGGAGTCTATAACGGAAAAGAGTTTATAAAAGTGAGCGCAGGTGAAGATATGGTAGGACACAAACTTGGAGAGTTTTCTCCCACAACGAAGTTTGTAAGACATGGTGGTAGGATGCAGCGAGATATAGAGAAGAAACAAAAAGACAAAGAGACAGCCACAACAGAAGAGCCTAAAAAATAAATAAAACCCCATATGGCAGTAACCGTAAAACTAAAGTATTTAAGAATTACCGCAAGGAAAGTAAGATTAATAGCCAATCTTATTAGAGGAAAGTCGACAACTGAGGCAGAAACGCTTTTGGAGTTTGCAAGGAAAAAAGCAGCTTATCCTGTGGCAAAGCTTTTAAAATCTGCAATTGCTACTGCCGAACACGATTTTCAATTAGAAAAATCAAATCTTTTTATCTCAAAAATTATGGTAGATGAAGGTCCAACTTTAAAACGAAGCAGATTTAGAGGACTTGGAAAGATAATGCCAATAATGAAAAGAACCTCTCATGTTACCTTGATTTTGGATGAATTAAAACCCGGAGCAAAGAAAAAGACAGTCGCGGAATCTAAAAAACCAAAGGAAGAGCCAAAAGAAAAACCCAAGGTTCAAGAACTAAAAGAAACTAAAGAGGGACCAAGGCCGGAAAAGAAGGCTGTTCCGAAAAGTATTTTTCCAAAATCCAGGGTAGATAGGGGGTTAAAAAGAATATTTAGAAGAAAAGCATTTTAAGATTAAAAAATATGAGTCATAGAGTACATCCAAAAGCATTTAGAATAAGGGAAATGAAAGACTGGGATTCAAGGGGATTTTATGAGAAAAACATGCCGAAATATCTGGAGGAAGATTTAAAAATCAGGAGTTTTTTAGAGACAAAGATAAAATTGGCAGGAATTGCAAAACTTGAGATTGAACGCTTTCAGGACAAAATGACAATTATCATTAGTACAAGTAGGCCAGGTTTAATCATTGGAAGAGGAGGAGAGGGGATAGAAAAATTAGAAAAAGAATTGCAAAAACTGCTTTTTGAGAAAAAACAATTAAAGATTGATGTACAAACGATAAAAGACCCCTGGAGTTCCGCTCCCCTTACAGCCCAGTTGATTGCTCAGAGAATTGAAAAGAGAACTCCTTACAAAAGGGCCTTAAAAGAAGCCATAAGCAAAATTATGGCAAATAAAACCGTAAAAGGAACAAAAGTCCAGGTTTCGGGCAGGTTAGATGGGGTAGAAATGGCTAGAAGACAATGGTTAAAAGAAGGATGTCTTCCTCGTCAAACATTGAGAAGCGAGATTGATTATGCAGAAGAAAGAGCCCTGTGTGCCTATGGAATAATTGGAATAAAGGTTTGGATATATAAAGGCCAAAAACTTTAAAAAACAGTATGCTTCAACCAAAAAGATTAAAACATCCAAAATCTCAAAAGGGTAAAACAGGAGGTCTGGCGACAAGAGGAACCAAATTGGCTTTCGGTTCTTATGGCCTAAAAGCCATGGGGACAAAATGGATTACTTCTCGTCAGATTGAAGCGGCAAGAATGTGTATGATAAGAAACCTAAAGAAAAAGGGCAAACTCTGGATTAGAATTTTCCCTCAACATCCTATTACCACAAAGGGAACGGAGTTTCCGATGGGTGGGGGAAAGGGTAAGGTGTTTGAATATGTTTTTCCAATTACTCCGGGAAGGATAATTTTTGAGTTAGAGGGAATAGATGAGGCAAAGGCAAGGGAAATTTTAAAGAAAGCTGGAGCAAAATTACCAATTAGAACCCAATTTGTAGTAAGATGAAAAAACAAAATCCGACAAGAAAAACTGTAAAGGTAGATCCGAAAAGAACTTTAAAAGAGAAGCGGGAAAAAATTCGTCAACTGCGTTTTGATTTGAATGCAGGAAAATTAAAGAATTATAAAGAAATTGGAAAAATAAGAAAAGAAATCGCAAGAATCTTAACCGATCTTAGTAAAAAATAATTTTTATAAAACAATGGCAAAAAAGTCACTAAAAGGAAAGGTGGTTTCAAATAAGATGCAAAAGACAGTAGTGGTGAGAGTTGAGAGGATAAAAGTCCATCCTAAGTATAAGCAAAGATACAAGGTTCACAAATCCTACAAAGCCCATGATGAAAAAGGCGAGTATAAGATAGGAGATAAGGTGATAATTGAGGCTTGTAGGCCAATGAGCAAAGAAAAGTCATGGAGAGTTACCAAAAAAATTTAGAATTTATTTTAAATTGAAATATGATTCAGCTTAGAACAACATTAGATGTAGTTGACAATACAGGAGCAAAAACTCTAAGGTGTATTAAGGTTTTGGGAGGCACGAGAGCAAGATACGCTAGAATTGGAGATATTTTTGTAGGAGTGGTAAGAAAAGGCGAACCTAGAAAATTAGTAAAAAAACACGATGTGGTAAGGGCTGTAATAATAAGGCAAAAAAAGGCCACAAGAAGACAAGACGGTTCTTATATTCGTTTTGATGATAATGCATGTGTAATTTTAGAAGGAAAGACTAAAAATCCAAAAGGAGGAAGAATTTGGGGACCGATTGCAAAGGAATTAAAAGACAAGGGGTTTGATAAAATCGCCGCTTTGGCGGAAGAATTAGTATGAAATTAAGAAAAAACGATACAGTTTTAATTACAAAAGGGAAATATAGAGGCAAGACTGGAAAAGTGTTAAGAGTTTTTATAAAGGAAAATCGAATTATAGTTGAAGGAATAAATCTTGCCAAAAAATCTATCCGGCCTAAAAAGGAAGGAGAAAAAGGAAAAATTTTAGAAATTCCAAGCCCGATCTTTGTTTCAAATACAAAATTAATTTGCAAAAAGTGCAAAAAACCCACAAGAATAGGTTATAAATTTATAGAAAAGGGCGGAGAAAAGATAAAAACAAGAATTTGCAAAAAGTGTGAGAGCGAAACTTAACATGCTTAAATTAAAAGAAAAATATAAAACCGAAGTGGTTCCGAAAATGATAGAAAAATTCGGGTATAAAAATGCCTTAGCTGTTCCGAGAGTTGAAAAGGCAGTTTTAAATATTGGTTTTGGGAGGCAAGTTTCTGGAAAGGGTTCGCAAGAAAGAGAAAAGATTCAAGAAGCATTCTTAAACGACCTGACTTTGATTGCCGGCCAGCGGCTTGTTCTAACCAAGGCAAAAAGGTCAATTTCAGCTTTTAAGATAAGAAGAGGGTTGCCGATTGGAGCAAAAGCCGTAATAAGGGGCCATAGAATGTATGATTTTCTGGAGAGACTAATCTATATTGCTCTTCCCAGGTCAAGAGATTTTAGAGGAATTCAGGAATCTTCAATTGACAGACAGGGACAAATGACTATTGGGATAAAAGAACATATTTGTTTTCCTGAAATTTTACCAGAAAGAGCAAAAGAAATCTTTGGTTTTGAAGTTACAGTAGTAACCAATGCCAAAAAGCGCCAAGAGAACATAGAATTATTTAAGCTTCTCGGATTCCCGATAAAATCATAAAGATATGGCGATAAAATCTCAAATTGCAAAATCAAAAAGGAAACCCAAATTCAGTAGCAGAATTGTACGACGCTGTTTTAAGTGTGGCAGAAAGCGAGGATATATGAGAAAATTTGGATTATGCAGGATTTGTTTTAGAGAAATGGCAAACAAGGGATTAATACCTGGTGTGAAGAAATCTTCTTGGTAAACTATTAACTATAAACTAAAAATAAATTATGACAGACCCAATAGCAGATATGTTAACAAGAATAAGGAATGCACAGGCAGTTTCCAAGACTGAGGTATTTGTGCCTTTCTCACAAATTAAATATCAAATTGCAAAAATATTAGAACAAGAGAAATTTATTGAAACTGTAAAGAAAGGGGGGAAAGGAGATAAAAAGAAACTTAAAATAGATTTAAAATATATCGACAAAAGTCCAGTCATTCTTGGTTTAAAAAGAATTTCAAAACCCGGCCAAAGAATTTATCTGCCTGTCAGCAGTATAAAATCTGTAAGAGGAGGATTTGGAATTGCAATTGTGTCCACTTCTCAAGGTCTAATAACAGATAAAGATGCAAGAAAGAAGAAATTGGGTGGAGAAATAATTTGCGAAATTTGGTAATAAATAAAATTTGGTAATAAATAAAATATGAGCAGAATAGGAAAACTTCCAATTTTAATACCACAAGGCGTTGAAGTCAAAATTGAAGGACAGAAAGTTAAAATTTCAGGCCCAAAAGGTGAACTTTTTAGGGAGGTTTTGCCTGAAATAAAAGTAATAAGTAAAGAGGGGGAAATAATTTTATCCCCAAAGATGGAGACCAAAACTACAAAGGCTTTTTGGGGCCTAGAGAGGGCACTTTTGCAAAATATGGTTACGGGAGTAAGCCAAGGTTTTGAAAAAAAATTAGAAATCCAGGGAGTAGGATATAAATCAAGGATAGAAGGAGAGAATTTGGTTTTAGAGGTTGGTTTTTCCCATTTAGTAAAAGTCCCGAGTTCAAAAGAGATTAAGCTTTCGGCGGAAGGAAATATTATTACGGTCTCGGGAATTGATAATGAAAAAGTTGGTCAGATTGCAGCAAAAATCAGAAAAATAAGACCTCCCGATCGCTATAAGGGGAAGGGAATAAGATATCTCGGAGAAGAAATAAAATTGAAACCAGGGAAGAAAACAGTCGCTACGACCGGGTAAAAATAATAACGGTTGATAAAATTATGGATGAAAGTATAAAAAAAGCAAAAAGAATTATGCGCCACAGGAGAATAAGGGCAAAGATTTCAGGAAATGCTAAAGTTCCTAGACTTTGTGTTTTTCGTTCAGAAAGATATATCTATGCTCAACTGATTGACGATGAAACTGGAAAAACCATATTGAGCGTAAGCGACAAAGGATTAAAAGGAAAAACCGCCTCAACGGCGGTTCACCCAAGAGCTGAAAGAAAAGATTCAAAGCCGGAAGAAAAAGAAATTTTAAAGGGAAAAACACTGCTTGCCCATAAAGTCGGAGAATTGATTGCCAAAAGCGCTCTCCAAGAGAAAATTGAAAGAGTAGTTTTTGACAGAGGAGGATATAAATATCATGGAAGAGTAAAGGCTTTGGCTGATGGAGCAAGAAAGGGAGGGTTAAAATTTTAAATTTAAAATTGCAAATTGCAAATTATTAAAATATGGTAGAAGAGTATCAACAAAATAGAAGATTTCCACAAAGCGGCCCCGGCAGAAAGCCTCCATTCCAGAGGCATACAGAATTAAAAGAAGGTTTTGAATCAAAGCTTCTGGATTTAGCCCGAATTGCTCATATGAAAGCAGGCGGGAGGCGTTTTAGATTTAGAGCAATAATGATAGTAGGAGATAAAAACGGAAAAGTCGGCATGGGGGTTGCAAAAGGGCGCGATGTAGCTCAGGCAATTGAGAAAGCCACAAAGAAAGCTCAGAGAGATTTAATTTCAATTTCAATTGCAGGCAATACTATTCCTCATCAAACCGAAGCAAAATTTAGTGCAGCTAAAATTTTGTTCAAGCCCCAAAAGAAAGGAAGAGGACTTGTTGCCGGAGGGACCGTGAAGATAATTTGTGAGCTCGCTGGAATCAAAGATGTGTCTTCAAAATTCCTGGGTCGCACCAAAAATAAATTAAATATTGCAAAAGCAACGATCGCAGCGCTTAGCAAGCTTAAGAAAGTAAACTAAAATCATGCAAATTCACGAATTACATCCAAAACACAAGAACAAAGAAAGGAAGATAATTGGACGTGGCGGAAAGCGTGGCACTTATTCAGGAAAGGGAATAAAAGGTCAGAAATCAAGATCGGGTACAGAATTATGGCCTGCCATTCGTCAATTTATTAAAAAATATCCCAAAAGAAGAGGTTATAGATTTAAGGGATTAAACACAAATCCCCAAATTTTGAATCTTAGAATTTTAGAAAAAAGATTTGAAAAAGGTGATAAGATAAATCCAGAAGTTTTATTAAAAAAACGCTTAATTCGAGGAATAAAGCCTGTTAAGATTTTAGGAAAAGGAATTTTAACCAAGGCACTGATAATTGAAGGTTGCCAGGTTTCAAATTCTACAAAAACAAAGATTGAAAAAATAGGCGGCAAGGTGATTGCCAAATCCACCAAACCCCTAGCTAACTAACATATAATAATATGTTCTTAAAAGATATTTTTCGGGTTTTAAAAATCAAAGATTTACGAAACAAAATCTTATTTGTTTTACTCATTTTTGTTGTTTTTAGGATAATGGCAAATATTCCCATTCCCGGAGTGGACGTCGCAAGATTAAAGGCGTTTTTTGAACAATTTCAGGTTTTTGGACTGCTAAATATCTTTTCAGGAGGAACATTAGAAAATCTCTCAATTACTCTCTTGGGGATTAGCCCTTATATTACAGCCACCATTGTTTTACAGTTACTCTCAATGATTTTTCCTGCCCTAGAAAAAATGTATAAAAAAGAGGGAGAGGCAGGAAGAGAAAAATTTAATCAATACGGAAGAATACTAACCTTACCCTTGGCTCTTTTTCAAGGATACGCAATGTTGGGTTTGCTTCAAAGGCAAGGCGTAATCCAAAATTTGTCGCCCCTTGCTCTAATTTCTTCAATTCTTACCGTTGCAGCTGGAACTGTATTTTTAATGTGGCTGGGTGAACTTATTTCTGAAAGAGGAATTGGAAATGGAATTTCACTTTTGATTTTCGCTGGAATTATCTCAAGATTTCCGCAGAATATTTTACAATTCTACTACGGTTTAAAATCAAATCCTTCAAGAATTCCGTATTATTTAATTTTTATCGCTTCTTCTTTAATAATAATCTGCGGAGTAGTTATGGTTACTGAGGCAAGAAAAAATATCACAGTTTCTTATGCGAGGAAAGTTAGAGGAAGGAGAATGTACGGTGGAATGAAGACTTATCTGCCATTGAATATAAATCCCTCAGGAGTAATGCCTATAATTTTTGCGCTTTCACTTTTAACCCTTCCTGGAATGATTGCTAATTTTTTTGTTGGAGCAAAGGGGCCTGCTGGAGTAATAGCTCAAAAAGTTCTGGAGGTTTTCGAAAACTCTTTGGCTTACGGAGTGCTATATTTTGTTTTAGTTTTTATTTTTACTTTCTTTTATACAATGATTGTTTTTGACCCAAAGACTATAGCCGACAATCTTAAAAAGGTAGGAGGATTTATTCCCGGGATTAGACCCGGTTCTCCCACTGCTGATTTTTTAAGTTATACCTTAAATAGGATCCTGCCCATAGGAGCTATATTTTTGGGCACGATTGCTCTTTCACCCTCAATAGTGGGAAAGATAACAGGCGTGATGACCTTTCAATTTTTAGTTGGTGGAACGTCCTTGATGATTTTGGTATCCGTAGTTATGGAAACCTACCAAGAAATAAAAGCATACTCACAAATGACAGAATTATGATAAAAAAGCCAAGAGTAATTATTTTGGTCGGCCCTCCGGGTTCTGGAAAAGGAACCCAGGCCACCTTATTGGCTGAAAAATTTGAACTTTTTCACTTAGAAACAGTAAAAGTTATTGAGCCCATTATAATGAACGCCAAAAAAGGCGACTTTTTGGTTGTAAAAGGCAAAAAATACGACTTGCTTAAAGAGAAAAAAAGTTGGGAAACCGGAAAATTATGGAGTACTGCTTTGGTTCTTAAAATACTGAAAGACAAAATTAAGATATTGGCAAAACAGGAACAAAATTTAATAATGACCGGGTCTCCTAGAACCGTTTACGAGGGGGAAGAGTTAATTTCTTTTTTGGAAAAACTATACGGAAGATCTAATATAAAAATACTGCTTTTTGAACTAAGTGTTCAGCAATCAATTTGGCGCAACTCTCATCGCAAGATTTGCGAATTGATGCGACATCCTATTTTATACACAAAAGAAACTGAAAAACTTAATTTTTGTCCCCTGGACGGCTCAAGATTGGTAAAAAGAGGAGTTCTGGATACGCCTAATGTTATAAAAGAAAGGTTTAGAGTTTATAAAGAGCAGACCCTTCCTTTAATTGAGTATTTTAAGAAATCAGGATTTAAAGTAATTAAAATTAATGGTGAACAATCTGTTTCAGATTTATTCTCTAATATCTTAAAGCATCTTGAAAAATAACCTTTTAATTACTTTTAATTGAATCTTAAATCCCAATGTTTAACCTAAAGAGTTAAACATTGATTTTTTATAGCAATGATTACCCTAAAGTCAAAACAAGAAATTGAGATTATGGCAGAAGGTGGAAAGATTTTGGCAGAAATTATGAAGGAATTAGAAAGTAAAGCAAAGCCCGGGATAAAAACAAGGGATTTAGACAAAATCGCACACGAACTTATTTTAAATGCCGGAGCGAAACCCTCTTTTTTGGGGTATGATGGATTTCCTGCTACTTTATGCACCTCGCTCAATGAAGAAGTAGTGCACGGAGTACCCTCAGAAAGAATCCTAAAAGAAGGGGATGTCTTGTCTTTAGATTTAGGACTTTTGTGGAAAGGATTTCATTCTGATATGGCGGTTACTCTGCCCCTGGGAATAGTAGATTTCGAAGTCCTGCGGCTAATAAGGGTCACAAAAAAATCTTTAAAATTAGCTGTAAACAGGACAAGGCCTGGAATTACCTTTGGAGACCTGGGTAATACAATTCAAAGATATATTGAGTCGCAAGGATTTGGCGTGATAAGGGATCTGTGCGGCCACGGAATAGGCAGAGAGCTTCACGAGGATCCGCAAATTTTCAATTATGGAAAAAGAAAAACAGGCCCTGAAATCAAAGAAGGAATGGTGATTTGCGTAGAACCTATGGTTACAATGGGCAAAAAAACAAATCTTAAAAAAATGGACAAATGGGGGTACAAGATGGCAGACAATTCCTTGTCCTGTCATTTTGAACATACAATAGCTATTACCGAACAAGGATGCGTAATATTGACTAAAGTTTGACAAAATGGTATAATATAAACATTAGACGGTTAGAGTTCTTTACCGTCAAAACGCAAAGAAAGGAGTAGAAGATGGAAAAGAATCCATTGGGGCATCCGCCGAATTGCACCTGTGAAAGGTGCGAGGATTGGCGGGATGTACAGCTGGGGCTGGCGACGCTTGCCAGAATGAAAGAGGTTAAAGGGGAAAAAACCTACCCCCACGCGGTACGTTGTAGCCACTGTCAGGCTACAACCATTTCGGATGCGAAGTTCTGTCCGAAGTGCGGCAAACCTCTGGGGTGTGAAGCTTGTGGTTATAGCGACATACCAAGAGGCTCAAACTTTTGTCCTCAGTGTGGGCACAGGCTTCAGAAAGAATAACTGAAGCCCGAGGTTCCGCGGAGAGAGCACTTTACTGCTCTCTTCATCAAAGGTCGTAGCTACCTTACATTAACTCGTAAGGTGGGAGGGGACCATGGTCCTTGAAAAACTCCATAAGTGCGAACTGGCCAAGAGATGGCGAACCCGCTTAATCCTAGCGTAGAGGATTAAGCTTGAGTGCTGGGTAACCCACCGTGATTGGTGACAAAGCGCGGACTTATGTCCGGTCAGCAAGCCAGCAAACCTCAGAACTACGCATCA
>Ga0315289_10010652_pt1 | contig 13139 bp, 15 predicted proteins | sample YL17G11_40_MG_FD_203452 | JGI IMG/M metagenome (GOLD analysis project Ga0315289, IMG submission 203452) | Sediment microbial communities from Yellowstone Lake, YNP, Wyoming, USA - YL17G11_40 | ecosystem: Environmental > Aquatic > Freshwater > Lake > Sediment | place: USA: Wyoming | collected...
GTCGTTTCAGTAACTCCGTCAAAACTCATATAGATTGTATCGACTTTTTCATCTTTCAGACGCTGACAGTAGTCAATACTTTCAGCGAGCTTCAACCCGTTCGTATAAATCTGAACATGTGAAAATCCAATTTTTTTTGCAATTCGAACAATTTCAAAAAGATCTTCACGGAGTGTCGGTTCTCCGCCAGTTATTTGAATTGATTTCGAACCCAGGGGTTTTTCTGATCTTGTTTGTTGCATCAAGTCTCGGAGTTGATCTAAAGTAGGTTCGTAGACGTAACCTGTTGTGTTAGCGTTTAAAAAATCTTGGTTATGCTTCAGATTGCACCGGTTGGTCACAACGAGATTTGTTAACACTGTTTGAGAGGTATGTTCTGCATAGAGTTCAGGATCATTGAATAAACTCGTTTTTACATAAGAAACCGGTTTCCCAGTCACTTTAAATTTCATCCATCTTTTATACAAATTTACATCGCCAAAATAAATTTCCTTAAAAGATCCATGTTTTTGACATACTTTTGTTATCCACACTTTTTTGTCATCTTCGATAATACTCGCATTAATCTTCTGGATCTTTCCTTCTTGGAAGCAAATTGGGCATACAGAGTACGTTTTTTCTAATTCCTTCATTGTAGCCAACTGTTAATGGACTTCCCGGTTTATACATTTTTTTTAGAAAAGAATTTAATAATTATTGATAGAAAAAATATATAAATCTTTGATTAATATAAAAATTTGATATGGAAAATACAATTTTAGAGTTTAAACGAAGGCGAGAAATATATGAGTTTATTTCTCAAAACTCCGGATTACATATGCGCGACATCTCAAGAAAATTGAATGTCCCTTTTACTTCTTTAAAATATCATTTAAATTACCTCGAAAAAAGAGGATTTATCATCTCAAGAGACGATGGAAAATACAGTCGATATTTTATTTCACTTGAAATTGGTGAAAAAGAAAAAAGGATACTCAATTGTCTTCGAAAAAGAACAACACTTCACATTATATTATGGTTTTTCATTGCTGTGCAATGTTCACAGAAAGATATCAGTCGATTCCTTGAAAAACATCCAACGACAATCAGTTTTCATCTAAGAAAGATGATACAAGCAGGTATTATTGAACAGGTATCAATTGATAAAGGGGTTATCCACAATGAGATACCACCAATTACCATTAACCGACCTCAGGTATCAAGCGAGAAAATATATGTCTTACAGGACCCATGGATGATTTATGATCTCCTTATAAAAAATAAAGAGAATCTGGGTGATAAGGAAGTAGTTACTGGTATAATAGAGTACGTCGAGTTTATTATATCGGAGGGCATTCCAAAACAAATCCAAAATCGAGAAGATACAAAAGAATCGATCGTAAATACATTTTATGGATTCTTCTTTCCTCCTTCATTTTGTTCTTAGTAATTCTATCGAATAGAAAAATTTTTATTATTAATAATTGTCATTTCTAGTTTTATAATACGTTGGAAGATTCATTATTCTTTTCATCTGATGGTAAAGATTGGATGATTGCACTATAAATGATATATATTAAAAATGATATTAATTTGTTTGTCTGGGGGGTGGTATTGTAGTGGGCGGGTTTCTGCTCACTACAATGCCTTCTATCTGAATTTCGTGACTAGAAAACATACAAGCCATTTTTTTCTTGTAAGAAATAATTTATTGTTTTAGTTGCTTGAGTACAAAGTGGAGGACGTCATCAAATAGCGGGATTTTTGGTATGAGACCATGAAGTTCTGATTGCCAGAGATTCTTTATCGATGTGGCTTGACGGGTAAATTCTTCTACATCAAATGTTTTTTTGTAATAAGAGAGTTTTTTGTTTATAAGGTCGTACTCCAATGAAATTTCTTTCTTTAGGAGGAATGATATATCATAGAGATCTCGTGCTCTTCCTCGAATCATCATCGCTCTTACTTTTTCTGCAAGAATCTCTTCTTTTTTCATGACTGGAACAGTAAATGGTCGTAGGTCATCATAGACGGGAACGATCTCTTTTATATCTGGGGGAAGGACGACATCATTTCTCTCCGATATTTCTATGGAGATGATCGATTCACTCAATGGTCCTTTGTAGAGGGGGCCTTGTGCTTTCACCTTGAAGGTTTTTCCTGCGAGTGATTTTTTTGTTTTCATTTCATGGATAATATGGATAACTGTAAGCACATCCGAGAGTGTTGTTTTTAATTTGGCTTGGTCATATTGTTTGAATCTTGTAAAGTCGAGGTCTTCAGAGAATCGATCCAGCCCATAAAAAAAGAACAATGCTGTTCCTCCCTTAAAAACCAGTTCGTCAGCCAGAGCAGTATACACTCCAGTAAGTGTTGCGGTCTGCAGATAATGTTTCTCCTGTTGGTATGGTTCTAATCTGTTCACTTTTGCCAGTCGAATGATTTCTTCGGCTGTAATCATCGTATCGCCTCCTGTTCAGAGATTTTTAACTCCATCAGTTTTGCATAGCGGATCAACTTTTTCTTATTTATCTTTTCAATAGTTTGTGGCAGATGGCCATACTTATACGTGATATCAATAAGTGCTTTTTCTTTGTCAGCAACCCAGAGAGAATACCCGCGATACTTAATCGCTTCAAATCCGAAGAACGCTTTCTTTGGTAAAGAGACGAAGGTTACTCCCTCCACTTTTTTCTTCACTCGTCTAGGTACGACAACATGGATGGTAGATGGTATCTGGTCAATTGCCTTATGCAGGTAGAGTGCAGCGTTGAATGAAATGTAGGAGTTCGGGATAATATACGAGGCATTCAAGAATGGATCCTGCTCTAACGCATAGATGCCTTTTGCGACTCTGAAGAGAAGTCCTTTATCAACCATTCGTTTGATGGAAACAATAGCACATGATTTTTTTAAATGAGATATCCGTGCGATTTCATTCGTTGTAAAGACAGGAGTTTTCTTTTTCCTCAGTTGTTCAAGAATCTCGTAGATATTCATGGTTTTATGTATCATTCATCGTGCTTATAAATATTGCCCCTTAAATAACAAAATTGTTATTTTGTGGGCACATTTAGCTGTTTTTTTGAAGTAACAGATTCCAAGTCTTCATTATTCGGTCCATATCAGATAGTGTTCGAAACGTTACAATTGAACTACTTAGGAAAAACAGTGATTCCGATGTATATTCCGTCAAACCTAAACAAAAAAGGGTGTTTTTCGCATTTTGTAGGATTTTTTAGGAGGGGGGCTTTATGTTTTCTAGGAGCATTGCTTGAGTTGAGGGACGAATAGAATGAACGGAATAAACGAATACGGGTTTGAAACTGGCTTCGAATCATTCCCATTTGGAGAAATGAGAGACTTTCGAAATAGAAACGCATTCATCTCTGAAACAATACAACTTCGAAAACCTTCTCTGAAAAATTTGACTGCTGTTCAGTATTTATCCTCAGTAGAATCCAATATCCCAGATGAATTAATCTCTGCTCAGAACTTTACAGAAATGAAGAAGCTTGCATCTCACTTCAGTAGAGGTGTCACCAGTTTCTTCGGGTTTGAATCCCGCCTGAATTCTCCTGATGCACGGGCGGATTACCTGTTTGCAGTGTCTGCACAGAAAGGAGAACGGGAAGCACTCTTAGATCTCATCACAAGTGGGAAATTACCAGAAACATTCCTGAACCAACCTGAGTGGCAGCGAGTTGGAAATTTTGTTACAGAGTGGGCTAAACCGAAATCCATCCTAAATAATAAGGTGTTTGGCATCTGGTTTGAATTTGATACCGCTAACTCTCCATCTGACGCACCGGTTCCATGTGTTTTCATGCATACAGCCCCTCTACATATCGACAATTCAGAAGACGTACAAAAGTGCACATGGCTCACACGCATTGCATTACCTTTGCTCACTGGTCAACCTTTATCTCAGACGGTAGAACAGCATGTGCTGGAGGCTATACAACGATTGCCTGAGGGAGTCTCAGTGTTTCAAGTCGGTACCATGCTCTCCCGTACAACAGCAGGTGTACGTTTAGTTTTTAATAGAATGCAACCAGTACAAATTATGCCATACCTAAAAACACTTGGCTGGTCAGATAACAATGACAGATTATCGTCTCTTTTAGAAGAACTTGAACACTATGTCACGCGCATTATTCTTCATATAAATATCGGAGAAAAGGGGGTTGACCAAAAAATTGGAATTGAATGCTCTTTTTACCCAGATCTCTACAATCTAGAGACAAAGTGGCCCGTTTTTCTAAATTACTTAGTTAAGAAGGGTTTGTGTCTTCCAGAGAAGAAGACTGCATTACTTCACTTCTCTGGTGTTGAACAGCAAGATATGAACCATGATTTCGATCTAAAGTCTTACATAACGGTTATGAGGATCCCAGATAATAATTTCTCCAGTGCACTCGTTAGATACATCAGTCATATTAAACTCGTCTACAAGCCCAACCATCCAACTGAGGCAAAAGTCTATTCTGGTGTGAGACTGTTTGGATTCCCCCACAAATTAACATGGGAATCACCAGAAGGAATTTATTAATTATGAGACGGAACGAGTCACTCACAGATAAAATATCCCGCGATTCCTACATCTCCATCTGCGTACTCATCTGCGAAAAATGTCTTTATAGGACGGGTAACATCAAATCAAAGAGGAGGGACCGAACCTTTGAATAGGTACCTCAACCACACAATATCATTTGAAAACGCCAGTGCGGCTAGAGAGATTGGGTTAGAAAATATATTGACCATCAATGAACAGTATCAACAAAAATTCCCGTTAGATAGTAGCATAAAACAGAGAGAGTTACTATTGAAAGGTTCGCATGCGACTGATTTTTTATGTTTAGTCGAACCTTATTTGTCTGAGGCGTTGATATCTTTTCAAAATTATGCTGAAATTAAAAATCTTGCGGATTGTTTTACTGGAAACGTAACAAGTTTCTTCGGGTTTGAATCTAGTCTTAACAATTCTGAAAATCAATCTGATTTTCTATTCGCAGTCTCATCTAAAAGAGGAGAACGAGAGACTTTAGTAAATCTCATTGAAAATGGTAATTTTCCAGATATATTCCGTAAAAAACCTGAATGGCAGCGAGTTGCCAAGTTTGCCTCAGCTTGGGCAGACCCAAAATCCATTCTATATGACATGGTGCTTGGAATATGGTTTGAATTTGATGCAGAGCAACTATTATCCGAGGTTCCGATCCCAAATATTTTCATTCATCCTGTACCTATCCGTACGTTTTCCTCTAACGAAATTTCCCAACATAAATGGCTTATCCAAACTGCACTGCCCCTTCTAACAGGACGTCCTTTATCTAAAATGATTCAACAACGGATAAGCAACTCCATTCAGAAATTACCATCAGAGGCTTCACTCTTCCAGGTAGGTACCATGCTCTCTCGTGCAACATCTAGCGTACGTTTGGTTATAAAAAGAATGCACCCCAATCAAATCATACCGTATCTTAATTCAATTGGCTGGTCAGATGAAACTAATGGTTTATCATCGATTTTAGATGAACTCGAGAAATATGTCACACGCATTGTCCTTCATATCGGCGTTGGAGAAAAAATTGACAACAAGATAGGAATAGAATGTTCGTTTTATCCTGACCTATATAATCAAGAAACAAGATGGTCTGATTTTCTTGCATATCTTACAGAAAAGGGACTGTGTCGTCCAGAGAAGAAATCCGCATTACTTTGTTTTCCCGGCGTTGAACAGGAAGACATGAACGATGATTTCGATCTAAAGTCTTACATGACAGCTGTTAAGATTCCGGAAAATAATTTTTCTCGTGCACTCGTCAGATACATCAGTCACATAAAACTTTCATACGAGCCTAATTATCCTCTGGAAGCAAAAGTATATTCTGGTGTCAGACTATTTGGATCTGAACATGACCATCAAACAAGTTATAGGAAAATGTAAAAAGGAAATATTTTCTTTATAAATGCCCCCCTTGGAAAGATTAATTGGTATTTATTAGATTATAATAATACAGGTATGGAGAAAACACTTGCATATGAAATTTGCAACAATCGGTCATCTTCTTGTTAAGAGTGATATCGAACAATTCCCAAGATCTTGGGTTAGTGAAAAATTGATTGTTTCTCCAGAAGTAAATGTTAATGGAACAAGTGGCTATATCACTGGTTTAACACTAACGGCACAACAAATGATGGAGCTGCCCAGAGAAACTGTACGAAAGAAAATTCTTGATGCAGCGCTGTTTATTCAAAATGAATTAGACGTGGAGATAATTCAACTTGGTGCATTAACCACGTCAGTGACAAATGGAGGCATTTGGCTCACAGAACAGAAGGAATATTTAGGTTTGGTTAACCATGGCGATAGTTATACCGCAGCGGTAACATGCCAAGCGGTTTTGAAGGCACTGAAGTTCTTTCATAAAAAATCTTCAGATCGTGTTATTGCGATCGTTGGTGCATATGGGGTTATTGGTGAGGCGGTCTCAAAACTCCTTGTACCACAATTTTATCATTCGATTCTCATAGGACGAAGACAGGAGAAATTGAAAGAACTTGAAGAGAATTTAAAAGGCAGTTTTGAAACAACCATTGATCTGAAAACAAAAGAAGCGGACATCATTGTCACTGCAACGAGTCATCCAACTGCACTCCTGAACTCAAATCATTTAAAGAAGAATGCTATCGTTGTTGATGTTTCTCAACCTCCAAATCTTTCCTATGATATTTGTCAAAAACGGCCTGATATTAATCGTATCGATGGAGGATTCGTTGATTTCCCTACAAAAATTCCGATTCCTGTAATGCCTGCCGGGAAAAATTTCGCATGTATTGTTGAAGCCATCATGCAGGCCTTGGAAAATGAACGAGAAAATCATGTAGGATCCATTGATCTTAACCATTTACGAATGACAGAGAAATGGGCAAAGAAATATGGTTATACTTTGAATGAATTAACGAATTTTGGTAAAGCCTTATAAGAAATTCTTTGAATGAAAATTATCGAAGTTATAAATTCAATAAATTATTTTTTTTGATGCCCAAAAATTGCAGTATTGAATGACATATTTGCATAGGTTATATCTTTTGTCGGGGAATATGTGCCTTCACCAGCACTATAAAACAATAAAAATGATTTATCTTTGAAATAATTACACAGTTCCTCTTGAACAATATTCGTCTTTCGACCGAGAGTTTGTAAAATCGTCATACATGTTGAAAACAATCCAAACTCGGGCTGTATCCCATCAAAATAGTGTAGATTTTCTTTCACCGCGTTGATTAAATCTTTTCCACTGACTGTAAGAATAGATACTTCCCCATCATCGATGATACATGGTACAAATATAGAATCCTTCATAATAAGTGGCATCACGATTGGAACTTCTCTTCCGTGTCGTCTTAATGATATCGGATAGTAAAGAAGGGTATGCATCAATGTTTCTTCAGTGAGAAAACCTTCAGGCCAATCTAATAATCGTAATAACTCCGGCACCGCAGGTTTATGGTTAATTTTGCATATAGCATGGTTTTTAGCACCTAGTTGAGTGATATTAAAATTACGATTAGTTTCCTTCATACCATGTGTTGTGCACACGCCAAGGTCAAGATCTGTTGCCAACCCGAGATTCACAACAGCATTTGTCAAAATTTTATTATTTAAAAACTGATAATTTTTCATTCCTCGATGATCATCCATGGAAGTTCCAAGAATCATCTCATAGTCTGGTAATTGTTTTACTGTTTCTTCAAAAATTTCATCTTCTCTAGCTAGTCCTTTCTGAACCAACGCTTGTGAAAGACCAAGAGCCTGCATAGCAAATTTGCTTACAAAACCAGATCGAATGTATTTTTTTTGTCCCACTCCGGGAATACTTGGCATTACAGGTCCAGAGATAAAATTTAATAAAAATTTATTTTTATAGGGAGATTCTTTCAAACCGTTTTGAATCATCTCAGCACATTTTTTTGCAGCTCGATACGGATTTCTTTTTGTATTTTTTCCAACTCCAACTGCAACATCCATGAATGGATAGGAAACAGCCAGCGCGCTTGCTCCTCTTGAAAAACAACCGTAATTATTCATAAAACCAGTGACGGTTCCACCCACGAGTGGTGTTTCCTTTGGCATTACATCCCATACCCCGTTGAGGAATTCTTGAAATCCACCATATTTTTCATAATGAATCGTTGAAAATAAAAGGAAAAAATCTGGTGGGAGAGTTAAATTTTTAATCGCTGTTTCTGCGACTTCTCTTCCTGCCTCTCGTGCATCCCATTTCCGGGACATACCTACTGCGGCTTCTACTTTTGATTCCATCATGCGCCATCAAAGTGGGATAAATACCCACCATATATTCAAGAGATTATGCATCCAACCTCTTCTTCGTTCACCCTATTTATTCATCCTTTACGCGGTAACGTATACCTCATCATCTTTTTTCTGAGAATCAGACTCCTTCTTCGGGTTTTCCATGATCTTGAGAATTTCCCTGCGTGCATTCTCCAGTTCCACCTCAAGCAACCCTTTATTCGCTAGTGCAGGAACAATCGCAACAAGCGCATTCTCCGTATCAGGAAACACATAAAACAGTACCTCATGGTCCTGCAACCGAAACTCCATTTCACCCAGACCAATCTGCGAATACTCACCAATCACGCCAAACACAGAATCCATGGCACGATGAATACTATCCCAGATCTGATCCACCTCAGGTTTAAACCCATCGCCACTAGGCATAACACTAATCATATTCCGCCGGGCAACCATACAGGCTAAAATATCGTCAAGCTTCAGCAAATCATCAAGCACCCGGGCTATCGGGTCATCCTTCATCCCATCACCACCACCTTTATGTTATACTTTATACAACAACCGTATAAAAGGATTTCCCGTTCGTTCCCGGCTCCTGGTTTTCGAACAAAATGTTTTAAATGCTCTTACGGTTTGGTACAGAAGATGAAAATCAACATAACAGGAACAAAAATTGAATTCAAAAAAGAACAAAATAGACTTGATAGGTTTGTCATTGATTTTACATCACTGCTTAACAAACTACAAATAAAGTATGTGATCGTCTCCGGGTACATCGCTATCCTCTTTGGAAGAAGTAGAACCTCAGAAGATGTTGATATCATCGTAGAAAAACTGGATTTCAAAACATTCACCACGGTTTGGAACACCATCTCCGATGGTTTTCACTGCATCAATACCAACGATGTCAAAGAAGCGTATGAAGACTACCTCTCCAGTGGCATCTCCCTACGTTTTGCAAAGAAAAACACGTTAATACCCAACATCGTGTTTAAATTCCCAAAAATAGACCTTGACACTTGGACAGTCCAGGAACGAAAAAAAGTCGTCGTCAATGGTCATCATTTCTATATCGCACCATTAGAACTACAGATCTCATTCAAGCTCCGTTTGGAAAGTGAGAAAGACATTGAGGATGCCAGACACCTCTACAAACTCTTCGAAGAAACCCTAGACATGACTCTCATTCGGGAATTCAACCGAAAACTTAAAACACAAACACTCTTTCAGAGGTATTTACAATGAGAACCCCACGTATCAATCTGAAAGAACTCGAAAAAATTAAAGAAGAAAATTTCAGAGAGCGACTAGAATTTATCGATAGATATGTGGAATGGATGAAGAAGACATCAAACAAGACCTGGAGTTCCCAGCAGAAAGATCTTATCGATTAAAACCATCTCTAAATACATCTTATAATTTTTTATACGCAGCAGCATCCAGCAACGTATTGACTTCTGATTTATCCTTTACTTCGATTTCGACAAGCCAGCCATCATCATACGGACTGCTGTTAATGATCTCTGGGGAATCATCCAGCTTCGTATTCACCGCAACAACCTTGCCACTCACCGGTGCGTACACCTCAGAAACAGATTTTACAGATTCAACGACGCAGAGTTCTTCACCTTTCTTGACTTCTTTTCCAACGGTTGGTAACTCAACAAAGACAACATCGGTCAGTTCGTGTTGAGCATGATCTGTGATCCCTATTTTTGCCTTGGCTCCAGTCAGCTTCACCCATTCGTGTGTCTTGGTGTATTTTAAACCATCTCTCACGTCATGTGTCATAGTAATCGAGACATGGTATTTCCTGGTTGTTTTAAACCTTTTCTGCATCAAAAATATATAAGAGAAAGAAGACGACCGCACCGAATTACATTATCATCAAAAAAGATGTGAAACCATTTCCGAACGATCTTTTATCAGGTAGCAATCTCTTCGTGTTTTTGCGCCCAATCCTTCGGAACAAATGGTGGTTTCATCACCTTTGCCTTCACCGGCTTGTCCCGTACCATGATATCAAGGATACTGCCTACCTCTCGTTTATCAGGCGCGACATATCCCATCGCAATACCAACATTCAAACACGGTGACAACGTCCCACTCGTGACCATCCCAACAACTGTACCATCCTTCTGAATCTCACATTTATGACGAGGAATACCCTTCTCAACACATTCCAGGCACGTCATCCGCTGATACGTCCCTTGTTCCTTTTGTTTTAATAACGCTTCTTTCCCAATGAACTCATGATCCCAAAAAATAGTCCACCCAAGCGTAGCCTCCAGAGGAGTCCGCCCACCCTCAAATTCGTTCCCCGCCAGCATAAACGCTTTTTCCAGCCGCAACGTATCACGAGCACCAAGCCCAATCGGCTGAATCCCAAACGCCTCTCCCGCTGAAAGAAGTGCGTCAAACACTACCGCTGCCTTCTTCGTCGGCGTAATCTGCAACTCAAACCCTAGCTCACCGGTGTACCCGGTATGAGACAAAATACACTCAACGCCAGCAACCTTCACAACCTGACAGCCAAAGAACTTCACCGTATCAAGATTCGTATCAGTCACCTTCTGCAAGGTCTCCTTTGATTTCGGACCTTGAATCGCAAGAATCACATACTCCCGAGAAACATCCTCTGCCTTTGCCTTCAAATGATGTTTCTTTGCCTGCTCATTGAGCCACTTCGTCACAATCTGATTCATCCCTGCATTCGGAATCATCATGAATTTCTCTCCAAGATGCATGAAAATCGTATCATCGATAATCGTCCCATTCTCCCGCAAAATCGCGGTATACTGACTTTTCCCATCCTCCACCCGAGAGGCATCCTCCACAGTCGTAAGACTAATCAGCTTTGCTGCATCCGAACCAGTAATCCACACATTACTCATATGGGACACATCAAACAACCCAACCTTCTTACGAACTACGAAATGCTCCTCACGAATCGAGCTGTACTGAATCGGCATCTCAAAACCAGCAAACTCAGTAAATTTCGCACCACGCTTCACTTGATTTTCATATAACGGAGATCGTAACACCATACCACGTTACCCCCCGCCTGTATACGACAAACCCTAGTTAATTATTTCGAAAAGAACATTACCAGAAACGTCAAAGTAATTATAATAATCAAAGTTTGCTCCAATCAGGAAAAAAATAACTGAGAAAAGTAATCTCTTTCATAAATAAGTTATTTCCTCACTTATTTAACCCAAACAGATATCAGAGAATCGGTCCAGGGGTTCAAATCCCTTCCCCTGCACTTTTTTATGCTAACAAAGGTTTAAATATCGAAGGATTGTTTATTTTTCATATAGGGGTAGGAAAGTAATGGAAAAATACATCGGGAAGAATCCCTTGAAAAGAAGCCTAATTGTTGGTATCGTTTTCCTATTCTTGTCAACAACTTGTATTCCTGTTTTTGCAAGTGAAGGGAAACCTGAAATTACTCGCTTAGATACTGTTTTAGAAATAGAGGATGTTCGGGCAGGAATTGGGAAAATCACAGCAGAAATAAAAAATGTTGGAGAACAACCAGCGAATAATGTGAGTTGGGTTATCAGTCTTGTACCGAAATCTGGGGTTGGTATACCTGGCTGGGGTTATTTTGAAGGAGTAATACCAACAATAAATCCTCAGGAAACCTCTTTAATTGAATCATCTGATTTTCTTATAGGGTTTGGATTTTACGATTTAACAATTTCTGCAGAATGTGACTCTTCTCATCTGATAGAAACTGGTTATACCGTGTTTATATTCTTGTTTTTCATATTTATCTTCAAGTAAGAAACTTCTCTGAAACAGATATTAGAAAAACCAAATTCCAAACTCATAAAAATATTTTTCAAAGAGTTAACATTATATTTGTTAATTTTTTTTCTGAAAATAATATCATTGATATAATGATGAGTTAAACATTGTCATACCGGTAAACTGGGGTTCAAATCCCTTCCCCTGCACTTTTTTAATTTAACTATGAAATACACGTTAATATATGTTAAAGATTTCGACAAAACTATTTATCAACCACACCTCATAGGGGAAGACTATGCAGCCAACAGAACACCAAGGGATTTACAAAAAAAACGATAAACTCTTCACACAAAACCCTGAAGTCTGCAAAGGAACCAGGGTCTACAACGAACAACTCATCACCGAAGACAACACAGAATACCGATCCTGGAACCCGTTCCGCAGCAAACTTGCTGCAGCACTGCTCAAAGGACTTTCCATTGACATCGCAATAGACGCACAGATCCTCTACCTTGGTGCAGCGACGGGAACAACGGTCAGCCATCTTTCTGACATCATCACAAACGGCGTCATCTACGCAGTTGAAACATCACCGGTCGCAGCAATAAGCCTGCTCAAAGTCAGCGAAAAACGACCAAACATCATACCGATTCTTTCAGATGCGAACCACCCAGAACGATACAAAAGTATTGTCCCACCGGTCGACCTCATCTACCAGGACATTTCCCAACGAAACCAAGCGGACATCTTCACCCGCAACATCACAACCTACCTCAAACCAAAAGGAATTGGGCTTATCATGGTCAAAGCACGAAGCATAGATGTCGCACTCAAACCAAAACAAGCTTACGAACTCGTCTGCACCCATCTCCAACAGCAGAAACTCAAAATCAAAAAAACATTTGAGCTTGCACCATTTGAAAAAGACCATGCGGTAATACTCATCACACAACAAGAAAGCCCCTTCGGGGAAATCTAAATCACTTCATTATCCAAAATAGTCGCAATCTCATTTCGGTATGAATACTACGAAACCCTTACCCTTTTTGTGTTGTTTATCTCTACCAACTAAATGCAG
>Ga0315289_10010653_pt1 | contig 13138 bp, 20 predicted proteins | sample YL17G11_40_MG_FD_203452 | JGI IMG/M metagenome (GOLD analysis project Ga0315289, IMG submission 203452) | Sediment microbial communities from Yellowstone Lake, YNP, Wyoming, USA - YL17G11_40 | ecosystem: Environmental > Aquatic > Freshwater > Lake > Sediment | place: USA: Wyoming | collected...
GGACTCTTTTCAGAATCCGAATTTAATAAAATGGAGCACGAAGTTTATTATAATGAATTAATGGATGAGATCGTTGCCTTAGGATTGCAGGACAACGTGGCAATACTAAGAGGATATCAATCCGAAGAGACTCTAGACGCCTATTTAAGAACGAATAGGGCGACGGTCTTCCCTTACATCTCCCATCCTCAACACGAGGTTTTCGGGGCATCTGGGGCAGCTAGAATAGCAATGTCCAAGGGTATCCCGGTTATTACAACCGGCGTAAATCATTTTTCAGATTTGCCAACCATTAAAGCGGATACCCCTGAAGAAATCGCAGCTCAGCTTGAGATTCTTTTCTTAGATCCAAAGGCAAGAAGTGCGCAAGTTGAGAAACAATGCGCCTATTTAGACGAGAATACTTGGGAGAAGATTGGATTGCAATACGTAAAGATTTTTGAAAGTTAATTATATTTAATATCATAAATGAAATATTTGATATATTCCTCGTGTAAGGTTAGTGTAAGAAGGAGATAAAGTATGTCAAAAGATTTTAGTTTAGAAGTGGTTTCACAGCACCCTGAGTTCGCAGGGAAGAGTTTTAAAAAATACAATATAGGGGATGAAGAGGTTATTGGCGCTTGGCACGACGAGCCATTCGAGATTGTTTTCAAGAATAACACCTATCAAAAGGTTCAAGTTAAGATTTCCATTGATGGAACCGATGTTCTCACAGGCAAATTAGCTGATACCGAAATCAATAAAGACATGTGGGTAGTTGCCGCCAATAGCTCTTTAAGGCTTAAAGCTTGGCCAGAAACTAATGCTGGTGGAGCACAATTCGTTTTCACTACCGCTGAAAAGAGTGTTGCCGTAGGAACTCATGGTAATTTAAGTTCTCGTGGAGTTATCGCGGCAGCCGTCTTTACCGAAAGCTATCAAAACTTAGCTTTCTACAGTTCTGGAATGAACTATTCAAGCGGAGGATATACTAAGTCTGGTAGTAGCATGCGTAGGAGTATGAAGTCATCGGACACAACTAAAGGTGGTACTTTTAATTCTACGAATTTTGATCTTGAAAGATCGACGGGAGATTTTCTTAGATTATCAGATAGCACTAGCGCAGACGCAGCATCAGCTAGTTTCGGTGAAGAGCTAATCAGTAAAGCTAACTTAGAAAGTTTAGCATCAGTTGGCGCAGGTCAGCAAGTTGCCCAGGCGATCACTTCAGCTACCGGATTGTATCAACCAAAATTTAACTCAATTGTTAAAGTAAAATATTCTTGGTGGAAAGACTTATCCCCTAAACTTGATGCGGGTTTTGCCAAGGTCGCCACTGCGACCGGCTTCCCAGGAGACATTAAACCTCTAATGAGTCTCGGAACGACACCTAGACTTCCTGATAACTCACCGCCTCCTGAACCAGTCGCATATACCCGATTCTAATATTGAGGGGAGCCGAAAGGCTCCCTTTATTTTTTTGAATTATCGGCATCTTGACTTTTTATTTTAAAGACTTATAATATCTATATGAGTTTTATATGGATGGCATTATTTTTGTTGAATAGTGTCGCTGCAAGCCTTTTATTTTTAAATAAGCAGTACATGCTTTTCTTTTTAGAAGTCGGCTGCGCAATTGTTTGTTTATTGCAGTTGTTAAACTACTAGGCATACTGTTATATAAAATTAGGAACCCAGAGAGGGTTCCTCGAAAAGAAACACACGGAGAGTGTCATGCATAAATTTTCAGTCTTTATTGGAAGATTTCAGCCGTTCCACCTAGCTCATTACGAACTTGTAAAAGAAGCACTTAGGCAAGCAGAAACGGCGATAGTAGTAATTGGTTCTTATAAGAGAGCCCCTGCGCCAAAAAATCCTTGGTCGGGTGAAGAGCGCGAAGCGATGATGCGCGCGTCTCTTACCGACGAAGAGAACGCTCGTGTAAAAGTAATTTACATGCGCGATTACCTTTATAACGATAATTTGTGGCTAGCGGATATTACTCAGAAGATTTCTGAAGTAACCGAAGACTCTAATGATGTTGTTCTCATCGGTCATGAACACGATCGTTCTTCATACTATTTGAAGATGTTTCCTCAATGGCAGAAGTTTCTTATCAACAACATTGATAAGTTTCCTCACGCAACAGAAATTAGATATCTATATTTTACGCATGATGCTGACTATAAAAAGTCCATTCATTCGAAAACAATTGAATATCTTGAAGAGTTTAAGAAAACTGAAAAGTTTAAATTGCTCAAAGATTATTTTGATGATGTCAGAGCTAAAAAAGCTTTATGGGCAGGATCTCCTCGTCCCGTCATCTTTAATACCGTTGATGCTGTTGTTTTGAAGAGCGGACATATTCTTTGTGTTCGTCGAGGGAAAGCTTATGGTAAGGGGCAGATTGCTCTTCCTGGTGGCTTTCTTGAGGTAGATGAACGGGTTAGGACCGGCGCCATTCGAGAGTTGAAGGAGGAGACGGCAATCAAGCTTACCAAAGAAGATCTTGATGCTGCCATCGTAGATTACAAACCCTTCGACCATCCCGATAGATCGGAAAGAGGAAGAACCATCTCTCATGGATTTCTTTTTAATTTGAAGAGTGGTCCGCTTCCTTTGGTTAAGGGTTCAGATGATGCAGATAAAGCTTGGTGGATGTCATTAAGAGAGTTCTATACTCGTGAAGAAGAATTCTTTGAGGATCATTTCCATATCATCTCATACTTTATCAATAAGAGTTTCTAAAACAATCTCAGAGAGAGATTGCGATCATAATACACGGAGAGTGTCATGAAATATAGTTTAGTTAAAGATACGGATAGTTATAAGGCAAGTCATAATTTACAGTACCCTCCTGGGACCACGCGAATGTTTTCTTATATCGAATCGCGCGGCGGGGAGTATGAGAGCACTTTGTTCTTTGGATTGCAGTATATCCTTAAAGAATATTTAAGTCGAGCGGTTACTGTTGAAGAGGTTGAGTCGGCTAAGAAATTTTTTGAAGCTCACGGCGAGCCCTTCAATTATGAAGGTTGGATGTATATTGCTAAAGACCTCAAGGGTAAGCTTCCTGTCATCATTCGCGCAGTTCCTGAAGGAACATTGGTACCAACTCACAATATTTTGGTTAGCATTGAATCGACCGACCCCAAGGTTTTTTGGATCGTCTCGTGGCTAGAGACGGCTCTGATGCGGATCTGGTATCCCATTAACGTAGCCACGAGGAGCTTCACGATCAAGAAAATGATCAAGGCTGCTCTCGATGAGTCTTCCGACGATCCTGCAACTGAACTTCCGTTCAAGCTCCATGACTTTGGGTCTCGCGGCGTTTCTTCTCAGGAATCGGCAATGATCGGTGGCGCAGCCCATTTGGTTAATTTCATGGGGACGGACACCGTTGTCGGCGCGATGATGGCAAATGAATATTATAATTCACCAATGGCTGGATTTTCTATTCCGGCAGCAGAGCACAGCTCTATTACCTCATGGGGTAAAGAGAATGAGGTTGATGCATATCGTAATATGCTCAAGCAGTTTGCTAAGCCTGGAAGCTTGGTTGCAGTAGTTTCAGACTCTTATGATATCTATAATGCTATTACTAACATCTGGGGAGGTAAGCTCAAGCAAGAGGTCATAGATTCAGGAGCAACAGTAATCATTCGCCCTGATTCTGGTAATCCGCCTGAAGTTGTTCTCAAATGTCTCAAACTTTTGGAAGCTAAGTTCGGATCTCTTCCTAACAAGAAAGGCTATCGAGTCCTCAATAACGTTCGTGTTATTCAGGGCGACGGCATTAATGAGCACTCAATCAAGGAAATTATTAATACCTTCCTTGCTGCCGGGTTCAGCGCCACTAACGTAGCTTTCGGTATGGGTGGAGCTTTACTTCAGCAACATAACAGGGATACATTAAAATTTGCGATGAAGTGTTCTCATATTATGGTGGGAACTAAGTCGGTTGATGTTTTCAAGAGCCCCGTTACGGATCCTGGAAAAGTATCTAAATCTGGTCGATTAGACCTAATTAGAGGGGGAGCCGGTGGAGGTTTCACCACAATCAAGTTAAGCTCTGATGTTTCTTGTCATAACTTTACGGCGATGCAAACCGTTTATAAAAATGGCGAGCTTCTGATTGATGAGACGTTTGAAACAATTAGAGAGAGAGCGAAGGTCTAACATGCCTTGTAGAAACGATTATCATTGTTCCACCTGTAATGCTTGGCATGACACCTGTTGTCCAAAAGATAGCCCTACTGAAAATATCAATGACTTGCTTCATCCATTAGGAGGCGCCAAGTCTTCACCGCCGTCGAGCATTAGCTTACTCTGTGAGGCTCTTGAGATAATTGAAGGGCACAATCTGCTTAGCTTCGCTAGTGAGGAGTTAAAACAATGGCATGAAGCGCACGATGAGTTCGAGAAAGATCAACTTAAGGTTGAGGCTGCCGAGAAGCTTTCTGATAAAGAAAGACGGCTTTTTGGAATTGATTTAGAGGCACTTAGAAGGCAAGCTAACGGCAGATAAGCGCACACGCACACAAGGGTTTATAAAATTATGTCAAAAATGTATTATGCAAAGAAAGTGATTGATGTCGTCTTCGTCTTAAACGATGATATGACTCACCATCCAATGGATTTGAAACGATCCGCCGAGAAGTTTCTTGAAGAAGAGTCTAGGCATCACGTACCAGAGAATCTTGAAATTAAAGAGGTCTCATCTCTGTCAGATATCTCTAATAGAGATTGGTGGAAAGCTTGTTATTGGGGAGAAAATCCGCACGATAATATAGTTGTCGATTATTTAGTGGAGCCTGAGTACAAAGAGTTTCTTAGATTGAAAGCCAAGTATGAATAAATTATTATCAATTGGATTGCTATTATTATGTTCTTGCGAGCATGATGCTTCATACTATGTTCTCGCCCAAATGTTAAGAGAGGATTTAAAATGAAAAATCACTGGAAAGATCAGCTGATGAAAGCGATGGAGCCCATTGATGATAGAGAATTATACTTTGGTCATAATGTAGAGTGGGAGCTTAAGGGAGTTCGAAAGTTTATTCTTAAGTTAGAAAAACTTGGAGTCTCTAATGTAGAGATTCCAGATGACGAGACAATTAGGTTTGAGTTACCTGGTGAAGCAGACTGCTACGATATTTTTCTTCATATTTTAACAATGGCTCCCAAGCCATCCGAAGTTGTTTTTAAAAAAGGAAAATATAATAATCGGCTTACCTTAACTTGGCGAGAGTAACCTATGATGACTATTGAGAATGAGATAGCTTCATTTACCGCCTTTTTATCTAATCCTGCCGGCTTTGGAGTCAGTATGGATACATTGCACATTCGTCCAATTTATGGAACCATTGCCCATTGGCAGGTAGATTGGCAATTCGAAGAAGAAGGCATGATTTGTGATTATTATAAAATATTTCACACCTTAGAAGAGGCTACAACCTTTTTTGTAGAGAAGCGTCGCTATATGTGTCTCGGTTTAGATTTCAATAAAATATATGAAGAAGAGTCTAAAGATGAGTAAAGAAGAAGAGGTTGATTTGATAATAAAAATTATTAATCATCCCGCTGGATTTGACGTGGCAATATTTGGACTATTAACCATTCGATCTCATTGCGACGGTTATGAAGTTGCATGTGAAGCAGACGCCACCCATAAAGACTTTACGAATCTTGTAGATGCTGCACAATTTTTTGTAGATAAAAGACACGAACTTGAATTGGGGCTTGATATTGAAGCCAAGCTAATGAAAGATGAAAGAGATAATTCTAAAAGACTTTAAACTTCAAGACAAAGAAGTTTTAAATATCTATCCTTACGGGAGTCACGTCTATAAAACAAACAATGAAAAATCAGATCGTGATTTTATTGTAATTCTTAAAGATGGCGCGAAGGAACGAGATGAGTTAAGTTCATCTTATAATAATTTGAATGTTACGACTTATTCAGAGGCTTCTTTTTTAGAAAAATTGAATTTGCATAGAATTTCGGCGTTAGAATGTTTTTTCTTACCCAAAGAACTAATGCTAAAATCTACTATTGAATTTTCTTTTAAGGTAAAAAAAACCATTTTATGGGAAAGCGTTTTAGAAAAGTCACACAAAGACATCAGTAAAGCTAAAAAGAAAATGGGCGAAGATTCTTTGACGGCAAAAAAATCTTTCTTTCATTCATTACGTATTCTAGATTTTGCAACTCAAATTACTAAGCATGGAACGATTGTAGATTATAGTTCTTCTAATGATATTTGGGAAGATTTGATTACTAATCCAAGTGAATCTTGGGATGATTATCAATCGTTTCAAGATTTATATGAAGACCGGCGCGCATTTTTCAGTGACGCCAATGAATGGAGATCAAGATGAGTAAAGCCCCGGTTAAACCACAAAGACCAGATAAGCCAGTTCCTCCGAACAAAGATCAAAAAGTACATAAACATAGCACGGATATAAGTCGTTTATTTTTGAAGACGGAATATTGGGACAGCGATGGCAACGAGACAACCGAAGCCCAATATGAAGAGGCGATGAATGAGGGTCCAGATTATGATTATGAAAAAGAGGAAACGGATTTAACGCCTTCGATTAAATCGTTGCTGACATTAATTCCTCCCGGAACAAATACAGAGGACGTATTTCTTGATTTATCATTAGGATATGATACCGGCAGAAATTACGTATGCAAGCCCTTTGAAAGCATTTCATTAGTTTATACGACTCCGTTTAATTATGATGTAGAAATGCATTCTTATAATAAGAAGCTGGTTCAATATGAAGCCGCAATGGTTGCTTATAATAAAGCGATTCTTCAATATAAGAAAGATGCTGAGGCGTATAAAGCAGAAAAAGATAAACTAAAATTGGCGAAGAAAAAATATGATTTGGAAACAGAGTTGGCTCTTTTGAACGAGAAAATATAAATGACGAATGTATTATTGGGCGGAGCCATTGGCGATTCACTAGGAATGCCGTTTGAAACGAAGCCCGCCGATTATCCGCCGCTCCTTGCTTGGGACGGCAAAACCTTTTTTGGCAGTGAGCACCACGGACTTAATGCCGGTCAATTTACAGATGATACTCAATTTTCATTAGCCGTAGCTCAATCTTTGATTGAACGAAGGCATTTCGATCCCGATCATTTATCACAGAGCTATGTGTCCCTCTTTACCTCTGGCGAGATTAGGGGCTATGGAAGAACTACCTTAATTGCCATTGAACGCCTCAAGAGTGGAACTCATTGGAGTGAATCTGGCGTTGAAGATTCTTATGGTAATGGTACTGCGATGCGTGCCGCACCATTCGGAGTCTTCTTTCGTAATGATAAACGATCTTTAATTAATATCGTCAAAATAGATAGTGCGATCACTCATCGTTCTGATGAAGCTGAAGCTGGAGCTTTAGCCATCGCTTTAGCTTGTTATTTTATTGTTAATGGTGATGAAAGTGATCTTTTGGAGAAAATAGCAAAAGAACTTCCAAAATCTATGGTTTTATCTAAATTGTTGAACCTTCAAACAATGATTGATTCAAAAGCAACGCCTCAAGATATTTTAAAAATTATTGGGACGAAGGCTGACGTTCGACAGACGGCACCAGCCGCATTATACTGCTATCTCAAATTTAAAAATTACCAGGAAGCCGTAGAAGCGGCAATTAGGGCTGGGGGAGATACCGATACTACGGCAGCTATTGTCGGGGCATTATATGGAGCCAAATTAGGTTCCAAAGGAATTTCATCAGATTATACCGATGGTATAGAGAATAAAAACCGTTTGCTATTGCTGGACGCCCAATTATTCGCCAGAAATAATAGTAAGTATTTAGGAGTCTGATGTCGGCAAAACCAGTAAAGCATAATTGGTCTGCGTATCAAAAGCAGATTTTCTTTGACATTAATAAAGGTCTAGGACATACTATCGTTCTGGCTCGGGCGGGTAGTGGCAAAACTACAGTCTTGGTAGAGGGCTTTAAATATGTGCCAAAGGGCAAGAAAATATTAGCATTAGCTTTCAATAAAATAATTCAGCAAGAATTAAAAAAGAGAGCCCCGTTAAACGTTCAAGTTTATACTTTTCACAGCTTGGGATATCAGGCTGTTCGTCAAAGATTTGGTGATGTAGTTATTGATAATTACAAAGCTCAAACTATTGTTAAAGAAATCATTGATTCAGAAAAAGAGTATGATTTAATTGACAATATTTGTCAAGCCATTTCTCTTTGTAAGAGTTGTCTAGTTGATGCGCCCTCCGCAATAGAGAATATCATTTTAAAGTTTGGCATTGATACTTGCGAAGTTGATATAAAGATTTTTACAGGTCATGTGGTTAAAGCTTTAGCTCAATGCAAAGCTATGACCAATAAAATTGATTTCGATGATATGTGCTGGTTTCCTTTTGTATATAATATGCCTTTGGGTAAATTTGATTATGTTTTCGTCGATGAATATCAAGATTTAAATAAAAGCCAATTGATTATGTCTGAAAGGGCTTGCGATCCGGTTGCGGGTCGGCGCATCTTTTTTGGTGATAATTTGCAGGATTTATATTCTTGGCGCGGCTCAGATTCTGCCTTAGTTAAAGGTTTAGTCTCCAATAATAACGCCAAGGTTCTATCTCTCCCGATATCTTATCGATGTCCGATTACGGTTGTAAAACTGGCTCAGCAATGGGCGGCAGATATTGAAGAGGCTCCTGGTGCTGGCGAAGGCTCGATTCAAGAGCTTCATATTGAGAAGCTATACGGTACGGTTAAACCTGGCAGCTTCATTCTTTCCAGAACCAATGCGCCTCTAATCAAAATTTGTCTCCGTCTAATTAGATTGAAGATTAAGGCAACAATCAAGGGCAGAGACATTGGCAGTAACTTAATCTATCTGATTAAAAAATCTAAAAGAAAAAGCATCTCTGCCTTCCTTAATTGGCTAGAGAAGTGGGAAAAGGAAGAGCTAGAGAAATTAGAAGCAAAGAAAATAAACCCAACTAATCATTTAGATAAGTGTGAATGTTTAAGAGAGCTATGTGATGAATATACTGATTTGGCTGACGTTATAGCTGCAATCAAAGATTTATTCAATGATACTGACGAGAAGAATAAAGTGATTCTGTCATCGGTGCATCGCGCCAAAGGAACAGAAACCGATTCTGTTTTCTTGTTACACTGGACATTTAGGGCTTGGTTTCAAGAAGATTCCAACTCAAATGACGGTGAAAACGAAGAGATGAATATCGCGTATGTTGCGATAACCAGAGCAAAAAAGAACCTTTACTTAGTAGATAAGACATGACCGATCATAATTCCCCAGAAGCGATTGAAGCGAGAAAAAATCAAATAGACCCACTTGCCATGTATCTCGTTGTTCGAGAATCATTGGGAATGGGGGCGGGTAAAATTCCAGCTCAAGTTGGTCATGCCGTAGGCATGCTCTATGAGAAAAAAGATGATTTAAGCCTTCAATTACTTTGCGGAAAGGGCTGGCATACGGATCAAGACTCTATCGATTATGATACCTGGGTTGCTTGGAAAAATACTTCATATCGTAAAATTGTACTTAAAGCCGATGATAAAGAGTGGGAAAAGTTAAGAGCGTGGGCAACGGAAAGTGGCAAAAAGTTTGTGCTCGTTGTTGATGCTGGTTTAACTGAAATTGCCCCGAATTCAGAAACCGTTTTCGGATTTTTCCCAATGTATAAAAGTATGGCTCCTAAAGAAATTTCAAAATTACAAGCTCTTAAATAAGGTGTCTCATGCCCGAAATTGCCGAGTGTCGAAAGTATGTTGATCAGTTAAATAATCTTTATCAGGGTAATTTTCTTAAAGATATAAAAATTGTCGGCGGAAGATTTCTTAAAGAAGGCATTCCCGGATTAATTCAATTACAACACGATTTACCTCTAAAGCTGCTTAAATTTGATTCTAAAGGCAAATTCATATATGCTGAATTTGAAACGCATACTTTTGGGCAAGCCAGTACGCAGAACCTTTATATGTTTATTACTTTAGGAATGGCTGCTTCTTTTGGTGCTCGCAACAAGCATTCGGCAGTTCATTTCGAATTCGATAATGGTGAGGTTTTCTATAATGATATTCGTCATTTTGGAACTATTAAAGTTGTTAGATCTAAATTAGAACTTTTTAAAAAATTGGATACTCTTGGGTGGGATGCCTTACAAGATCCATATGTTCCCACAAGCATGAAAGATTATTTTTGGAAAGCCAAAGCTTCAAAAGGAGTTGCGGAATTACTTCTTGATCAAAAAATATTTGCTGGAGTTGGCAATTATATTAGAAGCGAAGTTCTTTATCGAGCTAAAATTAATCCTAAAAGACCAGCAGCCTCTTTACAAGATTTTGAAATACAAAGCGTTTGCCAGAATATCATTGATGTGGCGAAAGAAGCATATGCCGCTGGCGGAGCCACGATTGCGACTTACAGTGATCTGTATGGAGTCGCCGGAACTTATTTCCAAAATTTCCAAGTCTATTCTAAAAAAATAGACCCGCTTGGTAATCCTGTTTTAAAGTATAAAGCCGATGATGGCAGAGCGGTACATTGGGTTCCAGCGGTGCAAATATGAATATTTTTATTTTAGACGAATGCCCCGCTAAAGCTTCAGAATATCTTTGCGACAAGCATGTTGTAAAGATGATTCTGGAAAGCACGCAAATTCTTTCTACTGTCGCTCAGCTTCGAGGTCATTCTGGTCCTTATAAAAAAACCCATCAACATCACCCTTGCGTAAAATGGGTAGAATCTGATCCGGCTAATTGGGCATGGCTAACTAGACACGCAGGCTTTATGTGTCTTGAATATGAACAAAGATATCAAAAAATTCACAAATGTGCCGCATTGCTTGAGCGATTAGATGAGCAATCTGACGAAATATGGCAAATGACCCGATTTGAAAATCATTCAGATTATTATGCGGAACATACGCCTTTTGTTCAGTGCATGCCAGATTCGTATAAACGTAATAGCGCTGTTGAGGCTTATCGTTCCTATTATATTGGTGAAAAAGCCGGGTTTGCTAAATGGCGATATCCAAGCACAATTCCGGAGTGGTTTAAATGAGAGCGTTAGACTTAAAAGACGGCAAAGAGATATTCCACAATGGTCTTGATCATATAGATGAATCAAAACCTATTAACGAACAACATTTAACAGAAGACCTGATGGCATTAAGATATGAAACATGTCTAATAGATGTTGGCTCATATCACGGATGCCTCACAATTCAAGTTATTGAAATAATTAATGGTGGCTGTCAAGATTGGTCGCATCCTTTTAGTGTAATCAAATGTTTTGATATTGATGACTTCTATCTTCAATTACAAAGAGCGATTGATATTTATCCGAGTAGAATAAAATGAAATCTAAAAAAGATCCTCGTGCAGAAGTTAAACGACTAATATATAATGTTCTGAATCAGATTGAGCCAAATGATCTTTGGAAATTTATTAGCGACGTTCAGCATGAATATATTGATGGTATAAATCGTGATATTTTAAGAGAGCAGAATTTTATTGAAATGGGAGCTTATTCCTATCAAAAAGCCGCAGCCCGAAAAACAGTAATTAATTTTAAAAAAGAAAAATTGGAACATGAAAAAATTGCGAAATTAATTAAAGAAATAGAAGCTGCTCGCACAAAAATTAAAAAATTAAGCAGCCAATAAAGGAATTAAATAAAATGGTTTTAATGCCAATCAATCCCAAAAAAGTTAAAGTTGGAAGAAGATATTACGTTGTTGATAAAAGCAATTGCGGTTATTGTGAAATTGTAGCTATCTTAAAAGGTGGCTATAAAGTTAGAGATATGTCCAGCTATGATGAAGATGATAAAGATAGTCTTGGAAAAATTTTACCTAAACTTCGTAAGGCGGAAGATTTAGCATTGCGCCGACCTGATTATATGGTTGGCAGAGAGAATCCACGAGAAAAATGAGTAACGATAATCTTGGCGATCGTATAAAAGGTTATGAAGATATTAGCCGCGTAAAGCTCACCGAGCGTTTGCCGGTTATTTTGCGTTGTGACGGAAAAAGCTTTCACACTTACACCAAGGGCTGCAAGCGTCCATTTGACGAAAAGCTTGTTGAAGTAATGAATGATACGGCAGAATATCTCTGTAATAACATTATGGGCGCTAAACTAGCTTACGTTCAATCAGATGAGATTTCTATTCTTCTCACTAATTATCAAGATTTGAATACTCAAAGCTGGTATGATAACAATATCCAGAAAATGGTTAGTGTTGCGGCGGGTATGGCATCAGCAATTTTTACCAGCCTTTCTCCTAAAATTTTTGGCGTTGCCAAGATGGCTGTTTTTGACTGTCGAGCATTTGTTCTTCCTAAAGAAGAGGTGAATAACGCTTTCTTATGGCGTCAGCAAGATTGCACTCGAAACTCAGTTCAAATGGTTGCTCGTTCTTTGTACTCTCACAAAGAGTTGCATAAAATGAATAACTCTCAGCTTCAAGAATTGATCTTTAAAAAGGGCACTAACTGGAATGATCTTCCAACCTCTCAACGCCGAGGGCGATGTGTTATTAAAGAATCTTTTGTTAAAGATGGAGCGATTCGTAATAAATGGGTTGTTGATAACGAAATTCCAGTCTTTTCTCAAGATAAAAACTACATTGATAAATTTGTTTTTCCAGCTCCCGCCGTAATAAAGGACTCGGTAAAAAAAGATCAATTTTATGATGAGCCAACGATAAAGGCAGTATGAGTGATATAAATTTTAAAGACAAAGATTTGGAAGCAATGTTGGAGTTTGCAAAAGAAGATCCAGAGTATTATACTGTTATAGATGCCGCACTTCTTGCTCGTGAAGATGCTTTGGGTCATATTTGGGACATGGGATGGGAAGATTCAGAAACTCCCCATCCTGGTTTTGGAGGATCGCAAAATATCTATGGCGGATATGTCGATCAGTGCATCAAATGCGGGATGTTCGGTCATGAATATAAGGAACAAGTTTGTGACAAAAAAGTTAGATAAAGACAGATTTATGTTGAATAGCTTGGCGGTTGATTGCCCTGAATTAACCGAAGAATGGCACCCAACCAAGAATCTACCCTTAACTCCATTTAATGTAACTAAAGGTACAACCAAAAAAGCCTGGTGGCAATGTAAAAAAT